>ERZ773073.46-NODE-46-length-65274-cov-6.954691_pt1 | contig 65274 bp, 55 predicted proteins | sample MGYA00580616_ERZ773073 | MGnify/ENA primary metagenome ERZ773073 (study PRJEB29015, sample SAMEA2737960) | human oral metagenome | biome: human oral; feature: human-associated habitat; material: dental | place: China | collected 2131 ...
TAAAGTGGCACGCGAGCTGGGTTCAGAACGTCGTGAGACAGTTCGGTCTCTATCTGTTGTGGGCGTTTGAGATTTGAGGGGGCCTGACACTAGTACGAGAGGACCGTGTTGGACGAACCGCTGGTTTATCGGTTATGCCGCCAGGCGTACTGCCGAGTAGCTACGTTCGGTTGAGATAAGTGCTGAAAGCATCTAAGTACGAAGCTTGCCTCAAGATTAGATCTCATTATAAGGGTGGTTATAGACGATGACCTTGATAGGCTACAGGTGTAAAGGCGGTGACGTCATAGCCGAGTAGTACTAATTGCCCGAAAGTTTTTGCCTGAGGTTGTATACCGACTTAGCGATACGGTGGTGAGTATCGGATGTTTTTATCAAGTCAATGATTGTCTAAATACAGAGATATTTAGGTGGTTATAACGTTGGGGTTCCACCTCTTCCCATTCCGAACAGAGAAGTTAAGCCCAATTGTGCCGATGGTACTGCGAAAGTGGGAGAGTAGGTAGCCGCCATTTTAGAAGAGTTTGGGTGTTCTGAGCGTATGCTTGGGACACCCAAATCTGTTATATACCTGCCCGGGGTGAGCTGGGCTAGGCGTGAGATAGCTGCGAGGCTACTCCTATGGCCTCCACTGCTGATGTGGGTAGTGGGATGATGAGAGATCGGCACAGTGCGGGTGTTCATAGTGTAGGTGGAGGAGTGACACTGACTTATATCCCTTGAGCCAGTATAGCTCGTAGTGGAGTAAGCGGAATAGTCTCTTAAAAATAGAAGCAGTATGTTGCTCTATGGAATAACCATAGAGCAACATACTGCTTTTTCTTTCCTCTCACTCAGCCCCTTTCTTTCTCTTTCCTGCGGGAGGGAGAAGGGATTGTCTTGGATGAGGGGAGAAATGCTAACCTTCGACGAGGGCGAGGATACGACGGAGGGTGTTGAGGTTGCGGGTGGTGCAGGTCACACCGAGGTGATGCTCCAGGGCATTGTTCGTTAGCTTGGAGTTCTTGTAGGTTACGGGAGCATGGATGTAGGCACATTGCTCGGTGAGGTGCAGTGCTGCTTCTCCCCAAGTCTTTTCGGCAAGCGCTTGACGGCGTTCGGCTTCGGGGTGCTCCATCGTCATCGTGAAGAAGACTCGACTGGGATCAAGTTCGGGGGAGAAGGGCAGGGCATTGATCCATGCTTGTATCTCCTCGGGGAGGAAGACGAGGGCGGCGAGGTCAGCTCCATACTTCTCGAAGATGAGGTCGTGAATACGCTGACTTAGTGCTTGCTTCGACAGATCACTCCGAAGGAGGATGTTGCCGCTTTGGATGTAGGTGCGGACGGCTTCGAAGCCCGCCTCTTCGAGGTGCTGACGAAGGATAGCCATCTTAGGTATACTGTTCTTCCCGCTGGGCATGACACCACGGAGGAGGATGATTTGTTCTTGCTTCATAGAGAATGGAGTGAGTATCGTTTATTGGTCAACTCGCTTGGCAGAGCAAAAGTTCTGTACCTCGATGAGTAGCAAGCATAGAGATAGGGGGGTGGAGTGCCAACTCTAGAGGGAAGTCAAAAGCTACTAAAGGGAGGGACTAAGGCTCCCTTTGAGGAGCTGTTTCGTATCCTTTCTAGCTGATAAGTGGTATGGATCGTGGGGCATTTTTGCTTACTAGATGGGGGGAAGTGGTATCGGGCTCTGTCTGTGGCTGGTAGTAGGATTGTCGTACCTTTGTGGTAGAAATGTAACTAGCACTTATGGAAAAGGAAAAGTATCCGCTGGGTCTAGCCCTTAGCGGAGGAAGTATTAAGGGCTTTGCCCACCTTGGGGTCTTGCAGTATCTTGAAGAGAATCATCTGCAGCCTGACATCATCGCTGGCACGAGTGCTGGATCGATTATGGGAGCCTTCTATGCCGCTGGCTATGCCCCACAGGAGATCTTTGAGATCTTCTCTAAGGGAGGCTTTATGCAGATGACGCGCTTGACGATTAGGGGAGGGGGACTCTTTAGTACGACGAACTTCCTGAAGCACCTGCGTCGTAACCTTCCCTACAAGCATCTCGAAGATCTACCTCGCCCGATGCGTATCGTCGCTACCGATTTAGACGCAGGGGTACAGCACGTATTCACTGAGGGGCCTTTGGCTAAGATCATCCTCGCTTCTTGCTCGATACCTATTCTCTTCCAGCCGGTGGAGATCGATGGTCGCACCTATGTCGATGGGGGGCTATTTCGGAACTTCCCCGTGACGGTCTTGCGTGAAGACTGCGAGAAGATCATCGGGATGAATCTTGGCCCTGTTAGTAATGATCCCACGGAGAAGACCCTCAAGGCGATAGCTAACCGCTCGTGGGAACTGATCTTCCGCCAGAATACGATACCAGACTGTGCAGTCTGTGATTACCTACTAGAGTCGGGGGAGGTGACGAAGTTCGGTATGTTTGACCTGGAGGCTTCCGAGAGTCTGCGTCATATCGGCTACGAACTAGCGAAAGAAAAGTTGGCTCCCTTAGTTCAGGCTACCTCTTCTATCAAGTAAACTTTATGAAGCCAATTATCTACTCTGTCCTTACGCGTCTGTGGGGTAATCCCTCGATGACGCGACGTGCGTATGGTACACTGAGCGAGAATGGCTCGGGGAAGCTCTCGGCCTTCACCTCCGAGGCACTAAGCTATATCAAGAGTCTAGGGGCTACGCACGTCTGGTATATTGGACTGCTGGAGCATGCGACCAAGACGGACTATAGCGCCTATGGCATTCATCCTGATCATCCGGATACGGTCAAGGGGCAGGCTGGTTCGCCCTATGCGGTGAAGGACTACTATGACATCGATCCTGACCTGGCGGATGATCCTCGGGAGCGTCAGAGGGAGTTCGATGCCCTAGTGAGCCGAACGCATGAAGCTGGACTGAAGGTGATGATGGACTTCATCCCTAATCACGTCGCTCGCTGCTACGGATCGGATGCTTGCCCTCTGGGGACGGAGGATCTAGGTGCTGGAGATAAGACTAGCGAAGCCTTCTCCCTGCGTAATAACTTCTATTATCTCCCTGGAACAAGCCTTCAGCTACCTCTACATACTACGGAGCGACCCTACGAAGAAGCGCCTGCACGAGCCACGGGGAATGACTGCTTCTCTCCCACCCCCTCCATCAATGATTGGTTTGAGACTGTCAAGCTAAACTATGGGGTAGACTACCTCGGGGGAGGAAAGCTGTATATGGATCCCCTACCAGATACATGGCATAAGATGTATGCGATCCTTCGCTATTGGGCGAAGCGTGGTGTCGATGGCTTCCGCTGTGATATGACTGAGCTGGTGCCACCAGCTTTCTGGGCTTGGTGTCTGCCTCGCCTCAAGGCGGAGTTTCCCGAGCTACTCTTCTTGGCAGAGATCTATCAGCCCTATCGCTATGGGGAGTATCTGCGGGCGGGCTTTGACTATCTGTATGATAAGGTCGGGCTCTACGACTACCTGATAGCGCTAGGCAAGGGGCAGGCACGGGCCGAGTACTTCACCGCCGTGCGAGATGCTGTGAGAGCCCTACAGCCACAGATGTGCTACTTCATGGAGAATCATGATGAGCAGCGCTTGGCTTCGGACTTCGTCTACCGCTCGGCTCGTCGGGGCTGGCTGGCTTCGGCTGTGACGGCACTTAGCGGGACGAATCCCTTCCTGCTTTACTTCGGTCAGGAGCTTGGCGAGGCTGGGATGGATGAGGAAGGCTTCAGTGGACGAGATGGCCGAACGACGATCTTTGACTACTGGTCACTCGATAAGCTCCAGCGTCTGGAGGCTGTGGACTATGCTGTGGATAAGCTGGAGGATGAAGAGGCTAGCTTGCTCGCAGACTACCGTCAGCTAGCTCTGCTCTATACCCTCCCCGAGGTCTCCGAAGGGGGCTACTATGGCTTGATCCCCTTGGGGCAGGACGCCGAAGAGGTCATCGCCTACATGCGTTTCCATGAGCAGTCTCTCCTGCTGGTGCTGGCGAACTTCTCCACGAACCCCAAGGAGGTGTCGCTCTCATTCCCTGAGACCTTCTTTACGATGGCTGGGATCAAGGCGGGTAGTGCCTTCCGTGCTGTGGATAAGCTGTCCTCCTCGGTGGATTACTTAGCTCTAACCTCGTGGGCAAGTCTACGCTTCTCCGTCGGTGCTGAGGAGCTTCGCGTGCTCTCTCTGACGCCTCTCGAGAGCTAACTCTCATAGACAGATCTCTCCCTACAGAGCGGAGAGCTATCGTCCGCCCCACCTACTCCATACGTGAGTAGGTGGGGCGGATCTTTTGGGCGTGCCCTAGCTCCTATTTCTCCTCTGACAGAAATTCCAACTAGTAGGCACTACTGTTGCCCCTGGAGAGGCAACAGTAGTGCCACCCGAGGGGCATCAGTAGTGCCCCTTGAGAGGTAACAGGGGTAACCCAGAGCTCAGAATGGGATCGGAGAGGATGAGGAGAGGAAGAATGACTATATTTGTAGAAAGGGCTGATGAAAGCCAGCCAGTCGAACAAATACACTATACCTCCCCCTATGGAACGAATCATTCCACATGTAACCAACGAGACCGCTCGTCTACGTACCGTCGTCCTCGGCCTCCCCGATAGTCTCGGTAGCGTCCCCTCTCTCTCTGAAACCTACGATGCGAAGAGCTATGAGGCGGTGAGCCTCGGGGTCTATCCTACCGAAGAAGATGTGCGCCAGGAGATGAATAGCGTCTTGGAGGTACTCCGCCGCTACGATGTCGAGGTCCTTCGTCCCTCTCCGCTTCAGGACTACAATCAGGTCTTCGCTCGGGATGTCGCCTTCGCCATCGATGATACGCTCTTCGTGTCCAACCTGATCCCTGACCGAGAGCTGGAGACGGGAGCCTTCAGCCCGATCTTTGATCGCATCGCTTCGGGACACCTAGAGCATCTCCCAGAGCAGGTGCATACAGAGGGTGGGGATGTCCTCCTCTATGATGATATTCTCTTCGTGGGGGCATATTTCGGCGAAGACTACTCATCCTTCAAGACTGCTCGGACGAATCGCTACGCCATCGACTTCTTCCGTGAGCGCTTCCCCCATAAGCGCATTGTGCCTATTGAGCTCAAGAAGCACGACCGAGATCCGCTGAAGTCTGTCCTTCACCTCGACTGTGCCTTCCAGCCCGTGGGCAAGGGGAGAGCCTTGATCTATCGTGAGGGCTTCCTCCACGGGTCAGATGTCCATCTGATGGAGGAGATCTTTGGTCGGGATAACCTCTTCGCCGTGACTCCCGAAGAGGCTTACCACATGAATACGAATGTGGTATCGCTCTCTCCAGATGCGCTGATCAGTGATCGCCACTTTGTACGTCTGAATAATCACCTTCGCCAAGCCTGGGGGATGACCGTCGAAGAAGTCCCCTATCAGGAGATCTCGAAGATGGGAGGACTCCTCCGCTGCTCGACGATGCCTCTCGTCCGCGAATGAGGGGAGGAAGCCTAGCCCTGTCTCAGGCTAACTAGAGACGCTCAGACGGAAGCCTGTCGGTCGTACAGATCCCGTCTGAGCGTCTATATATATTCGTATCTTTGTAGAGAAGAAATCGTATACTTATTTACAAGAACCAATAGAGAAGAATAAATCTATGTCAGAAGCTAAGAAAATTCGTGCCGCCATCGTGGGTTACGGGAACATCGGGCACTATGCCCTGCAGGCGCTAGAAGCCGCTCCCGACTTCGAGGTGGCTGGGGTGGTGCGTCGAGATGCATCGGATGTACCCTACGAGCTTCGTCCCTATCGTGTCGTTAGCTGTATCAAAGAGCTAGAGGCTGTAGATGTAGCTATCCTCTGCACGCCGACTCGCTTGGTCGAGCAGACCGCCCAGCAGATCCTTGCGCTAGGTATCCATACGGTAGATAGCTTCGATATTCATACCGATATTCTTGCCCTCCGCAAGTCCCTAGGGCAGACGGCTCGCCAGCACGAGGCGGTCTCTGTCATCGCCTCGGGGTGGGATCCCGGGAGTGACTCCGTGGTACGTACTCTGATGGAGGCGATCGTACCGAAGGGGATCACCTATACCAACTTTGGCCCTGGGATGAGTATGGGGCACACCGTAGCTGTCAAGGCTATCGCAGGGGTGCGCAAGGCGCTCTCGATGACGATCCCCACGGGTACGGGCATCCATCGCCGTATGGTGTACATTGAGCTCGAGCCTGGATTCAAGGCTGAGGAGGTCATTCAGGCGATCAAGACAGATACCTATTTCGTCCATGATGAGACACACGTCACCGTCGTCGATGATGTAGACCAGCTCATCGATATGGGGCATGGGGTGCACATGACTCGTAAGGGGGTATCGGGCATGACGCAGAATCAGCTCCTGGAGTTCAATATGAAGATCAATAACCCCGCTCTCACAGCGCAGATCCTCGTCTGTGTGGCACGTGCTACTCAGCGTCTAGCGCCTGGATGCTATACCATGCAGGAGATCCCAGTCATTGACCTCCTCCCTGGAGAGCGTGAGCATTGGATCGCTAAGCTCTGCTAATCCTTAATCCCTCAGCCCTTAGGCTCGCTCTATGCTGAATGCTATCTATTGGGACGTCGATCCCATTATCTTCGAAGTCTTCGGAAGAGGTATCCGTTGGTATGGCTTGCTCTTTGCCCTCGGTCTCTTGATCCTTGGCCCGATGGTCGAGGAGAAGATATGGAAGCGTGAGAAGCTCCCCGTGGAGTGGATGAATTCCCTCTATATCTACGTCGTCTTGGGTACGGTCATCGGAGCTCGCTTAGGACACGTCCTCTTCTATAGTCCAGGCTACTACCTAGCCAATCCACTCGAGATCTTCAAAATCTGGGAGGGTGGACTAGCGAGTCACGGAGGGAGCCTCGGGGTGATCATCGCTGTCTGGCTGTACTCACAGCGCGTGACGAAGCGGTCGGTGCTCTGGGCGCTAGATCGTCTAGCCGTCCCTACGGGGCTAGCTGCCGCACTGATACGCCTAGGGAACCTAATGAATAGTGAGATCTTCGGTAGACCGACCGATGCTCCCTGGGGATTTGTCTTCCCTAGAGCTTCGGAGTTCGCTGGCTACGCAGAGCGAGGACTAGCGATCCCAGCTTGCCATCCGACACAGATCTACGAGGCCTTAGCCTATCTCGGGGTCTTCGCTCTCTGTCTATGGCTCTATTGGAAGCGTGATGCAGCTCAGAAGTATTCAGGCTTGATCCTCGGCTATTTCCTTGTAGGGGTCTTCGGATCTCGCTTCCTGATCGAGAGTATCAAGAATGTACAGGAAGCCTGGGAAGTCTCTATGGTCGCAGACTGGGGGATGAATATGGGACAGCTCTTGAGTATCCCCTTTGTCCTCGTCGGTGCTTGGCTGATCTTCCGAGCTTATCGTCACCCACAGCCATCTCTATCCAATAGCTAATCATACAGGAAGCACTACCTGCCAGCATGAGTAGGTAGTGCTTCGCTATATCACTGCACAGACTATGTACCAAGTACCACAGATCACGGACTCGATCTACTACGTAGGCGTCAATGACCGCATGAAGGAGCGCTTCGAGAATATGTGGAGCATCCCTTCAGGAGTAGCCTACAATGCTTATCTCATCCTGGACGAGAAGACGACACTCATCGATACGGTGGATGTCTGCTACTCCGATATCTTCTTTCATAAGCTCGACCTCCTGCTCCAGGGACGTCCGCTGGACTATCTTATCATTAACCACATGGAGCCTGACCATGGTGGATCAATAGGTCTGCTACGTCAGCGCTACCCTAATCTACAGATCGTCGGGAATAAGAAGACCTTCGATATGCTACAGGGCTTCCATGGGATTACGGAGGGACTGCATGAGGTCAAGAGTGGTGATGCGCTACGTATCGGCAAGCATGAGTTCTCCTTCCTGATGGCACCGATGGTACATTGGCCCGAGGTGATGTTTACCTATGAGCAGACTCAGCGAGCACTTTTCTCTGCAGATGCCTTTGGCTCTTTCGGGGCACTCAGTGGTCATATCCTAGACAAGAGTATCTCTGACCGCTCGGTTTACTTCCGGGAGATGACGCGCTACTATGCCTGTGTCATCGGGAAGTATGGCTCCTTCGTGAAGAAAGCACTGGCTAATATGGATAAGCAGGGTATCGAGTTCGACTATGTCTGCCCTGCCCATGGAGTCGTTTGGTCAAGAGAAGGCTTTGTAGAGGCACGTGCTCTCTATGATCGCCTATCTACCAATGAGGTCGAGCCTGGCGTCGTGATCCTCTATGGATCGATGTATGGGAATACTGAACAGCTTGCTGATGTCATCGCACAGAGCTTGGCTTCGGCAGGGGTAGAGAAGATCGTCTGCCACAATGTAAGTAAGAGTGACCCCTCGGAGATCCTCGCCGATATCTTCCGTTATCGTGGCCTCATCGTCGGTAGCCCTACCTATTGCGGAGAGCTCTTTACGCCGATTGAGAATCTGCTTAATATGGTGCGCATCCGTGATGTCAAGGAGCGTCTCTATGCGGCTTTCGGCTCCTATACTTGGGCACCTGCAGCGCTCAAGCGTCTTCGCCCATTCGCCGAAGAGATGAAGTGGGAGTCCGTCAGTGAAGGTATGGAGCTGAAGATGGCTGACCTTCCCTCTGTCACCGAGGCTGCATGGGAGCTTGGTGTTTCGATGGCTGAGCGTCTCAAGGCTTAAGGTTATTCTCCCTCTATTATTCGTCTAATTCACTACAAAGTATATAATCATGCGTCTAATCATTCAGCCCGACTACACGGGTATCTCGCAGTGGGCGGCGGAGTATGTCGTCAGTAAGATCAATGCAGCTAAGCCTACGGCTCAGAAGCCCTTTGTCCTAGGCCTTCCTACGGGCTCTTCTCCTCTGGGGATGTACCGAGCTCTCGTCGCTGCACACCAGGCTGGACGAGTATCCTTCGAGCACGTCGTCACCTTCAACATGGATGAGTATGTCGGCATCCCAGAAGAACACCCAGAGAGCTACCATACCTTCATGTGGAAGAACTTCTTCCAGCACATTGACATCAAGAAGGAGAACGTGCATATACTGAATGGAAATGCTTCTGACCTCGAAGCTGAGTGTAAGGCTTACGAAGCAGCGATCGAAGCTGTCGGTGGGATCGATCTCTTCCTTGGAGGGATTGGGCCTGATGGGCACATTGCCTTCAACGAACCAGGCTCTTCGCTCTCCTCTCGCACCCGTATCAAGACCTTGACGACCGATACGATCATCGCTAATAGTCGCTTCTTCGGTGGGGATGTGAACCAGGTGCCCAAGACGGCGCTGACGGTGGGTGTCGCTACCGTGATGAGTGCTCGCGAAGTCCTGATCCTCGTCAATGGTCATGGCAAGGCACGAGCTCTGCAGCAGGCTGTCGAAGGGTCGATCAACCAGATGTGGACGATCACGGCTCTACAGCTACATCCCAAGGGAATCATCGTCTGTGACGAAGCAGCTTGTATCGAACTGAAGGTCGGCACCTACAATTACTTTAAGGATATCGAGCGTCTTTAATTAGTCGTTCCTTCCCTTCGACCTCTCATAGCAAACCCGTCACGCTCTCCACAGAGAGTGTGACGGGTTTCTCTTTCGAAGTATGGCGGAGGATACTCTAAGTCCTCTCAGCGAGATCTGATGACGCCTTCGCAGGAGTTAGAGTTAGACGAGGCTGACGAAATGCGTGCTACTTTTGTGGCGAAATAAGTCAAACACGAGCTGTTTGCTCGGTGATAACTAAGTTATGAAGTTCTTGATCCAACGTACCCGCTCTTCCTCCGTCCATATCGCTGGCGAACTCGTCGGAGAGACTACTCGCCCAGGGATGCTGATCCTCGTAGGTATCAGCCCCCAGGATGGCGATGATGATATACACTACCTCATTAAGAAAGCGATTCAGCTACGTATCTTCCCCGACGAAGCCGGTGTGATGAACCGTAGTCTCCTCGATGTGGAGGGAGAAGTGCTCCTTGTCTCGCAGTTCACCTTGATGGCTCAGACGAAGAAGGGAAATCGCCCCTCGTATATTGAGGCTGCTCCTCCTGCTATGGCTTTACCTCTGTACGAACGTCTCATTGACCAGATGGAAGAGGCGCTGGGCAGGCCGATCGCTACGGGGCGCTTTGGAGCCGATATGCAGGTCTCCTTGGTCAATGATGGACCAGTGACGATCCTCCTCGATAGCCACCACCGCTAAAGCTAGAGGTTGGGAAAAGAAAAGGTCTACCTTGCACACTTGCAGGGTAGACCTTTTTCTTTCGCAAGCTCCGAATGAGCTTCGGGGAGCTTAGGCTTCCTTTACACGGCCAACGTAAGATCCGTCACGCGTGTCGATGGTGATGAGCTCACCTTCGCCGATGAAGAGAGGGACACGAACTTCAGCTCCGGTCTCTACCGTAGCAGGCTTGAGCGTGTTCGTAGCGGTATCTCCCTTGAGACCAGGCTCGGTGTAGGTCACGCGTAGGTTGACATGAGCTGGGAGTTCGCAGGTGAGCACCGTTTCGCTTTCAGCGTGTACCATTGCTTCGACCGTATCACCCTCCTTGAGGAACTGTACGCCATCGATCACAGCCTCGGGGATAGAGATCTGTTCGAAGGTCTCGGGGTGCATGAAGTTCAGACCCATCTCGTCCTTGTAGAGGTACTGGTAGGGGCGACGCTCGATGCGTACTTCTTCGACCTTCACACCACTATTCCAAGTCTTGTCGATGACACGACCGGTAGCCACATTCTTGAGTTTGGAGCGCACGAAGGCGGGACCCTTACCAGGCTTGACGTGGAGGAACTCGACGATGAAGTAGTACTGCCCCTCGATGTCGAGGCACATGCCGTTACGGAAGTCTGCTGTTGTAGCCATATATATGATTGATTTATAAGTTGCTTGTTTGCCTCGCAAAAATAGGAAATTCTAGGCAAAGACCGAGGAGTCATCCCCGGGCTTGATCTTGAGGAAGTCGCTTGGCCTATAGGGCTAGAAGTTCATCGGCTAGCTCGTGAGCGAAGGTGATCTCCCCCTCCCGAGTCGTGATATGATCAATGTCTCGGATGAGCTGCGCACGACTATAAATAGGCTCCCGTAGTGCAAGTGTCTCCCGGATGAAGGCGAGAAGCTCCTCACCGCTCTTGTCTCGTATCGAGGGGCGGGTACGCTTGCAGAGCTCAAGTCGCTTGGCGAGGGCTTCGGGAGAGGAGCGGAAGTAAATCACAAGTCCCGTCTCTAGGAGGAGCTCTATGGAGTCCTCGTAGCAGGGGAGCCCTCCTCCTGTAGCTAGTACGGTACGCTCCATACCAGCCAGCTCCTCCAGAGCCAAGCGCTCTCTACGTCGGAAGATCGCTTCGCCTACCGAGGCGAACATATCCACGATCCGCTGGTGAAAACGTGTCTCTACGAAGGTGTCTGTATCGATGAAGTCGTAGCCCAGAGCGTCAGCTAGAGCTCGCCCCACGGTGCTCTTGCCTGAGCCCATGAACCCGATGAGGTAGATCGTCGAGGGAGGTGTCTGCATCGTCTGCATTACTTCTTGTCGGGATAGGCGATACGAGCGTGGTATATCGTCTTGAGCTTCGTATAGAATACCTCCTTAATCTCCTTGATGTCGTGGAAGGTCAGGGGCGTGTCATTCAGTAGCCCCTCTGCGACGATGCCATCGACGAGCTTGTCGATGAGGGCTCGTATCGTCGTCTCGGAGTATTCGCTGAGGCTACGACTAGCCGCCTCGACGCTGTCGGCGAGCATGAGGATCCCTTGTTCCTTGGTGTATGGGTTAGGTCCAGGGTAGGTGAAGGGCTCTGGATCTACGTCCTCGCCTGGATGCTCATTGCAATAGGAGTTGTAGAAGTAGCGTGTAGTGCTACGCCCGTGGTGCGTACGGATGAATTCGATCACAGAGTCGGGGAGGCCATGCTTCTGGGCAAGGGTTACCCCATCTGCTACGTGTCGGATGATGATAGAGGCGCTATCCTGATAGGATAAGCCTTGGTGGGGGTTACCCGTCGGGGAGTTCTCGGTGAAGTACTCGGGGTGGAGCATCTTCCCGATATCGTGATAGAGTGCCCCTGTTCGTATGAGCTGAGCATCGGCATGCACCTTCGTGGCAGCCGCTGTAGCGAGGATAGAGACTTGGTAGGAGTGCTGGAATGTCCCTGGGGCGATCTCTGAGAGATGCTGTAGTAGGGGTCTATTCATATCGCTTAGCTCGACTAGGCGAATGTTGGATACATACCCGAAGATGCGCTCGACGACGAAGGCCAGGATGTAGGAGAACATCAGGAAGATCAGGTTCACCCCATAGTAGAGTAGCTGGATCCAATAGGTCGAGGTGATAACTCCCTCGCGTATCCATTCGTCGATCATCGAGGCTCCGATGTAGACTAGATAGACGATGAAGGCCGTTCGGATGATCTGCGCACGTGAGGCTAGACTCTGGAGGGAGAAGAGAGCTGCGAAGCCTGCCGAGATCTGGATGAAGATGAAGGAGAGGGCTTCGGTAGGATGGAAGTAGGCGGCTGCTAAGATTAGGATCAAGTAGGCATTCATCGCCAGATGACTACCGAAGAAGATGCGGAGCAGGAGCAGAACGACGACATAGGGAATGACCTCTACCGGGAAGACTCCCGTAGCTGCCTGAAGCTCTGTCATAGCGAGGAAGGCAAAGAAGAGCACCTGAAGGAGCAGGAGGTTCTTTGACTCTTCGAGGAAGGGGCGACAGAAGAGTAGGAGGTAGGTAGCTAGGAGAGCAAAGAGCAGGAAGGTGTAGAGCAAGACTCCACCATTAAATATGGAGAGTGTCTCTCCTCCCGTTCGGTTGATCTGCTCGATGCGGAGGGAGCGAAGGACATTGTACGTGTAGGGAGTGATGATCTCACCTCGGTCGATGATACGCTCGCCCTGCTGGATGATCCCGGTCGAGGCCGAGAGGGCACCGAGTGCGTCGGCGAGGATTTTCTCGCTGTACTCGGGGTTGGGTCGGATGTTGTCGACGAGGTAGGAGGCGACGTTGAACTTCATCAGTATCTCTCGCTGTAGTCCCTCACGTGCGGCATCCTCGAAGATGCGATCATAGACCTCCTTTAAGCTCTGTAGACGGATGGTTGCTTTCCGAGTCAAGACATTATCTTCTCCGAGGATGTTGATCTCGAGGAAGCCCTGCTGCTTCAGCTTGCTAAGGGTTTCGCCTTGGATGATCCCCTCGGAGTAGTAGGTGCGAAGCTCCTGCTTGAGGAAGTGATAATAGGTCGGAGGGATGGTCGCAGAGAGCTCCTTCTCAAAGTTGGCTTGTAGGAGGTTCAGCTGTCGAGCTAGCTCGTCATTCTCCAAGGTGAAGACGGGGGGAGTCGCTTGGCGGATGCTGTCTTGCTCCATCTGGAGCTGCTCATCGCTCTTGTAGATCGGGAAGTCGTAGGGCGCAGTCAATAGCTCATAAGCCCAGGGTTTCCCACTCTGGAATTCATAGGGGAAGCTATAGGAGCGTGGCGCTAGGAGCATCACGAGAAAAGCCGTGATGAAGAAGCTCAAGAAGGTATAGAAGCCTCGGCTACGCACGAAGCTCTTGACGGAGAATGCGTACATACGTCTAAAGAGTTGCTTTTTACAAAGATACCACTTTTACCTTCTTGAGGCTATGGAGAGAACGAGCTGTCTGGATTGACGGATCGTTCGGGTGCCGATCCTGTGGAGCCTCCTTAGTATGAATCCATATCATCCGTGTCCAAGGGAGGCTGTCCCTCTAAGAGGGTGTCGTCTTTTCCCAACTAGTAGGCACTACTGTTGCCTCTCGAGGGGCATCAGTAGTGCCACCTGAGGGGCAACAGTAGTGCCCCTTTTGTGGTGACACTGCAAGTAGGGGAGAAAGAGGTGAGGAGAAGACGAGCTAGATGAGAAATAGATTTCCCTCAGAAGATGGGATGATCGTAGTGGGGAGCGAAGGAGGGGCTCTCGGTCTGCCCTTGGTTGAAGTGGGGTAATTTGGCTAGGTATGTTTTTTAAATTTCCTTTGTGGGCTCAAAAGACAATACAAGTGAGCAGGCGTTCAAGTGGAAATCCCCCTCTGAGGAGAACGCTTCCAGAGCTGAATCCCTGCTCCCCTTCTGCCCTATGGACTGTTTGTCTTAGTGCACATCTCGGAGGTAGATTTTAGGAGACTTGCTTATTAACTCCTTTCTTGCCTGCCGTATGCTGTGTCTCTACTCTTAATTGCATATAGTTTAGCCAATGAAAAAAATGCTGTTCATCCTTCTTGCCGTGCTAGGATTGGTCTCTTGTCGGCAGGATGGAGATGAGTTTAGGTATGGTGGTAATCAAGCATCGACGGAGACGAAGCTGGTTTCACTTAATCTGGAAGGGGATCTCGAGCTCCCTCTTGAGGATCTTGCCCAGCAGGGCAAGGCGTTGACGCTTGTCCCAAATACGAAGAGGGGAAAGTCCGTTCTTACCCCGACCTTTGAGGAGGGTGATGAGGTAGCAGCCCTCTGCTATGTCACGACCCTGGATAAGACGCAGTCCTCGGCACCACTTCCCGTGACGCTACGTGCTGGACAAGGAGGGACGAAGCTATCCTTCTATGGGGATGTCCCTGTCCCCGCCTCGATGCTGACAGGACAGAGTCTTCTGCTCTCGGTCTTCGTCGGCTTTGATGCTCAGGGAGGGCTGAAGGATTACCCTATGGTGGCGCCTTTCTACGCCAAGGAGGGAGTACGTACACCGATTAAGGACTATCCCGTGGCTCTAGAGGCGAAGGCGCAGATCGATTATCAGGGGCGGGGTAGTAGCCCGACTGCTGGGTCTTATCGTAATCTAGCCTTGAAGTTTAAGCTCGTCGGTAGCTTGATCCGCTGTGCGATCAAGAACGAGACCGAGCAGGAGCTGACTGTGACGGGGCTGGAGCTTCATGGCTTAGGAGCGCAGGGGGTTAAGCTCGCTAAACCTACCTCTGGACCGAGTCAGGAGACCTTCGTGACCAGTGATGAGACCGATCCTGTTACGACGGCTCGTCTCTATACGCTTCCTAGCCCAATCAAGCTAAAGCCGAATGGAGATGTGGCTTATTATATCGTCTATGCTCCCCTCGTGTCTAAGGCTGATGGTCGAGATAGGGACTATAAGGGCTATGTCCGTCCTATCCTAAGTGATGCTACACTTCAAGCCGAGTATGCTGAAGGACAGACGGCGAAGGTGCTCCCCCAGATTTTCATGGGGAAGCTCGTCCAGAGTACGATCGTCCTTCGGGAGAAGAGCCCTATTCAGCCTCATGAGATCCCTCTGCAGTACTGGAATTGTCAGATCTTCTACAAGCCAGCAGGAGGCCCAGCTACCTCTCTTCCCTTTGGCAAGTGGCCAGGGGTGCGTATGGGAGCTTTTGATAATCGAAGGTTTGAGCTGATCTGGGGAGCTTATCCAGGGCAGTCGGATCACTTCTATTTCCGTTCGGATGAGGTAACTCCTACGGAGGTAAAAGCTCTGGCAGGAGGTCTTCATGTGCCGACAGCAGCGGAGCTAGATGGTATCCTGCCTCCTGGGATTATTGAGTCAGATCCAGCGCAGTATAACCTCCCCATCTACTATCGGACGAAGTCTGTCTATAGCCTCTCGAAGGCTGAGGAGATTGAGGTCGCAGGCAAACGTCTAGCAGGTAAGAGCTCCTACTGGAGAGCGCCTCTGGAGGATGAGCTCCAAGAGAAGGTGATGACTGCCCTCTTCTGGCAGGGTGAGTTGTCTATCGTGGAGCCTGTCTATGCGCTTCGCTTCGGCAAACTCTCGGAGGCAGAGATTGTGGCTTATAAGGCACAGGGCTTCCAGGATAAGGAGCTCGTTAAGGATAATAAGAGTCGTGTAGCCTACATGTATATCTTCTCCAAGGGGGAGATCCTCATTCGCTCATGCTACATCGGAGAGAATGACGAGATCGCTACTGCGGAGGATCTTCGGACAAAAGAGGTCTTCCGTGAGGAGTCCTCGGAGTATAAGGAGTTTCAAACGAGCTATAATGGGTATGACATCTTCTTCAGACCCTTCCCCTACTATGGTGCGCTGTATTCGACGCCTGCTGTAGATCAAGGCGCTCGTAGGTTCCCATTCACGCGCCAGAATATCGATCTCTATGGATGGTTTAAGGGTCGCTATACGGATAGGGAGATCCCATCGCGATATACGGATCTGGTGACTCAGGTCTATCCGCCCTCGGGGCTCCTTCGTCTCAAGTCTCGAGAGGATCGTGCCCTAGAGTCCGTGTGGTTCTATCGCAATGATGAAGGACAGCTCTCCTCGCCTATCAACGGGTGGGTGTATGAGGATCAGCCCACCTCGGCTGGTAATAAGCACTTCGTCCGAGATCTCCCCGAGGGCGGTGGGCGTTACTTTGCCTTCCCTCTGTATCTGATGTCGGATAAGTCTCAGACGGCACTTAGCCTGACGCGATGATCATGCTAGAGGAAAAGACTAAGGAGCTGTATGATGCTCCACAAATACCACAGCCCTTTAGCGAAGAGCCCGAGCCTACTCATCTCCTTTTCGATCGAGGGAAAGCAGGAGGACATCACTGAGGACGACAGTGAGTGGTAAGCTAGCTTTCTAGTTATCCCTGATGAAGGAGCGAGACGATCCGCACTGCGGGTCGTCTCGCTGTCGTTTGGAGGGATCTTGTGGTCTGTCCACTGGGGTGTCCTGACTTGGAGCTCGGTGTGGTGTCTAGGTGAGCGAGGGAGAGGATGGGGAATGAGACTCTTTTGATTCAACTAGTAGGCACTACTGTTGCCTCTCGAGGGGCATCAGTAGTGCCACCTGAGGGGCAACAGTAGTGCCTCTTTTGTGGTAACACTGATGCCCTAGATGGATTTTACCCTTTTGAGCTGTTAGACCTTGTCTAGAGATCTAGATGTTTACTCCTCGTCTTCGGTGGGGTAGGGATCCCCGAGAGATGTAGCTCGTGTCGGTGTGGGGTGGTTTATCTGCTCCGTGATAATGTCGTATCTTTGTAGGAACAAACACGTAATCACGCACAGCTTATGAGCGATATGATAAAAGTAACCTTCCCCGACGGGAGCCAGCGGGAGTATCCCGTAGGGACGACGTCGTGGGATATCGCGGGGAGCATTAGCCCTCGTCTCCAGCAGGATGTCCTCGCTGCTGGTGTCAATGGTCAGATCTGGGATCTGATGCGTCCTCTCAAGGAGGATACCGAGCTGAAGCTCTTTAAGTGGGAGGACCCCGAGGGGAAGTTCGCCTACTGGCACTCAAGTGCTCACTTGATGGCGGAGGCTCTCCAGGAGGTTTATCCCCAGGCTAAATTTGGGATTGGCCCTCCTATTGAGAATGGCTTCTACTATGACATAGACCTCGGTGAAGGGGTGCAGCTCAAGGATGCAGACCTCGCAGTCATCGAGAAGAAGATGCTCGAGGCAGCTGCTCGTAAGGAGCCTATCATCCGCCGTGATATCACCAAGGCTGAGGTCACGGAGTTCTTCAAGCAGAAGGGAGATGAGTACAAGCTCGAGCTGATCGCAGACCTGCCCGATGGATCGATCACGACCTATACGCAGGGAGCCTTCACCGACCTCTGTCGTGGCCCTCATGTGCCTAATACAGGCTATATCAAGGCTGTGAAGCTCCTCAGCGTCGCAGGTGCCTACTGGCGAGGTGATGAGAAGCGCAAGCAGCTCACCCGTGTCTATGGGATCACCTTCCCTAAGAAGAAGATGCTCGACGAGTATCTCGTACTTCTCGAAGAGGCGAAGAAGCGAGACCACCGTAAGATCGGTAAGGAGCTTGGTCTCTTTGCTTTCTCGCAGAATGTCGGCTCTGGCCTTCCTCTGTGGCTTCCCCGTGGTACGCAGCTCCGTCTGCGTCTAGAGGAGTTCCTCAAGCAGATCCAGAAGCAGTTCGGCTACCAGCAGGTGATCTCCCCACATATCGGGAGCAAGCAGCTCTATGTGACCTCTGGCCACTGGGCGAAGTATGGGGCAGACTCCTTCCGCCCGATCACGACGCCTCAGGAGGGTGAGGAGTTCATGCTCAAGCCGATGAACTGTCCTCACCACTGTGAGATCTATAAGGCGGTCGGCCCTCACTCTTATCGTGACCTCCCTCTGCGCTTGGCTGAGTTCGGTACGGTCTATCGCTATGAGCAGAGTGGCGAGCTCCATGGACTGACTCGTGTGCGTGGCTTTACGCAGGATGATGCCCACCTCTTCTGCCGTCCTGACCAGATCAAGGAAGAGTTCTGTAAGGTGATGGATATCATCTTCATCATCTTCAAGGCACTAAACTTCCAGAACTTCGAGGCACAGATCTCCCTCCGTGACAAGGTCAATCGTGATAAGTATATCGGTAGTGAGGAGAACTGGGAGCGTGCAGAGCAGGCGATCATCGATGCTTGTCAGGAGAAGGGACTTCCAGCCGTCGTCGAGTACGGAGAAGCCGCCTTCTATGGGCCTAAGCTGGACTTCATGGTGAAGGATGCTCTCGGTCGTCGCTGGCAGCTAGGGACGATCCAGGTAGACTACAACCTCCCAGAGCGCTTTGACCTCGAGTACACCGGTGCGGATAACAAGAAGCACCGTCCAGTGATGATCCACCGTGCACCCTTTGGGTCGATGGAGCGCTTCGTAGCGGTGCTCATCGAGCACACCGCAGGGCACTTCCCTCTCTGGCTCACTCCTGACCAAGTCGTGGTGCTCCCGATCAGTGAGAAGTTCAACGACTACGCACACCGTGTCGCAGCTCTGCTCAATGCACAGGATATCCGTACGCAGGTCGATGATCGTAACGAGAAGATCGGTCGTAAGATCCGTGATAACGAGCTCAAGCGTATCCCCTATATGCTCATCGTAGGCGAAAAGGAAGCTCAGGATGAAGAGGTCTCTGTACGTGTTCAGGGTGAGGGTGATAAGGGTTCGATGAAAATCACTACCTTTGCGGAGCAAATCACAGCCGAAGTGGAGCGTCAGCTCAACGCTTGGCACCTTGAGATGCAGAGCGAAAAGTAGACGAACAAGTAGTAGACAATACATATTATATAGGGGTACTACCCTGGTGGTAGTACCCTAACCAATTCATACTGAATGGCAGTAGACAACAAACAAAAGTTCCAGTACCGCACGAACGAAGCTATCCGAGTTAAAGAAGTTCGTCTTGTAGGGGACAATGTAGAGCAGGGGGTATATTCGATCCAGCAGGCTCTCCGTATCGCTAACGAACAAGAGCTAGACCTGGTGGAGATCTCCCCCAACGTCAACCCTCCAGTATGCCGTGTCGTCGACTATCAGAAGTTCCTCTTCCAGCTCAAGAAGAAGCAAAAGGAGCAGAAGGCCAAGAGTGTCAAGGTCGTCGTCAAGGAGATCCGCTTCGGACCTCAGACCGATGATCATGACTACAACTTCAAGCTCAAGCATGCTAAGGGCTTCCTCTCTGAGGGATCTAAGGTCAAGGCTTATGTCTTCTTCCGTGGTCGCTCTATCCTCTTTAAGGATCAGGGAGAAGTGCTCCTCCTGCGCTTCGCTAACGATCTAGAGGACTATGGACGTGTAGAGAGCATGCCCGTGCTCGAAGGGAAGCGCATGACGATCATGATCGCTCCTAAGAAGGCTGACAAGCCAGCACCCAAGAAGGACAAGCCCGCCCGTGAAGAGTCCTCTGACTCCAGCGATAGCGAAGACTAATCTCCGACTTATTCCCATCCCTGCACCTCGCGCACTAGGCTGCGTCAGTGGAGTAGGGTCGTTTAAATAACTCTATAATAAAAGAAGAAAATGCCTAAGCTGAAGACCAACTCCAGCGCCAAGAAGCGTTTCGCGCTCACTGGCTCGGGAAAGATCAAGCGCAAACACGCCTTCAAGAGTCACATCTTGACCAAGAAGACGAAGAAGCAGAAGCGTAACCTCACCTACTTCACTACCGTTGACAAGGTCGACGAACGCGAAGTTAAGGAGCTCCTCCGCCTCCGCTAGTCCTCTTATCAGGCACGTTAGCTCACGATTATTCAGTAACAGAGAGGTAAGCCATCCAAGTACCGCATCGGTCATAGTGACTCCCGTCACCCCATACCGCTGAGGTCGCTACCAATCACAAAGAAGAAACATCATGCCAAGATCAGTTAATCACGTAGCTTCGCGCGCTAAGCGTAAGCGCATCCTTAAGCTCACCCGTGGGTATTACGGCGCTCGTAAGAACGTCTGGACCGTCGCCAAGAACACTTGGGAGAAGGGTCTGACCTATGCGTTCCGTGACCGTAAGAACAAGAAGCGCAACTTCCGCGCTCTTTGGATCCAGCGTATCAACGCTGCAGCGCGTCTCGAAGGGCTCTCTTACTCTCGTCTGATGGGTGCTCTCCACGCTCAGGGTATCGAGATCAACCGTAAGGTCCTCGCTGACCTCGCGGTGAACCACCCCGAAGCCTTCAAGGCTATCGTCGCTAAGGTGAAGTAAGCTCGCCCTGGCGGGTAACGCTTGCTCCGCTGAGAAGCAAACACTCTAGAAGCCCCATCTGCTCTCTCCCGAGACGCTGATGGGGCTTCCCTTTGTCTTTCGTATAGCGATCTAGTGCTATACACCTTGGGTTATCATTGGTTAGGTTGGTTTGGGAGGGGAGGAAGGTTAGTCTTCTGTGCTCTATGCTCCTTCTTGCACCGAGCAGAAGTGTGGCTATTAGGTCATAAATCACTCGCTAGCGAGCTGGATACCTCGGTCTCTGATCTCTGTTTGATAGCCCCTCTCCATTAAGTCTCCTGCCCCTATTTTTCTCTTTCCCCTATGCCACTCAAAATTACTAAAGAAGCAGCGCTACGCTATCATGAGGATGGCCAGCCTGGTAAAATTGCCATTGTGCCTACGAAGCCCTATGCTTCGCAGTATGACCTTTCGCTTGCTTACTCTCCAGGTGTAGCTGAGCCTTGCCTAGAGATCGCCGAAGTGACCGATAAGGCTTACCGCTATACCAATAAGGGCAACCTTGTCGGGGTGATCTCCAATGGTACTGCCGTCTTAGGTCTAGGTAACATCGGCCCAGAAGCAAGCAAACCCGTCATGGAGGGTAAGGCGCTGCTCTTTAAGATCTACGCTGGTGTGGATGCCTTTGACATTGAGGTCGACGCACACGAACCTGAGGCTTTCATCGCTGCTGTCAAAGCCATCGCGCCGACCTTCGGTGCGATCAACTTAGAGGATATTAAGGCGCCGGAATGCTTTGAGATCGAGCGCCGACTCAAGGACGAACTGGGCATCCCCGTCATGCATGACGACCAGCACGGTACGGCGATCATCTCGGGGGCAGGGCTCCTCAATGCGCTGGAGATCGCAGGTAAGGCTATCGAAGATGTACGTATCGTGATCTCAGGAGCAGGGGCGGCGGCGATTGCCTGTGCCCGTCTCTATTGTGCCCTAGGGGCAAATCACCGCAACATCGTGATGACCGACTCCAAGGGGGTGATCCGAGCTTCCCGTACCGACCTCAATGCGATGAAGCGGGAGTTCGCTACCGAGCGTGAAGAGCTGACTTCGCTGGCAGAAGCCCTTGTCGGAGCGGATGTCTTCGTAGGCCTCTCCAAGGGCGGGATGGTAACCGGCGATATGGTTAAGACGATGGCGAGTGATCCCATCCTCTTTGCTCTGGCCAATCCCGTACCTGAGATTTCCTATGAAGAGGCTAAGGCTGCCCGTCCCGAAGTCCTGATGAGCACGGGGCGAACAGACTACCCCAACCAGATTAACAACGTCCTTGCCTTCCCATACATCTTCCGTGGAGCGCTGGATACCCATGCTTCGGCGATCAATCTGGAGATGCAGCTCGCGGCTACCCGTGCCATCGCAGCACTAGCGAAGCGCCCTGTCCCTCACTATGTCAATGAAGCCTACGAGACTGAAGGGCTTTCCTTCGGGCGGGAGTACTTCATCCCGAAGCCCGTGGATAAGCGTCTCCTCGTTGAAGTATCGACGGCGGTGGCCAAGGCTGCTATCGAGACGGGCGTTGCCCGCCACGAGATCACCGACTGGGAAGCGTATCAGGCGCATCTCCGTTCGCTCATCGGCTAAGGAACTGTTGAGCTTTCCCTACCTAGCCTGCTAGACTAAGGGTCGAGGCATCCCTCATCGCTCTTCGGAGTGTATGGGGGATGCCTCGGCGTTTGCTAGAGGTAGGGCTGGAGAAGCCAGACCCTTGCTTCGGGAAAGGTAGAGCTTCGTCGGAGTAAAGGTAAGGCTGTACAGGAGGGAAGGTAGAGCTCTCTCGGGGGGAAGGTGGATGTTTCTCGTGCGCATGATCTTCGTCTCTGGGGGATAAGAGCTGTGGAGTGCCCTCGGGATCTACTTATCCACCGTGGTTATCCACCGTTTTGGGGATAGATAACAGGGGTTATCCTCGGTGGGCTCGCCGAGGTTCGTGTGCCGTGGGTACGGATGGAGCGATCCGATGGCTAAGCGAAGAGGTCGAGCGAGGTCGCTGTTGGGGATCGGATGGGGGTGTCTTCGTGCTCGCTACTGACTGAGAATGCGTATTTTTGTCTTTACTGAGGGGAGTGCGGGCTAGTACCTTGGTTCCCCTGACGCTATTACCCCCATTATCTGTAGTATAAGATGCACCCTAACCATCACCTACTCGCCGAGGGCGAGGGACTATTGAATGAAATGAAGCAGTTAGGTGAGGAGCTCATCCAAGAGAGCGATACCCCAGCCTTACTCCCAGCTATACATAGCCGACGCTCCGTGCGTAAGTTCGTAGACACCCCACTGACGGGCGAAGAAGTACAGATCCTCCTGGAGGCAGGACTGCGTGCTCCTTCGTCGAAGAACCGCCATACGACCCAGTTTATCCTGATCGAAGATCGGGAGACGCTCGATGCGCTGAGCTATATGCGTGAGGCTGGTGCAGGCTTCCTTAGGCAGGTGCCTCTGGGGATCGTGATCTTAGGCTCCCCGATGGAGTGTGAGCGCTGGATCGCTGATGCCTCGCTGGCGGCAGGATATATCCAGCTACAAGCCGAAGCCCTCGGTCTAGGCTCTTGCTGGGCGGATGCTTACGGATGCTATACGGGTAATGGGCAGGAGTCTGCCGAGTACGTGCGCAATCTCCTAGATATCCCCTACCAGCTCGAGGTGCTATGTATCCTCGCCATTGGGCATAAGGCGGCGCCGTCTGAACCACGACCTACCGAGAGCCTTAAGTGGGAGAAGATCCACATCGGGAAGTATGTCCTGCCCGAGGAACCCGCACTCGAGGCCTAGATGACGGAGGAGTCTGTCGTGGGAGAGCGTCTCGTCTTGATCGGCGCCGGTGGACTGGCTACGTCCTTAGCCTTTGGCTTGCAGCGCTATTGGCAGGAGGGTCGGCTGGTGCAGATCTATAGCCCTGGCGGAGCGTCTGCACGAGAGCTCGCTCGCCAGCTGGGAGGATCAGTTAGCGTAGCCGGTACCTTAGATGAGGTCGATACCGAGGCTACGGGCTATATCCTAGCGGTGCCCGATGATGCACTGGCTGAGGTCGCCGAGGCTTTGTCCGCACGTGTGAAGGGCTATCTCCTACATTGCTCGGGGGCGACACCTCTGGAGGTGATCTCATCCCGCCATCCTCGCTCAGGGGTACTCTATCCTCTCTCGACCTTCTCCCGAGGGCGTGTCGTGGATACGAAGGAGGTCCCCTTCTACCTCGAGGTGGCGGAGGAGGCTCTTGCCCCGAGTTTAACGGGGCTGGCTCAAGCCTTAGCCGAGGAGATCCATTGGGCTTCGAGTGAGCAACGACTGATCCTGCACCTAGGAGCGGTCATCGCATGCAACTTCTCCAACCACCTTATCGCCATCTCAGAGCACCTGCTCCAGCAGTATGACCTGCCTCCCAAGGCGCTACTTCCGCTCCTCGACGAGATGATCGATAAGCTTCACCGCCTCCCAGCCCAAGCCGCACAGTCAGGACCCGCTCGGCGAGGGGACGTCAAGACCATCGATCGCCACCGAGCTGTGCTGGCTGACCAAGAGGAACTACTTAGGATCTATGACCTCTTCACCGAGCGTATTCGTCGCACCAACTAACCAATCCCGTATCGTATGATCGCCTATCTCCGTGGTACCTATACCGAGCTGACCCCGACGACCCTCCTCGTGGAGTGTGCAGGTGTGGGCTATGCCGTCGCTATCTCGCTCACGACCTACACGACCCTACAGGGACAGACCGAGGGTAAGATACTTATCACCGAGGTCATCCGTGAGGATGCCCACCTGCTCTATGGCTTCGCCACGAGGGAAGAGCAGGAGCTCTTCCGCCATCTGCTGACCGTTTCGGGTGTCGGAGCTAATACGGCACGGATCATACTCTCCTCCTACCCCCCGCATGAGCTTAATGCGATCATCACGCTTGGTCAGATCGAGCCCCTAAAAGCGATTAAGGGTATCGGGCTGAAGACCGCTCAGCGCATCCTCGTAGACCTGCGAGGCAAGCTCCCACCTATGGAGGAGGGAGACCAACCGACGACCTCCATCCCGACGACGACTAAGCGTGGGGCGAAGGTACAGCCCATTGATCAGGCGACACCGAGTGAGGCTGTGGCTGCCTTGAAGATGCTTGGCTATCCCGAAGCTGCAGTGCAGAAGGTCGTACGTCAGCTGATCGCCTCCGATCCGACGGTCACTGTGGAGGAACTCATTCGTCAGGGGCTCAAGCTCCTCTAGCCTTATGGCTCGGTGGAGGGGTAGCCATCGTAGCTTTTCCTATGGACTAGGGGTTATCCTCCTAGTCCTTCTCTTGATGAACGAAGGTAGAGGCCAGGTGCGGTCGCTACCTTCGCTCGTTCCTACCCCCGTCCTTTTCCCTGCGAAGTCTCAGGATCCTCTTCACTCCCAGCTGGCTTCCCGCTTGAGAGTGGACTCTTTGGGGAAGCGACTACTGCCCCTAGAGGGACACTACTGGTACCTCTTCCGAGGACTGACACGTACGCCTTCGGAGGAACTGCTTGTACCTCTCTCCTACGAGGAGTACCTACGCCTCTGGAGTGAGCGAAGTATGGGGAGCTATTGGGATGCCCTTTTTGAGCGAAGCCGAGAGGAGAGCCAGCGACCACGCCCGAAGGTGACGAATCGACAGGAGGATGGATTCCTCGATCAGCTCTTCGGTCGAGGAGGGCTCAAGCTACGTCTGCAGGGGACAGCCGAGCTCTCTGCGGGGCTTAAGAGCACCCGTACCGATAATCCCGCCTTGCCCGAGCGAGCCAGACGAGTGACTTACTTCGACTTTGATGAGAAGATTCAGGCCAATGTGCAGGCCACCTTGGGCTCGAAGCTCCACTTCGGGATGAACTACAATACGGCGGCGACCTTCGATACCGATGCCAAGAAGCTCAAACTCTCCTTCGAAGGCGAGGAGGACGATATCATCAAGCTCATCGAAGTGGGTAACGTAAGCCTCACGCCCCGCAATAGTCTGATCAGCGGAGGCGGACAGCTCTTTGGACTACATAGTAGGCTACAGATCGGAGCGCTAGATGTCGACCTCTTGGTCAGCCAGCAGCAGACGCAGAGTAGGCAGGTCGCTAGCCGAGGAGGGGAGCAGACCGAGAGCTTTGAGCTATCCGTTGCCCAGTACGATGCTTCACGTCACTATTTCCTGAGCTCCTACTTTAGGGATCACTACGAGACAGCTTTGCGAAGCCTTCCCGAGGTGCGCTCTGCGGTACAGGTCACACGTATCGAGGTCTGGGTGACGAATCGCCGAGGCCGATTTGATGACGCTCGTGACGTCGTGGGCTTCGTGGATCTAGGTGAACCTACTCAGCGCTATAACCCAAGCATTGGTGGCTCTGGAGCTACCCTCCCTGCGAATGGGAGTAATGCCCTCTATGCCACGCTGAATATGCTCCCCGGACTAAGGAATAGCTCGGGTGTGACGGCGGCGCTGGCGCTCTATCCGGGCGCTACGCTTCGCCCTGGGAGGGACTACGAGAAAGTCGAGCGTGCTCGACGGTTAGCACCTAATGAATACACGCTACAGCCCACCCTTGGCTATCTTAGCCTAGGGACACCACTAGCCCCGGACGAAGTCCTCGCTGTGGCCTATGAATACACCTATGGAGGTCAGGTCTATCGTGTGGGAGAGTTTACCTCGGATCAGCCAGATAGAGCCGAAGAAGTCCTTTTCGTCAAGCTCTTGGAGAGCACCGATCGTACACCCCAGTCTTCTACTTGGCCTTTGATGCTTCGTAATGTCTATCGTCTTGGCCATGCCGTACGGGATGTTCAGCGTGAGGGGTTCCGCCTTCAGGTGAACTACCGAGATGATGCCACGGGGATAGCACTACCTTATCTGACCGAGGGGCCGCTCAAGGACAAGCGTCTCCTTGAGGTAACCGGCCTCGACCGGCTAGATCTACAGGGAGAGCCACACCCTGATGGTCGCTTTGACTTCTATGAGGGGTATACGATACGTTCGGCTGAGGGTCTGATTATCTTCCCGACTTTGGAGCCTTTTGGTCGGACTCTGACGGAGGCACTAGGGGCAGGCGTATGGGTAGACCGCTATGCTTTCCCCGAGCTATACCGAGAGACGCCGACCCAAGCCTTACAGCTGGTGAATAAGAACAAGTACACGCTCCGAGGAGAGTACCGAGCTAGCCACGATGATGAGATCTCTCTCGGGGCTGTTGGGGTAGCTCCTGGCTCGGTACGGGTAACGGCTGGAGGACAGGCACTCACGGAGGGGACGGACTATACGGTAGACTATCTGGCTGGGAAGGTCAAGATCCTCAACAGACAGCTCATCGAATCCAAGACGCCCATCGAGGTGTCCCTTCAGGGAGGAGAGGGGTTAGGCCTACAGCGGAAGACGCTCCTAGGGCTAGACCTTAATTACCGCTTGAGTAAGGAGCTTCGTGTAGGAGCTACCGTCATGCATCTCTCGGAGCTACCGCTGACGACCAAAACGACCTTCGGGCAGGAAAGCATGCGAAACACCATGTGGGGAGCTAACCTAAGCTACTCGGCCCAGCTTCCTAGCCTCACCCGTCTGCTGAATAAGCTCCCTTTTCTCGATCTTGATGCTCCTTCTTCACTCAGTGTGTCTGCAGAGGTCGCTCAGCTCTTGCCAGGGCATTACGAGAGTCGCTACACGAGTGGAGCGAGTTATCTTGATGACTTCGAGGGGTCACGCTCTACGATAGATCTCTTGAGTCCATATGCTTGGGTACTCTCTTCGACGCCCGAAGGAAGCCTGACGGCTGGCCTTTCGCCTGCAGATCACCTGCGCTATGGTGAGCGCCGAGCCTTGCTATCGTGGTTTACTATCGATCCTCTTTTCACCCGAGAGCGGAGTAGGCTAACTCCCGCCTATATCCGTAATGACCCGAACCTCGTCAGTCTGCATCAGGTACGTGAGATCCCGACGGGAGAGCTCTATCCCTACCGAGATCAGCACGCTAGCCAGCCGAGCTATCTACAGACCTTGTCTCTGAGCTTTTACCCCGAGGAGCTGGGGCCTTATAACCTGAATGCTTCGTCCCTATCGGCTACGGGGCGTATCCAGAACCCACGCACTAGCTGGGGTGGGATCATGCGTAAGATCGATGCATCAGACTTCGAGTCGGCGAACGTGGAATACCTGGAGTTCTGGCTCATGGATCCTTGGGCGGATCACCCCCAAGGGAGAATGCGGGGTGGGGGAGACCTCTACTTCAACTTAGGTGATATCTCGGAGGATATTCTCCGTGATGAGAAGAAGGCTTTCGAGAGCGGTCTCCCAGTCGTAGCTGGTAGCCCTTCCGCTGTCGAGACTGTCTGGGGTAAGGTGCCAGCCCAGCAGCGTGTGGGCTATGCCTTCGATAATAGCACGGGAGCTAGAGAGAAGCAGGATGTCGGGCTCAATGGGCTATCTACCGAGGAGGAGAAGACTTATCCAGCCTATATGACTTTCCTCTCCCAGCTACAGGGTGTGCTCGCTCCGGCTACACGAGCTAGTTGGCAGTCAGATCCACTTAGTCCACTGAATGACCCAGGGAGGGATGACTTCAGGCATTACCGTAGCTCGCTCTACGATAGCCAGCGATCGCCCATTCTAGAGCGATACAAGCACTATAATGGTACGGAGGGAAACTCCTCCACGGCTACCGGTGAAGATGGCTATGCGCTAGCCTCTACGCTAAGCCCTGATGCGGAGGATGTCAATGGCGACTATACCCTCAACGAGGTCAATCGCTACTTCGAGTACCGTGTCTCCCTACGTCCACAAGACTTAGTCGAGGGGCGCAACTTTGTCGTCGGGGAGCGTCGTGTCCCTGTGACCTTCCGTAGCGGAGAGACCTCTCAGGTCACTTGGTATCTCTTTCGGATCCCACTAAGTCAGCCCACGGATCGTATCGGAGGCATGACCGATCTGAGACGAGTGCGCTTCATGCGTCTTTACTTGACAGACTTTGCGGAGGAGACCCACCTACGCTTCGGGGCGCTTCGTCTGGTGCGAGGTGACTGGCGCACTTATACGGGGAGTTTAGAGGAGGGATCAGCTCCTGCTCCATCCTCGGGGGAGTTGACGGTCAGTGCTGTCAGTATCGAAGAGCACGCTGACCGTCAGCCGGTGAGCTACGTCCTACCGCCAGGAGTCTCTCGCTCGCTAGATGCTCAGCAGGGGCAAAGCCTCCAGCAGAACGAGCAGGCACTATCCCTACGTCTCAAGGATCTGCCTGCTGGCGAGGCGAAGGCGGTCTATCGCCAAGGGACGTATGATCTGCGTCGCTACCGTCGTCTCCAGCTCTTCACTCATGCCGAGGAGCTCCTGCAGGATCCTATCGGAGTTCAGGATGGGGACTTTGAGCTCTTCCTAAGGCTTGGGTCAGACTACACGCATAACTACTATGAGTATGCTTTACCTCTTCGTCTCACTCCAGCAGGTACGTATCGTAGTGATCTGCCAGCAGACCGCCGTGTAGTCTGGCCTGATGCGAACTATATTGACTTAGCCTTGGAGTCGCTCGTGGAGCTCAAGCGTCAGCGCAATGCGCTCCTCACACGAGGTGGGGGAGGAGCCTCTCTCTATCAGCGCTATACTCAGCAGGAGACGAACGATCCCACACGTAGACTTACAGTCCTCGGCTCTCCTTCGCTCTCGCATATCCGCACCTTGATGATCGGGGTGCGCAATGCCTCGGGGATGACACGCAGTGTCGAGGTGTGGGTCAATGAGCTACGGCTAGGTGATTATCATGAGGAGGCCGGCTGGGCAGGGAATGCACAGCTGGCTCTTCAACTCAGTTCCCTCGGATCGGTGAACCTCCGTGGGCAGTATACCTCAGCCGGCTTTGGTGCCATCGATGCGCCACTCGCTGCCCGTACACTCACCTCACGCTCTCAGATCTATCTCAATACGCAGACTGATCTAGGGCGACTCTTCCCTCCGAAGGCAAAGCTCTCTATCCCCCTTTACTACTCCCTAAGTGAGGATGAAGAGCGCCCTGACTATCTACCTACTGATGAGGATGTCCACTTCAAGGATGCCCTCCGTGAGCTCCCTAAGACAGAGCAGAAAGCCCTAGAGAAGCGAAGTATCACACATCGCCGAAATGAAGGACTTGCCCTCACCGGTGTCAATCTCGGTATCCGATCGAAGGAGCCGATGCCCTATGATCCCGCTAACGTCTCCTTCTCCTACGCACGTAGTCTCTCTGAGGAATCAAGCCCCACGCTAGACTACCGACGACGTCTGAACTGGCAGGGGAATGTCAGCTACGACTTCTCGCCTACGTGGCGTCCTGTTCGTCCCTTTGCGAAGCTCTCCGGAGAGAGCCCGTGGGCGGACTTCCTGCGCCAATATAGCTTGACCCTCTGGCCCTCACGACTGCGTCTAGAGACTACGATGCTTCGTAACTATGAAGAGGAGCAGCTACGTCCACAGGAAGAGGGTAGACTGAATGCGCTCCCTGCTACCTTCGCTCAGCAGTTCCTCTGGAATAGGCGCCTTGAGCTAGCATGGACACCCATCCCCACGCTCTCCCTAACGCTCTCCGCTGGTACGGATGCTCGTATCGAGGAGCCCCATGAGCAAGTAAACCGCCGGCTCAATCCGGATGGCTGGGTAGCGTGGCAGGACTCCGTCATGCAGAGCATTCGCCAGGGAGGGACTCCACAGCACTATGGGCAACAGGTGTCTCTAACCTACCAGCTCCCCACGAGCCAGATCAAGCCACTCTCCTTCGTCTCTGCTCAACTAGCCTATACGAGTGCCTATACCTGGGATCGAGGAGCTCGACTCGCTGACCCCGCACAGCCCCTAGCGCACCAGCTGTCGAGCCAAGGGAATCTAGATCTCTCGTCCGCTATACAGCTCCGTCAGCTTTATGCGAAGGTGCCCTATCTCGCTAAGCTGGAGAAGCGCTATGCTAGTAGCCCTTCGCCTAGCTCCTCTAAGACGAAGGGACGCTCTCAGGGGGAAGAGGAGGAGGGCTTCTTCCATAGCTTACTTGATCGCTTAGTCTATACGCTGATGTCGGCCAAGGAGGTACAGCTCTCTTACCGCTCGACACGTCAGACCCTACTCTCGGGCTTTCTCCCCTCGATCGGTTGGGCAGGAGGGCAAGGGCATCTAGGGGGTAGTCTCTCCCCCGGGATCCCCTTCTCTCTAGGGCTCACGGATGTCGGATGGATAGATAAGCTCGCTGACGAAGGAGCCCTGCTGATGGATCCCGAGCGAGCGAGGGCGGGCGTCTTTACCCGAACCCGTACGCTCGATGTGCGGGCGACGCTCCAGCCGTGGAGAGATCTCACCATTACCCTAACGGCTAATCATAGTCGGACGGATCGTACCGATGTCCAGTACATGCAGGCTGGGCATCCGAGACTCTATGGTGGAGACTTCACGATGACGGGGGTGGGGCTACGAGGGTTCTTTGCCCCTCTACGTGCAGAGTCAGGCTATCCATCGAAGGTCTTTGAAGAGTTTCTGCTTGCTCGAAGTACTATTGCTCAGCGTTGGCAAGAGCAGGGTCTGGTAGGGGCATCCACGCTCAGTCCGCAGTCCTCGGCACTGCTGATCCCCGCCTTCCGTGCCGTCTATATGCGTAGCGGAGGTGCTAGAGGGGTGTCGCTCTCTTCCCTCCCCTCGCTTAGCTCTGTCCTGCCTAACTGGTCCCTGACCTACACAGGGCTATCTCGCTGGGAGTGGCTCAAGAAGTACTTCCGCTCGGTCTCCTTAAGGCACGCTTATCGGGGGATCTATACTGTGGGGAGCTTCTCCTCCTTCGCAGGTTGGTCGGGGGCTGATCCCGACGGCCTAGGACTGATCCGTCGGCAGGCCTCGGACGGATCGGGTGCACTCAGCTCCGAGGCTAGCTATGCCTATGACTTCACCTCGGTAGCTTTCCAAGAGAGCTTCTATCCCCTCATCGGGGTGGATATGACTTGGCATAGCGGTATCGGGATGACAGCGCAGTGGCGAGAGAGCCGAGGGAGAGTGCTGAATCTAGCTGCTTATAGTCTGATCGAATCGATGACTAAGGAGATCAATGTGGGGCTAAGCTACAAGGTCGCTGACCTTACTCAGCTCTTCCGACCACACCCTAAGAGAGGCAGACACTCTCGCCAGCGTGCGGGGCAAGCCAAGAAGGGGGTGACCTCTTCGCCCAAGGGGCTCACCCTCCGCACGGACTATAGCCTGCGCAATACGGCGACACTGATTCGCTCGATCCAGACGGGTACTGCTGAGGCGACGGCAGGACAGCTGGAGCATCGCCTGCGTGTGACGCTCGACTATGACCTGAGTCGTCTGCTGGGGCTGAAGGTCTACTATGATTACAGCCGTCAGCACCCCTTGGTAAGTACCTATGCTTACCCCATGGCGACCTCCTCCTTTGGGGTGTCGCTCCGCATCAGCTTGATGAACTAGACTGTTCGTTCGTCCTCCTACTTCCCAGCTAGAGGGAGCTTGGAATGTCCGAGTTGGATTCGCTTTGTCGGGCGCGCTCGCTCTAGATCTAGAGTGTCGGGTCGTCACGATATACCTAACCGATGAATCACTATATACCCAATCCCATAGTCACAATATACCTAATCGCTGGGTCGGAATATACCTAGCTGAAGGCGCGCCATAGTTCCTCCTCCTTTGACTTAGCTCTACTGGTACAGATGAGGAGGATCAGCCTAATTGCTTGCTCTCTTCCTTTCGTCGATGTCGATCGTGTGACTCTCGCTGTAGGATAAGCCCTAAACAAGAGAATTAGGTATCTTTGCAGGAATAAAATAAGTAACTAGGAATACTCTTTCCCGAAAAAGTATAGACACATGTCCAACCTCCCCCATACCCCCGAGGTAACTCCCTCCGCTGAGGAAGAAAAGAAGAGCTTGAACTTCATCGAGCAGATCGTAGAGAACGATCTGCGTGAAGGTAAGCATGACGGTCGTATCCAAACACGCTTCCCACCAGAGCCTAATGGCTATCTCCATATCGGCCATGCCAAGGCTATCTGTATGGACTTCGGTATCGCACAGAAGTATGGCGGTGTCTGCAACCTGCGCTTCGATGACACGAATCCCACGAAGGAGGATGTCGAGTATGTCGATGCGATCCGCGAGGATATCGAGTGGCTGGGCTTCCATTGGGGAGATATTTACTACGCCTCAGATTACTTCGAGCGTCTGTATCGCTTTGCGGAGGAGCTGATCCTAGCAGGGCATGCCTATGTCGATGAGCAGACGGCCGAGGAGATCGCTCAGCAGAAGGGGACGCCTACGACACCAGGGATCGCTAGCCCCTATCGTGATCGTCCAGCCGAGGAGAGCCTAGACCTCTTCCGCCGGATGAATGCAGGGGAATTCCCCGAGGGGGCTATGATCCTTCGTGCGAAGATCGATATGGCGTCACCCAATATGCACTTCCGTGACCCGATCATCTACCGTATCATCAAGGTGCCCCATCATCGCACGGGGACGAAGTGGAACGTCTATCCGATGTATGACTTCGCCCATGGACAGAGCGACTACTTCGAGGGGGTGACCCACTCGATCTGTACTCTAGAGTTCGTCGTACACCGCCCACTCTATGACTACTTTATCGATCTGCTCAAGCAGGTAGAGCCTGGACAGGATGGTCCCTATCGTCCTAGACAGTATGAATTCAATCGTCTGAACCTGACCTACACGATGATGAGTAAGCGCAAGCTTCTCCAGCTCGTACAGGAGGGACATGTGAGTGGCTGGGATGACCCCCGTATGCCTACCGTATGTGGTCTGCGTCGCCGAGGCTATACGCCCGAGTCGATCCGTAGCTTCATCGATAAGATCGGATATACGAAGTATGATGGGATCATCGATATGGCACTGCTAGAGCATGCCGTACGCGAGGATCTCAATCGCCACGCTCTGCGTGGCTCTGCCGTGCTGGATCCGGTGAAGCTCGTGATCACGAACTACCCCGAGGGTCAGACAGAAGCTATGAGCTTCCTCAATAACCCCGAGGATCCCGAGTCTGACAGCCACGTGATCAACTTCTCCAGAGAGCTCTACATCGAGCGTGAAGACTTCATGGAGGATGCTCCGAAGAAGTACTTCCGCATGACTCCAGGGCAAGAGGTGCGTCTGAAGAGTGCCTACATCGTCCGCTGTACGGGATGTAAGAAGGATGAGTCTGGGAACGTGATCGAGGTGTACGCCGAGTACGACCCCGAGACGCTCAGCGGTCGTCCCGAAAGTAACCGCAAGGTCAAGGGTACGATCCACTGGGTATCTGCCTCCGACAGTGTCGAGGCAGAGGTGCGTCTGTACGATCGTCTATTCCTTGATGAGAATCCCTCAGAGGCTGCGAAGGATAAGGAGCTAGCAGAGCTGCTGAACCCCGAGTCTCTTCAGGTCGTCCAGCATGCTCGTATCGAGCCCTTCCTCGCAGGAGCTAAGCTCGGGGAGTACTACCAGTTCCAGCGTGTAGGCTACTTCTGTGTCGATCCCGATAGCCGTCCTGGTCATCTCGTCTTCAATCGTACGGTATCGCTCAAGGATACTTGGAAGAAGGTGAACAAGTAGTCCCTTCTTCTGCCTCTTCTAGCAGTACTCCATAGATCTAATTGTATAAGGTATGCTTGAGTCCTTTGGTTTCATCCAAGATATCCTCCATCATCTGAACTACTTCTGGGTGACGGTGCTGATGGCGATCGAATCGTCCTTCATCCCCTTCCCCTCGGAGGTCGTCGTACCCCCTGCGGCTTATAAGGCAGCTACGGGTGAGATGGATCTCTTCCTCGTCATCCTCTTCGCTACTATTGGATCGGACATCGGTGCGCTGGTGAACTATTATCTAGCGAAGTACCTTGGACGCCCGATCGTGTATAAGTTCGCATCTTCTCGCCTAGGTCGCCTATGCCTACTCTCTCCTGAGAAGGTGGAGAAGGCCGAGGGCTACTTCGTCAAGAATGGAGTGACTTCGACTCTCGTGGGGCGCCTTGTCCCTGGTATCCGTCAGCTGATCTCGATCCCCGCAGGTCTGTCGGGTATGCCCGTGGGGCGCTTCTTGCTCTATACAACCATCGGGGCAGGAGCATGGAATGTCGTCCTTGCCCTCCTAGGCTGGTTCATCGGTAAGACGGTACCCCCCGAGCTCTTCGCTGAGACGATCAAGAGCTACAGCTCGGCTATCGGTCTTGGGATCGTAGCCGTACTCGTCGTGGGAGGACTAGCCTACTATCCCCTTCATCGCCGTAAGAAGTAGACGACCGTGACGACCCTGAGCCTCACCCTCACACCTCAGCAGGCAGCTACCGATGCTCTCCTTCGGGCTGCTGTGGCACGTGAACTAAGTCTTCCCGTCGACGAGATTAGCTCGATCCAGATCCGCCGACGTAATATCGATGCACGCCAGCGTAAAGTCTTAGTGAACCTCTCGCTAGATGTCTATCTGGATGGAGAGATGCCCGCAGAGGATGACTTCTCGGATCTCGTCTACTCAGACGTCTCTCGTGCACCCTCGGTGGTGGTTGTGGGGGCAGGTCCCTGCGGTCTCTTTGCAGCTCTTCGTCTCATTGAGCTAGGGCTTCGGCCGATCATCCTAGAGCGAGGTCAGGAGGTGATGCAGCGACGCCGAGACTTGGCACAGCTAGAGCGTACAGGGATCCTAGATCCTGAGTCTAACTATAGCTATGGAGAGGGTGGTGCAGGAGCTTTCTCTGATGGGAAGCTCTATACCCGAAGCAAGAAGCGAGGGAGTGTAGAGAAGATCCTGCGTGTCTTCTGTCGCTTCGGAGCTGATCCGAAGATCTTGGTCGATGCCCATCCACATATCGGCACCGATAAGCTCCCCGTGATCATCCGGCGGATGAGAGAGCAGATCATCGCATCGGGAGGTGAAGTACACTTTGCGACACGTATGACCGAGTTGCTCATCGAGGGCGGTCAGGTACGTGGGGCAATAGCTCATACAGGTGAGATCTACTTAGGTCCTGTCATCCTCGCTACGGGACACTCGGCCCGAGATGTCTACCGCTACCTGCATCAGGCAGGGATCTTGGTGGAAGCTAAGCCCATCGCAGTGGGAGTGCGCCTAGAGCACCCTCAAGCACTGATTGATCAACTTCGCTACCATAGTCCCGAGGGGCGAGGCAAGTATCTCCCAGCTGCGGAGTATGTCTATAAGGCGCAGGTCGATGGACGTGGTGTCTACAGCTTCTGTATGTGTCCCGGTGGATTCATCGTGCCTGCCTCCACAGCACACGAAGAGACTGTAGTCAATGGGATGTCTCCTGCTAATCGTGGCTCTCGCTGGGCAAACTCCGGTATGGTCGTAGAGCTTCATCCGGAGGATATCCCTCAGACGGGTATCTCTATCGAGGATCTTTCCTCACCATTAGCGCTGATGCATTGGTGTGAGGAACTAGAGCGTAGGAGCTATCGTGCTGCTAACTGCTCTTTGAAGGCTCCAGCTCAGCGTATGACGGACTTTCTCAATAGACGCCTCTCATCCTCCCTGCCTTCTACATCCTATAGCCTGGGCTTGACCTCGAGTGAGCTTCATGAATGGATGCCAGACTTCATCACGAAGCGCTTAGCAGGAGGCTTCCAAGCCTTTGATCGATCGACACGTGGATTTATCACGGAGGAAGCGCAGCTCATTGCGTTGGAGAGTCGCACCTCATCACCTGTTCGCATTCCTCGTGGTAGAGAGGACTATGCCCATCCTATCCTCATGGGGCTCTATCCTGCAGGTGAGGGAGCTGGATTCGCAGGAGGGATCGTCTCCGCAGCTATTGATGGAGAGAATGTAGCCTCTGCTCTCGCACCCCGCTATCAAAGAGCAAAATAGCTAACTTTGTATGGGGCTTCCCCAGTTACACTACTAGTACAGCTCACTATGTCTCAACATCCCTTTCGTGGTATGGGCGTGGCTCTTGTCACCCCCTTTACTGAAGCTAATGAGGTCGATTATAAAAGTCTCGAGCGTCTCCTGGAGCATCTACTTCGTGGACAAGCTACGGACTTCATCGTCATCCATGGTACTACGGGCGAATCTCCCTGCTTGACCAGGGAGGAGCGAAACCAAGTGACTCGCCATGTCGTCGATCAGGTCGATGGGCGCTGTCCTCTGATGATCGGGCTGGGAGGGAATGATACTCGTGAGACGGCTAACCGACTCAGAGAGCTAGATACAAGAGGCCTATCTGGCGTACTCTCGGTGGTGCCCTACTATAATAAGCCTTCGCAGGAGGGCATGTATCAGCACTTCAAGACGCTGGCTGCACATAGCTCTCTTCCCTTGATCCTTTATAATGTGCCTGGTCGTGTCGGGGTCAATATGACTCCCGATACAGTGATCCGTTTGGCTCAAACGTGTGATAATATCATCGGGATCAAGGAGGCTTCGGGTTTCCCTCAGCAGGCTAGTCAGATCACAGCAGGTGATCTCCCCAAGGACTTTGTCGTCCTATCGGGAGATGATAGCCTCACGGTGCCATTTATCCAGAATGGAGCCGAGGGTGTCATCTCTGTCCTTGGTAATGCCTATCCTCAGGCTGCCTCTCGTCTGACACACCTTGCGATGGATGGACATGTCAATGAAGCTGACATGCTTCAGACAGCCTTGCGTCAGATCAATGCTCAGCTCTTCCAGGAGGGAAACCCTGTTGGGATCAAGGCGCTACTTTGGTTGATGCGCCTGATCGATAGTCAGACTCTGCGTCTTCCCCTTGTGTCTGCTTCTTCAGAGCTCGTAGAGCGCTTAGATCAGACTCGTAAGGAGCTAGATCATACGCTAGCTCATTGGGGCACTTTGTAGACTTTACTGATGTCTCTAGCAGAAGAACAGACGAAAGATAGCTATTGGACACTTGCCGGGCCTGCGGAAGGGATCTTCTCAGAGAAGCGCAGTAAGTTCCTTGCCTTTGCTTACCCGGTCACTACGGAGGAGGAGGCCTTAGCCTATGTCTCCGAGGTGCGGGCGAAGTACTACGATGCTCGTCATGTTTGCTGGGCTTATCGCCTAGGACCTGCAGGAGATCTCTATCGTTCCAATGACGATGGAGAGCCTTCGGGTACTGCAGGCAAGCCGATACTAGGAATACTGCAGTCGCAGGAGCTCACCGAGGTCATCGTCTTAGTCGTTCGCTACTTTGGTGGAGTGAAGCTAGGTACGAGTGGTCTGATCGAAGCCTACCGAGAAGCTACGCTTGAAGCTCTCGCTCATGCCGAACGCAGAGAGTGCGTTCTGGAGGCTCGCTTTGAGGTCTCCTTCAACTATGATCTTATGGGGATCGTCATGCGCCAAGTGAAAGAAATGGAGGCTACGATCCTAGCTCAAGATTTTCGGGAGACTTGTAGTCTCATCCTACAGATTCGTTTAGGGCGAGCAGGTGAGCTTCACTCTCGTCTCGATCGTCTCTATGGTGTCACCACCAAGCAACTTTAAATTAAACCTTCCCCTTTCCTTATGGCAGAAATAGAAGGGTCTCCGCAGGAGCCCGAGTTAGAAGCTATCGGTCAGCTCACGGATGATACCCACGAGCTTAAAGCGAAGACAGTGTCTAGCTTTGGCTGGGCGACTATTCAGCAGATCTTTGGTCGAGTGATGACCTTTGGGGTCAATCTCGCTTTGGCTCGACTACTGATCCCCGAAGACTTTGGGATTATCGCTACCCTAGGGATCTTCATGGCTATCGCTGCTCAGCTGTCGGATGCTGGTTTTGGGAGCTCACTTGCTCGCTCTCCTAAGGTCGATGATGCAGATCTCTCGACAGTCTTCTACTATAATGTAGGGATGAGTATAGTTCTTTACTTCATCTTCTTCCTTATAGCTCCTTTCATTGCAGACTACTTCCGTAATCCTATCTTGATACCTGTCTTGCGGATGATGATGGTGTGTCTAGTGATCAATTCTCTAGGTGCGATGCATTCCCTTCTGGCCTATCGCCAAATGCTTTTTCGACAGGAGCTTTATGTCCAGATAATTTCATCGATTATCTCCGCTCTTGTAGGGATAGGGATGGCCTATCTAGGTTATAAGTATTGGGCTCTCGTAGGGATGACGCTGGTGCAAGCCGTAGTACGTAATTTCATGCTGTGGATGGTTGTTCAATGGCGTCCCAAACTTCTATTTGTCAAGGACCGTCTAAAGCGTCACTTTGCTTATGGCTCTCGTGTAGTGACAGTGGGTATCTTGAACGCTTTGTATAATAATCTTACCACTATTCTCATCGGACGATACTTTGATATGCGTACGCAGGGACTCTATGGTAATGCGAATGCGCTACAGCAAGTACCTGTGTCGGCATTAGCAGATCCGATTATGAAGGTGACTACTCCGGTCTTTGTTCGTATTCAGCATGATCTTGAGCGATTACGCTCAGGCTATCAGCGGGTCATGCGTTTGCTTTTCCAGCTGTCTACTCCGATCATGGTCGCTCTAGTCGTACTGGCTCATCCATTTTACCATTTCTTCTATGGGGATAAATGGATGGAGGCCGCTCCTTACTTCCAGATCCTTTGTGCTTGTGGTATTCTCTTTCCTATTAATACCTATAATGTCAACCTTCTGCAGGTCACGGGGCGAGGAGCCCTTCTCCTACGCCTTGATATTGTGCGTAAGATTATTGGGGTTATAGGGCTTGCCGTGGGGGTCTTCTATGGGATTTATGGTCTTCTCTGGAGTATGGCTATCTCGCAGGTGATTTATCTCTTTGTCAATAGCTATTATTCAGGTAGGCTGATCAACTATACGCTCAAGCAGCAGCTCTCGGAGCTCTTCCCCTTTGCGCTCATGAGCCTCGCAAGTGGAGCGATCCTGTGGCTGGCAGATACCTATCTCTTTGCAGGCCTAGGAGACCTCCTTCGTTTGGCTTTGGGCGGGATTACGATGGGTCTGTCGTATTTGGCACTAGGGTGGATCTTTGCTCCTAAGGATGTCAGCTATGTGTGGGGCTTGGTCAATCACTATATCCTGCGTAGAGGCTAGGGGCTAGCTTCTTCGTCAGATCCCGATACGAGCGCACCTCTTGAGATTCAGGTCTCAAGAGGTGCGCTTTTTTATGTCTCCCGAGAAGGGGAAAAAGGGGTTACAGTATAAACCCTCAAGAGGCACTACTGTTGCCTCTCGAGGGGCATCAGTAGTGCCTCTGATGGGGCAACAGTAGTAACACTTGAGGGTCAGCGAGAGTGTGATGTAACTGCCTGTGTTCTAGTTCTCCTAGAATGGCAATTTCGGCTGTGAAAATGGCGGTGCTCTAAGCGCCTTTTAGCCTGTACTGAGGGGCACACATGACGCTCCGTTAGGAAGAGGGGTAAGTAGACCTCGTCGGGAAGTGTTAAAAGGCTGGGAAAAACGATTATCTTTGTCCTTATAACAGAAGTAAGTATTTACTCAATCAGTACAATCAACACAATGGAAAAGCCCTACGTAATCGGCGTCGACCTTGGAGGTACCAATACTGTCTTTGGGGTCGTAGACGCTCGTGGTAATGTCGTTGTCAATGCCTCGATCAAGACGGGAACGCACATTGACATTGAGCTCTATCTCAATGACCTAGTCTCAGGACTTAATATGCTCATCGACCAAGTCGGTGGTAAGGATAAGATCCGTGGTATCGGTGTCGGAGCACCTAATGGGAACTACTTCAATGGATCGATCGAGTTCGCTCCTAACCTCCCTTGGAAGGGCAAGATCCCCTTGGCTCAGATGATCCAGGATCGTATAGGTATCCCCGTAGCCTTGACGAATGATGCGAATGCGGCTGCTATCGGTGAAATGACCTACGGCGCGGCACGTGGGATGAAGGACTTTATCGTCATCACACTCGGTACAGGGGTAGGTAGTGGTATCGTCGTCGGTGGACAGCTCGTCTACGGACATGATGGTTTCGCTGGTGAGCTTGGTCACATGATCGTACGCCGTAATGGTCGTATGTGTGGCTGTGGTCGTCAGGGCTGTCTAGAGACTTATACTTCCGCCACGGGTGTAGCACGCACGGCACGTGAGTACCTCACCATCCGCTCTGATGAGAGCAAACTCCGTGATCTAGATATTGATCAAATCACTTCGAAGGATGTCTTCGATGCTGCTTCCATAGGAGATCCACTCGCGCTAGAGATCTTCGAGAGCACGGGGGCTATCCTTGGTGAGGCTTGTGCAGACTTCGTGACCTTCTCCTCTCCCGAGGCGATCATCTTCTTCGGTGGTCTGACGAAGGCTGGTGATCTCCTGATGAACCCTATCCGCCACCACATGGAGAAGAACATCCTGCAGATCTACAAGGGCAAGACCCGTCTACTCGTCTCTCAGCTCAAGGAGAGCGATGCTGCCGTGCTTGGTGCTAGTGCACTGGGCTGGGAAGCTAAGGAACTCTAGTCTTAGGATCTTCCTCCCATTACACCAGCGGTGCCAGTGGATCTCTCCGCTAGCACCGCTGGCTTTTTTATTGATTTCTCCCTATCAAAGCTTATGTTGACACATCCTTTAGCTGACTTTAACTTTTGTCCCCGCTGTGGGCGTGCAGGGCTGGAGCATGTCCATGGGCGTGCTATCCATTGCCCAGACTGTGACCTGACCTACTTCCATAATGTCGCTTCGGCGGTAGCGTGCTTTGTGCTGGATCACGAAGATTGCTTTCTCCTCGTACGGCGTGCCCGTGATCCAGCCAAGGGAACGCTGGATCTCCCTGGGGGCTTTGTTGATCCCGAGGAGACCGTCGAAGAAGCCGTAGCACGGGAACTGAAGGAAGAGACGGGACTCAGCCCCGAGTCGATGCATCTCTGCTTTTCTCTGCCCAATGTCTATCCTTACTCGGGAATCACGGTCTATACGGCGGATCTCTTCTACTGTGTCCGTGTCGCTAGCTTCGATGGAGCGGTAGCGATGGATGATGCCGGAGAGCTCCTCGTGCATCCACTGAGTGAGCTGAGTGCAGAGGAATTTGGCTTGCGCTCGGTACGTCAAGGGGTGGAGAAGCTCCTTGCTGATCCCACCCTCCTCAAGTAGTCCTAACGGATGAGACTAAACCTCCAGCGCCTCAAAGGGTATGCCCCACTGTGTTTCATCGCCACGGGGATCTTGTGCTGGCAATGGACGGCACCCTATGCGGCTGTCTTGCCGTGGATCATCGCCTCCATGCTCTTCTTTGCGGTGCTGAACTTATCTCCTAGGCAGGCTCTACCACGCTCGAAGCACTTCCTGCTATATCTCCTCCAGCTAGGTCTTGGGGCGAGTCTCTATGCGCTACTGAGTCTATGGAATAGGGAGATTGCTTTGAGTCTAGGGATGTGCTTCCTCGCTCCAGCGGCTACAGCTGCAGGGGCGATGACCAGTCTGATGAATGGAGATACGGGCTTCGCTACGGGCTATACGCTCCTGACACATGGCCTACTTTGTCTAGTGGCTCCCTTACTACTCCCTCTACTGCAAGCGGAGGGAGCAGAAGTGCCCTTCTGGGAGCTTTCCGGACAGATTGCCCTTTTGGTCGGTAAGATGGTACTCCTACCGATTGCCTTGGCTTGGCTAGTCCGAGGGATCATGCACTGGCGAGGCAAGACGCCTCAGCCACAGCGCAAGCTGACCTATTGGCTATGGCTCTCGTCGCTGATCTTTATCCTGGGTAAGGCGGTATCCTTTGTGGTAGAAGAAGGGAAGATTGGGGGAGGGCTCTTGATCGCTTCCTTTGCCGTGGGCTTCATCGCCTGTGCAGTGCAGTTTACCTTGGGGCGCTGGTTGGCATCGCGTATTGGCGTCGAGGAGGTTTCCTGTCGACAGGCCTTGGGGCAGAAGAATACAGCGCTTACTCTTTGGCTTTGTATTTCCTTTTTGCATCCCTTGGTGGCTCCAGGGATCGCTGGCTATATCGCTTGGCAGAACTTCTTCCTAACCTACTATATGAGTCGTTCGGTACGAGCAAAGCGTTAGTCGTACTCGTACAAGTAGGGAAGAAACAGCGACCGCCTAGCATCCGTCACGGATGCTAGGCGGTCGCTGTTTCGGGTGATGGATGATCACTCCATCGGGGAGTTACTTCGCAGGGAGCTCTGTTTTCCGAAGGAGATAGCGCTGGTAGATGACGCAGAGCGCCAAGTAGACCAACGCTTGGATCCAGAGTGTCAGATACTGAGGCAAGATCTCGTGAAGACTAGCCCCCATACTGTTGATAGCTACGAAAGCTTGTACCCCAGGCGTCGAAGGGATCAGGTAGCCCAAGGCCTTCAGTGGGGCAGGGATGGCAGAGAGAGGCCAAGAGAGTCCCGTGAGGAAAAGGAAAGGGATGGACGTCCAAACCCACACCAGCATCGAGGTCTCTCTACTACGAGCAAAGAGCCCCCAGAAGCAGGCAAAGAACGTCATACTCAGGAGCAGTGGCAGGAGGAGTGCGAGGTAGCTCACGAAGTCTGTCAGCTGGGGTAGGCCAAAGATCTGAGGTGCTAGTACCAAGACAAAGCAGGAGACGACCCCATAGATCGTCAGGTAGCACAGCGCTCGCCCCAGGAAGAGGCGCATCAGGCTGACATAGTATCCACCGACCCTCGGGTAGTAGAAGTGGCGTGCTCCTTTCTCCCATTCGGTACCTCGTAGCATCGAGACTCCTAAGAGTAGTGTCTGCTGTAGGATGAGTACCAAGATGCCTGGTAGGAGGAAGCCCTGGAAGCCACTCTGGGGGTTATAGGGAGTGATCCATTCACTCTCGATAGGACGAACGGCTATTTGGGTGGCTTCGGTCGAGACATTTGGGTGGCGACGCGCTTCTATTTCTCTTCCCATCGTTAGGGCGACTTCAGCTGTGGCAAGAGAATAGGCCTTATAGTAGAGTGCGGCAGCGAAGGTGGTGTGAAGGTTTACCTGTGCTTGTCGCCCCTGCTCCAAGTGCTTGCTGAAGTCCTCGGGGATAACGAGGATGCCATACGCCTTCTCTGATGCGACCAGCGAATAGGCCTCACTCTCCGTCGAGACGTGCGCTACTACAGCTACGTCAGGACTAGCGTCGACGCGACGAATGAACTCCCGAGAGAGCGCCGAGGAGCTTTTATCTACGACGACTAGAGGAGACTCTCGTACCCCCTCATTCCCATACAGTGCCGAGTAAAGGAAGGGATAGATGAAGGGTACAACAAAGAAGAAGAGCATCACACCTTTATCAGCCAAGATCGCTCGCCACTCCCGACAGTAGGTCACCCACAGATCTGTGAGGCGTAACTTCATCGATTGAAGAATAGTCATACGTCAGGGGCTTAGGGGAGATAGGGGACTTCGATCAGGTAGCGCTTCAGCCGAGGGAGCAGGAGGATCGGGAGCAGGAGGAAGGCTGTGAGCCCGAGGTAGTAGGGGAGAGCCTCCAGCCATGGAGCCCCGAGTAGAGCCTGGCTGATACCTATATTATAGTAGTAGCGGAGAGGGAAGATAAATGATAGCGCTTGCATAGGCGCTATCATCGAGCTAACGGGTACACTCATCCCCGAGATGGAGAAGGAGAGCATCCCTAGCAGGCTACTTAGGCTCATCGCCATTCTGACGGTGGGGATGAGAGCGAAGAAGAAGATCGCCAAAGCCTGAGCCGATAGGACGAGTAGGAGCATAGCCAGGGCCATCGTCCATCCTCCCGCTTGCAGGGGGTAGCCCATGCCTATATAGAGGATGAGCTGAATACCCCAGCCGACCAGGAGGAAGCATACTGTCTGCGGTAGGAGCTTCGTCAGCAGGGAGCGAGCGATAGATCCATCATTCCGCTGTAGCCACTGCTGGGCTGTGCCTCGCTTCACCTCCCTACCGATGGAGTAGGCGGTATAGAGGAAGATCATCAGCTGGAGTAAGCCTGGCAGGATCGTCGTCGTCAGATAGGCTGCGTAGTTGAGCCAAGGGTTACTCATCACCTCGGAGCGTACGGCGATGGGCTGTATAGTAGCGAGGATCTCCTCCTCCGTCTTACCTCGTGCTTGGCCTGTGAGGAGTCCCACCTTCGCAGAGACTAGCTCGGAGAGCATCTTCATGTCACGGAATACAAAGCTCCCTGCCATGAGGTAGGCACTATTGGTGTAATAGTGGATCTTGGGTTGGCGACTAGAGCCAGCCTTGGCTTGTAGACCAGGAGGGATATGGTAGATCCCGTAGACTTCCCCACGACGCATCGCAGCGAGTGCCTCGGGCATGCTGTTAGCTTCGAGGGCGACGTGCGTGCTCTGGAAGGCATCGAGGGTGCGTACGATAGCTCGGGAGCTAGCGGAGTGATCCTCGTTCACGACAGCTACCGGCATATCCGTAGGTAGCCCACGCTCCATCATGTAGAGGAGCAGGAAGGAGGACAGGAGTGGCACTAAGAAGATCGAGAAGAGTGCGAGGGGCTGACGAAAGAGCTCTCGCCATCGATGTCCTAGCTCCGCCCCAAAGCTAGTTGCGGAGGCTTTCATTAGATCTGTCCCTTATCCAAGACGATGGTCATCCCAGGGAGAAGTCCTTCGATAGCTTTCTCGGGGCGGGCTGTGACCTCGAAGGTACGTAGGTCATGTGCGTCTCGGGGCTTCGTAGCCTTCCAAGTAGCATAGCTACCCATATCCTTGATCTTAGAGACCTGTACGGTGATAGCCTTGCCACCTAGAGCGGGTATTGTGGCGGTGAGCTTACTCCCTATGCGGAGGGTGGCTAGTCGGTCCTCACGGATCGAGAAGATGACACGTACTGCACGGTCATCTGCGATGCTGAGGATCGGTGCCCCAGTGCCGACGAGCTCCCCACGATGGGGGAAGATCTCGGAGATACGTCCGTCGATGGGGGCTACGAGTGCTCCCTCTTTCAGGTAAGCATTCACTTCGCTCACGGCGCCCGAAGCACGCTCTACGAGAGCCTGGGCAGCCCACTTGTCTTCACGCTGAGCGCCATTGATCGCCATATCATATTGGCTGCGAGCGGCACGTTCGGTGGCTTGCATAGCACGTAGCTGAGCGGTAGCCTCGTCGTACTTCTGAGCGGGGAGAACACCCTCCTTGTAGAGGCGCTCGACACGGGCGAAGCTCTTCTCTGCTACTTCTAGCCCAGCCTTAGCCTTCTGCCACAGCTCATAGGCACCCTCCTTCTGCTCCTTGCGTGCGCCGACCTGTGCCTTTTGACTCTGTGCCTCGGCAGCACTACGTGCAGCCTGTGCCTGCTCGAGCTTGGCTAGCACCTCGGGGGAGTAGATGCGGACGAGGGTGTCGCCAGCATGCACTAGCTGTCCCTCCTCGACGAGGAACTCGGTGATGCGTCCTGGTACTTTCCCAGCGATACGGATCTCATCGACCTCGACTTGCCCTGTCACGGGATCTTCCTTCGGGGAGAAGAAGACATAGCCCGAGAGAGCTAGGAGGATCATCGCTACGACCACAAGTCCGACACCGAGCAGGATGCTCTTGCGGGCGGAGGGGGAGACCTCTGGGGCTACTGTGGTCTTCGTTTCTTCAGTATTCATAGGAATATAGGTAATGGGGATACGGGATTAAAGGGCAAGGATACTTTTGAGCTTACTTTCGCTCAATAGGACTTGGATCTGAGCATCGATGAGGCTATCCTGCGCACTCATCCAGGCGGTCTGTGCCATCGTATAATTGAGGAGCGGGATGACGCCCTCCTCATAGCCGACCTTAGCGTAGCGCATATTCTCTTTGGCCATGGCTACGGCCTTCATCGCAGCGTCATAGGAGCGACGAGCGTCGTCTGCCTTGCGGAGAGCTTGCTTCATCTGTAGGCTGATCTTGGAGCGAGCCTCGGCGAGCTCTAGTTGCTTCGCACGGTGCTCTGCCTGTGCTGTACGTCTACGTAAGCTTCCGGAGAAGAGGTCAGAGATGGGGACCTCGAGCATGAGACCTAGGTAGTACTGTCCGCCGAACTCCTTCTTCTGCCCGTTGAAGGAATTAGGGTTGGTCGCCGAGTAGGAGGCGAAGCCATAGACCTTCGGGAGGAGGGAGGAGGACTCTAGGCTAATACGCTTGCGATAGATGCTGTCTACTAGGCGCAGGGAGCGTATTTCACTACGGCGCTCTATGGCTAGTGTGAGATCTTCGTCAGCATGACTAGTTTGGCTAGGTAAGGTGAGCTCTAGAGTAGCCTCATCAGCGAGGGTGAAGGGAGTGCCCTCGTCCAAGCCACAGAGGTCAGCTAGGAGCATCTTGGAGAGCTGGAGTCCGTTGATGACCTGACTGCGCTTGACCTCGGCCTCGCTGAGCTTCGTGCGTACGGAGAGCCCGTCGGCCTTGGTCGCTACACCGGCTTCGATGGAGGCATCTACGTTCTTCACGGTCTGCTCTAGGAGGGCGACGAGCTGGTTGAGGAGCTTCTCCTTGCTGACGAGGGAGACGACCTGCCAGTAGGCTTCATCGACCTTGTTCTCCACCTCCGTAGCGGTCGTGGCACGTAGCTCGGTTTGGAGCTTCTCGGCGAGAGAGGCCATCTGGTATCCGCTGCGGATACGTCCTCCGAGGAAGATGGGCTGTATGGCAGTGATGTTAGCCACATAGACGTTGCGCAGGTCGATCGTCCCGAGATGACGCAGACGGTCAGGGATGAGGAAGTTGAAGCTACCTAGGGGCTGATCCCAGTTGACCAGGTGAAGCTCCTTCTGCATGTGGAGATAGATCCCTCGAGCGGAAACTTGGGGGAAGAACTTGGTGAATACCTCCTGTTTGCGAGCGTGGGCAGCAGCGATGTCTTGGTCTCGCTGCTGGAGGAGGCGACTCTGGGTCTTAGCTCGCTCGCGGCAGTCCTCTAGGCTGAGGCGCTCCTGTGCGGATAGCGTCGTCAGAGCAAGGCTTGCTGTGAGGGCGAGTAGGCCGAGGTGACGGTTGAATAGTCGTGTCATAGGGGATTACTTATCTGTCGAATCGGGGCTGACATAGGGCAGGATCTGACACTGGATGCGTCCGAGTGCCTCACGAATGTTCTTTTTGGGATGGATCATCAGCTTCGCTGGCTGAAGGCTCGTCAGGGTGACCTCTTCGGGACTATCCATGAGTTTGCCTTGGATGAAGGGCATGAGTGTCCCCATTTCTCCGAGGTCTACTCCGATACCCTGCTCTAGGCTTTCACAAACGACCTGAGCGAAGGTATGGAGGGCGATCTCCAGATCTGCTGGAGAGAGATGACAGCGCTGATGGGTATGCTGCATGAGATCCTCGATGCTTAGCTTCTCTCGCTTCGTGGGATAGGCATAGTAGAGGGTCCTGCCTGCACGTGTTCCCTGCTTGGAGACTTTCTGTTTGATTTCTAGCTTCATTGTTTGGTCGGTAGAAGAGGTTGCTTGAGAGCGTCTCTCCGGATCTACCTATGGAAGGTGGTTTAAATCACCTTACATAGGTTGTTCGATTTATGTGCAAAGGTAAGGATATTCCTAGAAAGACCAAACAAGGCAAAAGGGGCGCATCGAATGCAAGGGGATTTCCGAGACTTCTGGTTACGTATATTGTGATCTCTTGGTTGGGTATATGGTGATCGGTCGGTTAGGTATATTGTGGTGAGTGGGTTAGGTATATCGTGACAAAAAGGGGACATGAGGAGTTCGTTGAGGAGCGTGTCCTAGAGAGGAGGGCTCTTGCGAGATCGGGGAAGGAGGATATACTTAAAAGGGGATCGTCTGCGTTTGTATATCGTGTGCGTAAGGTGGTTGGGCTTAGCCTGGCTAGGTGTTGCACAGAGTGAAGTCTTGTGTGCAATACTCGGTATTCTAAGTATTTGACTATCTTTGCATTTGGACTTTTCCCTCTTAAAGGAGGTCCAACGAAGCAGGAGAAGCGCTCCTGCGACTACTCGCAAAAGAGTAGCCCTCTACAGTAACTATTAATAGCTGGTATGACAAGAAAAAGTATGCGACTGTTATGCGCATCTCTGTGTCTGGCTGCTACGACTCTCCCTGCTATGGCTAGTGGCGGAGGGCAGGCACAGACACCTCGCAAGGAGACACGCACGACAGCCGGTCAGCAGGTGTTCGCTAAGGATGATTCCAAGCACCCGCTTCTGGCCGACCAACTGCAGGTGAAGGATCGAGTCCTCAGTGCCAAACGTAAGATGCAGCTCCACGAGCAGTCACGTAAGCAACTCGAAGATCTCGAAGCCCCAGCCTCTGAAATCTATGGTGAATCCTCTTGGGGAAGCTACGTCAATCCCTTCGCTGGAATGTCGGTGAATATCCCCGACCGCCAAGACATCGATCTACAAGAGTTCGTAATGCCGATCTCGACCCGTCAAGTGACGTCGAACTACGGCTACCGCCACAGCTTCGGGCGTATGCACTATGGCACTGACCTGAAGCTAAGCACCGGAGATACCGTCCGAGCAGCCTTCTCTGGCAAGGTCCGTGTGAAGTCCTACGAGGGCGGAGGATACGGCAACTACGTCGTCATCCGTCACCCCAACGGACTGGAGACGGTCTATGGACACATGAGTCGCTCGATCGTCCGTGAGGGTACGATCGTCCGTGCAGGAGATCCCATCGGTCTCGGAGGTAGCACAGGTCGCTCTACAGGACCTCACCTCCACTTCGAAGCTCGCTTCATGGGTATCCCTATTGACCCATCCGATCTCTTTGACTTCCAGGCAGGCGTCCCACGCTATGATATCTTCGCTTTCGTTAAGGGAGCCTATCGCACGCCTCGCTCACATGCTGTAGCTAGCGCTGTGGCTAAGCCTAAGACGAGCGGTGAGTCGAATGAAGAGCAGTTCAAGACGCATCGTATCAAGCGAGGTGAGTCAGTAGCCGCCATCGCACGCCAATATGGTGTCTCGGTAGCTAACCTCTGTCGCACCAACGGGATCAAGAAGTCGGCTAAGCTCTCCGTAGGACGTACGCTCCGCATCCCAAGCTAGCTGATCAACCAAGAGATACAAGTGAATATAGAGAGCCCGCTAGGTTCGTCCCTCTCACTGAGGACGTCAGCCTAGCGGGCTCTCTCCGTTTAGATCGAGCGCGAAGAAGCGCTCGGCGATCCTTTTAGCACGAGTGATATACTCCTCGGCACGTGCATCATCCCGGGAGCGAGAGTGCCTGCTCACCTGCTAGGGCGAGACGAAAGGTTTGCTCTGCCTGCTCATAGTTGCCGAAGGTCATATAGATGTTCCCTAGTCCATTGAGCGAGATCACTCGGTTCTTCTTGGCTAGGTAGGAGGTATCAGAGCAGGCTTCGCTGAGTGTGTGTGCTTTGTGGTGGTATTCTTGGGCTACATCTAAGACTCCCATACGGCGGTAGTCTGTGCCGATGTCGTTAAGCGCCTGGATCCACTCAAGTGTATCGCCAAGTGCTTCGACCTGACGAAAGCCTTCGCTGTGGATAGTGTGCTACAAAGATGTAGAATCTTTTAGTCTAGCCAAAACGCCTTTAATTGGCTTTATCAGATACCTTCTTATATGGCAAGGGGCCTAAAAAGAAACGACCAGAGTACCTAGATACTCTGGCCGTCTCATCTAAAGAGAGTCAGGCTCGTAAAGTCGTTCTTATCGGGTACAGGCTCCTTGCCTTGCTCTTAGTGTAGTCAGGACGGAGATTACCTGATAGGCACCGATTATTCGCGGTAGGGTGAAAGGGTTATTTCTCTACGGGAAGACCTTCAGAAACCCAATTTAGGTAGCCTCCCTTCATCTCGACGACCTTGAAGCCACGTGACTGCATGAGTGTAGCCGCAGCATGGCTTCGCTTGCCACTCCGACAATAGATATAGTGCGTACGTTGCTTATCGAGCTTCTCTAGTCCTTCTAGGAAGGCTTTATCGTTTAGCCAATCGAGGAGGATCGCTCCCTTTAAGTGGCCTTCAGCAAATTCTGAGGGACGGCGTACGTCGAGGATCACAGCGGTGCTGTCCGCTTGGGCAGATGCGATGAATGCTTTAGGTGCGAGGAGCTGGATAGGCTCTTCTGTTGCAGAGCTTGAGCAGAGCCCAAGAGAGGAGACGAGGGTCATGATCAGATGTTTCATTTGAACGTCGGGTAATGATATGGTGTGTGGAGAGTAGTCTGTCTGTTCTCCATATTTCTATACAAAGGTCGAGATTTCTTAGCAATAAGTGCTAATGTCAGAGTGTATTCTCTTCAGGGGAGATCTCTTTGATGATGACAGGAGGAAATGTCCGAAAAGCACAGCTTCTTGTCCTATGGGAGCAGTCCCTAAGGTGAAAGAAAGTCCTGTAAGCACATATTCTTGTCCGTTTAGTCTAGATACACCTAGTTATTCCCTAGTATGCTTCGTCTAGGGACAGGGAGTGCGGGTGGAGGTGCATCTCTCGGAGTGCGTATATCAAGAGCCTATGGACGAGATGTGCCCATCCGCTTCCTGAATTCTGTCGGAGACATCCCGAAGGCACGACGACAGTACTTCCCGAAGAACGAAAGGTTGGGGAAGCCTAGATCATCACAGATCTCAGTGATACTTCGGTCGGTATTGAGCAGGTGGTATCGGATGTCTGCTTCGGTGTACTCACGCACCCACTGCATAGCAGTCTTCCCGCTGATCTTACGGCAGACCTTCGTCAGATAGTTGGCCGATACGAATAGCTCCTGCGCATAGGTCTCTATGAGCTGGTGCTTAATGCGACGTGTGGCGAGAAGCTCGAGGAAGCGACGGAAGAGTACCTTCTGCTGACCCTCGGGCGTGCTGGTGTCTACCTCGGGTACGGAGGACATCAAGATCTCTAAGTAGTCGAAGAGGATGCTACGTAGCAGGGACTCGATCACCTCCTTCTTGTAGCGACGTGGTGCCTGCTGGAGCTTGAAGGACAGCGTCCCTACGTAGCCAGCGAACTGCTCCCGGTCTTCGGCGCTGGTCGTGATGTGATTCGTCTGATAGATGTAGAGGCACCGATCCCATTCTTCGATGTGTGGGCCGAGGAGTCGCTTGACCACCTCGGTCGAGATGATAGCTAGGTCACAGCGCACACCGGGGCTTCCTAGGTGGTTGGTCAGACGAGTGTGCGGTGGGAGAATGAGAGCTTCGAAGGTCTCTAGTTGTTTTGGTGAGCCATTGATGTCGACGCTCAGTCGCCCTTTGTTGCAGGCGAGTATCATGTAGCCTTCTAGGGGGGTCGTGTCGAGGTGCGCCAGCTGCTCAAACGTGGTGGCCAGCTTGATGCTGTCGTCTTCGTAGTCAAACGTAATATGATCCATGGCTGCAAAGCTCGCCATAATTTCCTCCTCCGAGTGTTCCATAATCACTCAATAATGGTAGTTATATTATCAAGAACGGAAATATACCACTATTGTTTTGTTTTGGGTAACTAAGGGTGCGGCTATTGACTATACCTTTGCATCGAAAACGAAACAAAACAACAACCAAATAACAGTTCAAATGAATAAGAAAGTCATCCTCCTCACCGGAGCAAGCAGTGGAATCGGCTACGAGACAGCTGAGTTCTTAGCCAAGCAAGGGCATATCGTCTATGGTGCAGCTCGCCGAGTAGACCAGATGGAGTCGCTGAAGCAGTTCGGCGTGAAGCCTATTCGCCTCGATGTCACAAGTCAAGAAAGTATAGACGAAGCCGTTGACCTCATCGTGAAGGCCGAGGGACGCATCGATGTGCTGGTGAATAATGCAGGCTACGGCTCCTACGGTGCTATCGAGGATGTCAGCATCGAGGAGGCACGTAAGCAGTTTGACGTAAATATCTTCGGCGTGGCTATGCTTACGAAGAAGGTCTTGCCCCATATGCGTGAGCAGCACAGCGGGACGATCATCAACGTAGCCTCGATCGGTGGGCGACTGACCACCTACTTCGGAGCTTGGTATCACGCTACGAAGTATGCCCTGGAGGCTTTCAGTGACGCGCTACGCATGGAGACCAAGGACTTTGGCATCCAGGTGAGCATCATCGAGCCTGGGGGGATCAAGACTCCTTGGGGATTCATCGCCGCTGATCATCTGATCGAGAGCGCTAAGGGAGGTGCGTACGAGAAGCAGGCTACCAAGACGGCGCTCGGCATGCGCAAGCAGTATGAGGGCAATATGATGTCTAAGCCCGTAGTCATCGCTAAGGCGATCTCTCGAGCTGTGAACAGTCGCCGTCCGAAGACCCGCTACACGGTCGGCTTCATGGCTAAGCCACTTGTCTGGCTACACACTTGGCTCCCCACTCGCTGGTTTGATGTGATCATGAAGAATGCCTCCCTCTAGCTAGGGAGAAGGCTTCTTCGCTGAAGCGCACTGGGGGAAGGGCTCGTATGGCCCTTCCCCCAGTGTCGTTTTTGTACGCTTAGTCGGCATCCGAGTCGATGGAGTCGAGGCGCGGCTTCTCTACCTCGCCTTGGCTTACTCTCCTCATTTCATGGCCCTCCTTCTCTCTGCCTTCCCGATAGCGTATAGCCTAATTGGAATGCAACGTATACGTTTGGTGAGCAAAACGTATACGTCTTGAGGAGAAAACGTATACGTCTTGGGCACGAAACGTATACGTTTCGACTGCACAAGGTATACGGCCTTCCTGGATAGCTTACTCCGCATCTTCAAGGACGATGGTCAGCCTGTCTTCAGCTCCTACCTTCGCCGTGAATTTAGCGGACATGCTTCTTGCCCTGTGCCCTTGGATGTGCAAGGCCTTTAGCGTACCTTTGGTCGCAAAGAATCAATCTCATAAGCAACCGAAGCCAATATAATTAGCAGTGAACTTCAATGCAAAGCAACTACCGAGTCTTCTATTAATTAGTAGTCGGGCTTCTTATAATAAACTAGAAACTAGATTATGAAGATAAAAGAAGTACGAGAGATCATAAGAGGGGCAAGAAACATACGAAATAGTCCTCTGGGTATTATGTGGTTTCGCGGAGAAAGCACAGAACTGAATAGGATCGAAGTTTCTAGTAAGATGCTTTTCCTTGAGCCCGGCTTGCGAGGAGGGGTATTTGCGGCTATGAGTCCTAATGGGGACGTCTACGAGATGACTTCCAATGGGATTAAGCTACAAATACAAGTAGATGAAGCTGTAGGATATCCGAAGATAGGTGAACTCCCCCATTTCTATGTTATGAATAAACGAGATAAAGAGAAAGGTGGCTACATCTACAGATATATTCAAAATGGGGAGGTATTATGGACTAGATTATATCCCTACAGACTCATCGAGCAGTTTGGGGACTATGCTCTCCTATGGGGTACCTTAGGAGGACCGAAGGAAGGTGGTTGTCAGCTCATCGAGCTCGCTACTGGAGCTGTGCTTTGGGAATTAGACCATCCTGGGGCTTATGTCGGCAAAGTTTATCCCTACGAGGATAAGGTCGTTATCGTATGGTTTCGGGAGACAGGGAGTAAGAGTACAAATCGAGTGCTGTGCGTAGAGGTACCGTCAGGGAAGGTATTGTGGGAGAATGATACTGCAAGAGAGTACCAAAAGTACGGAGATGATAAGCTGGTACACTTCTATGTCCATTATTGGAAGGACGGCAATGATCATAGAGACTTATACGTAGAGCTGGATGTTCATACTGGCGAAGTCTATACTCGTAGGTATCCAGGCTATAATGCCAATGTATTTGTTACGACTATCTACAAAGACTACCTGTTCTATGGGGCAGAGAAGCATAATGCCTATGTCGGAGCGATAGACTTACGCACTCATGAAATGCTGGATGAGGTAAAAGTTGATTTTACGCCAGGAGATTTTAACCAAATAGCGAGTATAGGCGTACACGAAGGGCAGCTCTACGTGGAGATTCAGACCGAGCTTGATTATAGTGACATCCATGTCTTGGACCTCGACGAGGACGAGTAGCTCATAAGGTTAAGCTGTCAGTAGAAGGCTTATCGCCTCCTCCTTTGAGGTCACGATTGTAGAGGATGAGACCTCTCGGATGACAGTCAAGCTACAGAATAATATCCTTCGGTTGCTACTGAGCTGAAGAACTGGTCTAGCTGGGGGAGTTGGTCTGATAAGGCCTTCTGTGAACAGTTCCTAAAGGATCTCTCAGAAAGATCTCCTCTAAAGACAATCTTGGGTTCAAAGGTCAACGATGCCGACGCTCATTAGGGCTATTGATGAGCATGATGCTATTTCGATATAATAACATATAAACATGTTTCAGCTTCTCTCAAAGCACTCTTTTATTTAGTGAGGACGTATTCGGACAGGATATAGCTGTTACTGCTACACTTCCCGCTACGCCCGAATTTGTGTAGCAGTTTCTGTAGCAGAAATTGATCTGCAGGGGAGGAATCAAGGTCTTGCGTTCGATTCATACTCACGGGTAGCCGATAAACGAAAAACGCTGTAGGAGCACGGCTCCTACAGCGTTTTCGTTTATATGGATCTAGGCTCGTTAGAGCCTCTTTGCGGAGAGGGCGGCTCTTTCTCTTGAACCCTCATGACTGATCGAGGGTATTCAATATGCTGTATATCAGTTATTATCCTCCCATTCTGGGTAAAGAAGAGTATCATAGGAACTCCCTTGTCGTATCCATATTTGGGTGTATCTTTGGGTGTGTAAACTACACACCCAAGAGTTATGAATATCAAACGTAATATCATCTTTGCTCTGGAGAGCCGTAAGAAGGACGGGGTTCTGATCGTGGAGAACGTCCCTATCCGCATGCGTGTGAACTTTGCCTCCCAGCGGATAGAGTTCACTACGGGCTATCGTATCGATGTGGCTAAATGGGATGCAGACAAGCAACGAGTAAAGAATGGATGTACGAACAAGCTGAAGCAATCAGCCTCAGAGATCAACGCTGCACTCTTGGGTTACTACACCGAGATACAAGAGATCTTCAAGCGCTTTGAAGTGGCCGAGGTCATGCCCAGCCCTGCAGATGTCAAAAATGCCTTCAATGCCCGCCATAGGTCTGACGACGTACAGGTGGAACCGACTTCCGATAAGCCCGATCCTTCAAACGACTTTTATAAGGCTTTTGATGAATTTGTTCGGGTCTGTGGTCGGCAGAACGACTGGACGCACGCTACCTATGAGAAGTTTGCTGCGGTGAAGAATCATCTTAGGTCCTTCCGAGGCGAGCTCAGCTTCTCCTTCTTCAACGAAGCTGGGCTGACGGAGTATGTCCGTTACCTTCGAGAGGTCCGTGAGATGCGCAATAGTACGATCGGGAAGCAACTAAGCTTCTTGAGGTGGTTTCTGCGTTGGAGCTTTAGTCAAGGGCTACATAGTAACAATGCTTACGATACCTTCCGACCCAAGCTCAAGGATACGCAGAAGAAGATCATCTTCTTGACTTGGGAGGAGCTGACGAAGCTTCGAGAGTTTGAAATCCCTCCAGCAAAGCAGTCGCTTGATCGTGTGCGTGATGTCTTCCTCTTCCAGTGCTTCACTGGACTGCGATACTCGGATGTCTACAATCTAAGAAGAAGCGATATCAAGGAAGATCATATCGAAGTCACTACGATCAAGACTTCTGACAGCTTGGTCATCGAGCTCAACAAGCACAGTAAGGCTATCTTGGAGAAGTATCAGGATGTGGTATTTGAGCACGACAAGGCACTGCCCGTGATCACTAACCAGAAGATGAATGAGTACCTCAAGGAGCTTGCCGAACTTGCTGGTATCAACGAACCTATCCGCCAGACCTACTACAAAGGGAACGAGCGCATCGATGAAGTGACGCCTAAATATGCTCTGCTTGGTACGCATGCTGGTCGTCGAACCTTTATCTGTAATGCGCTTGCCCTCGGCATCCCTCCTCAGGTCGTGATGAAATGGACGGGGCACAGTGACTACAAGGCGATGAAGCCCTACATCGACATTGCGGACGACATTAAGGCTAATGCCATGAGTAAGTTCAATCAATTATGAGCTGGATCAGACTGCATCCAAGCCTAGGTCTCGGTGTCGGTTTTTATGAAGTTGGATCTCCATTTATTGGTTGATTCGTGAACCACATATTCGTGACCACATAGGTTTGCATCCCTTACCACTATTGGTTTGGAGTTCAAGCGACTATTGCCGTAGCTTTGTATTCTCTATGGTTTTGCACTCGCTCTCTGGTTGCTATGTAATACTCAGGGGGGAGCGTGATCGAGATATTTGCACTTTGATACGGTTGCCCTACCTACCCACAGAGCGCAGATCATTCTGTCGTGAAAAACATGTAGTTTTGCGACAGATATCCCCTTGTATATGCATAGAGGGCGTTGATGGCCAGATTATTAAGAGCAAGTCAAAGTGCGGAAGGGGTACAGTAAGTCTTTCTTGTGAACTTTGTATCTGCAGGGAAGGCTGAAGTGTTTTGAAATCCTTGGAGCGTTTGACCACTAAGGCACGCTCATTCGCCTTGCTTGAGGAATCTATTGTTACTCTAGGGAGGATAGGGTCTTAGGCCTTGGGGGTATCCCAAGAGGAAAGCTATAGGAGTGTGATCTCGCTTTCTCAGAAGACCGATATAAGAAGTGGCTACCCTGCAACGAGAAGCTAAAGGCCGAGGTGCTCCCAACCATCGAACCCAAGTACAATAATCTAGGGTGCGCCCCCTTTTTGTTCTAGTAGTATGCTGCCCGAGGCCGTATCCTTGGCGAAGGGAAGGTGTAGCTGCGCATTATTTTGGGGAGGGGAGAGGATATTTCCCCGAAGGCAAAGAATGTGTAGGGAAGGGATTCCAGATCATAGAGGAGATATGTTAAAGTGGAGGAAGTAACATCCTAAAGGAACTAGGCCAGGGATAGCCGATAGGAACTTGAATAGTATAAGAGATTAGTGATGTATTCAGCACGTATTCGAAATGGAGCTGCATGGAATAGCTTCTTTGATATTGGGTGGCTGGTATCCAAAGAGGAGTATCTCCATATGGAAAGTCTATATATAGATTTGTTGTTAGAGCTTACCCGGGAGATGGGCATTAAATTCCTTACTATAAAGGAACTTGAGAACTATGATGCCTTTGCTCTGAGAGAAGGGCAAAGCGTCGATCTAGAAAGGCTTTCTTTTGCCACGCAAGCTATCCTTAGAGATAAGTGTTGGTGTAAGCTGGTCAATGATAGTCTAGAGATTCATTTTGGTTACGATTATATCATGTATGTAGTAGTCAAGAAGACCAATACAAACATTAAGCCGATTCTTAATAGATATGGCGAGATGCTGGTGATAGACGAGATCGTCTCGCCATACCTATCAAATAGCCAGATGCGGTAAGGACTAAAGACGTATCAGAAGCAATGAATAGTTATAGTTGGTTTATCGAACTCCTCCTTCAGAAAGGATGGTCTTTTAGACCTGTGACCGAAAAGCAAGGAGAAGATCTTTCTTCAGCGTCTAATCGGGCTCTCAATCTAATTAAAGCAACGCCACAGAGCTTTCAGGCTTTTATCCAAAGCTTTCAAGAGTTGTCGAGTAGTGGTGAGGACTCGTGGTTCCTATCCTATTCAGACTATCTTGAGAGCAATGATGCAGGCTTCTCTTGGAATGAATACGAGAAGCTGAGTATTCAAGCCACAGAAGAAGATGGAGATGATGACGAGAAGGCGTTTCTGACAGAGTTCTGGAATAGTTATCTTCCCTTTGCCTATTCCCTTAGGAACGGATATGCTTATCTTGCGATTGGAGTATCTGGAGTAAATGAGGGGACGATCATCTATGGACGAGAGCCTATGTTTGAGGAGTTTAGTGTTGAAGCTGAAAGTTTTGAAGAGCCATTAGACTCTTTTGCATTGACGCTCACGTCACAGAAGGAATCCATCAGATTGCTTGAGTTTATCTAGTTACAGTGAGGCGAATTCTTCCCAGCAAAGCAGTCGCTTGATCGTGTGCGTGATTAGCTTTTCTGTTCAGCTAATCTGATCTTGGTCTATAACTATACCTCCTAGCCTGTGCGGATAAGCATCTTATATGCCAGCATCCTCTTAATTCTGGCGCAGTCCTTAAATGCGTCAGCCCTGCAGGTCTTTTGGATTCCAGGAATAATTTATATTCTTGGCAAGAATATGAGAAACTCCAAATAACACATAGAATGAGTAACAAAAAACTATCCAATTTCCTTTCTAGTAAGCGACTACGACCAACCGAGGCCACCAAAGACCCCAACGATGCGAGAAATCCTTTTGATAATGACTATTCCCGCATGATTTTGTCTTCCTATGTAAGGAGACTACAAGACAAGGCACAAGTCTTCCCCCTGGAAAAAAGTGACTTTGTGAGGACAAGATTAACGCACTCTTTAGAAGTTTCTTGTTTTGCTAGAGGTTTAGGATTAGGGATTGAGAAACATCTCTTAGAGAATAAGGAAATAGCTGATGCAGAGCGAGGATATATCCCCTCTATTCTACAGATAGCAGGCTTAATACATGACATAGGGAACCCACCCTTTGGGCATTTTGGAGAAGCTGCTATTTCTAGATTCTTTAGAGGTCTCAGTAAAGGGAATCTTAAACTTGAGGGATACTCTGATGAGGTTGCCCGACGAGCTTGTGAAGAGCTTAAAAAATTAACAGATGGACAACTGGAAGATTTCTGCCATTTTGACGGAAATGTGCAGGGGTTTAGAATCCTCACCAAGCTAGGTTTGGCGAAGGATGACTATTCATATAACCTCTGCCTTGCGACATTAGCAACAATTATAAAGTATCCATATAGCTCGGAAGAAGGTAATAAGAAAAACTTGGGGATTGCATGCAAGAAGTTTGGTTTTTTTCAATCAGAAAAGGAAAAATATGAGGAGATCATAAGAGAGTTAGGCCTTGAAAGAGGACAAAGGCATCCCTTAGTATTCTTTTAGAAGCTGCTGATGATATCGCATATTCTGTATCAGACCTTGAAGATGGTTATAAACTCGGATGTATTACAATCGAGGATATTGAGAGTATTAATACCCTACTTCCAGAGGAGGATAGGATCTGTCGCAAGGGGATAAGCTCAGCCATTGACGATGATATCTTCGTGCAAAGTATCAGAATTAAGGCACAGAGCAAAATGCTTAGGGATTGCACAAAGGCATTCATAGATGATTATAGCAGAATCATGGATGGATCCTTCGATAAGGAATTGATATATGAGTCTGACTCCAAAGAATTGAGGGAGAAATGCAAAGAACTTGGAGTTAAAAATTTTGAGGATAAAAGAGTCTTAAGAAGAGAGTTAGTTGGAGACAAGGTTATAACATACTTCCTGAATCTTTTTGTCGGTGCTATCTTCTCCAAAGAAGTTGGAAGGTCTGGATCAAAAGAGGCAAAACTACTAAGGTTAATTCCTGTACACTACTTGGGTCAAGATCTTAAAGAAGAGATAGAAAAAGAGTTGACAAAACCCAAAAATACTGGAGCCTTCTATAGAGCTCTTATGGCTATCGTGGATTTTATCTCTGGTATGACAGATACCTACGCCTTAAGTCTCTACCAAGAGCTTACAGGGCAAATTATCAGCTAGTTGTAATAGACTTGCTTGTTTAAAAACTGGGACACCCATGTCAAAGAAGGTTTGGGGCTTAGTTATATAACTCGCTAAGGTCGCCAAACGTAGTGAGTTAAAAGGGTCTGTATATGTACATATCCTGCGAATTCTGGTAACTCTATAGTCCTGGGCTTGGGTCGAGCTATGATCCCCTCTAGGCGCCTGCTAGCTCCCTAGGTAAATAGATGTATTGGGGTTTTAGCTTGGCAAGTAGCATCTGTACTTAGTGTGATCACCAATCAGAAGATGCTGAATACCTCAAGGAATTTGCCGAACTTACAGGTGTGTCAGAATTCCTGTTTGATAAATTATGCCTTGGTTTATAAGTATATCTACTATCCTATGTGCCAGCGTCCTCCTTTTGCTAGGGCTGTCGTGTTCCTCACCGACGGGCTCAGGGCAGGAGGAGACTCTTAGCCCCATATCCCCAAGCACCTATTCTGCTGACGAACTAGATCAGCTCTACATCCCCTTGAGGCGGGACAGCTTCATCCTCTCCGAAGGGCACGATGAGTTTAGGGCGCCGATAGAAGATCTGTTTTCGGATGAGGAGCGCAGGGCACATCAGACGCAGATCCTAGAGTACACCTGGAGCTTGAATAAAGACAGCCTCCTGACGGTTTGGTACTTGCCCCTCCAGGATTCTCTGAGTATCCTGGGGAAGTTTAGCTATCCACGTGACGCCGTGTTCTGAAGGCTGACGTCTTACTTGGCTGACCAAGCTTAGGGGCTTGCTTCCCTCCATTTCGTTTCCGACAGGACAAAAGAGCTCCAGCTTCTTGATCTAATGTGCTACATTGGTTTAAGAAGATAATGGCACAGTATCCACCTCAAATACTACAAACTGATGGAAAGTCTTCAACAGTATATTGAGCACTTAGGGCTGGCCCTTAAGGCTCAGTTTTTTGCTCATCCTAGTTGGGCATACCTCATCATTATCCTTGTCTTCATCATATACCTCGTTGGGATCATCTGCAACAAGGATTGGGCTGTACGCCCTGCTGGTCTCTATAGTGGATGGCATATGATCGAAGACTTCCTAGGTCGCACAGGCTTGCGTATCCTCAGTGGCCTCCTTATCCTCTTAGCTATCGTATTGCTTTCCTATCTCTTCCTACGGAGCTCCATACTCCAATGAATTTATAGAGGTCTCACACCTTCAGTGCTCCATGATCCGACCTCAATATCCTTACCGTATCAGTAGTCAGCTCGGGGGCATATCGGAAGATCGTATTCGAGTATCTAGCCCAACATGGAGAGTCCTATCTCCTCAAGGGAAGAGCTGGTAGGTCGCCAAGGAAATTAACTAGGGACCCACCATAGGGCTCTAAGGAGACCTATGGTGGGGTGGTCAGGTATCCCATTCATGGGTCCCTCTAGCAACCCATTCAAGGGTAACTAATTCAATCGAACTATCGGGGCGTATACGTGAGGCGGTGAATGAACACGCTCGGGTAAGCTTCCGCTACAACAGCCTCGGCTTGCCTGTCGAGAAGCGCTGTGATGGGCATCTCATCGAGCGAAGCTATGATAAACACGGACTTATCGTATCTTTACGGAGTAATCTCGGAGCTCAGCTGAGCTATGAGCGCAATGAGTATGGTGAGCTTATTTGTTTCAAAGCAAACGAAGCAGAGACGAATGCACGCTTCACAAGTGAGCACCAGTATGATAGTCTAGGCTTTGAGCTGGATCGTCTCTTACCAGGAGGCGTGAGTCAGAGCTTTGCCTATGACAACATCGGCCGTTTGGTTGATAGCAAGACCCGCCGCTCTGCGGAGCAGCGCCGCTCCCGCCACTACTGCTGGGGCAGTGCCGATCGTCTCCTCTAGATCGAGGATGACCGCTACGGACTTACTCAGTATAGCTACAGTCCCTCGGGTGAGCTGACGATGATATGAAGGAGTATCTCTTAGATAGTAATTTCAAGATTGATAAAGTAATAGATGGCTTGGTATCTGGACAGAACCAATTCTCTCTTTTGGGGAGTGTTCCTTTCAGTATGTCTTGTTGTTTGCTCTTGTCGTGGCAAAGAGAAACGAGCAGTTCATAAAGTATGTCCTACGACTTATATGCCCCAGGAATTGGATCAGCTCTATCAGCCTCTTTGCCGGGATAGCTTCATCTTGCAGGAGCTACACGATGAGTTTAGAAATCCGACAGAGAGGCTCTTCCCTATGGAGCAACGGATGGCTCATAAGACCTGGATCCTGGAGTTTACTTGGCGGGAGAAGGCTGATAGCCTCATCACCGTTTGGTATGTAAGAGAAGCTGACACGCTGAGGAAACTGAGACACTTCAGATTCTCAGAGCATCAAGAATTCTAACCATTAAGCTTTCTAGCCCCTTGGTCGCTATTCTGATTCAGTGAAGTAATAGAAGTGTAGTTTATGAGCGTGTTCACGAAGATTCTTCAGGTTTCTTGCTTTATTTCTAGTCTCCTCGCCTGCACAGGTCCTAGTAGGGAGCAATCGCAACACATACCGCCTCAGAAGCTCCCGATCAGTTACACACCCATGGAACTGGATAGCCTCTATGAGCCACTTTATCGGGACAGCTTTATCTTGCAGGAGAAGCATGATGAATTTCGGCATCCCGTGGAGCAACAGTTCCCCATAGAGCAGCGCTTAGCACACAATACATGGATCCTGGAGTTTACTTGGAGAGTTAAAGCTGATAGCCTCATCGCTGATAGCCTCATCACGGTTTGGTACATCCGCGAAGCCGATACACTAAGAATCTTGGATAGATATATATACTCCGAGCATGCTGAGTTCTAAGCACCTTCCTACTCCTTGATTAGATGGCTGAGATTGACATTATTCTTAATCCGATCGATCTCGCTGGCGACAAGGCTTGGTGTCTCCTGCTTCACGCTTATAGATGGCTTCGATGGTCTCTCTGGGACTATCGGAGCCATCTTCGTTAAGGAACTCCGCGATGATGGGGATAGGCTGGTAGAGCTCCCTAGGCTATGTCGAACCTTCATCATGCACGGAAGCTTAGCGTTTATCGCTTCTGATAATCTAAGGTTAGCTCAATAGCCTGTTGCTCAAGGATGATTATTTGCCGGGAGCACTGCTATAACCGTTGAAGCATTCCCTGTGCTGCCTTGACCGAGTGGTAGCTGTTGATAGCCCTCACTGTTTGGTTGTAGAGAATGCCAATCTTCTGAATCCGTGCTGTGATGTTAGAGAGTTTACGATAGTACTCCACTGCAGATTCATCCTCGATGATGACCTTAAAGCTCTCGTCTAGGAGTTTAGCTCGGAGGAAGTCTGATTTCGTCTTTGCCCCCGACCTTCGGTATAGCTCGACGAGCTTCTGCTGGTCTTTGGGGTTGGGTATTCTGATGTGCCATCTGTCCCATCGTGGGCAGGTGGCACATCTGCTGTCAGGCTTGTTCTGTTTCATCTTTTATCTGGATTCATTATCACGACTTCGGAGTGATTGATCCCCCAAAGGGGCAAGGGTCTTTGTGGTACAAATGGCAATTTGTGGTACAAAGACACACCTTGCCAGTATCAAGAAGGGATGCTTCATCGCCTCTACCGATCACTCTATTTCTCTGGCGCTCGAGCAAGCTTAGGCTCGAGATGTCGAGAAATTAATTAATCGAGATCTCGAGATTGACCTCTTCTAATTGCGGAGCTGAGAGCATTGATTTATCGACGCAGTCCTCTCTTGCGCGGAGTGAGGATCTGCTTCCTTTGCTCCGCTAGAGTGAGATACTCGTTGATATCTTTATAGGGAGCGTAGCACGCTCGCATATCCTTGACGGGTAGGCCAGCGTCGAAGAGTTGTTTCGTTGCTCGATCCCCTGCTTCATCATTATCAAGAAGGCTCTCAATTATAGGGTAGGGATGAAGTGTGGGTATGAGTTTCGGAAGTAGGGTGAGCGAATTGAGAATGATGCTGTCATCTTGCACCTCGGGGTGAAGTTTCCGCCAAGAGAGAAAGTCCATGAAGCCCTCGAAGAGCTGTAGCTTGTGGCTATCGGTTCCTTTGATTGTACTTATGTCCTTAGGTGCAAAACAGCCCTTAAAGTAGGGATTACGTAGCTCCCATCCTCCAGCGTCATTTGGGAATCCCAGGGCAAAGAAACACTTCTCGGAGACCCTGTAATAGACTTCAGATAGGAAGGGGGAGACATCAGAGGGCTGTAGCCTTCGCTCCGAGAGATACAGTAAGAGCTCGGGATGCTTCACGGCTTGTACGCCGATGAGTTCCATTGAGGAAGCTTGTGACCTTACGGGAGTTATTCCTCCAAAAGAAAAAGACGGTGCTAGCCGTACTCCCTTCAGTGTAGCTAGCCGTCTCATGGCTTCTGCTGTGGAACAATGCTGGAGAGCGCAAACGAGGTCAATGATGTCTCCGTGGTCTCCTGTGCCAAAGTCATACCATTGGTTGCGCTCAGCATTGACTTTAAACGAAGGCGTGAGCTCTGAGCGTAGCGGGGAGCAGTACCAATAGTTCACGCCCTTGATGAGCTTTGCTTCAAAGCCAGCTTGTGCTAAGTAGTCCACAATGGAGACTTGCTTGATGTCGTGTAGCTGCATGCTGTTTTTTCTTTGGCGGTTCTTCTTTGGTCGGTCGGACGTTTACTATAGGCACCCCTTCCGTCCGACCATTCTTTATTTATGGTTGGTCGGTTGGTCAGGCATATATAGCCTGCGCCCGACCGAACCGATGTGTCAGTAATGGAAGTCTGGGTTGAACTGATAGCATCCTCTGCTAGCCTTGACGAGCATACGTTTGTTCACGAGAAAGCGGAGCAATTCTTTGAGCTTCGTCTGTCCATAAGGTCGACCACTGACACCTAAGTATGATGAGCTGAGTCGCTTTAATAGGTCGCCATAGCCCAACTCACTAGCCTGGCCAAAGGCTTCTCGCAAGGCTGTGCGATGCTCCTCACCACTTAGTTCTTGGTAGGAGAAAGGCTGTGCGTCTTTGGCCGTGAAGTCTGGGTCTAACTCGGGTAGGCAGATGTTGTCTACTTCGGTGAGCCTAAATGCAAAGGGAGGGAAAGGCTTAGAGCGAATGATGGACGCTGAGACAACGCTCCTGTTAGCATCACTGTTGTCCTTGGTGATGAGCAAGACACTTTCCGCTTTGTTGTTCAGTTCTGTGCCGATGTGTCCACGAGCATTGTCATCTCCTTTGTTGAGATGCAGGACGGTTTGAATGTGGATGTTCCTCTCTCCAGTCCATTGCATCAGGTCGCCCATAAGATTGGTCGCTTCGGCAGAGTTGTTGATGTCGTGCATCAAGTCGCGAATGCCATCGATGACGACTAGCCCAACATTGGGTGTGTGGTAAATGGCATAGCGGATGATGGCTCTACGCTCTTCGGGACTAGCTATTGAGCGCAAATGGCTAAACAGCAAATGTTCGGGTTGTTGGTCTAGGGGGAGTCCGGCTAAAGCCAGAATGCGTTGCAGAACAAGCCGACAATGATAAGGACTTTGCTCTGTATCGAAGTAGAGAATGTTGCGCTTGGTCTCAGGAAAGCTCGCTCGATACTCTAGCACCTGCCCATTGATGAGGGCTGCCGCCACCAGCGCACAGACGTTGAAGGTCTTCTTAGCCT
>ERZ773073.49-NODE-49-length-64750-cov-8.329840_pt1 | contig 64750 bp, 49 predicted proteins | sample MGYA00580616_ERZ773073 | MGnify/ENA primary metagenome ERZ773073 (study PRJEB29015, sample SAMEA2737960) | human oral metagenome | biome: human oral; feature: human-associated habitat; material: dental | place: China | collected 2131 ...
GCATTTCGGGGAGTACGAGCTATCTCCAAGTTTGATTAGCCTTTCACCCCTACCCTCAGTTCATCCGAAAGCTTTTCAACGCTTACCGGTGCGGTCCTCCAGTTGGTTTTACCCAACCTTCAACCTGACCAAGGGTAGATCACTTGGTTTCGCGTCTACTCCCTCTGACTAAACCGCCCTATTCAGACTCGCTTTCGCTTCGGCTCACGTGACTCTTCATCACTTAACCTTGCCAGAGAAAGTAACTCGTAGGTTCATTATGCAAAAGGCACGCAGTCACAGCACAGGGCTGCTCCTACCGCTTGTAGGCAGACGGGTTCAGGGTCTATTGCACTCCTCTGTTCGAGGTTCTTTTCACCTTTCCCTCACGGTACTGGTTCACTATCGGTCTCTCGGGAGTATTTAGCCTTACGGGATGGGCCCCGCAGATTCACACAGGATTTCACGTGTCCCGCGCTACTCAGGATACCTCTAAGTCCAACGAAGATTTTCGGATACACAGCTGTCATGTTCTATGGCCGGCCTTTCCAGACCGTTCTCCTAATCTTGTCTTCCTATCTCAAGGTCCTACAACCCCACCTTTGCCGAAACAAAGATGGTTTGGGCTAATCCCCGTTCGCTCGCCACTACTAAGGGAATCACTTTTGTTTTCTTCTCCTATGGGTACTTAGATGTTTCAGTTCCCCACGTTCGCTCACTGCTCTGCAGTGTGATACATCTTCAATGTACCGGGTTGCCCCATTCGGAAATCTACGGATCAAGTCGTATGTGCCGATCCCCGTAGCTTATCGCAGCTTATCACGTCCTTCGTCGCCTCCGAGAGCCTAGGCATCCACCGTCTGCCCTTATCTGTTTTTGCGCCTAAGATGCTTCAAGTTGCCTATCCACATCCAGGTTGTATACTAACTTATTTGTTTGCTCTACGTTGTTTTCTCGTTATGTTTTTATCAAGTATGTCAATGATCGCTAGAAGGAGCTCCGAAAAGCTCTTCTGGGTCAAAGATCAATCGGTCACCCGATCTAACCTCGCGCTTACGTTTCTTACCTCCTGAAAGACGGCTCGCTTGCTGTCTCTACCACTAGGGGGCGTTGTTTCTCGTTTGCGGTTGCAAAGATAGAGCAAAACTTAAATACAATCCAAATCTAAAAGAGAAAATCTCTATAGAGGCCCCTCCCGAGTGCATACGATGAGCCCGTAAATGAACAGGTTACAAGCACGCAAAAAATTTTATCCCAACCCCCTCAATCCTCAGGATATAACCAGCAAAACCAACCTAAATAACACCCCAAAGCACCTAGATAACCACAAAAACGCCCCAACCAAGCAATACAAGACAACACAATACACCCAACACCTCAGCCACTATATACCTAACTCCCCAGACACAATACACCCAACCACCCAACCACAATATACCTAAACGAAGCAAAGAAATATCCCCCGCCTGCCTTAGATAACAACTAAGGTAAGCGGGGGATATTCATTGAGGAAGAAGATCTACTCCTCAACTAGCACGACGCAGATACACCTCTGATTTAATGTACACGTGCGTGCGCGAGGGGGAGAAGTAGCTCTAAGGGTTCTGCACGCAGAGGTTATTTCCTCGGAGCTCTTGCTCGGGGATCTTAAACTGCCAGCGCTTATCATCTACCGAAGTAGGGACATCTTGGGCAGCATTCCCCTTATTCTGTAGGAGAGCATTCTGATAGAAAGTTTCACCACCCCCTTCACCTTGGAATCTACGGATGATGTCGAAGTTCTTTGCCTCAAGACGCTTAGGCACGATACCCAGACGCTTCATATCAAGGAATCGAACTCCCTCAAAGAGCAGATCCACTCGCTTGTGTAAGAAGATCTTTTCGATGAGCTCATCACCAGTCTCTGTAGGCATCGTGAAGTCTGCATCGCGTGTCTTGACCACGTCATAGAGCGCCTTCTGAGCTTCTGAGGTCTTCCCTTGGCGTGCCTGCGCTTCAGCCAAGATGTAGTACATCTCACCTAGTCGCATGACCATCACATCTCCGACACTAGTAATAGGGTTCTTAACGGCATACTTCATACACTGCCCAGTGATCTCGAAGGTAGGGACACCATTAGAGAAATTAAGGTACCCCTTATCTACCCCCTTAGGCACAGTCTGATCTTGGTCATAGCAGTACCACCACTTCCTACGTACATCCTTAGCTCCAAGTTGGTCATAGAGTGTACGGTTGATCGCATAGCGGAAGATATCTTCCCAACCATCCTTGAAGTTGTATGAGTAGTGCGCATGGAAGCCTAAATAGCCCGTAGCCTGCGTCTCCGCATTACGATAGCCCCACATCCATTCCTTGGCCTCGAAGTTGTTAAAGCCATCTAGGAGTTCGTTTCCATTCTGGAGCTTTGACTTTGTCTTATCAATAGCATCCTGCGCATAGGTCGCTGCTGTAGCCCACTCCGACTTCGTCAGGGCAAAACGAGCAGCGATACCACTGACCGTAGCGTAGCAGAGGTGATTACGCTCGTTCTTCTGCGGAAGATCCTTCAAGAGAGCCAGAGACTCCTTGAGATCCTGCTCGATCTGCTTGTAGCAGGCGGCTACCGTTGTCCGAGGAGCAGGGCTATAGAGAGAAGAGAGATCTCCGGCCTCCGTACGGAGAATGACCCCTAGATCCTGCTCCGCAGTCCGAGGGTCATAGCGCTTAGCATAGAGCTGTACCAGCTGGTGGTAAGCATAGGCACGGATAGCTAAAGCCTCTCCCTTGGCATAGAGGACTTCGTCTAGCTGCTTTTCTTTCTCACTGAGGCGGTTATTAAAGCCTCTCAGGAAAAGATTCGTATGCTGGATCAGCGTATAGTAGAAGTCCCAAGCCTTGTAGTTAAGGACCTCACTACCTCGCTCATTCTGGGTGTCAGTATAGCGGTACTCACCTAGATTATGAGTACTCACCGTGTTAATCACATCATCACTCAGCAAGTCTAGACGTACATTCAGAGAGGGTGCACCCATACCGAACCTTTGTCCGAAGGTGTAACGATACATCATATTATGCAAGCCATTGACAAGCCCAAGGAGCCCCTCTGGCGTTCCTTCGACATCCTTGTCAGTGAGGCTTTGAGTAGACTTCAGCTCTAGGAAGTCTCTCTTACAAGAGGAGAGCCCTAAGGCACATGAGAAGCTCAGTGCCACCAGGGTATATCTAAATATTCGCTTCATAAGGATCAGCATCGATTAGAAGGAGACATTCAGCGTAGTCGTCAAGGTGCGAGCCACTTCGTAGCCAGGTATGCTATTAACACCACTATAGCTACGGAAAGGGTTCAAACCACGACGCTTAGAGAGGAGGAACAGATTCTCTCCTGCTACAGCTAAGCTCAAGCCTGAAAGACGGAGCTTAGAGCAGATCGTCTTAGGGAAGGCGTAGCTTAGAGAGACGCTCTTCAGAGAGAGGGCAGAAGCCGAGATCAGGAAGCGGTCAGAGTTCATCGTCGAATAATCCTTAGGACCAGCATCTAGTCGTGGAACATCGGTGACTTGACCGGGCTTACGCCAAGCACGGAATAGATCAGGGTGCATAGCCGTACCATCCTTCAGGTCACGAGACATAAGACGCTGGTACATGCCGTCATAGACATAACCACCGAGCTGGTAAGCGAAATTCACACCAAGCGTAAAGTTCTTATAGGTGACATCGGTGGAGAATCCCCCATAGACATCAGGAATAGCACTCCCCTTGAAGTGCTTACGCGCCTTTTCCCCATTCTTGGTGTAGGTAGCACGCTCACCTGTAGCTTCTAGTCCTGGTTCGTCTGGGAAGCGCTCCTTATCCAAGCGATACATCGCCTTACCATCAGCAGGGTCTACCCCAAGGTATTCATAGAGGTAGTAGTCATAGATGCTATGCCCCTCCTGATACTTACGTACGTCGCTGACACGGATACCATCCTTGCGGTTGAGATCAGGTAAACGAAGGATCTTATTGGAGAGCCAAGTCGCATTGGCACGTACATTCCATGAGAAGTCAGCCTGCGAGATGATACGCACCGAGAGGTCAAGCTCGACACCACGATTACGTACCTTCCCAATATTTCGGTCAATACTTCCTACACCGGTAGAAGATGGAAGGGGATACTCGAAGAGAAGATCCTTTGATTCCTTATTAAAGAACTCAATACTTCCTCGCAGACGGCGGAACAGACCAAATTCCAGCGCTAGGTCACTTGAGATCTGAGTTTCCCACGTAAGATCCTCATTCCCGACGTTTGAGGTACGTAGACCGGGCTCATTTAGGTTATCTGACCCAACAGAATAGAGCGTCTGATAAGGGAAATAGCTATTTAGATGGTCATTCCCCGTCTGTCCATAAGATCCACGGAGCTTCAGCTCATCGATCCAAGAGATGCCACGCATGAAGGACTCTGAGGTAATATTCCACCCAGCACCGACTGACCAGAAGTTCCCCCATCGGCTCTTACGAGAGAAACGACTCGATCCATCACGTCGGAAGGAGAAGGAGGCATTATATCGCTTGTCATAGGAGTAGTTCAAGCGACCGAAATAACTCTCCTTATTATAGTCCGTCGTAGACGAGGTGAGCGAACGCACCTTAGCATAATGAGCAAACTCATCAATGGTAAGGAACTTCAGGAATTCCTTCTTCCCTTCGAGCGTAGAGTATCGATATTCTGAGCTTTCATGCCCTAGGAGAGCATCAAGCTCATGATTGCCGATCGTCTTGGTATAGTTAGCGAGCTGGTTCGCCGTGAGCGTCGTCACGCGATCAGAGGTATACTCCAATAGCCCTTGAGGCTGGTCACCCGTCTTATTATTGTAGCGGGTCTTACTACGGATATTACGTAGGTCATAGTTCACATTGAGCGTGAGCTTCAGACCTTCGATGGGCTTAAATTCAGCAAAGGAGCGAGTCACCAGCACATCGCGCTCTGTCTGACTTAGGTCAAGATGAGCTAGCTCGACGGCATTATAGTTCTTGCGGAAAGGACGATTCGTCTCGTGGTCGTAGATCAAGTCCCCCTTCTTATCCTTGAGGTACTCTCCGGTCAGGGGATCATGACGGTGGATCGGATAGATAGGAGCGATATCCTGAGAGAAGCTAGCTCCGTTAGCATTCGTATTACCAAGTGAACGAGGAGCCTCCGAATGGGTGTGGACCAAACTACTCGAAGTACCGAGCGTAAACCAAGGACGGACATTGTAGGAGAGGTTCGTACGGACGGTATAGCGCTTATATCCCGTCTTGATCATGTACCCCGTCTCATTCAGATACCCGAAGGAGAGGTAAGACTTGAGATTTCTAGTGCTAAGACCTCCGCTGAGCGTATAGTCACTGCGGTGTCCCGTACGGTAGACGGCATTATACCAGTCGAGGTCATCACCATAGAGCAGACCTGTGATCTCTGGATTTAGCTCCCCATTAGGTAGGAGGATCCCTGGGATTTTCCCCTTGCCAGGAGTTCCCTTAGAGAGGGTATACTTCCCTGTCGCAGCATCCTTCTGGTAGTAAGACTGGATCCCAGCATAGGGATTATAGACGAGGGAATTGTAGGTGTTGATGAAAGCTAGCGTACCGAGCTCTTCATCACTCTTGCCTGCATTGGCAGGGTCATAGCGATACTGATTGTACCACTGCTGCCAGCGGAGCTTGTAGTGATCCATAGCTCCGACCTTTTCATGCTCGGGAAGCCCACGCTGAGAGAGCCCCTGACTCATAGAGAAGTTGAAGCGTGCGACACCATCGGAGGCACCTCCACCATTACGCTTGGTCGTGATGATGATGACACCATTCCCAGCGCTTGAGCCATAGAGGGCGGTGGCAGCTGCGTCCTTGAGGACAGAGATATTAGCGATGTCCTGTGCTGGGATATCCGAGATACTCCCATGGTAGACAGATCCATCGACGATATAAAGAGGTGCTGAAGAAGCATTGACCGATCCGAACCCACGAATACGAACATTCCCCGCATCGCCTGGCTGACCTGATGAAGAGGAGATCTGCACCCCAGGGGAAGCTCCCGCAAGGGCGTTCACAGCGTTCGTCACGGGACGATTAGCCAGCTGTTTAGCATTGATCGAAGCTTGAGCGCCTACGACACTCTGCTTCTTCTGCGTCCCATAGGCGACGATGACGACCTGATCCAGAGCTTGGTCTTTATTCTTCAGGAGCACGCGTAGGGGCTTACCTGTCAGATAGACATTCTGGGTATCATAGCCGACATAAGAGATGCGTAGGCTCTTAGCATCTGCAGGGACTTGTAGAGTGAAGCGACCTTTATCATTGGTCGTAGCCCCTACACGAGGATACTCGACACACTGCACCGTAGCAGCGCTAATGGGCGCCATACTCTCCTCGGAGAGTACAACACCTGTGACTGTGATCTGCTTCTTCTGCGCTAGTACAGATGTGACAGCAAATAGCAAGAAGGAAAGCAGGTAGAGGTACTTTCTCATTAGAAGACTCAGTGAAAGATTAACGAATGCTTATTGGAAAAGCCCCACTTTAGGAGCTGCGAGTTATGCGGACAAAATGTGCGCCTCGCCTTCATTACTTAAAGCAAAGGTAACTACCCCCCCCCACATTTGCAAATCACCCCTATTTTACCCCATACTTAATCAAATATTACGATTAGGCTCAATCCCCCTTTGAGTGATCTCTCGGCACCACCTTTAACAGACCTCCATGACTATCCCAAAGAAACCATCGCTACACTTAGTCTCCCTCAAACATCTATTTACTAACCACGCACTCTTCTCATCCGTAACCCAACGATCCCACCCACCCAACGATCCTCACAGGTACATCCTAACCCATGCAACAAGCCCCTCCTATCCACATCACCAGATGAGTCCTAGTCGGCGACAGAAAAGCAACGTTGCTTTTCATTCATCTCAGCGTTGCTTCCATTCGACTACAACGTTGAAGTCATCCGATCGCAACGTTGCAATCTCCAGCTCACCCCTAACACCCCCACAAGATGATCCATATCATCCACAGCAAGCAGGCATATCACCCAGCAGCATGATGGGACTAACCCACTGTGATGACGGCATCCAGCTCTACTGACAACCCACTTCATCACCCCCTATTTATACCATAATTATATAGAACTACCGAAATAGGGCGGTGGGGCGTCAGTAATTATCGTATTTTTGTACAGATTATGAGAGACTTTATCATTACGGAAGCCAAAAGCGAGGAAGCCGTCCTCGTGGGTCTCATCACGCGCAACCAAAACGAAGCGCAGGCCAAAGAATATCTCGACGAGCTCGACTTCCTATCCCGCACCGCTGGCGTCCAGCCCGTGGAGCGGTTCATCCAACGCATCGATCAGCCTCACGCCGTCACCTTCGTCGGGAAGGGAAAGCTGGAGGAGATCCGTCAGTATGTCGAGGAGCACGAGATCGGCTTAGTCATCTTCGACGATGAGCTGACCCCCAAGCAACTCCGCAACATCGAGCAGGTACTGAAGGTCAAGATCCTTGATCGCACAAGCCTCATCCTAGATATTTTCGCCTCACGAGCGACTACGGCCTATGCCAAGACACAGGTCGAGCTAGCCCAATACCGCTACATGCTACCCCGTCTGACACGCCTATGGACACACCTCGAGCGTCAGCGTGGGGGCGTCGGCATGCGCGGTCCAGGGGAAACACAGCTCGAGACCGACCGCCGTATCATCCAAGACCGCATCGCACACCTCAAGGCCGAGCTCAAGGTCATCGACCGCCAGATGTCTATGCAGCGCAAGAACCGAGGCAAACTCGTGCGCGTCGCCCTCGTGGGATACACCAACGTGGGGAAGTCCACCCTGATGAATGTCCTTGCCAAGAGTGAAGTCTTCGCTGAGAACAAGCTCTTCGCTACGCTTGACACCACCGTCCGCAAGGTCATCGTCCACAACCTTCCCTTCCTGCTCTCCGACACCGTAGGCTTCATACGCAAGCTCCCCACGGAGCTCATCGAGTCCTTCAAGAGCACCCTAGACGAAGTGCGTGAAGCTGACCTCCTGCTCCATGTCGTGGATATAGCGCATCCGAACTTCGAGGAGCACATCGAGGTCGTGACAGCTACCCTCAGGGAGATCACGGCAGGACTCGACCAACCCGTCTTCCTCGTCTTCAACAAGATCGATGCTTTCACCTACGAGGAGAAGGATGCTGATGACCTAAGCGAACGCACCCAGCGCAACCTTAGCCGTAGCGAGCTCGAAGCAACCTGGATGGCCAAACTCGGAGAGCAAGGCTGCGTCTTCATCTCCGCCAAGACCGGCGAAGGTATCGAAGAGCTGAAGCAGCTACTCTATGACCGAGCTAAGGAGATCCACGTCCAGCGATTCCCATATAACGACTTCCTCTTTCAGGATTATAGCGCCCTAGCAGGCGAAGAAGAGGTCTCCGCCCCTTAACATCTTAGCTATGACCTCACCTCGCCCCGCCCTCTTCGGCGGACAATATCACTCACGTCGGGCTGTACTCATGCTTAACCTCGGCTCGCCCGATACGCCTGAGACGCCCGATGTAGCCAGCTATCTCCATACCTTCCTTACCGATCGTCGCGTGGTCGGACTAAGCAAGTCGATCCGCCACTTCCTAGTCGATCGGATCATCGTACCTAGACGTGCGCCCAAGTCCGCAGCGAACTATCGCACCATCTGGGACGAGGAGAAGCAGTCCTTCCCTCTGATCGATCACACGGCATCGCTGGCAGAGCAGCTAGCAGAGCACCAGCAGTGTCCTGTGGCTGTCGGTATGCGCTATGGCAATCCCTCTACGGCATCCGCCCTCACGGCTCTCGCCTCTCGCTCCGAGATCGAGGAAGTCGTCATCCTGCCTCTCTATCCGCACTATGCACGTAGTAGCTATGAGACAGCTGTGGCCTTCGTCTTGGAGGAAGCCAAACGACTACAGCTTCGTCCACTGCGCTTCCTTCTGACTCCAGCCTTCTACGACGATCCAGGCTATCGGGCTGTCCTTGCCGAGCATGTACGGGAGCATCTGCCTGAGACCTTTGACAAGCTCATCGTCTCCATGCACGGGATCCCTACCTCACATATCCCTGCTCCCTGCCGAGCACACAATGGGGACACCTCGCACTGCCTCGATCGAGCCCATTGGCACCAAGAGCACGGAGAGGCAGACTGCTACCGCCTGCAGTGTGAGACCACGCGTCACACCCTAGCAGACGACCTCAGCCTGCCCCAGCGACAGGTCGAGCTCGTGTATCAGTCCCGCCTAGGCTTCCACACCTGGCTAAAGCCATACATGAGTCGACGTATCGGTCAGTTCGTCCCCGAAGGGTCGGAGCATCTGGTCGTCGTATGTCCGGGCTTCGTATGTGACTGCCTAGAGACGATTCAGGAGATCGATGACTACTACCGAGGTAAGTTCCTCGCCTCTGGAGGCAAGAGCTTCACCTACATCCCTTGCCTCAATAGCTCTCCAGCCTTTGTGGGTGCGCTGAGCGAACTGGTGACTAAGACCTTCGCTGACCCAACGAATCTCCTAGGAGAGCCTCTTCCCCAGAAGTATCAATACTAAACTCTATAACGCCCCGATGAAACTATTCCGAGCGCTTCTTGCTACGAGTGCCCTGACACTCCTAAGCACCATTCCCTCGCTGGGTCAGTCTTCCGCTCCAGCACCGATAGCTCCTGTACCTACAGCAGCACAGCTTGCTTGGCACGAGCTAGAGACTTATGCTTTCATCCACTTTGGTCTCAACACGTACAACGACCTCGAATGGGGCTATGGGAATACCCCAGCATCGACCTTCAACCCTCCTATTCTCGACGTAGAGCAGTGGGTCACCACCCTCAAGCGTGCCGGCATGAAGGGAGTCATCTTGACAGCAAAGCACCATGACGGCTTCTGCCTCTGGCCAACCGAGACGACCGAGTACTCGATCCGTAACAGTCCCTACAAGCAGGGCAAGGGTGACCTCGTCAAAGAGCTAAGTGAGGCGTGTCGTCGTCATGGATTACAGTTCGGACTGTATCTCTCTCCTTGGGATAGAAACAACAAAGACTACGGATTCCCCCCCTATCAGCGCACCTTCCACCGACAGATCCAGGAGCTAACCACACGCTATGGTAAGCTCTTCGAATACTGGTTCGACGGCGCCAACGGAGGTACCGGCTGGTATGGAGGTGCCGACTCTGCCCGTAGCATCGACCCTAACAGCTACTACCGCTATGAGGAAGCAGCGAAGATGCTCCGCCGAAACAACAAGGACATCATGATCTTCGGTGGCACGGTGCCTACCATTCGCTGGATAGGCAACGAGGCTGGCTGGGCTGGACAGACCAATTGGGGGAGCTATGACCCTAAGGCTGAGAAGCACTACACCGAGGCTCAGTGGGGGCATCGTGATGCTAAGCAGTGGCTCCCTGGGGAGGTCGACGTCAGCATCCGTCCAGGTTGGTTCTACCACCACCGAGAAGATCATCAGGTACGCTCCGTAGCTAACCTCGTGAACCTCTACTATCAGAGTGTCGGACGTGGTGCTAACCTCCTACTCAACTGCCCGATCAATCTCGATGGGAAGATCCCTGCCACCGACTCAGCTCGACTGATCGCTTGGCATAGCCACCTCCAGCGCTCCTTCCAGCACAACCTCCTCCGTGGGATAGCTCCATCGGTGACAAACCAACGCCCAGGGAAGCTCTTCCTACCCCAGCACCTCACCGACGGAAACATCAAGACCTACTGGGCTGGAGCGGACGGTACGAAGACCGCACAGCTGACCTTCCGTCTGCCACGTCCTACGGAGCTGAACACCGTGGCGCTCCAAGAATATCTGAACCTCGGTCAGCGTGTCGAGCGCTTCCGTCTTGAAGTCGCCGATGCTACGGGTCGCTTCTCCCCTGTACAGACGACCGACTCGATGACGACCATCGGTTACAAGCGTCTCATCCGCTTCTCAGCGGTAAAGGCCTCTGCCCTACGCCTGACGATCGACGAGGCTCGTGGTCCCGTCTGCCTAGCTGAGGTCGCTGCCTACCTCGCCCCCGAGGTACTTGAGGCCCCCTCCGTACGTCGCAATGCTCAGGATAGCGTGTACATCAAGACGACGGCCGCCAATGCTAAGCTTGAGTATGCTGTCCTCCAAGCTGGGCAAGATCCCCAGAAGGCACAGTGGTCTCTCTATACCAAGCCCTTCTATCTCCCAGGTGATCACCTCACGATCCTGGCACGTGTGTCGACCTCGGTCAACCAAGACAAGCCTCTGACAACCTTCCACACCGGCTATTCGCTCAGCGAAGTACAGGTCCCTGGACTCGAAGAGGCCGAGCGTCAGCAGCTCTTCGACGGCAATGGCTACTCCCAAGTCGTACTTCATGGTGGAGTACGCTCCTTGGCTCTGGAGTTCCCCACCCCTCGTCGCATCAGCCGACTCATCTATTCGCCGACTCAGCAGCGAGACGCCGAGGGGCATATCCAGCGCTATGAGCTCTACCTAGATGGAGAACTCGTAGCATCAGGAGAGTTCGCTAATATCCGAAACAATCCCATTCCCGTCGCCATCGACCTACCTCAGGCGAAGGAAGGCAAGACGCTTCGCCTCGTAGTCACCAAGACCGTGGGCGATACGAAGAATGTCGTCCTCGGGGATCTAGCAGTCGAATAGGCCATGCGTCATACCCCGCAGCTCCAGCACACAGACGGTCGCCCGATCCGCGTCCTCTTTGTCTGCCTCGGTAATATCTGTCGGAGCCCATCGGCTGAGGGCGTCTTCCGCCACTACGTCAGCCAGCAGGGCACGGACGATCTATTTGAGATCGACTCCGCAGGGCTGATTAGCCACCATGAGGGCGAGCTCCCCGACAGCCGCATGCGGGCTCACGCTGCCCGACGAGGGTACGAACTGGTCAGTCGCTCACGCCCGATCCGCTACGAAGACTTCTTTTCCTTCGACTATATCATCGGCATGGATGAGCGAAACAGAGAGCGTCTACTCGAGTTAGCTCCCACTGAGGAGCTAGCAGGGAAGGTCTCTCTGCTTACAGACTGGGCGCCTGATGCGGCGAAGGACCACGTCCCCGACCCCTACTACGGTGGAGCGGAAGGCTTCGAGCATGTCCTTGACCTCCTCGAGTACTGCCTCCCCAAGCTCCACGAGCAGCTCCTCCCCTAGGAGCAAGCTCTCTCTGATCTCCCAACGCCAAGCCCCCAGCTCCGACGACGAAGCTGGGGGCTTAGTCTATGTAGGGCATTCGGAGAGCGACACCCACATATCCCATCACACGATCCTTTACCTTGGCGCCCACAAAGGCTAACCTTCACCCACGTAAAGTCCTACCTTTGCTCCCACAGAGGTAGGGCTTCACGGCTTAGGAGAGCGCAGATCAGATCGCCGTATGCTCGTCTTATCAATTCTACCTATATTGGTATAGATACTCTCTGTTGTAGCTACTTAGATCTTTACCTAACTTTGCAGTGTAATTAAGAACAATCAAATAGAATACGATTATGAACGTACTATCCATTACGGGTCTTGCTCCTGAAAAGGCAGCCCTCGTCGCTAAGTCACTTCAGCAACTCTTAGCCGACTTCCAGGTTTACTATACCAATCTCAGAGGTTTCCATTGGCACGTCCGTGGTCCTCAGTTCTTTACCCTGCACGCAAAGTTTGAAGAGCTCTACAACGGAGCTGCTGAGCACGTAGACGATATCGCTGAGCGTATCCTACAGCTAGGTTACACCCCTGAAAACCGCTTCTCTGAATACCTCAAGGTCGCTAAGATCCAGGAGAAGACCCAGGTCAGCAATCCCGTAGAGATCATCCCTGCTATCCTTGAATCACTACGTCTCTTGATCGAACAAGAGCGCGCTGTCCTAGCTGCTGCTGACGAAGCTGGTGACACCGTCACGACCGACCTCATCTCTGACCTACTCGATGAGCAGGAGAAGAGCGTCTGGATGATCGCTTCCCTCGAAGCTTAATCCCATCCTCCCCTGACCTACCTCAGCGGATAGGTCATCGTGACCTCAAAAGAAAAGCCCTCCCACCGACTTGGTGGGAGGGCTTCTCTGTATCTAACGGTAGGAGACGCCGAGGGCTAAGCCTCCTCGACCTGCTCCTCTTCGCTAAGGGGCTCGTCACTGAAGATGATGCTCGTAGCTCCCAGCGTGAAGACATCCCCCGTCTGGAGATAGCGCCATTCCTTGGGAGCGAGGAGCTCTCCGGCAACGAAGGTTCCTACCCGGCTATCGTCATCCTGAAGGGCGAAGCGGAGAAGTCCCGTCTTCCCCTCCGTGACCTTCAGCAGGGCATGGTGCCGATCCATACTGGGGTCGGCGGTGATGACGGGGATATCGGTCTGCGTGTCCTTATTACGCCGACCGATACCCTGCGTACCGAGATAGAGTGGGAAGCGCTGCTTGTAGCCAAAGGCATTCTCCACCACCGTCAGCGAGCCGACGCTGGGGCGTGTCTCCACGGTCTTTGCCTTAGCTTGGGGCATCTTGAGGCGGAGATTAAGCTGGTGAGCGCAGGCGGGACAGACGAGCGAAAAGCGCTCTTCCCCCGAGGTCTTCAGCTCTTCCAGCCGATCTCTGGTCAAGGGAATAGCCGTGTCACACTTAGGACAAAAGATCTTCTTCATGACGGAGGTCTTACTTGGGTCGCTTAGGGGTTAGGATCGCTTGATAGCGAGGCTGGTCATGGAGCAGACCGACAGCAGCGGTCACCTGTGAATCCTCATGGACTTCGCGAGCCCGAGCACCACGTGCGAAGTAGTAGCGAGTGAGGATCGCCCGAGTGAGATAGCGCTCGATGGCAGGACGATGGTACTGCAGATCGTGCGTTAGGTCAGGCACCAGGAGCTTCTGAAGCGTCTCGAAGGCCTCCTTACTCTTAGCGTAGTAGCCCTCGAACTTCGCCAGCTCCTCAAGCTTCTTCAGCTCTTTACCGCTCTGACGGTCGTAGTCGAACTTCTTCTCCACCATGCGAGCCACGAACGAAGCATAGTCCGCATCGCTCAGACGGAAGTGCTCGGGGGAAGCAATGCTCCGATGCTCACGTACGTAGTCAGTGACCCAGTCGAAGGCATCGTTATTCACCTGCAGATAGTAGATCATCGTCGGCAGACTGTCAGACTTCAGTGTGCTGTCGGGAAGGATCCCTCCAGCATCTCGCACCTCACGGCCTGCACGGGTATGGAAGATACCGGTCAAGCTGTCGGGGAGTACCGTCGCCCCCTTACCCTCACGTGCTGCCTGATAGTTGATACGTTGTATGCAGCGACCACTAGGGATATAGTACTTCGCAGTCGTTAGCTTAATGGTGCCATCGTAGGGGAGTCGCATCGTCGTTTGTACAAGTCCCTTCCCATAACTCTTTTCCCCCATGATCACGGCTCTATCCATATCCTGGAGCGCACCACTGACGATCTCGGAAGCAGAGGCAGAGGCTTCGCTGATGAGCACCACGAGGGGGATCGTCGTATCTAGAGGCTTCTCGGTGGTACGATAGACGGCTTCCTGCTTACGCCCTAGACGTCCACGAGTCGTGACCACGGTCTCACCAGCTGGGACGAAGAAGTTCACGATCTTGATCGCTTCATCGATCAATCCCCCACCATTATCTCTCAGGTCAAGGACTAGGCTCGTGATGCCGTGCTTCTCCTTCAGCTCGAGGAAGGCTTTCTTGACTTCGCTTGCGGCGGTGTTGGGGAAGCTCGTGAGAGCGATATAGCCCGTCTTGTCCCGTAGTACGCCGTAGTAGGGGACAGGGTTGATGGTCACCTGCTCACGCTTGAACTCTATCTTACGAGACTTAGCCTCTCCTGGACGCTGGATAAGGATAGAGATCTTCGATCCTGGAGCTCCCTTGAGGGCGGCACTGACCTTATCGACCGTAGACTTACGGAAGCTCTGCCCGTCGACCTCGAGGATGACATCGCCAGCACGTAGCCCAGCCCGAGCGGCGGGCATACCCTCCATCGGATCATTGATGATGACGGAGGAGTCAGCACGTGGGGAAATGACCGCACCGATACCGCCATAGGCACCCGTAGTCATGAGTCTCAGCTTGTCATTGTCCTCCGCAGAGTAGTATTCGGTATAGGGATCCAGACTCTCAAGCATCTTGTCTAAGCTGATACGGCTTAGGCGCTTGAGATCTACCGAGTCCACAAAGTACCGATCAAGTAGGGCTAAGGAGGAGCCATAGACGTCCACAGCTCGGAGATAGTCAAACTTATCGTTCTTTTTCTCCTTCTTCTGCTGTGCCGAAGCAGGGAGTACGGCGCAAGTCAGGAGTAAGAAGAAGAATAGCTTCTTATAGCTCATCAGTATACATTATATATGGGGTGACGGAGCAGGCTTAGTAAACCCGCTGGCCAAAGATGGCCGATCCGATACGTACCAAGGTCGCACCTTGGCGCAAAGCTAGAGGATAGTCTCCACTCATCCCCATCGACAGCTCCGTGAAGAGCTCAGGGTGAACAAGCAATCCGCTAGTCCGAAGCTCCTCATGGAGCTGGCGAACGAGGGCAAACTCTCCCTCGATCTGGGCGGTATCCTCTACGTTAGAAGCCATAGCCATCAGCCCTCTTAGCTCCACACCTCGGTAAGTCTCGGGGGAAGCCTGGATCTTCGTCAGTAGCTCCCGTAGCTCTTCGGGAGAGAAACCGCTCTTCGTCTCCTCTCGAGCGACATGCACCTCGAGAAGGATAGGTATGGTGCGCTCGACGCGCTGAGCCTGCTTGCAGATCTCGAGGAGCAGACGCTCTGACGTCACACTCTCGATGAGATCAATGAAAGGGGCTAGGTACTTGACCTTATTCGTCTGCAGTGGTCCGATGAAGTGCCAAACGATGTCGGGACAAGGCTCATGGAGCTCCTCCCACTTCTGCATCAGTTCCTGCACACGACTCTCACCAAAGAGGCGCTGACCTGCAGCATAAGCGTGACAAATGTCTTCAGCTGGGTGGAACTTCGATACCGCTACCAGCCGAGCACCCTCCGAGATCGTCGATCGGATCTCCTCGAGATGTAGGGCGATCTCCTCAGCTCTATTTCTGGGGAGCTTCATAGCGGAAGACATCCAGGATCTGGGTATCCGTGATCGAGGCGATCTCGTGGTTACCAGAGGTCTTCTCTAGCTCCGCCTCCAGCGTGGTCACGGCATTGATCAGACTATCGGACTTGACGATCATCTGTGCTGCAGCCTTCTTCTCCGATCCAGACTTCTCGTCTACGGTGATGAAGTTGACCTTGGCACGGTAGTACTTGTCCTCCTCGGGGACTTCACTGAGGAAGAGCTCAGCGATACGAGCACGGCGAATGTTCACTACCTCCAGATCACCGACGGATACGAAGGGGCGTATCTCCTGAATAATGCGCTCCTCTGCCTCGGTAAAGCTCAAGGCATCGACGAGGTAGCTCTCGGAGACCTTCTTCATACCCATGGAGTCCGCTTGACGCTCGTAGGACACCTTACATTCAAACCAATAGTTCATCGTTCTTCTTATTCCTATTTATCGTATCTAAGTCTATTCTTCATACATCGCAGCTATCTGCTGGGCGTAGTGCTCAGCGACGACCTTACGACGGATCTTGAGTGTATTCGTCAGCTCACCACTCTCTAGGGAGAAGGGCTGTGTGAGGATACAGAACTTCTTCACCTTCTCATACTGAGCGACGGAGCTAAGTGCTGCCTCGATATGCGCCATCACTAGACGATGCACTTCGTGATTGGTAGCAAGCTCCTCTTCGGTGAGGCCTGCAGGGATCCCACGCTCGGCGGCTTCCCGACGGAGGGCATTCCAGTTCGGATAGATGAGCGCACTGACGAACTTATATCCGTCAGCGATGATCGCCGTCTGCTCGAAGAGAGCGTCTGTCGCCAGCATCCCCTCCAGCATCTGGGGAGCGATATACTTACCGTTGGCCGTCTTGAAGAGGTCTTTCAGTCGCTCGGTGAAGTAGAGCGTATCTCCCTCTAGGCGTCCTGCATCTCCCGTACGGAAGAAGCCATCCTCGGTGAAAGCCTCCGCATTTGCCTCGGGATTATTGTAGTATCCCGAGAAGACCGTAGAGCCCTTGATCAGGATCTCGCTACTCATAGGATCGATCTTGACCTCTAGGGCAGGCATGATGACCCCGACAGAGTTCAGATCAAAGCCGATCATAGGCATCGAGCTCACCGTAGCCGTCGTCTCGGAGAGACCATAGCCCACGCACATCGGGATACCGATAGAACGGAAAAAGCGTGCGATTTCGGGTGATACTGCTGCCCCTGCTGTAGGGAAGAAGCGACCACGCTGTAGCCCAACAGCCGCCTTGACCTTCGCGAAGAGGGTCTTGTCGTAGAGCTTATACATGGCTTGGAGCCAAAGGGGCGGGCGCTTCCCTTCATTGACATAGTCGAAGAAATAGCGCTCCCCGATACGGATCGCATGAAGCATCACCTTACGGATCGGGCTAGGCGAGCGCTCGATCTTGTCTCGCACCCCGATATAGACCTTCTCCCAGAAGCGTGGCACATTGCTCATCATCGTGGGGCGCACATGGGGGAGAGCCTCTAGGATCTTCTTGGGGTCACTTAGGACAGCTACCTGAGCTCCCATGCTGAGACAGAGGTAAGACCAAGCCTTCTCCAAGATATGATTGAGAGGGAGGAAGCACATGGAGACTTCCCTATTCGAGATGAAGGGATACTTGAGCTGGTGGGCATGCATCTGCTCGATGAAGTTCGAGTGATGGAGCATAGCCCCCTTACTACGGCCTGTCGTCCCCGAGGTGTAGATGATGACTGCTAGGTCGGTCGCCAAGGCTTGGCTAGCGGTGACATTCGCCTTATTTTCATAGGTCACGGCATCACCACGGCGGATGAACTCATCGTAGTACATGCTCGTGGTATCACCAGGCGCTAGGACGACATCGGGGTCGAAGATGATCAGACGCTTCAGGCTCGTCCCTCGCTGCTGCACCTCGTAGGCATTGTTGTACTGGAACTGGCCTCCGACAAACATCGTCTCGATCTTCGCATCCTCGACTATGAAGGCCACCTGATCTGGCGTACTCGTGGCATAGAGGGGCACACTCACGGCGCGCATCATGAAGAGCCCTAGCTCAGCACAGATACAGCGCACTCGGTTCGCCGAATAGATAGAGACGTGCTCACCAGGCTGGACTTGGAGATAAGCCAGCCCCTTGGCTGCTGCTAGGCAGAGGTCAGCGACCTGCGTACCATTGAGCTTTTCCCAGCGCTCCGACGTCTTGTTGTAGTAGCGCATGAGGGTCTTGTCTGGGTAGCGCACTCGGAACTGATGCGGATACTCTGCCAGATGGTATTTGGGGAAGGGAGAGGTCATCACTAAGGGATCATTATGTTTCGTCAAGCGAGAAAAAGAGGGAGCAAGGTAAGCCTTCTTCACCTCTTACAATAGTACCACAAAGATAAGGGAAATATGCAGTCCCCTCGGGGGCTAGTCTAGCGAAGAGGGCGAAGCGAGTAGGCAGAGCTAAGGGCAAGCCCAAGGCAACCTAAAAGAGGGAGACAAGTGCCAAGAAAAATGGAGCTCCATTTTCCCCAACTAGTAGGCACTACTGTTGCCCCTGAGGTGGCACTACTGTTGCCTCTGGAGAGGCACTACTGATGTCGTGGGAGGGTAGGCATACCAACCCATAGGAGGAGCGAAGCAAAAAGGGGGGACGCTAACGCCTCTCCCCCTTTCTATCCTTTAAGCCTTCCTAGCTACTTGCTAGGCCTTGAGCAAATAACCAGCAAAAAGAATACAATTTCTTATGTAGCTAGCTTATAGCTCCTTGCGATTCCTTCGCCATCGTATTGTAGGCTTTGTAGCAAATAACCAGCAAAAAGGCTCAGCCCCAAAATGGGATATACTTCATATGCTTCTTCCCTGCATCTGGATCCAAAGGCTTGATGTAGCCCACATCCACCGTCTCCTTAATCAGTCGGGAGATACTTGCTGCGCTAGTGTCCGGTAGACCGAAGCGCTCCCGAAGCGAACTATTAGATAATTGGGGCCCCTCAATATACTTGATACAAGCATGTAAATAGGCCGACCAAACTTTATCCTCTTGAGCAATGGCCGAATAGTCCAGGTGGGCGAAGAGTGTCACTCGGGTAGACTCCTCATAGATATAGATGCGTGGCGCTGGCAGATATCGTGCTTCACAAGTAGCGACCATTCGATCCCATCCGCTACCAAGCTCCTCACAGAAGCGCATTCTACGCATCAAGGAGGCAAGCTTCTCATTGCGAGACCTGGGCGGGTTATCAACGATGCGTTTTACATCGACAAGAGGAATACCTGGATTAAGGATCTCGATACGATTCTCAAAGAGCTCAAGGATAGGGCCATTACCCGTCTGTAGGAGATCTTGATGAATGAGAGCATTAGCCAAGGCCTCTCGGATAGCCTCTATGGGATAAGGCAACTCGACCTCTCGGCTTATCTGGATCTTCTCTTGACTGGGGAGAAGATTTCGTACGGTATCTATTGAGCGCCTAAAGCTGATCGCATAACCTTCATCAAGCGTTTCGCTACGAAGGATGTCAACCTTCCCTCTCCCTCCATACTGGACGATCCTTATAGCTTTTCTGCTGATACGTGGAAACTCAGAGAGACGTACTGCCAAGAGAAGAGCGCCAAGGTTCGTGATGCTGTAGAGTCCGTCATCCTGCTTCTTGATCAAGCCTTCTTCCATCAAGGGATGGGCATAGCCTTCTTCGCTTTGAGGCAGAGGACTATTCAGTATCTGGAAGTAAACATCACAAAAGAGCATCCGACGAACCTCTCCTAGAGTAAGGTCTGCCTTGGCGACAACGTCCTCCATACAGGTGTTACGTAGCTTCTCCCAGAGGATAGCTTGCTTCTCGGGGTAGTCCCTGAGCTTTTTCGTATGACTGCCGATACGGAAGTAGGCTTCACGCTCAAAGTTAATCGGATAGCCTATAGCTTTCTTGATAATAATGACATTAACAAGCTTCCCCTCCACCACGACCGAATGAAAGGCAAAATCAGCGTGACTGGAGAGCTGACGAGCGAGCCACGTCTCCAGATGCTCACTCCCTTTCTTTATATCTTGCAGACGAGTGCTTGTCCCTTTGATCTTGTGAGTTTGATCATCAATTCCCCAGATGATATAGGCCTGCTCTCGCCCCAGCAAGGTAGCCACATTGGCTAGCGCACTGATACGCTCCCCGATCATCTTGGGATCGTAGTTATCCTTCTTGAACTCTAGCCACTCTGTTTCCTGAGGAAGAGAAATGAGTTCTCTAACTAGTCGATCTAGATTTTCCATAAGTTGTAGATGCGATAATCCCTAGCTTGCTTAAAGGGGCACAGAAGCTGTTTACATAAAGATGTCCCGGGGCAAATGACACCCTATCCAAAGGTAGTAAAAATAGGTGATGGGAAGAGTTACTTTATTCTGCTCCGCAAAGTGGTAATCTCGGAGCCATAATTTTTCCCAACTAGTAGGCACTACTGTTGCCCCTGAGGTGGCACTACTGTTGCCTCTGGAGAGGCACTACTGATGCCCCTTGGGTGTTACTACTGATGCTAGAGCAAAGAAAAGGGGGAAAGATCATCCCGCCCAAGAGAAAAAGTATGAGTGAAGATACCTTTAAGAGGGAGATGTGCGTTAAATGAATGTAAAGATGTATTTTTGTCCTAGCGGACTTGGAGTCGCTGACTGAAACAAAATGAGAAGTATACCTGCTGGACATCGTAGACTAGCGACCTTCTTCCTAGGACTCTTCCTGAGCCTCCTAGCGATGGTCACGCTGCACGACCTTAGCCACCGAGCTGAGAGCGTGTCGTGCGCTACGACTGTACAGTGCGACCAGAGCACCTCGGCCGACGAGGCTACCATCACCACCCACGTGGTGAAGGTGGACTGTGCGCTGTGTCACTTCGTCCACACGCCCTTCCTTGGGCTCACCAGCACACTGGTCCTGGTAGCCCTCTTACTCAGTCTCTGCGAGCTCCTCACGCAGGTCACGAGCAGTAGCCAGCTCTTCGCTAGGCTATCTCCCCAGCTTCGTGCACCACCGACCTTAGCTTAACCTCATACCAGGATCACCAGCTTCTGCCTCCTCCTTGGGCGGAAGCCTATCCTACCCCATCCACGATCTCTCTAGCGCTATGCCCTAGCGAGTCTGCATGCACCTGCCTTCGTAGCGTGCACACGACCAGCTCACAGCACTTACGCTAGCTTCATGGCAGTCACCAGAGATCTCTCCTAGAGGAGTCCTTCCTCTTATCCCCTTTTACCTACTTCTTTTTCCCTATGTGCTATTCCCTACGAGTCAAGGGATGGGCTGGCTACCTCTTTCTAGTCTGGGTAGGCCTGCTCCTCTGTGCCGGCAGTTCAGTGGCCTCTGCACAGGAGCGGACGCTCATCCTCGTGGTGCAGGATGCTCGCACCGCAGACCCTCTCCCCGGAGCTGTCGCTCACCGAGGTCGACTTCACCTACAGACCGACCAGCACGGACGCTGTCGACTGCCTCTCCTTCCCCAGGAGACGGATGGGCTACATGTCCATCTTCTAGGCTATCACCCCGCTTTCGTCGCCCGTGAGGCTCTCCTGCGTGCCCCCGACACCCTGCGCCTACAGCTTCGCCCCGAGGAGCGCCAGCTCAGCGGGATATCCGTCCAAGGTGTTCGCCGTACGATCTCCGTAAACACGGTAGCTACTCGCCTCTCGACAGAGCGCCTCGAGCGTGGACTAGGTCGCTCCTTGGCAAGCCTCTTGGGCGAAGTCAGTGGGGTCACGACCCTACAGACAGGTACGACGACTGCCAAGCCCGTCATCCACGGGATGTACGGCAATCGTGTCCTCATCGTCAACCAAGGGGTACGCCAGTCCGGCCAGCAATGGGGCGATGATCATGCCCCCGAGGTAGACATCGAGAGTAGCTCGAATATCCAAGTCGTCAAGGGAGCGGAGGCCGTCCGCTACGGCTCCGAAGCGATCGCTGGAGCCGTCATCCTAGACCAAGCGACCCTTCCCTACGGAGAAGCTAAGCTCCACGGCAGTGTCGGCACGGCCTACGCCACCAACGGACGACGTACCAGCTCCTCAGCTCGCCTCGAGAGTGCCCTCCCCTTTGCTCCCGAGGTAGCCTTCCGACTACAAGCCTCCTACACCAATGCTGGCGACCGCTCCAGCGCCCGCTATCTCCTACAGAATACCGGCGTTCGAGAGTTCAACTACAGCGCTGCTCTCGGCTGGAAGCATAAGGACTTCTCCCTCGAAGGGCTCTTTAGCCAGTATCAGAATAAGACGGGGCTACTCCCTTCGGGTCACTTGACGAGCCGAGAGGGGATGGTCGAGCTACTTGAGCGGGGTATGCCCGACATCTTCCGTCCGTTCTCCCGAGAGATCGGTAGCCCCTACCACGACGTCACCCACCATCTAGGGAAGATCAAGGCTTCGTGGCATCACGAGAGCCTAGGGGATTTCACCCTGCAGGCATCCCTTCAGAAGGACCTTCGGGAAGAGTTTGCCGTCCGCCGCAACAGCACCTATGCCCACGTCCCCACCCTATCACTCTCGCTAAGCTCTAAGCAGGTGGATGGACGCTGGCACAAGCACTATCACCGCTGGGACTCTGAAGTAGGGGTACACGGCGAGTGGCTAGATAACTACAGCAACCCCGGTACGGGATTCACCCCTCCGATACCGAACTATGCCCAGAACAGCTACGGAGTACACGCCCTACAGAAATACCAGGATAGTCGCCTAGGAGCTGAAGTGGGACTCCGCCTAGATCAGCTCGCCATGGGCGTCTCAGGCGTCGACTTCCTCGGGAAGGCCTACACGGGGGATCATCGCTTCACGAACCTCACCTACAGCCTCGGTGGACATGTGCATCTCGGACATCGCTGGAAGCTGACGACCAACTTCGGTCTCGCTTGGCGAGCTCCCCACGTGCAGGAGCTATACAGCTTCGGCTCACTACACGGGTCGGCGATCTTCGTCTATGGGGATCAGTCCCTACGTAGCGAGCGAGGCTACAAGTGGGTGACCTCGCTCAGTCATCACGACGAGCGCTTTGACTTCGACCTCGACGGCTATCTCCACTGGATCGATGGCTATATCTATGACGAGCCGACGCGTGAGTTTGTGCGAGTCATCACGGGCGAGTATCCCGTCTTCCGCTACCGCCAGCGGGATGCCTTCTTCCGTGGCTTGGATCTAGATACCCGCTACTACGTCTTACCCGAGCGCCTCTTCCTGCGTGCCAAGGGATCGATGATCTGGGCCAATGAGCGGAAGACCGGTCGCTACTTCCCCTACATCCCCGCTCTACGCCTCTCGGAGGAAGTGGGCACACGCATCCCCGAGATCCTCGGTGGCTCGGCAGAGCTTAGCCTAGGGCATCAGTTCGTCGATCGTCAGCGCCGGTTCGATCCCGCCACGGATCTCACCGACAGCCCTGCAGGCTATCACCTCTTTGGGCTCGAAGCTAGCTACACCCGCCCTCTAGGTGGCAGACAGAGCCTGCGCCTAACGCTCTCGGCAGATAATCTCCTCAATACACAGTACAAGGAGTACACGAATCGCGCCCGCTACTATTCCCATGATGTCGGACGAGACATTCGCTTCTCCCTACACTACAAGTTCTAAGCAAATCACAACCTCTCACCCCTAGATAAGACAAAGACAATGAACAAGAAACTCTTCCTCGGCGCCCTCTCCTGCGCCCTACTAGCTCTACCACTAGTCCTCTCCTCCTGCTCCAGCAATACCCCTCGCCCTAAGACGGCCGAGGACGAACGGAATAACAAGGGACACGAGACCCCAACGAGTGCCGACGTCACCCTCCGATCAGGGATACTGAAGCCTGGGGTCACCTTCTCCGAGTCGACGACCTACGATGATGTCGACTGGTCGAAGTCTACGGAGCAGAAGATCACGATCAAGAACTACGCCCCCGGAGCAGAAGGCGAAGACACCTTCAGCGTAGAGAGCGCAGGCAAGACCCCTGGCCGTGTCTATGCCCTAGAGATCTCCTACAAGAATGCAGCGGGTCAGCCCATGAACGATCAGCTCATCTCAGCGGATCAGCTCGAACGACACCAGCACTTCCTCCGTCAGGTACTCCAGCGCACCGACAAAGGCTACATCTATGTAGACATCAATGCCCCCCACCTACTTCTCTATAAGTATGCCTATACGGACGTCTACCACGGTGCGAAGAATCCCGTAGGGCTCAAGGGACTGATCTACTTCGACAAGCCTACCGACAGCAGTGAAGCAGAAGCGCAGGTACACATCGTCCTCCAGCACTTCTACAACACCAAGTTCACCGACCTAGCAGGTCGCAAGGTACGCCCCTACTACATCCCCTCTGCCCCTCAGAGTGAGCCCGACATCACCCTGCAGGTCTTCTTCCGCCTCAACGAGAAATCCAATCACTAATCCTCTAGCACTATATCCCTATGAGAAAGTTCATCTTCGGAGTCGCTACCCTCGCTGTAGCACTCCTCGCCTTTAGCTCCTGCCGTCAGAAGGACAATCCAGGAATCAGCGAACCACCCCAGATCACTGATCCGATCGAAGCCAAGATCCCCGAGAAGATCACCCTCACGCTCAGCAATGGGCATCTCCACGGGGAGAAGAGCTTCCACTTCGTCCCCTCAGGTGGTGTATTCAAGTATCAGGATATCTACAACGCTCAGACCTTCACCTTCGTCCGCGAGGGAGATGTCTGGAAGCTCGACCCGCAGTCCCTCCAGCGCTTCATCGGCTACCAGACCTTCTTCTACGACACTAGCATCCCCTACTCTGCCAAGCCTGAGTATGGGGCTATCCTCCGTCTCTATGACAGCGCTGGTCAGCTGATCAACAACGACTATGCGAGCGAAAAGGTACGAGGAAGCTATCAGTTCTTCTCCTCACTAAGCGACGGGAAGGACTGGGACGGCAAGGCGATCGCCATCACAGACGCGACGCAGACGTCTCTCTTGAACTACGTCTACTGCGACACCAACGTCTGGGACAAGTCTGCCTCTAAGAGCCCTCTTGGTCCCGATGGGAAGAAGCTGTACAAGTTCCTCCCTCGCACCGAGCCTATCGGTATCAAGGGCTACTATCAGTTCCTCCAGCTCGGAGAGTACACGCTGAATATCGACCTCTGGTACACGCCCGCTGGCAAGCTCGAGGGTGGAGAGCCTTCGCCCTTCTACCAGCCTAACAGCACCGTCAAGAAGGGCAAGCGTCTACTTCGTCTCCAGCTCCCTGTGTCGATCTTCGCTGAACCGACCTTCTATGATGAGGTGATCGGAGCCATCGACAGCGACTTCAGCGCACGCATTGCTGCAGCTCAGAGCGACGAAGAGCGTGAAAAGCTCCAGCGTCTCCCCATCAGCTGGGAGAAGACCGCAGCCGATCTTCGCCCCATCGCTGAGCGTCTGATTCGTCTGCTGAAGGCTGACTCCTGGGAGTCTGTCCAAGCTGACTTCATCCAGTACTACACCAATACCGGTAACGAGGGAACGGACGAAGGCTACTTCTAGTCCTCACGACCTCCTCCAAAGCACAAGCGGTAGGCACCCGATGAGGTGTCTACCGCTTGGCTTTTTATGAAGAAAAAGAAGAGGAAAATGAGGGTATGATGTAACCAACTAGTAGGCACTACTGTTGCCCCTGAGGTGGCACTACTGTTGCCTCTCGAGAGGCACTACTGATGCCCCTTCGGAGGTAACACTGATCCCTCTAGGGTAGGAAGCGAAGATACTGAGCGATGGTCGTGGGGAAGAAGCGATGCTCTAGCTCATGGATACGTGATGCCAAGGTCTCGGGAGTATCTTCCTCGAGCACGGGGCAGGTCGCTTGGAGGAGATGCCTGCCCTCATCATAGCGCTCATTGACGAGATGGATGGTGATCCCCGAGACTTGCTCACGAGCCTCAAGCACCGCCCGATGGACATGATCACCATACATCCCCTTGCCCCCATAGGCAGGCAGGAGGGCGGGATGAATGTTGATGATGCGATCAGGATACTCCATAATATAAGGGGGTGTCACGAGACAGAGATAGCCAGCTAAGATAATAAGGTCGATCCCTTGGTCTCGTAGCAAGCTGAGTGGCTTCACCCCCTCCCGCATCTCGGCAGAGGTGAAGTGATGGCACGGAATACCCAGTCGCTTCGCCCGCTCTCTCACGCCAGCATCGGCCTTATTCGTGAGGATCACGGCGACCTCCGCCTCGGCTGTAGAGCGGAAATAATGGACTATAGCCTCAGCGTTGGAGCCATTGCCTGAAGCAAAGATTGCTAGTTGTTTCATAAATAATTGTATCTTTGTGCACAAATCCGGCTTATATGTGCAGTCTCCTAGCGAGCTACACGACAGCGTCGATCGAGAGCGAAGTCTGCTTCTTCTCTGGGAGACAAAGGTAAGCCAATGGTAGTAAAAGCAACGAACAGTAATAACTTATAACAGAAAGAACAATCATGTCACAGGTAATCGAAAAGGTACAGGAAATCATCAAGGACAAGCTCAACGTAGAAGTATCAGAAATCACTCCTGAAGCAAACTTCTCTGCTGACCTCGGTGCAGACTCTCTCGACACGGTAGAGCTCATCATGGAGTTCGAAAAGGAGTTCGGCATCCAGATCCCCGATGAAGATGCACAGAGCATCAAGACTGTCGGTGACGCTATCAAGTATATCGAAAGCAAGAAGGCTTAATCGCTGCCTGTCCTAGCTGACAAGCGATAAAAACAATCGACTGATGGAACTCAAGAGAGTCGTCATCACCGGCATCGGCGCTATCTCACCTCTCGGAGCTACGGCTCGCGAGACGTGGGAAGCCGTCGTCGCTGGCAAGAGCGGAGCGGGTCCGATCACCCTCTTCGACGCCTCGAAGTTCAAGACGCAGTTTGCCTGCGAGGTAAAGGACTTCGATGTCACCAAGTACATTGATCGCAAGGAGGCACGTCGCCTCGACCGCTATGCCCAGTTCGCTATGGTAGCGGCCGAAGAGTCTATCGCTGACTCCAAGCTCGATGTAGAGCAGGTGGACAAGAACCGTGTCGGGGTCATCATCGCCTCTGGTATCGGTGGTCTCGGCACCTTCGAGGAGGAAGTCCGTGGCTACGACCCCGAAGCAGGCCCTCGCTTCAACCCCTTCTTCATCCCCAAGATGATCTCGGACATCTCTGCCGGGCACGTCTCGATGAAGTATGGTTTCCACGGTCCTAACTATTCTACGGCTTCGGCTTGCGCATCCTCTACGAATGCTCTGATCGATGCCTGCCACCTCATTCGTCTCGGTAAGGCGGATGTCATCATCACTGGAGGTGCTGAAGCCTCTATCTGCGCGGCTGGTGTCGGTGGATTCAACTCCATGAACGCCCTCTCTACGCGCAATGAGGATCCTCAGGGGGCCTCTCGTCCCTTCAGTGCTTCGCGCGATGGGTTCGTGATGGCCGAGGGAGCTGCTTGCCTTATCGTCGAGGAGCTAGAGCACGCTCTACGTCGTGGAGCGCACATCTATGGTGAGCTAGTCGGTACAGGTCTCTCTGCAGATGCTTACCACCTCACAGCTACCCACCCCGAAGGGCTGGGTGCTAAGCTCGTCATGCGTAATGCCCTCGAGGATGCTGGCTTGAAGCCCGAAGACATTGACTATATCAACGTCCACGGCACGAGCACGCCTGTCGGAGACATCTCTGAATCTAAGGCGATCAAGGAAGTCTTCGGAGAAGCAGCCTACAAGCTCAATATCAGCTCTACGAAGTCGATGACCGGTCACCTCCTCGGTGCCGCTGGTGCGCTGGAGGCTATGATCGCTCTGAAGAGCGTCGAGGAAGACGTAGTACCACCTACGATCAACCACGCCGCAGACGACGAAGATCCCGAGATCGACTACAAGCTGAACTTCACGTTTAATGAAGCCCAGCGCCGTACCGTACGTGCAGCCCTCTCCAACACGTTTGGCTTCGGGGGACACAATGCGAGTGTGATCTTCAAGAAGTTCGAGAAGTAAGCACTTCGCCTAAGACGTACATCACCACTTTCAAGACACGCTACAGATCGCAATGCTCTTTAGTTACGTCTTCGATCCTATCAAGAGGCTCCTAGGACTACGATCCAAGGGGCCTCTTGTTCATCTTGTCGAGATCCTCGGCTTCGAGCCTAAGGATCGGGAGCTCTATGACCTAGCCTTCCGTCACAGCTCTATGAGCCGCACAGATCAGACGGGACGCAAGATCAACAACGAGCGCCTAGAGTTCCTCGGCGACTCAGTACTGGCCACCGTCATGAGTCACCACCTCTACATCGAGCACCCTGACTGGGACGAAGGCGAGATGAGCAAGCGACGTGGTGCTATGGTCAAGCGGGCAGTAAACAATGCTGTAGCCCAGCAGATGGGGCTCGACAAGCTCTTACACATCCGGCGAGAAGCTAGGCAGATGAGTGCCGATATCTATGGCAACACCCTGGAGGCACTGATCGGAGCGATCTTCCTCGACCGAGGCTACCTCTATGCCGATCGCTTCATCCGTGAGCGTGTCCTCCCCCTCTTCCTCCAGCTAGAGACGAGCCTTAGGGAGCAGACGACGAACTATAAGTCTCTCCTACTGGAATGGACACAGCGCCACCACCTCTCTCTAGACTTCCGTATGCTTCAGGAGCCTAAGCGCTCTGGGGTTCCCTTCGTATGCGGGGTGTTCATCGACGAACGCAAGGTCGGTGTCGGCTCAGGAGCTAGCAAGAAGCTCGCCCACCAAGATGCCGCTCACAAGGCGCTCCTAGCCCTCTGCAAGGTTTACCCCGCTCACTCCTCCGAGCTCGGCATCACCCTACAGGAGCTCCTCCCCCAAGAGGACTAAGCCCTCTCCCCCATCCACCTCCCTGCATCGAAAAGCTTTGCTTCGTCCTCTGCCAGCCTTATGCCTAAGGTTGGCTTTTCTTTTTCCTCTTCTCGAGCACCATCATGCAGCTCCTCAGATGACGATATACGTAATGAGGGGATCACGATATGCCTAACCGGAGAGTCACAATATACCCAACGAAGTAGCCACAATATACCTAACCTTCCGACGAAGAGCACAGCACAGGCACACTACCCAAGCAAGCAGATCGAGTATACCTATTTGTACAAGAAAATGCGTATTTTTGGGGGAAAATGATCACATAGCATAGGGCGAATCTACCCAAGGAATACTTCTGAGAAGGCGACACTCCAAAGGAAGAACCCTCTGCCACCTATCTAACCTCATACATCAAGTGAGATGAGCTCAAAGAACCGATCTCCTTGGAGGACGCTTGCCCTCGTGGGCGCACTGAGTGCCCTGGGCATATACACCTCCCCTTTGAGTGCACAGGTCTCTACCTTACGCACCGGAAAGCTCCCCAATGGGTTAACCTACTACATCAGCCGTGATGATGGTGCCTCTATGGGCACAGCCAATTTCTTCCTCCTACAGAATGTCGGGGCTCTACTCGAGAATGACCAGCAGAATGGGCTGGCGCACTATCTGGAGCACATGGCGTTCAATGCCACCAAGCACTACCCCGAGGGGGTCATGACCTTCCTGCGCCAGCGAGGGCTCTACAGCTTCGATGCTCGCACAGGACAGGATGAGACCCGCTATAGCATCATGGAAGTACCTACCGATGCGAAGGGGCTCACCGACTCTGTCCTCCTCATCCTACACGACTGGTGTGGTGGTATCAATATCACCCAAAAGGATACCGACAAGGAGCGTGGGATCATCATCGAAGAGTGGCGTAGCCGAAACGACCTACAGAAGCGTCTCAGTGATGCCATCGCTCCTGCCATATATAATGATTCGCAGTACGCCAAGCGAAACGTCATCGGTTCGCTCGACGTCCTGCGCACCTTCTCCTATAAGGACATTCAGGCCTTCTACAAGACCTGGTACCGCCCCGATCTGCAGTGCGTGATCATCGTGGGGGATATTGACCCAGCGGCCTACGAAGAGAAGGTGAAGAAGCTCTTCGCTACACTCCCTGCGAACAAGAAGGGCCCCGCACGTCCCGTCTTCACGATCGAGGACAATGTACAGCCTCGCTACTTCCAGTTCGTCGACAAGGAAAATCAGTATCCCTCCTTCGGGCTCTACCAGCGCATTGCTACCCCGACGAACAGAAGCCGTGAAGAGGCACGCCGAGACTACCTCCTCGGTCAGCTCTTCAATAAGCTAGCTCCTCAGCAGTTCGCTCGCCTGCGTAATCGTGGCACGGAGGGCTTCATCGCCGCCTCGGTGAGCTACTCACCTCTAGTACGTGGCTATGCGCAGTTCGCTTGGGACGTCGTCCCCTACCAAGGTCAGGACGAGCTTGCCCTAAAGCAGCTACTCTACGGGCGCACCGTAGAGGCAGCGATGGGCTTTGACAAGGTAGACTTCGACAGCGAGAAGCAGAAGATCTACGATGACATGAAGAGCATCCTCTCCGACAAGCGTACATTGGGAACGCCCGAGAACTTCATGGACATCTACCGCAACAACTACCTCTACGGCACCCCTATCCAAGACTTCCGCACCCAGCTGGAGGAGAACTTGGAGACGCTCGTTGAGCTAGAATCCGAAGATCTGCGTGAGTGGATGAAGGGGCGCTTCATGGGAAACAAGAACCTCGCCTTCATCACCTATAATGCTTCGACCTCCGAGCCGACCATCAGCGAGAAGACCTTTACCGAGCTCCTCGCTAAGTATAGTCAGCTGGATGCGACCAAGCAGGCTCAGGATAACGAAGAGGCTCCTATCACGAAGCTCATCGACTTCCCCCTACCTCAGGGCAAGATCGTCTCAGAGAAGAAGCTCCCCACGCTAGGAGCGACAGAGTGGAAGCTCTCTAACGGAATGAAGATCATCTATAAGGCCTTCCCCGAAGAGCTGAAGGGCGAAGTCTTCTTCCTCGCTTCAGCCCCTGGGGGTCAGTCTGCAGTACCTACCAAGGACCTCGCTTCCTTCAGCGCTATGCAGAGCCTGATCATGCAGTCTGGTCTGTACAAGTACAATCGTAACCAGCTCGCCTCCTGGCTACGTGGTCGCCCTCTAGATGTCAGCCTCTCGATCACAGAGTACATGGACGGGATGCAGGCTCGTAGCAAGGTCGACGGTGCCGATGATCTCTTCAGCTACCTCTATCTCGTGCTGAACAAGCAGCGCTTCGATGAGCCCATCTTCACGAAGTGGCTACAGCGCAAGCGTTATCTCCATGCCTCTACTCCCCAAGTCGGCCGAGCAGCCATCGATCAGCAGATACGTGAGCTCTTGACTCCTGTTACAGAAGCTAATCCCCGTCAGGATGAAGCCTTCTTCTCCAAGATGCGCCACGCTGACCTCGAGCGCATCTATAAGGAGCACTTCGGAGACGCTTCACAGTTCACGGGCTGTATTCTAGGTGATCTCTCTGAGGCCGAAGCTAAGCGCCTGGTGACGACCTACCTCGCTGCACTCCCTGGAGATCCTAAGGCTCCACGCCGTAGCTATAAGGTCTTCAATCACAACTCCAAGGAGCAGGTCATCGAGCGCACCTTCGAGGCAGACATCGCAGGAGATGCAGGGGAAGTAGAGATCTCCTTCCTCGGTGACAAGAAGCTCACTGAGCGTGAGGCCTTGGCTCTCTCTCTCCTGCAGATCCTCCTTCAGGATCGTCTCTTCGACGAGCTTCGTGAGAAGGATCAAGCGACCTACAGTATCGCCGTCAATACGAACTACACGGCAGAGCCAGCACCTAGCTCCTCCCTCTCTATCCACTTCACTACCTCCAGAGAGAAGGCTGACCAACTCAAGGCTCGCACCTACGAGATCCTACGCTCCATGGCTGCCGGTCAGATCAGCCAAGATGAGTACAAGAAGGTACACGTACCTCTGACCCTCGATGAAGTAGAGCGTGAGAAGCAGCTAGGCGACAAGCTCGGACTAGATGTCTGGATCGCCCTCCTAAGTAGCTATGCAGAGACAGGGGTCGTCCCCTCCATGAAGGCGCAGAAGCAAAAGGATGAGGTGAAGATCGCTGATGTCACTGCCTCCGATGTAGCCTCTGTCCTCAAGAAGCTCCTCAATGAAGGGAAGCGCCGTGATATCGTCGTCAAGAGCATCGCTCCCGAAGACAAGAAATGGGAGCACTAACTGCTAATCTCTTCCACTCCATAAAGAAGGTGGGGTAAGCCCCGACAGCTTACCCCACCTTCCCTCTAGCATTAAGGAACTAAGTCACATCTATACCTATCACTTATGAGACCACGCAAGGGTACACGCTGTCTGCTGGCAGGTATCGCCCTGAGTACACTCGCCCTAGGCATCGCCCTACCCGAGACTGCTCAGGCACAGACGCCAGCTCAGACGATCTCTGTCTCGTTCAAAGACAAGGAAGTCGCCTCCATCCTCGACTTCATCGCCTCTCACTCGGGCTACAAGATTGTCTACGAACCCGAAGTACGCACCGGTGGCTACAAGGCCACTGTCTCCTTCGATGAAGTCAGTGCCGAGAAGGCCATCGAAGGCATCCTCAAGGGGACTCCCTTTATCTATGCCATCGAGGGACGCACGATACGCATCTTCCGTCCCCAGCAACAATCCTCCGTCAAGACCCAGATCACGGGGCTTGTCAAGGATCAGAATGGCATCCCTGTCATGGGGGCCAGTGTCCGCATCCAAGGCACACGCCTAGGAGCACAGACCAATGCTCAGGGACAATTCTCCATCAATACGGATAAGGGCACGGGGAAGCTCCTCGTCTCCTGCGTGGGTTACACGGAGGCAACAGCCACCTTCACCCAGGGTACCCCCACGGTCGTCACCCTCAAGGAGGATGTCAAGAACCTCGGGTCAGTGACCGTCATCGCCTATGGTAAGCGTAACACCCGTGAGCTCACCGGCGCCGTAGCCTCTATCAAGGCTGATCAACTCAAGGACGCTCCTGCTCCATCGATCGAAGGCTTACTTCAGGGACAGCTATCAGGCCTGCAGGTCACCTCTCAGTCTGGAGCTCCTGGTGGTGCAGGGAATGCAATCTCTATCCGTGGGATCAGCTCACTCAACACTCAAGGGGTCAATGACGGGAGCCCTCTCTTCGTCGTCGATGGCGTCCCCCTCTCCAAGATACCCGCCGATGCAGCCGGAGGGATCAATGCTCTCGCAGGGCTAGACCCCTCAACTATTGAGTCTGTAGAAGTCCTCAAGGATGCTGCTTCAGCCTCGCTCTACGGATCACGCTCCGGCAATGGGGTCATCCTCATCACGACGAAGAAGGGGAAAAGTGGTAAGGCCGAGTTCGGAGTGAACTTCTCTCAGTCGATCTCCTTCCTACCGGCTACACCTCTTCAGATGCGTGGTCATGGCGAGCGTCGAGCTCACCTAATGCTAGCACGTGCTCAGCGCATCGGTCACTACGACTGGCGTACCAACCGTGTCACCGTACCTAATAGCTATGCGAACTCCTACGGCTGGGAGCCTAGTAATGATGGTGCCTATGACTTCTTCTGGGCAAACGGGAATGTTCTCCCCCGCGAGCAGCAACCACCCGCCTCGATCCAAGACTCACTCAACACCTTCTACAACAACAATACGAACTGGTGGAAATACATCTTCCAGGTAGGGCGTGTCACCAATGGGGACGTCTATGCCTCGGGAGGGAATGAGAACGTCCGCTATCTCATCAGCGGAGGTGTCTATGACGAGCGAGGGATCCAGATCAACTCAGGCTTCCGTCGAGCTACATTCCTCTCCAACCTCGACCTACGTCTAGCTCCCAAGCTCAATGCCTTCACTCGCCTCAACCTGGCCTATAACAATCAGGATGCGGCCGATGGCTCTCGTGCCCAAGGTCTAGGGGTGGATCCTAAGGAAGCCCCTACGATCTTCCCAGGTCGTGGTACACAGGCAGAGCAAGCAGCCCTACAGAAGATCCGTGATGTCAAGGCTCGCAACTCAATGTTCAACGCCCGTCTCTCGATCGGAGCAGACTACGAGTTCATCCGTGGCTTGAAGTTCAATACTTCAGCCTCTGCAGATACTTACTTTGCACAGAACCACATCTTCAAGCCCACTTATCTCAACTATAATAATCTCTCGTCAGTCGAAGCCTCACGCTCGATGATGGCGATGATCCAGTGGGAAAACCTCCTCTCCTATCGCTTCAACATCCGCAACCTGCATAACTTCGACCTCCTGGCAGGGATGACCTATACCTATGACCTGCTAGAGAAGATAGAGGGACGCGCTCAGGGAGGACCAACCAACCGGATCCATGAAATCGGTGAGGGATGGCCTAAGACTCGCACAGTCGAGGGGATGGTAGAATCCCTGCAAAGCCTAGTGACTGACCGTCAAGAGCAGGCGATGCTAAGCTACCTCGGACGTGTGGCCTACAACTACAAGCGTCGCTATATGCTCGATGCGTCGATTCGCTTCGATGGCTCCTCCGTCTTTGGCAAGGATGTTCGCTGGGCTCCATTCCCCTCACTCGGGCTTGCTTGGGCTTTCAGTGAAGAATCATTCATGAAGGATCTCTGGTGGCTCACCTTTGGTAAGGTACGTGCTTCATGGGGTAAGTCTGGACAGAAGTTCCAAGAAGCCTACCTCGCACACGGCTTGATGGAGGAGAGTAGCACACACCTCGGCGAGCCAGGGCTTATCCCTAGCTCCATGGCTAATAGCCGTCTGACATGGGAGAAGAGCGATCAGTATGACTTAGGACTTGACCTCGATCTCTTCAATAATCGCTTCAAGGTTAAGCTCGACTACTATTATAAGTACTCCTATGACCTCCTGATGCAGATTCCCACCCCTGGGAACTTCTTCCTATCTAAGATGACTTGGGTGAACTCTTCTGCTATCTCCAACGAAGGTATAGAGCTTGACCTCACGGCCGATCTCATCAAGCGTAAGGATTTCTCTTGGATGCTACGCTTCAATATCGCTCGTAACTGGAACCTCTTCCGATCCTCCTACGACAATACTGACCTTGATGACAAGGTGCTAGGTCGCCCTACCTATGGGATCTACACCTACAAGGATGAAGGTCTAGTACAGCGCGAGCAAGACATCCCTTACTACTACAATCAGCTAGGGGTACGCACTCCGCTCTACTTCCAGAACGAGAACTATCCTCTACGTGTCGGCGGTCGAAAGATCAAGGATCAGAATGGCGATGGTCGTATCGACAGCAAGGACGTATACTACGCTGGGAGTGCTCTTCCTCTAGCCTATGGGGGTATCACCAATCAGTTCTCCTATAAGGGGGTTACGCTCACTACGCTCTTCACCTATACCTTAGGGCGCAAGATGATGAACATGGTACGCAATAGCACCTTCAACTTCAACCAGAAGTTCGGCCCTGTGATGAACGACTTCTCCTCAGCATCCATCTGGCAGAAGCCAGGCGATGAGACGAAGTTCCCCGCCATCACCTTTGCTGATGCAGGCTATACTGGACAGTATGATGGTGACATCGATAGCAATATCGAGAATGTGAGCTATCTCCGCCTCAAGCAGCTCTCCCTCGCCTACAGCCTGCCTCAGACTTGGTTCAAGCGTCTACACCTCAAGGATGTTCGCCTCTACCTCTCAGGAGAGAACCTCTTCCTCCTGACGAATTACTCTGGTCTCGATCCTGAAATCGTCAATCCTTACACTGGGAAGGACACGGGCGAGATGTACCCTCTGAGCCGTAAGTTCACCCTCGGTCTCAACCTCAAGTTCTAGTGATAGCTATGAGATACCTAGCACCATTCCTCGCCTTCTCTCTCCTAGGTACAGCCTGTAGCCTAGACTACACCCCAGAGAACGCGATCACCTATACAAATGCGTTCTCGTCAGAAAGCGAATTGAACACCACGACGGCCTCCATTCACTTTAAGCTCAATAACTGTATGGAGACAACCAGCATTCTCATGCAGGCAGGTCTTCTCGCCGATGAGACCGTCTCGGCCAATGAGCTTCGTGAATGGAACCCTCGTACCATCATAAGTGGGAACTATGACTGGCAACCCATCTATGATGTGATCTTCGAGTCTAACCTACTCCTTGAGAACATCCACCGCACCCAAGGATTGAGTGAAGAGCGCCGAGCCTATCATGTCGGTCAGGCTCAGTTTGGCTTAGGCTTTGGATATTTCCTTCTCTCTCGTGCCTATGGGGAAGCTGTGATCACGGACAACACTTCGACGATCCGCCAGTATTCTCTCTCTCCGATGCTCTCCGTCATAGACAAAGCGATCTCACACGCAGAAGAGGCCTACAAGATCCTGCCGACCCACGACAAGCTACGCAACCTCAGTGGTGCCGTGATCACAAGCAAGCAGTATGCCTCTAAGGGGAACTCGGCTGCTCTCCTAGCCCACCTCTATGCTTGGAAGGGGAGTATGATCGATCTCTATCATCTCTCGGGAGCCAATGCCCAAGAAGCCTACAACAAGAGTATCGAGTATGCCACGATCCTCATCAATGGGCAAGCAGGGAACTACTCTCTTGTCTCCAGCCCTGAGGAGCTATGTAAGCTGCTATCCAATCCCGCTGCAGATAACCCCGAAGAAATCTTCAGTCTCGTCTATGATAAGACCCGTAGTAATACGGCTGTGACACATAATGAGGTAGCTCAGAACTTCTGCACTTGGCCAGTAGACAAGACCAAGACTCAGGGAGACATCGGCAATGCCTCCTTCCGTCTGCTAGCCTCTACGGTCAAGGCACTCTACCCTGATGCGGGCGATACTCGTCGCACCTCATTCTTCTACGAAGCGGATCAGGTACACGAGGTCAATGGTGTCGACTACGCTGTACCCTATAAGTTCCGCAACGCCATCTTCGAGAATGATGCCAGCTCATCGACAGGTCTCTCCTTCATCAGTGTCGACGCCAACTACGTTTACTGGCGTCTCGCCGACATCTACCTCCTACGTGCCGAGTGCTACGCTAAGCTCGGGCAGGAAGGGCCAGCCAAGGCTGACCTCAACAAGATCCGTGAGCGTGCTGGAGCGACTGCTTACCCCGCCGCTGGCGAGAGCGACCTCAAGGAAGCGATCTTCCACGAGCGGGAGCGCGAGTTCGTCATCGAAAACGATAGTCGCTACTACGACATCCTGCGTAACGGCTACTATGCGACGAAGCTCCGAGGGAAGTTCCAGCTCCTTACGCCTAGTGAGATCGCTGGTGGAGCTCTCTGTCTCCCTATCCCTCAGTCGTCCTTCCAAGACAAGACGGGTAAGATCATCAACGGATCGATCCTCCAGCGTAAATACTGGGTCGTCTACTTCTAAGTCTCACCTCTCAGCTACGTATATCGTATGACCACCCTTTTAAGACGTATGGGTGCACTCTTGGCTGTCGTCAGCCTCCTCCTTCTGAGTGCCTGTACTAAATATAACTTTGTCGATACGGGGCTTGCCCAAGCCGAGTATCCTGGCACCATGTGGGCCTACTTCGAAGCTCACCCTTATGACTGGAGTATGACCGTCCGCCTAGCTAAGCGCATCGGCCTACAGTCGACCTTCGAGGGCACGAGCACCTATGGCAAGCAGATCACCTGCTTCGGTATCACGAACCACAGCTGGCGTCGCTACCTCCTCAAGGCGTATGCAGATAAGATCGAGGAAGGCGGAGAAGATGGACAAGCTGCAGCCAATGCGCTGACCGAAGAGCAGGTCCTCGGGCTCCTAGATCAGCTCGACGAGACCACGGCCAAGACGTTTATCCTAAACGGCATTCTACCTAACCAGGCACTACCCCTTGAGAGCTTCGTCTCAGGGCGTGCTTCGACTGACCAGAACAACCCGATCGGCACCGGGGGGAAGACCTATACCATGGCTTCGGGCAAGGAGCTTTGGATCTACTCCTTCCGCACGGCCTTCAATGGTGTACCAGGCACTGGCCCCGAGCAGCTCTTCCTCGTCTCATCTTCTACAGCGATCACGAGCTATGTCGCCTCACACAATATCCGCACGACCACGGGTATTGTCCATGCCCTACAGTATAACTTCCGTCCCACAGACTTCTAATTCCCCATTAGCATATGCATGCCATCCTTTCCCGTGGTCTACTCCTGACGCTACTCGTGCTTGTCCTTGGCACGGCTTGTCGTAAGATCCCCGTAGGCTACCTAGATACCGCCTACGCCTCTTTCCCCCAGAAGGAAGTGCAGGTCTACCGTGAGGTCTCCGAAGATGACCCACATAGCAAGAGCAAGGCGTATCCCGCCCCTTGGACGAGCCAACGTATCCAGGGTGTCTCAGGTACGAATCCCGTAAACTTCGACTATGCCGGAGTCACCGTAGCCAAAGGTGGAGACGCTAAGATCTTCGGGCAGTGCGTCCAGGAAGGTCTGATCACCGTCCGAGGGGGGACGATCGATATCTTCCCCGCCGCCGTAGACAAGCTCCCCAACGGGCGCTACAGCGTAAACCTCCGTGTCTACAATGAGGGTTACTCCCGTGAGCTCACGGGGCTATGCACCTTCATCATCCAGGACAGAGCCAACTAGCTGTCCGTCGCTAACCACCCACCTAAGACTTATACATCTATGAATAAGCTTAAGCATCTCCTCCTGTCTGCTCTCCTCCTGCTAGTCGCTCTCCCAGCGCTAGCTCAAGAGGGACAGGGTATCCGCTTCTTCAAAGGCTCCTTCGAGGAAGCTCTCAAGGAAGCCCAGCGTCAGGGTAAGCCCCTCTTCGTCGACTTCTATGCGACCTGGTGCGTACCATGTAAGAAGATGGAGAAGACCGTCTTCACCCAGCCAGAGGTCGGCACTTACTTCAACGAACGCTTCATCTCCCTCCAGCTCGATGCTGAGAAGCCAGAGAATGTCGAGACCGCTAAGAAGTACAAGGTAGAGGCATTCCCCACGATCGGTATCATTGCCCCTGACGGCAAGGCGCTGTCGATCAACGTAGGGTTTGTCCAAGCCTCCGAACTCATCGAGATGGCCAAGACAGCCCTCGGGGAAATGAAGGGCTTCGAGCAACTTTGGGCGGATCACCGCAAGAACCCCGATGACCTCTCCATACAGCAGGAGCTCCTGACACAGGCACCTCGCTTCCTGACCACACAGGACGGTATGGACGCAGAGAAGTGGGTCGTCCGTGTGCGCAAGCTATATAAGAGCTACCTCGAGCGTAAGCAAGCCGATGGATCGATCATCAATAAGAAGGACTACATCATCATCAGCTCCCTCGGAGGTAATGATGCCGAAGAGACCGCTCAGATGGTCGAGTACATCAACGCTAACCTTGACAAGTGGATAAGTGCTGTCGGCGAGTCTGCAGCCTACTACGTGATCGAGAAGAACGATGAGCGTATGCTCGAGCTCGTCAAGGATGGCAACATCAAGTACAAGGAGTTGCTCGAGAAGATCCGTACCGACTACAAGAAGGCCTACGACGTCATCCAGCTCAAGCACACGACGCCCTACCAGAAGTCCCTCGACTACTATGATGCGCTCTATGCCATCTATAAGGACAAGGACGTACCTGCCTACCTCGAGCGGATGAAGCGCTACCTCGCCTCCCTAGGCGAAGATGCTAACGGAGCTGACTATGCCTCCGCCGCACAGTCGCTCTACTACGCAGCAGCATCTAAGCTCCGCCCCGAAGATCACCGACAGGCGATCGCTTGGCTAGAGAAGGCTATCCCAGGAGAGACCGTCCTAATGAACAAGATCAACTACCTCGTCATGGTCGGCGACTCCTACAAGGAGCTGAAGGACTATGCCTCTGCCCGCAAGTACTACAATCAGGCCTACGCTGAAAGCCTTCAGCTAGCCTCGATGGAGCAGGCTCAGCAGGTCGTACAGGCCTCTGTCACCTACAAGCTCGCTACACTAGAGCTCCTCGAGAAGTAGTCTTCCCCCACTCGGGACAGCTGTCCCCCACGACGACCTCGCCCCACCTTGGCATGTGCCAAGGTGGGGCGAGGTCTTATCTATGGTATAGCTCTATCAGGAGAAAGCTATACCTCTCATTCCGTAAAGGCTAGCCTTTCCTTCGACTAAGATATACCTCTATCTCAAGGGGCTCTTATCCATCCCAGACACCCCACTAACCTCCATATCCAGAGCATCCTAGGGATACAAGATGAAGCCCCTAAGGCGCCGAGGACAAAGGAGAGGTCGGCATCCCCAGAATATCACTACCTTTGAGAGTCAAGCAATAGCAAACTCAAAATTCTACGCCTTATGAATCAACAGCAAGTAGACCTCTTCCTCGCCGTTCGTGGTAAGTACTTTCAACCCGAGCATCTGCCTTACATCCGGGAGCAACTCCTCGCTACCGATGAGAGCAAAGCCCAAGCTTTGAACTACCTAGAGTTCCAAGACCCTACTCTTATGCTCATCATCTCGATCCTAGGAGGAGCCATCGGACTTGATCGCTTTCTGCTCGGAGATACGACAATGGGTGTGCTGAAGCTCATCACAGCTGGAGGCTGCGGTATCTGGGCTATCGTGGATCTATTCCTTATCATGGGGCTGACAAGGAAGAAGAATTTCTTCACCCTAGATCAGTTCCTCTCCATGCGCTAAGCTAGCTTAGCCACTCGCTACGTCCCAGATGAGACCTCCTCACCGACCCCTTCCTCCTTCGCCCCCTCAGGGCCGAGGGTGGAGGGGGTTCATCTTAGCTCTGGGAGCGATACTCATCCTCGGCTATTACTTCCTCTTCTCGCCCCGAGATGGAGGGCTCTTCCCCTCCTGCTTCATCTACCGTATCACAGGCTATCGCTGTCCTGGCTGTGGGAGCCAGCGAGCTCTGCATGCCCTACTGCATGGTCGCTGGCAGGAAGCCCTAGGGTATAACTACTTCCTCCTCGTGATCCTCCCGCTAGGACTGCTGATCGGCTATGTGTGGATGTTCCCCGAGCACACGAAGCGACTCCAGTCTTGGCTTCGCCATCCCTTGAGCCTCCTTGCCTTGATCGTCCTCACCCTCCTCTGGGTCGTCGGGCGAAATCTCCTCGGATGCTAAGCCCGACCCCACCGATCGACCTAAGCTTAGCCTAAGTCCAGCTAGGGGTGACCTCGCTGGAAGCTTGACCTTCGATACCAAGAATTGGGATCTCTCCCACCAGCACCGCACGAAATACCCTATCTTTGTACCTATAATAAGATAGATAAAGTAGATACACACCCTATGTCACGCAAAGTAGCTCTCATCACAGGGGTCACCGGTCAAGACGGTGCTTACCTGTCCGAATACCTTCTCTCCCTAGGCTATGAGGTACACGGCATCAAGCGTCGTAGCTCCCTCTTCAATACGCAGCGCATCGATCACCTATACCAAGATCCCCACGAGAAGGATCGTCGCTTCTTCCTACACTATGGTGACCTCACCGATTCGATGAACATCACCCGCCTGATCAAGGACATTCAGCCCGACGAGATCTATAATCTGGGAGCGATGAGCCATGTCAAGGTGAGCTTCGAGAGCCCTGAATATACCGCAGACGTAGACGCTATCGGCACGCTACGTATCCTCGAGGCCGTGCGCCTGCTAGGGCTAGAGAAGAAGACCCGCATCTATCAGGCTTCGACGAGTGAGCTCTACGGTCTGGTACAGGAGATCCCCCAGCGGGAGACGACGCCCTTCTATCCCCGTAGCCCTTACGCTTGTGCCAAGCTCTACGGCTATTGGATCACCGTCAACTACCGTGAGTCCTACGGGATGCATGCCAGCAACGGGATTCTCTTTAACCATGAGTCTCCGCTCCGTGGGGAAACCTTCGTGACACGTAAGATTACCCGAAGCATCAGCCGTATCGCCCTCGGCCTACTGGATAAGCTCTACCTCGGCAACCTCTCCGCTAAGCGCGACTGGGGCCATGCTAAGGACTACGTACGCTCGATGCACCTGATCCTACAGCAGGAGCATGGCGATGATTACGTCGTCGCTACGGGGCAGACGACCGAGGTTCGGGAGTTCGTACGCCTAGCCTGCGCAGAGATCGGGCTAACAGTCGAGTTCAGAGGCGAAGGCCTTGACGAGGTCGGCGTCCTAGCCTCCATCGACGAAGCTCGCTTCGCCGAGTACGTAGGACAGGAGTATCTCGAGGGAATCCGTACCCGACTAGGCGAAGAGCTCGTGGCTGTCGATCCCGCCTACTTCCGTCCCGCCGAAGTAGACCTACTCATCGGTGACCCAACCAAGGCGATGCAGAAGCTCGGATGGAAGCCTCAGTACCAGCTCCCCGATATCATCACCGACATGATGCGTAGTGATCTCCTCCTGATGAAGAAGGATACCTACCTCCAGGCTGGAGGCTACGCCATCAAGAACTACTTCGAATAAGCTGAAGACACACGACGATGGAGCTAAATAGTAAGATCTATGTCGCCGGACACCGTGGCCTCGTCGGCTCCGCCATCTGGCGTACGCTAGAGGAGAAGGGCTACACGAATCTCATCGGACGTACACATGCCGAGCTGGATCTGACGGACGCCGTAGCGGTACGCACCTTCTTTGAGGCCGAGAGACCCGAGTATGTCTTCCTCGCAGCAGCGCACGTCGGGGGCATCATGGCTAACAATACCTATCGGGCAGACTTCCTTCTGAAGAACCTAGCCATACAGCAGCATGTCATCGGAGAGGCCTATCGCACGGGAGTCAAGAAGCTCCTCTTCCTCGGTAGCACGTGTATCTACCCCAAGGAGGCGCCCCAACCGATGTCAGAGGACTGCCTCCTGACCTCGCCACTAGAGTATACCAACGAGCCTTACGCTATCGCTAAGATCGCAGGGCTCAAGCTCTGCGAGAGCTTCAACCTACAGTACGGGACGAACTTCATCGCCTGTATGCCCACGAATCTCTACGGCCCGAACGATAACTTCGACCTCGAGCGCTCCCACGTCCTACCAGCGATGATGCGTAAGCTCATCCTCGCCGACGCACTCCTACGTGGTGACTGGGCGAGCATCCGAGCGGACCTCACTCGCCTACCCATCTCTCTGGTCCCAAACGCCGAGCTTGCCAGCGAAGAAGAGCTAGCAGAAGCGCTAGCCCACTTCGGCATCTACCCCGACCGAGTCGAACTATGGGGCAGTGGGACGCCTATGCGTGAGTTCCTATGGAGCGAGGATATGGCAGAGGCCTGCGTGTTCCTCATGGAGCAAATCAACTTCGATGATCTCCGTCCGACAGAGGGTGAAGTGCGCAACTGCCATATCAACATCGGGACGGGCACTGACGTCAGCATCGCAGAGCTTGCCTCTCGGATCAAGGAGGTCGTCGGTTACCAAGGCGAGATCCGCTTCGATCGGAGCAAACCTGATGGGACGATGAAGAAGCTCACTGACCCAAGCAAGCTCCACCGCCTAGGTTGGCACCACAAGGTTGAGCTTGACGAAGGGCTACAGCGGATGTTCCGCTGGTACAAGGAGCGTCACTAACCCACCCTTCACCAAGCATCCCATAGGGAGAACCCCAAGATCATCCCACTAGACAGCAGACCAGCCGTATCGGACGAGGAGCCTTTACCCCGTCGGATACGGCTGGTCGCTTTCGTTTCCACCTATGAGCCATCCATTCCACCTATAACTCACTCATTCAATAGCCATTACATCACCCCTAAAGCCGACAATCGCCCTCTAAACAAAGCCCACACTTCGTAGCTAGAAAGGCTAGCCTTTCTCTCCGAAAAGGTCTACCTCTAAGGCCGGAGAGATAGACCTTTCACCCGCCCAAGATCTTACACCACTCGACCCTACGTAGGATGTCGCTAGCGTTTTCTTAAGATCTCTTAAAAGAGAAGCTCTGTACCAGCTACTTTGTGTACCTTTGTATTAAATGGTAAAATAGACTCTTGCATGAAGCTATATTTCATCGGCATCGGAGGTATCGGCATGAGTGCTCTGGTGCGCTACTTCCTTAGCAAGGGGGATCGTGTAGCGGGCTACGATCTAACCCCTTCTCCCCTGACCAAAGCCCTCGAGGAAGAGGGCGCCTTCGTCCACTATGAGGATAACCCAGCCCTCATCCCTGCGGACTTTCGGAGCCTTGATACCCTCGTCATTTACACGCCTGCCGTGCCAAAAGAGCACCGAGAGCTCAACTTCTTCCGTGCACAAGGGAACCGCGTCATCAAGCGTGCCGAGATCTTGGGCGAGCTAACACGTCGCGAACGTGGGCTGTGTGTCGCTGGGACGCATGGCAAGACCACGACATCGACCCTCCTAGCGCACCTCATGCGCTCGAGTCATCTGGACTGCCATGCCTTCTTAGGAGGGATCTCGAATAACTATCGCACCAACTGCCTTATATCTGATCACAGCGACTATGCCGTGATCGAGGCGGATGAGTTCGACCGCTCCTTCCACCACCTCTCGCCTTACATCGCCGTGATCACGTCCGCTGACCCCGATCACCTAGACATCTACCACACCCCAGAGGCATATCGGGCCAGCTTCGAGCACTTCACTTCGCTCATTAGCCCCGAGGGCGCTCTCGTGATGAAGGTCGGTAGCCCCGTGACACCTCGCCTTCAGGAGGGCACACGTCTATATACCTACGGCATCGGAGAGCAGGGAGACTTCCGAGGGACAGACATTCGTATCGATCAGGGACACCTCTTCTTCACCTGGCACTATCCTGCCCTCGCTGATGGGCGTCCTGCTGGTAGCCTCGAGGTAGAGCTTGGCGTCCCCCTCCTCGTGAATGTCGAGAACGCTATCGCAGCGATGGCTGTCGCCTACCTCTGTGGTGCCTCGCTCGAAGAGCTAAGTCAGGGAGTAGCATCCTTCCGCGGAGTCCATCGTCGCTTTGACCGTGTCGTCGACAGCCCTAAGCATGTCCTCATCGACGACTATGCCCACCACCCTAATGAGCTAGCTCCGAGCATCCGCTCCGTACGCACACTCTATCCCGGGAAGAAGATCCTAGGGATCTTCCAGCCCCACCTCTATAGCCGGACACAGGACTTTTACCGAGAGTTTGCTGCGAGCTTAGACGAGCTAGACGAAGTGATCCTACTAGACATCTACCCAGCACGAGAGCTCCCGATCCCTGGGGTCGACTCAGGACTCATCGCTCGGCAGATGAAGAAGCATACCGATGTGCCCATCCTAAGTAAGGCGGAGCTCCTACCCTACCTCAGACAGCAGTCCGAGCTAGCTGATGTGATCCTCATGGTAGGGGCAGGCGATATCGACCGCCTAGTGCCTGAAGTCGCCGAAGAACTGCGCCGTCGACTATGAAGACGAGTCATATCCTTCGCAATCTACTCGTACTCCTCTTAGCCCTCGTATGCCTAGGAGGGCTGGTCTATCTATGGATCGCCCCCTCCTCGACAGTCGACAAACGCATCTGCCAGGGGGTGTCGATCTCCGTGCAGAGTGAGCAAGGCGGAGAAGCACTCTTCCTCTCCTCTGACCGCATCCTTGAGGAGCTAGCCCAGCGAGGCGTACGTATCAAGGGGAAGGAGCTTGACTCTATCGACCTCAGACATATCGAGCAGACCCTGCTCAAGCTACCTATATACAAGCGTGCCGAGGCCTTCGTCTCACCAGCGACAGCCACCGTCCAGATCCGACTTACCGAGAAGCTTCCTCTATTCATCGTCTTCGAGGCATCAGGGAAGAGCTACTACGTCACACAGGGTAAGGACACCTTCGAGGTCAGCCCCACCTTTGCGGCCTATCTCCCTGTGGTCTCTGGGGATGTCGATAAGGCGATGGCCACAGGCCCCGTCTACGATTTACTCGAGGTCGTCCGCCAAGATCCCTACTTTGCCGACTACTTTGGTCAGGTCTACGTCGATCGCCATACAGGGATTAGCCTCATCCCTCGCCTAGGGACGACTCAGGTCATCCTCGGACACGGGGGAGACTGGGCAAATAAGCTACGCAAGTGGCGCATCTTCGCCGAGTCGGTACTCCCCAAGCGTGGGATGAATGCCTTCTCCTACGTCAATCTTGACTACGCCGACCAAATCGTAGCAGGACAGCGCTACCCTGCCGAGGGTCAAGAGGAGATAGAGCAAGAGTCTCATCCAGCTCCTACCCCAGTGAAGCCCGTAGCACCCAAGCCCGAAGCGAAACCTCAGGCGAAATCTCAACCAGCCAAGAAGCCCGCCCAACCTGAGGCTAAACCTGCGCCCAAGGAGAAGGATAAGGTTCAGAAGCCTACCCCTAAGCCCGAGGTGAAGAAACCTACCAAGGAGAAGCCCCATACAGCGAAGCCTGTGGCTAAGACCACGAGCAAACCTACCCCAACTAGCCAGAAGAAGAAATAATGAACGAACGACACGATGACATCTTCGTCGTCCTGAACATCGGGAGCTCCTACCTTTCGGGGATGCTTGCCACGAAGTCTCCCCAAGGACGCGTCTTGCCCCTAGCAGCCCATCGCCTACCTACGGCGGGCTGTGTGCGTCAGGGCTGTATTCACAACATCGAGGACGCCTCTCGTTATATCAGTTCGATCATCGATAAGCTGAAAGAGTCCCTCCCCGAAGAAGCCTTAATACAGGGTGTCTATGTAGGGCTAGAGCCTCGATCGATGCGCTCAGTACGCTACGAGTCACGTCTGACACTCAAGCCCGAGGGCTGTGTCATCACGGCCGAGCACCTCGACCTACTCAGAGACCAAGTCAAGGATGCTTCCTACCCAGGGATGAAGATCCTCTCCGTGACAGATCCTCGCTACCGCTGTGACGGACAGCGTGAGGCGACACCACGAGGAGTGCGCTGTCACCATATCGAGGCCGAATATCTCCTGATCATCGCTCGTCAGAATATCATCGTCAATCTTCAGGATACGATCGAGGAGCGTCTCGGACTAAAGATCCTGGGCTTCCTACCTACACCCATTGCCGAAGCCACGGCTATCCTAACGATGGAAGAGCGTGTCCTAGGCTGTGCCTACGTCAACATCGGTGGGGGCACGACCTCCATAGCGATCTATCGTGAGCGCTACCCCGAGGCCCTCTTCGTCCTACCTCTAGGGGGGAACAATATCACCCGAGACCTCACCAAGCTACCGATCCGACTGCTCGAGTCCGATGCCGAGCGTCTCAAGGTCGATCAAGGATCGATGGATCTCTCCGTCTCACGAACAGCCTCAATCGATGCCACACCTAGCGCAGGAGGAGCCGTCAAGCGTTTCTCTCAGCTAGAGGTGAATCGCTTCATCAGCTTCCGAGTCCTCGAGATCCTCAATAATGTCGTCCAGATCATCCGTGAGGCAGGCTATGAAGATGCCTTAGCTAAAGGATTTATCTTCGCTGGTGGTGTCACCAAGACCAAGCACTTCTATGAGACCCTCCGGAAGCTCTCTCCCGAATATCGTGCAGCATCGCTTCGTCGAGATATCTACGAAGAAGGGACTAGCGAGCATTATCTCACGGAATACATGACGGAGATCGCCCTAGTCTACCAAGCTAAGAAGTCTGGGGTCGTCTATGAGCTTCGTTCGCTCGAGGATCTCCTCTCCGAGCAACCTACACCAGCACCTAACAGCAAGGACTCCTCTGCGGCCTCCATCCCAGAAGAGCCTACTTCGAACTACGAGACCGAGAACTATACTTACCCAGAGTCTCACGAAGTCCCCCAGGATCTTGAGGATGAGTCCGAGGAAGACGATGATACACCTCAACCCAAGAGAGACAGAAAGAGTATCGCTGAGCGAGCCAAGGGGATGTTCCATAACTTTGGTAAGAACCTCAACGAGCTCCTAGGTGGCAGCCACGATCCAGACTACTAATCCCCTACCCGCAAGAACAATGGACACAATGGATACAGTTGAGAGAGGAAGTATCGACTTCCAGTACAGCGAGAGTGAGGTCAAGCAGCTCATCAAGGTCGTCGGTGTAGGTGGTGGTGGTGGTAACGCCGTCAGCAAGATGTTCACCAGTGGCTCCGTGGCTGGCGTCTCCTTCCTCCTGTGTAATACCGATGAACAGGCGCTACGCCGTAGCTCCGTCAAGGACAAGATCATGATCGGCCCAACGGTCACTAAAGGTCTTGGTGCTGGGGCTAAGCCTGAGCGAGCTCGTGAAGCAGCCCTAGAGAGCAAGGATCAGATCCGAGAAGCTCTACTGGCTGGTGAGACACGCATGGTCTTCATCACAGCAGGTATGGGTGGAGGTACAGGTACTGGTGCAGCACCCGTCATCGGGAAGATCGCTATGGAGGCTGGACTACTCACCATCGGGATCGTGACCATCCCCTTCATCTTCGAAGGAATGGCGAAGATCAACCAAGCCCTCGAAGGGGTACGACAGATGCGCGAGAGCGTTGATGCCTTGCTAGTGATCAATAACCAAGAATTGCTCCGAGTCTACACCGACTATACTGTCGACGAAGCCTTCACCAAGGCGGATGACACGCTAAGCAATGCCGCCCGAGGGATCTCTGACCTCGTGAACATCACCGGTACGATCAACTTGGACTTTGCAGACGTCGATACGACCCTACGCAATGGAGGCGTCGCCGTCATCAATACAGGCTATGCAGAAGGTGAGGATCGTATGACGAAAGCCATCCAAGCTGCACTCAACTCCCCCCTGCTCAACAACAATGAGATCACTAAGGCTCGCCAACTACTGATCAATGTCTATCAAAGTAGCGATGCCCCCATGACCGTCAAAGAAATCACCGAGCTCCAAACCTTCACCGAAGACTTCTCCAACGAGGTCAAGACGATCTACGGGACAGCCACACGCGATGATCTAGGCAAACAGATCGCCGTGACGATCCTAGCTGCTGGCTTCGACCTTGAGGAAGACATCTTCCGCCCCAAGGGAGCTAAGGCTAAGCGTGACCCGCTGGATCAGCTCTCTCGAGAGAAGCAACTTGAAGAGCAGCGTCGCCTCATCGAGCGCACCTACGGCACCGAAGTCTTTAAGCGTCCGAAGGCAGAGCCTGTAGCCCTGACCATCGACGAGCTAGACGACGAAGAGCTCATCCTCATCCTTGAGAATACGCCCTCCATCGAGCGTGATCTACGACTCTTCGAGGTCAAGCGCCGTGAGAAGGCACTAGCTCGACCTATCCACATCGCTAACCACAGTGCGCTGGGCTCTTTGAGTAGCTCCGGAGTGACGACGCTAGATGCGCTAGCCACTTTTGAGCGTCAAGCCTCGCAGGAGAGAGCCAGCTATGCTTATAACTCTCCCGTAGCACCTCCTCATGCTGGATCTATGTCTTCCCGCTATGACGACATCGTAGATGAAGATCCTACCCTTGATACGCAGTCTTCAGACGAAGAAGACCAGCCCGAGAATGTCATCCGTTTCACCGACTTTTAGCCTCCTATCCCCTCAGACAAGATGATTATCGCTGTAGACTTCGATGGCACGATCGTACGCCATCGCTATCCCAAGATCGGCGAAGAGATCGCATTTGCCACTGACACCCTTAAGCTCCTCCAGCGTGACGGACACCGCTTGATCCTCTGGACGGTACGGGAGGGAGAGCTCCTCGACGAAGCTGTCGCTTGGTGCAAACAGCGAGGCCTAGAGTTCTATGCCATCAATCGAGACTTCCCCGAGGAAGATGCGACGGGAAAGGGCTTCTCACGTAAACTCAAGGCAGATCTCTTCATCGACGATCGGAGCTTCGGCGGACTACCGGACTGGGGTATGATCTACCACCGTATCCGCGAGGGTAAGGCACTCGAAGGTCCATGGCATCTCATGGGATTAGTCGAAGAGGAAGAGCCTGAGAAGGTAGGCTTCTTCGCACGTCTTTTCGGTCGTCACTAACTCCCCTCTACCCCACTCGTCGTATGCCTTGCTCTCTTGCTCTCTTTCGCTGGCGTAGCTATCTGATGAGTATCCTCATGATACTCTCAGCCTGTGTCTCTGCTTGCGATCGTCAGACGACAACCTCCGCACGTTCGGGAGCGGCACATCGCCATACCTCGATCCAAGACTCTGACACTGTCTTAGTCGGTAAGCGTATCTACCTACGCTTCCCTACCAACGAATCCGTAGTCGAATATGTCTCCCCGCATCTCCTCTATTGGAGCAGTAAAGATTCCATCCATGGATATAAGGAGGGTGAAGACCGCTACCACGTCCTCCAGATCGAGCCCCACGTATTCTTCGTCAACTGGGCTGAAGATGATGGGACGACCGTGACCCAGGTGCTAGACCTTAAATCTCGCACCTGCCAAGCCTTCATCTCCTCCGAGGTCTATGGAGATGCACAGAGCCGACGCAAGACACAGGTACTCTCGGGCACGATCCATAAGGTCGAGGGAGCTCATCGCTTACTCTTTGAGTAATCTCCTTTGCTTTCCTAGGGACTATCCACTCAGAACAATTAAAATAAGAGCGCCGATCACAATATATTGTGATCGGCGCTCTTATTTTTGAGGATGTGGGCCCAATAGGATTCGAACCTATGACCCCCTGCTTGTAAGGCAGGTGCTCTAAACCAGCTGAGCTATAGGCCCGCTTGGGGTTTAGGAGGACGGAGCTGTCCTTTTTGCTCGGCAAAGTTAGGAATTATTTTTGATAGAGCCAAGTCTGTCGGTATATTAGGATGTGATCTAGCCCTGTTATTAAGAGTGGTACTTATATATTCACGTCTCCGGCTACAATCTACTTATACCTTATGATAGTTCTTGTACCTGCTCTTGAATCCATTTGCGGACATCTGTTGTTATCTCATTCCATTGGGCAGACTTGCTAAGCAGTTCTGCTATATACGTGTAGCCAACATCTGTAGTCATTTCTAGGTTGGCTATTGGGGTAGAGAGCAATCTGTGATGTTCAGCCCCAACTGGGTTGAATGCAACTACTTCCTTTCTTAGCGATTGAGCGTTCGGTGAAATTGTGGGGTCTTCTGTGTCAGGAGCTGTAATCAGAGAATGGTAATACCTCTCGGGGCTTTGTCCTGGAGGAATACAAAATTGCATTATTCTAGAGAGAAGGCTCTGGCGAAGGTCGTCACGATCTTGACTCTGCCCTGTTAAGTGCCTTTGTAGTTGCAGTAGGCGCTCATCGGTCGTTGTATACTTGTCTCCATCTAAGACAAAAAGGATCCTTCTATTTTGGAATTCATCCGGCATTAATCCAGATGCAGCCACTAATGTAAATGCATTCTCGATTGCGCCGAAGGTATATACCGAGACTCGCTTCCTGCAACCTTCCTCAGAACAGATTTGCAAAACAATGGCTTTGCTTAGTTCGTCCTCTACATAGATTTGCATTGCCTTGTGAACTTCTCCTGTTAGCTGTTCTATAGCCCTGGGGTCATTGGCGCTTAGGCAAAAGCTTTTCTCTCCACTATGGTGTATGTGTAAAAAATCTATATCAGGGCACTTAAGTATTGACTGATTGTGTGCTGTGAAGATTATCTGTAGGTGCTTATTCCTAGCCTTATATGATAATTTCTCTAAGAGGCGTGCCAAGGAAGCTTGGTGCAGTAGTAAATCAAGTTCATCAATCAGTATTAGACCATATGCCTCGGCTTTATGGACCTCCTCTAGGATGGTGAATACTCTTTGCTCTCCAGCTCCCATTGATAGTGAAGAGTACTGGGTAGTGCCTACTTGAACGCGTTTGTTTTTTCGCTTGTCACGTCGGGTGCAAATCTGATACTCGCTATAATCCTTTCCTAAGATATATTTGGCATCATTAAGAATGTTATTCTCGGGATCAGCCAAAGAGAGATAATCTATATGGCTTCTCAATTTCTCTTTCTCTATGTCGGGGACGCAAGTTTCGATCCCTAGATATGATAACCAGCGATCGCGTCTTACGGATTTATAACTTTTCTTGCCAGGTACCCAGTATTTGCTAGTCTTGTGTATGCTTAGTTCCGAGGTCGTATTGCGACCCTCTGCATGTGTCTCGTAGACGTATGTAAACTTTGTGCCTTCCCAGCTAAATGTATCGCCCTCTCGGAATGAGACTGGTAGGAAAAAGTCAGGGAAGCGATAGTCTCTCCGCTTGTTACTGATTGGGTTATAGGCGCAGGCCAATAAGTGGAGTATTGTGCTTTTTCCACTTCCATTGGGTCCCAAGATAGCGGTGAGTCCCTCTGCTTTAAAATTAATCTCTACGTCTTTTAGCTCTTTGACCGTGTGGATCTTCAGCTTCTTTATTGATTGCTGTATGGTATTTCCTTGTCTCATAAGAGGAAGATGTTTAATGGGTGTTTTTAGCTGACTGATTAGCTCCTTTGCGTAGTATTAGGAAGCAGCAGCTCTTCTTCAAAAATAGGCATTTTTTTGTATTGGCGGACTAGCCTATCTCGTATGGTTCTTCGCTGCTTGATGTGTATTTGAATTTATCGTGTAGGTGGGTGGAAGAATTATCCCTGTAGAGGGCTGATCGTGGCTTTGCTGTGTTTGGGAATGTTTTATGAATAGTGCTTCTTTCTACAGACTCCCTAGGTGATATCGCTACGTTCATCGTAGCGGTGGAGGGGGCTTGCTATACCTCTATATATAACGGCGTACTTGGTATGCGGGAGCGAAGCTATATAGGGCTCGGGGCGTAACCAGTACTGGTTAGCGTCGTGACCAGTAGTGGTCAGAGTTGCGACCAGTACTGGTCACTTTTCTACCCTCACGAAGATGTGCTCCTGGCGGGTGTGGGGAGAGGAGGGTGCTGTGTGCAGGAGGTGCGTCCGTCTCTGCCTGAGAAGGGGGCGGTCTGATGGACAGGGTGGGGCGCAAGGAGTGGTGCTATGATATTGGTTTTCACTATATTTTTGCGAATATTTGCCATGGGAGGAGTTCGTGCCCTTCGAGCACTCCGCCATAGCCTCTAAGCCGTGCCGTTCACCTTCGCATGGGCATCACCAGCGCACCTCCCTATTGTCTTAATCTCATTGTGATGTATGAATACACCCATGAGCAAGCTTCACTACGAAGCCCCGTCGGTCGACTGCTTTAAGCTGAGCTCTCCGCCATTGGACCTCTGCGTCCAGTTCTCGGGTGACGCCGACTTCGAAGACTTTGAGGAAGGGGATCCCCTTTAGTAGCCCCCCTTCTCCAGGCGTGCGACAGGTGCGCCTGATTGAAGACTAGCCCCCTTTGCCTCGGGATAACCCGGGCGAAGGGGGCTGGTCAATTGTTAGAATGTGTATCTTTTTATCATTCTACAGATAGAAATAATTGCTCAGATACCCGACTTTGATTATATTTTCGCCCGGTTAATTTACAAGATGTATCCTCTCCATGGTCCTCGAGGCATCGCTTTTATGATTGAAATAGTGCTATTTATCTGGGCACTTGGGGGCTCAAGGAGCCACTCTTTGATTGAAAGAATATAATTATAGTTATGAATAGAATCGATTCAAAGCTTCAGTATGAAGCACCCGCTGCTGAGGAGTTTAAGCTCAGCTCTGTTCCCATGAACATCTGCATCCAGTTCTCTGCTGATGCAGATTTCGAAGACTTCGAAGAAGGAGAAGACCTCTAAGGGCCCTCTTTCCCTCGAGGGATAAGAGTAGCGAAGGCACGATAAGTTAGCTCTCATCGCAGAGCCCTTCAGATATCGAGGCGCTGCCGAGTCATCCGACTCCGCAGCGCCTCGACTGCTTTTAGCTGATCTGTGAGTGTGTGGCTTGGGGCGAGAGGTGCTGTGGTATGCCAAGCAGAGGATGTTGCCCAGCTTCGCACGTCGTAGGCTGCATATGAGCAAGCCCCTTGCTGGTATCCCCTTTCCCCGAAGGGGTGGTGTGCATCTATATTGGTCAGCGGGTGCACCTATATGAGGTTGTTGCTCCGCGTAGGGATAAAAGTTGCGGGCGAGGGGCTGATAAGTTGGGGCTACGTACGTAGCTCTAATATCTACGTGCGTGGATATTTGGATTGACGTTCCTGGTCTTTAAGACTACGTGCATAGACAGAAGAAAACCACTACGGGAGGATGCTTTTTCCTTCACGAGAAGGACACTTTTCCCTCCGCAGGATAAGAGGAATGCGCGCGATAAAGCGAAGGGCTTGTGTATCTCTTCGGAGAGGCATATCCCCCAGTGCTGGATAGGGACGAGATGCCGCGGACAGCGGTTTATGAGATGGCATATCGCATCATTCCGTAAGAGAGAGCGGATCGGGTAAGAGGGCAGATACCTACTGCTCGGTATTTTGCTTTGGGCGGGTATAAAGGCTTGTATTTCTTCATCCTTCTGTGTACGTTTGTACTACACAAGCGAGCGTAATCCTGCATCGACCAGAGCCCCTATCTACGGGGCTTCGTAGTGGTGCTACCCTTCCTCTTCTCTCACCCCTTCCTCTCTCCCCGCGACCAGCTTCGCAGAGAGCTTGCGATTAAACCCTGATTAGGGAACTTTATCTATATTTGTAGTGGTCCTACACGCCGTAGCTCCGCTCTAAACCAATCGAGAACATGTTACAGGAATTCACCCTCAACCGTGGTAGAGCGATCATCAACTTTACCTCGAAGTACTGCGATAACCGCCGTAAGATCCTTACCAGCTACGCCTATAGCCGGGTCGTCGAATCCTTCATCGCCCACCTACGCAGAGACAACCCCGTCATCTATGAGGCCTTCATCCAGGGCTTCCGCGATGAGGACGAGCTGATACGTGACTTCATGGAGGTCATCCGCCTACTGAGCGTCTGCAGCGTCGAAGAGATCCTCGAGGTGAACAATAAGTATGCCCCCTTCTTTAAGGACCGTGACCTCTTCCTCGAGGTCGTCGAGCTCCTCTATCACTACTGGCGCCGTATGGAGCGCATCGCCGTCGTCCACAATCAGCGTCAGGGAGATGGTGTGCAGAACGTCCGCTTCGTCCAGGCTTACGAGCTCTTCAACGAGCTCATCCTCTCGATCTACCGCCGTACGAAGGAGGTCGTCAATGGCTTCGCAAGCAAGGTCTACCGCCAGACGACTGCTGGGGCCAACGCTGGGCTCATCCTCATGGATGCCCCTTGGAACTACCCCATGGAGTATAAGGGCCTCTCTGCGATCCCCTTCATCAACTCCATCGTCATCAACCCTCCCTACGTCACCTACACGAAGAAGAATACGCGCGACGGCATCTTCCGCGAGCATACGCTGAATCCCGTAGCGAACATGATCCTCAACGAGGACGAGTGGTTCCTATACCCCGCTAAGGTCGGCGATCTCCTGGCCTTCGTCTACTTCCACAAGGACTTCATGTGCCACGGCCTTGGGCTGGCCAACCTCTTCGAGCTGGCGCAGGAAGATGAGTACATCGGTAAGAAGCCCGATATGATCTATATCTTCGGCTATCCCGATGGACACGATGAGAAGCGCACCTTCTACTACAAGGACAAGAAGAACGATATCCTCATCGGCTACGCCAACTACTGCGATGAGATCGACTACTTCGGCTACATGAAGAAGATGCTCCTCACGCTGCACAACCTCAAGCAGATGAGCCGTGGCAACCTCCCCATCCACGGCGCTATGGTCAATATCATCCTGAAGAATGGCCGTGAGGCAAACATCATCATCATGGGTGACAGCGGCGCTGGTAAGAGCGAAAGCCTCGAAGCCTTCCGCACGCTCAACGAGAAGTACATCCGCCACATGCGCGTCATCTTCGACGACATGGGTTACCTCCGCCTCGGCGATGACGGCGTGGTGCGTGCCTACGGTACGGAGATCGGTGCCTTCGTCCGCACCGACGACCTCGATCCTACCTACGCCTTCAGCCAGCTGGACCGCGGGATCTACACGAACCCCGATAAGGTCAATGCCCGCGTGACCATCCCCATCTCGACGTACGAGCTGATCTCGAAGGGCTTCCCCGTCGACTACTTCCTCTACGCCAATAACTACGAGGATGTAGAGAAGAAGATCAGCCTCTTCAGCGATATGGAGGAGGCTATCAAGGTCTTCGAAGCAGGTGCACGTCGTGCCAAGGGTACAACGACCGAGCAGGGGCTGGTCACCTCGTACTTCGCCAACCCCTTCGGTCCTGTGCAGGAGCAGGAGCTGGCAGGTCAGCTGATTCGCCAGTTCTTCACCTCGCTCTTCGAGCAGAACGTCAAGGTCGGGGAGATGCACACCGGTCTGGCTGTCGAAGGCCTGTCGAAGACTGGCCCTCGCGCCGCTGCCGAAGAGCTCTTCAGCATGATCAACGAGGACTAAGGCGCTCCGCCTGATCTCCTAATACAATACGCCCCCGCAGACCGACGATGCTTCTGCGGGGGCGTATGCTGTATTAGTAGGCCACTGCGGGGAGCTCTTCCCGATAGAGATGGTAGCCGAAGACCGCGAGGGCAAGGAGAAGATAATAGAGGAGGAGCGCACCGAGTCCCAGCGGATAGTGGAGCATGAGCGCTGGGATCCCTTCGGCAAGTGCCACTCCCTCCCGCATCAGCGCAGCGCCCCATTCCAGCGGAGCAAGTAGTCCGCTTGGTGCTGTCCCGATGAGGGGAAGAAGGAGGAAGATAAGGAGACTCGTGGGGATGAGGAGCGCTGAGAGCGGTACGACAAGGAGCGTCGTCCAGAGGAAGGCCAGCGAACTCTCACCGAAGAGATAGAGGCTCAGAGGTAGGAGAAGGGGCTGTACGGCGAGCGTCATCGCAAGGAGTGCCCACAGATAGCGTAGGAGGGGCTGCCGTAGCTCGCCAAGCAGTCCCTCAATGGGACGGTAGAGGAGACGTATGCTGATGAGTGCGAGATAGGTCATGAGGAAGCTCGCACTGAAGAGGCTCGTCGGGGCATAGAGGAGCTGGAGGAGGGCGGGCAGGGTGAAGACCTCGAGGAGGCAGACTGGGCGACGCAGGAGGCGAAAGCCAAGATACATCGCGAGCATACCCGCAGCACGTAGAGTAGGGATGCTCGCTCCCGTGAGGAGGGTGAAGGCCCATGCGGCAGCGAGGAGTAGGGCGCACCGCAGTCGGTCTCTCCGCCTCACGTAGGGTATGTAGCGTAGAAGTAAGGTCAGCGCCCCGATGACGACGGCTAAGTGGAAGCCACTCACCGCTAAGAGATGCGCTACACCGCCCCGCACGAAGCTCGCACTGACCTCCCTGCCGAGTGCATCGTGACGCTTCTCACCGAGTGCCATCGCGATGAGGAGATGCTGGGCATAGGGGCTGAGTGCACTCGCTTGGATACGCGTAGTAAGTCCATCTCGGAGCCTCAGGGCATAGCGTGTAGGGGCGTGGAGGAGGAGCGTACTGCTGGGCGTCGGCTGGTGGGCGAGGATATGGGCACGACCAAGGGTGGTCACGCCTTCGCTCAGGAGGTAGCGGGCATAGCCCTCACGCTCGGTGGGTAGTTCACGGACATAGCTTAGCCTGTCAAGGCTGAGGGTAAGGGTATCGCCCACCCGAATAGAAGCACTATCGGGGCACCTGCAGGTGAGTTGGAGTAGGGCAGTGGGGGTATGGCCTTCGCCTAAAAGGCGGATGCGCAGGCGGAGCGTGGCGTCCTGGACTTCTTCCTCTTCGGTGAGGACGGCACGCTGGGGCGTGTGGAGTGGTAGCCTCACTTCGGTGATCGCCTCGACGCTGTGGGTGTAGTAGAGGCGTGCTGCCAGAAGCAGTAGGAGTGTGAGCCCGAGACGGAGCGCGTGGGTGCGGCCTACTTGCGCGACATAGTGGCTGAGGCGTGTGCCTTCGGCGAAGGAGACGAGCGCCCCATAAAGGAAAGCTCCTCCGCCACAGAGGGCTAAGCCGAGGCTCAGCGCTCTATGGGGGAGGAGCTCTGTGGAGAGATAGCCGAGGAGGAGGATACCGAGGGCGAGGGTGGTGTAGCTACGGCTTACGGCCGTGACCACCGAGGCAATGAGTCCCCGCTCGTAGCTTAGACGAAGCCTATGGACGAGAGAGTGCCTTGAGGCTACGGATAGCGGCCTTGGGGTCTTCATGCGAGAAGACATAGCTCCCTGCCACGAGGACGTCGGCGCCAGCCTCTACGAGGGCGGCACCCGTCGAGGCGTTCACTCCGCCGTCGACTTCGATGAGGGTAGAGAGTCCGCGCTCATCGATCATACGACGCAGGCGCTGGACCTTGTCGATCGTCTGAGGGATGAACTTCTGACCGCCGAAGCCGGGGTTGACACTCATCAGGAGGACCATATCGAGGTCAGCGAGCACATCGCCGAGGAGCTCTACAGGTACATGAGGATTGAGGGTCACTGCGGCCTTCATCCCTGCGTCCTTGATCGCACCGATGGAGCGGTGCAGGTGTGGGCTGACTTCGTAGTGGACGTTCATCGTGTCGACCTTCAGAGCTGCCAGCTCGCGGACGAACTTCATCGGCTCTACGATCATCAGATGCACATCCAGCGGCTTCTCGATGATGGGGCGGATGGCCTCAAGGATGGGGAACCCGAAGGAAATATTGGGCACGAAGACGCCATCCATGACGTCGATGTGGAGCCAGTCGGCCTCGCTCTGGTTGATGAGGCGCACGTCCTCTTCCAGGCGAAGGAAGTTCGCCGAGAGGAGCGAAGGCGATATGATCGCCTGCTTCTTGCTCATGGGTCTGGAGTGAAAGGGGGGTGAGGGAAGGGAGGGGGGTTAGAAGAGCGCAGCTAAGAGGCGCAGCTGACGAAGCGTCTCTTGGTGCCGAGGCTGTGTGCGCTCGAAGACTGTACGGGCAATAAGATTGAGTTTTTCTTTGTCAGTACGGGGGTAGGCTTGTTGCATAAGCAGTTTGGGATAATGAATGAATAATCGATGCCCTGGGGTAGCACCACGCTGGGGCGTACCCCAGGGCATAGATATAACGTAGTGTCCTCGAGGTCTATTATCCCCCGATAGACGTCTGAGAGAGTTACTTGAGGAGCTCCTTGATACCGCCGAGCGAGGAGAGTACGCCGGAGGCTTCGTAGGGGAGGTAGACGGTCTTGTTGTTCTGCCCAGAGGTCATCTCCTTGAGGGTCTCGAGGTAGCGGACAGCGATGAGGTACTGAGCGGGGTTGGCGCCTGAGCCTTCGACAGCCTGAGCGATCTTGCGGATGGCCTGAGCTTCGGCTTCGGCAGTGAGGAGCTTGGCTTCGGCCTCGGCCTTAGCGTGGAGCACCTGAGCTTGGCGTTCCCCTTCTGCGTGGTTGATCGCCTGCTGCATACGCCCTTCGGACTCACGGATCGTGGCTTCCTTCTGCCCTTCGGCATTGAGGATCTGCGCGCGCTTGTCACGCTCGGCACGCATCTGCTTCTCCATGGCGTCACGGATGTCGCGGGGAGGGTTGATATCCTGCAGCTCGACGCGGTTGACCTTCACACCCCACTTGTTCGTAGCCTCGTCGAGGATGATGCGGAGCTTGTTGTTGATCGTGTCGCGGCTGGTGAGCGTCTCATCCAGGTCCATTTCCCCGATGATGTTACGCAGGCTCGTCTGGGTGAGCTTCTCGATAGCGTCGGGGAGGTTCTGGATCTCGTACATCGCACGCATGGGGTCTACGATCTGGAAGTAGAGGATCGCGTTGATCTCGGTGACGACGTTATCCTTCGTGATGACGCTCTGGCGGGGGAAGTCATAGACGGTCTCACGCAGGTCGATATTCGTGATCTCGGTGAAGCGCACGAGGGTCTGCCCGTTGGCTCCTGGCAGCGTGTAGCGCCAGCGCATAGGACGTGGACGGTCGATGAAGGGGATGATGATGTTCACCCCAGAGGACAGCGTGCGGTAGTAGCGGCCGAGTCGCTCGATGATGACCGTCTGAGACTGCTGGACGATGCATAGCCCCTGGTAGATGGTGACGATAGCCAGGACACCGATGACGATGGGGATAATGAACTCAATAGGCATGGTAGAGGAGAGAATGAAGGTGATTTATTGAATAGGCTCGACCTGAAGGACGAGGCTGGTATAGCCAGTGATACGGACTTCGCTCCCTGCGGGGAGGTCGTGGGCGACGGAGGAGATAGCGCGCCAGCTATCGCCGTCGACAGCGATGCGGCCACCGCCATCACCTACCTTGATGGCTTCGCTCACGAAGGCCTTGCGGCCGATGAGGGCGTCCATACCCGTCTTGGTGTCGCGGGCAGCGAACCAGCGTGCCATCAAGGGCTTCAGAAGCCACAGGGCAAGGAGGCTACCGACGCCGAAGAAGATCGCTTGGATGAGCCAGCTTCCGCCGAAGAGCGCAGGGATAATAGCCAGAAGGGCACCCACACCGAAGCAGGCCAAGATGAAGCCTGGCGTGATGACCTCGAGGGCGAAGAGTATGAGTGCGGCGACGAGCCACAGCTGCCATACTGGAAGGAGGGAGATGAATTCGGGCATAATCGATTCGGTCCTTAGTAAGAGAGGTGTTGTAGCAAAGTTAGCCAAACTTCCCTACTATTCCTATAGTTAAAGCTTCTTCGCGTGCGGGGCGGAGGAGGGGGACGGAAGGGCGGTCGGGAGGCGAAAAATGGAGGGTGTGTAAGTGCTTATTGTAGAGCGAGGTGGACGGAGGCATGGAGGAGGGGAATTGCGACCAGTACTGGTCAGCGATCGAACCAGTACTGGTCACTTATAGCAACTCGTACTGGTCACCGCGCGAAGTAGTACTGGTCAGACGAGTGACCAGTACTGGTTGATTTTTGAGGGCGGAGGTCTTCCGCCACGCACCGTGAGGGGAGCAGGGAAGAGGCCGAGGGAAAAGGTAGGGGATTATTCGCCGAGGAAGGCGCGGTAGTCGGCGAGGGTCTCGCGGGTGAGGAGGGGGCGGTTGGCCGCGCTGAGGGGAAGGAGGAGCGAGCCTTCGGGGAGGGCGGGAAGGAGCCCCGTCGCAGAGGTAGCGCGCTCACGGAAGGTCTTGAGGTCGCTTGCTGTGGGGAAGCCTTCGATGAGGTAGCCCTTGAGCCCCGTCTCCGTGGGGAGCGGGCTGACCTGGAGCGTCCACTGCGTGAAGTGCGAATAAGCGAAGCTCATCAGCGCGAAGTACACCTCGTGGCGCGGTAGGCTCCCCTCGGGGTAGAGGAGCACGAGGCTGACGACTTCTCCCGCTGCGGTTGGGGTGAAGGTCGTAGCAGGCCCTTCGGTCTCACTTATCCCCTCGGTGCTACCCGTCACGGGGCGGGTGAGGAGGGGCGGAGTGGTGAGGGTGCGCCCCGTGCGTAGGGCGGCGAGCAGGCTCGAAGCGTAGGGCATCAGCGGGGTCTCGGGATAGCGCTGGACGAAGTCCTCCAGGAGCTTGCGTAGCTGGGTCTCTTGTCCTGCCTGCACCTCGGTGAGGGCGGTGAGGAGGAGTGCCTTCGGGCGCAGGTCTTCGTCGTGGTAGGGGAGGGCATCCAGCTCGGTGAGGTACTCGCGAGTGCGGCTGACATCGCCCGTGCGGTAGGCTTCGTAGGCGGCATCATACAGCTCGGTGGAGCGGCTGGCAAGCCTTTGGAGGGAGTGTCTGAGGTCGGGCGAATGGAGGAGCTTCGCACGGGGAGAGTTGGGGAAGAGGCGTAGGTATTCCCTGCGTAAGCCTTCGGCTTCGGCATCACGTCCCTGCCGGAGGGCGAGGAGGATCTGACGGTAGGCGACCTCTTCCCGTTCGGCGAAGTGGGGGAAGTCCCTGAGGAGGCGCGTGTAGAGAGCGCCTACCTCATCAAGGCGCTGGAGCGGGTCGTCGAGGACGGATGCCATACGGAAGAGGGCGCTGGCGAGGGTGTCCGTCAGTGCTTCGCGTGCCTTGGGGGTGAGGGGAAGGGCACGGAGGTAGGCTTCACGGCTTCGGCCTCTATCGGGTGAAGTGGTATCGGAGGCGCCTACCTCCTCGGTACTGGTGGGGGCTACGGGCGTGGCATCGAGGGCACGCAGACTGCGGTTCCAGTCGTCGGTAAGCGGACGACTCCCCCAGCGCTGGCGGAAGGCGATACGGCCGAGAGCGATCTGCTGAGGGTCGTCGAAGTAGAAGCCCGCGGAGGTGCTTCGTGGGGTCGTGGTCGGTTCGTCAAAGGGCGAGCGAACGGCATCACCGAGATCGTGCACCTTCTCCCCCGAGGCTTCGGCACGAGCGATGAGGCTATCGATGTGGCGCTCCAGCTGGTCGGTGGGTAGTGCCGCAAGGCGAAGGAGGCTGTCGGCACGATGGGCGGTACGTGCGTGAGGGGCGAGGAGGCGAAGTCCGGGTAGGAGTCGCTCCACCGTAGCATAGTGGGGGTGCTGGCGCTGGAGGAAGGGGAAGGCCTTCTCGAGGGCTTCGGCGGCCTCTACGTAGTGCTGGTCTTCGAGCTCCAGCAGGCCTAAGCGGGTGTAGGCTTCGGTAGCTGCGCCGCGCAAGGTCTGTGCCGAGTCGATGCTCTGGCGAAGGGCGATGCGGGCGGCTTCGCGCTGGTTGGTGGCAAGGAGTGCTTCGGCCAGAGCGAGGTAGATGGCGGAGCGATGGGGGGCGTAGCGGCGTAGACGTGCCAGACGCTGTAGGCGATGGATGCCCGTCCCGCTCTCGCTGGTGAGGGCAAGCGTTCGGAGCTGGGCTGCAAGCTCAAGGGCAGGCTGGGGGCTTGTGCGCTCAGCACGGGCAAAAGCCGCCTTCGCAGCCTCGCGTGCGCCCTGAGCTTCGAGGATTTGCCCGATGAGGAAGGAGAGGCGGGCACGCTGTAGGGCGCTCTTCTCCGAGCGAGCAAGGACGGTGAGGTGCGTGAGGGCGGTGGAGTCTTCTCCACGGGCAAGAGCAAGTTCGGCCGCTGCGGTATGGTAGAGTAGGGGCGCTTGGCGGAGGACTTCTCCCTCACGACGGGTGGCGTGCTGTAGCTCCTCCTCGGCATCGAAGAGCTGGCCACGCAGGGTGTAGAGACGGCAGAGGTAGAGGCGGGCGATGTCACGGACCTCGGGCTCGGAGGCGTAGCGTCGGAGGATGTCGGTGAGGGTGGTGTGTGCTGCGGGGAGGTCGCCGCCGTAGAGCTGACTACGGGCGATGAGGAGCCACGCCTCGGCGAGGGCGGGATTGTACTCGGTCTTCTCCTGCATGCGCACGGCACGAGGGTCTTGGCGCCAGTGGGCAGGGCGAGCGGGCTTGCGGGAGATACTATGCTCTTCGATGGCCTTGGTGGCCTTCTCTATGGTGCGGGAGAAGCGGGGGGCAGCGCCTGGAGTCGTGGCGTGAGCGAGGACGGGATCGATCGGCAGACGGAGCGTGTAGTCATCGGTCGTGCCATCGAGTGCGGTCTGGTAGGTGGTCTGGTACGCCTCGCGAGCATTGTAGAGGACGTTGTAGCGCGTGACGAAGGCCTGCCACGTGCGGGAGCTCGCGGTATTCACGCGTCGGGAGCATGCCCCGAGGAGCGCGAGGAGAAGGAGAAGGGAGCCGAGTGCGCGGGGGCTTAGCCTCGGGCGTGCTGGGCCCTGCGTCGTGTGATGGCGCTGAGACATTTGCCGAGGGCAAGGAAGAGGAAGAGCAGGAGGATGATCAGCACACCCGAGGGGACGCTGATGAGGTAATAGCTTAGGAGTAGGCCGCCGACGTTGGCGATGAGGCAGAGGACGATGGAGCCGCAGATGATCTTGCGGAAGTCCGCCGTGAAGAGCCCGATAGTCGTCTGGGGAAGGGTCAGGAGGGAGAGGAGAAGCATGATACCCACCGAGCGGATCGTCAGCACGAGGCTCACGGCGACGAGGATGAGTAGTCCGCGCTCCCACAGCCCGACATTCATGCCACGCACACGGGCGAAGTCACGGTCAAAGGCGGTATAGAGTATCTGTCGGTAGCCCACGCTGAAGAGCGCTATCAGGAGGACGGCAAGGAGGGCGAGTGCGATGAGGTCGCCCGTCGTGACCAGCAGGATATTCCCGAAGAGGTAGGCGGGGAGGCTGGTGGCGTAGCCGGGAGTGAGCGTCATGAAGAGCACGCCGAGGGCCATGCCGAGTGCCCAGATGCTGGCGATGGCGGAGTCCTCACGGATGCCCTCGGTACGGCTGAGCTTGCCGATAGAGAAGGCGGCGAGGATGGCTGCACCCGCAGCAGAGAGGATGGGATTGATGCCGAGGTAGATGCCGAGTCCTATCCCACCGAAGGAGGCGTGTGTGATACCGCCACTGACGAAGACGATGCGTCGCACGACGATATATGCCCCCACGATACCGCAGACGATAGCGGTAAGGAGGGACGCAGCAAGGGCGTTTTGGAAGAACTGATAGGCGAAGATACTCGGCATGGTGTCGAGGTCGGTGCGCTGGGACTTAGGCTGCGGGGCTGGGCTCGTGACGGCCGACGATGGCGTGGTAGTCGCGGTTCTCCCCGACGATGAGGTAGAGCTCGGGGCGGAGTGTCTCGGGGAACTCGACGCCACGCAGCTGGAGGCTACGCACCCAGGCGGGCACTTCGTCGGCATCGAGCGTGAGGAGGACGTCGCGGAACTCCTCGACTTCGCTCTCCTTGTAGGCACTGGCGCTGCGCCCCTTGAAGCGGTCCAGCTCCTCGTCATCGAAGTACTCGATGCGCTGGCTGACGGCAGCCAGCAGGCTATCGGTCTCGCAGGTCAGGTGGTTGCCACAGCAGCCCTCTCCGTGGGGTAGCTCCTGAGGATCGGGCTCAATGATGACCTCACCACGAGCGATGCGTCGGGCCTTGAGGTACGACTGTATGGTGGCTGCGAGAGCAGCGATGGCGCCGAGGACGGCGAGAGCGATGACTATGACGAGGATACTTCCCATTGAGAGTTAAATCAAATCTATTCGTGAGTAAACTATGCTTAAGCATAAGTATATCTATGCAAAGATAGTTCATTCGTGAGGACTGAGCCTCTCCGTAAGGCGTGCTTTTGAGGAGAGGATACCGCCCCTCGGGAGGAGGGTGGGCGAGCCTATATTGGTCGGCGGGCTGACCTATATTGGTCCGACGACGAAGCTATATAGGTCACGATGGCGACCTATATAGGATGGCGAAGAAAGCTATATAGCTTTGTGAGGTGGCCTCTATGAGGTTGTTGCTCCGCGTAGGGATAAAAGTTGTGGACGAGTGGCAAATAAGTTTGGGCTA
>ERZ773073.56-NODE-56-length-61036-cov-15.317082_pt1 | contig 61036 bp, 43 predicted proteins | sample MGYA00580616_ERZ773073 | MGnify/ENA primary metagenome ERZ773073 (study PRJEB29015, sample SAMEA2737960) | human oral metagenome | biome: human oral; feature: human-associated habitat; material: dental | place: China | collected 2131 ...
CCTGATTTGGCCGCAAGCAGATAATATTTCGACGAACAGATAGCGGAATGTTATCCGCTCGTCACGAAACTATCTGCTCGCGAGGGGAACTGCAGAGCGCCGTGAACGTCATGTTGCGACCACGTCCTGTCAAACACGGTAGAGTAAACGTATGGAACGCATCGAATCTCCCGCATATGCACGCCTGGGTAACTCCGGGCTGGTCGTGCCCTCCGTCGGTATCGGCTGCAACAACCTGGGACGCCCCGGCACCCCCACTCAAACTCAGGAAGGCACCAACGCCGTGATCGCCGCCGCAGTCGAGGCGGGCATCGGCTTCTTCGATATTGCCGACCTGTACGGTGCCGAACCCGGGCTGTCAGAAACCATGTTCGGTACCGCGATGCGCGAACTCAATCTCAACCGCGATGACCTGATCATCGTCACCAAATTTGGGCTTCCCACCGGTACCCTCAACGGCAACGACTGGGATGCGCGCGGCTCACGCCGATACATCATGCGTGCCGTCGAAGGTTCACTGCGCCGCCTGGGAACCGAGTACATCGACCTGTATTTCTACCACAGCCCTGACCAGAACACCCCGCTGGAAGAGACCCTGTCTGCGCTCGACACGCTCGTGACCAGCGGAAAGGTGCGTTACCTGGGGCACTCCAACTTTGCGGGGTGGCAGCTTGCCCACGCCGAGCACCTCGCCCGCGAACTCGGCACTGAGCGGTTTATCGCCGCCGAAAACCACTACAACCTGCTGGATCGCCGTGCCGAACTCGAAATTCTTCCCGCCGCCCGCCATTTCGGGCTCGGGGTTCTCCCGTATTTCCCGCTCGCCAACGGGCTTTTGACCGGAAAATACCGCCGCGACGGCATCCCTGCAGGGTCACGTCTGTCGCACTCCAAAGCGCAGGTACTCGCGCAAGCCGATTGGGAACAACTCGATGCCTACCGCGAATTCTGCGTCGATCTGGGGATCTCTGAGGTTCAAGCATCCATCTCTTGGCTTAAAGAGCAGAAGCCCGTTGCCAGCGTGATCGCCGGGGCAACCACCCCCGACCAGGTACGCGCAAACGCGCAGGCCGCAAGCGTGCGTTTCAATGATGACGAACTGGTGCGGCTCAACGAGATTTTCCCAGCGCCTGAAAGCATCGCGCTTTTCTGAGCAGCCGTGAATATAGCCAGCTGGAAATATAACTAATCGGGAATATACCCAAGCCAGCAAGCGTTTAAAAACTGTGCGGTATCTCAACCTGTGCCGTACAAGACCCTCATGAAAGACAAAAATACCCGCATGAGCATCACCACCGAGCCGCCGAATCGCGCCAGTGCACTACCCCCGCTCGGGCAGGGCGCGCACACCCGCCGCCTGGGCGTTATCGCGCTGGTGGCAACCTTCGGCGGGCTCCTCTTCGGGTACGACACCGGCGTTATCAACGGTGCCCTCGACCCCATGAGCCGCGAACTCGGCATGGACAACACCATTCAAGGCTGGGTCACAGGCTCCCTCGCCTTCGCTGCCGCCCTCGGAGCCATGGTCACCGGGCGCATCTCAGATGCCATCGGGCGACGCAAAACCATCATCGGACTCTCAATCCTCTTCATCGCGGGCGCGCTTGCATGCGTTTTCACCCCCAGCATTGCTGTACTGTTGATGGGCCGCACGATGCTCGGGCTCGCTGTGGGAGGCGCATCCGCAGTCGTGCCTGTATTCCTCGCCGAACTTGCACCCTACGAAATTCGCGGCTCACTCTCCGGGCGTAACGAACTCATGGTCGTCGGCGGGCAGCTCGCAGCGTTCATCGTGAATGCCATCATCGGCAACCTCTGGGGCGAACACGACAGCGTATGGCGGTGGATGTTCGCCGTTTGCGCTCTGCCTGCGCTCGCGCTTTTCATCGGTATGCTGCGCATGCCCGAATCCCCACGCTGGCTTATCGCGCAGGGGCGCACCGAGGATGCGCGCACCATTATGCGGCACATCCGCCCCGCCGAACGTGCTGACGCCGAAATCGCAGACATTGCGCGTTTACTTGAGGAAACGCACACCCAAATCGGCGCGGGGACTAAGGGCAGCACAGGTAAAATCCTGCGTGAAAAATGGTTTGTGCGGATTCTGCTGGTCGGTATTTTGGTGGGTGCCGGGCAGCAACTCACCGGTATTAACTCGATCATGTACTACGGCATTAAGGTGCTCAAAGAGGCCGGGTTTGACGAGGGTTCGGCTCTCATCGCGAATATCGCGCCGGGGGCTATCGCCGTGGTCGGCTCAATCTTTTCGCTGCGCATGATGGAGCGCGTGAACCGCCGCACGATGGTGATCGCTGGGTATTCGCTGACCGCGTTTTTCCACCTGCTGATCGGGGTAGCGTCTATGCTCCTGCCGGAAGGCAGCCCCGCGCGTCCCTATATTATTCTGGCGCTTGTGGTCGGGTTCGTGGGGTCGATGCAGACCTGCCTGAACGTTTCGACGTGGGTGCTGATGAGCGAGCTGTTCCCGCTTCGGGTGCGTGCGGTCGGCATGGGCTTTTCTGCATTTTGCGGCTGGATGATGAACGGCCTGCTTTCTCTCGTATTCCCGGTTATTTTGGGTGCGCTGGGGCTGACCGGCTCATTCTTCGGGTTCATGGTGGTGAATGTGCTAATTGCCGTGCTCATGTGGCGTAACCTGCCCGAGACCCGCGGCAAAACCCTGGAAGACGTGGAGGCGGGCGTTATCTCGGGCGCCGCCTATCCGTTTGCGGCGACTCGGTCGACGAGGCTTCGCTAGGACGCGAGCAGGTAGGATTTTGCCGAATAGATAGGATTTTCCGACCTGCTCGTACCGATAACCACCTGCTCACGGATAAATAAGACCGCTGGATGCGGTTTACGGATTCTGTTTTAGAAAGTCTTCAAGAGAGATGCGATAACCATCATCTTCGGCACGGGCTTTACGCAAAGTTACCTGAGTACAGCGGAAGACTCAGCAGCGGCAACTACTGAGCCCTCCTGGTAGGTAGAGCACTACTTCAGAAGCTTAATGAGGTTTGAAGCAAAGCTCATGATGTACGAGACGGCCTGAGCAGCTCCATCGGTTAAGGGCAAAGCTTACCAAGAGCGCTTGGGCCGTTTCTACGTAGTCGTAGAAAGACATCGTGTCCCACCGCCTTTCCGCCCCGGGAATCTCCACAGGATATTCTTCGCAAAGTGGCTGTGGGATTACCCTGTAGAAAGGGCATTACTAGCTTTACTGTACGCATATGTTAAATTCTGCAAACGTGCGTTATATGACCGTCTTACGGGAGTAAACCGGCGATAGCTCTAGGCTTTGCAGCCCCACCCAGCAAAGGCATTCCTATCCTGCGAGGGCGCGGGTTAAGTGATAGTGTCAAATATGTTATAACTATCCTTCGGTTGTGGTGCCGTCGCGCGATATTCCCGTTGCCGACCCCACGGATGGCGCACGGTCGCGCATACTTGACGGCACCCGCATACCTGTGACTTCTAGAAGGCAGAAAGTCGTGGCAGACAACGTAAAAAATGATTGGGATTTGCGCAGCGAGAAGGTTCAGAAGAACCAGGTGGCCGCTTATGACGAGATGCGCCGCCGCTGTCCCGTAGCGCACGACGAGTTCATGGGCTACTCCGTGTTCAAGAACGCTGATGTGCAGCATGTGCTCGATCATCCCGAAATTTACTCGAATGTTGTCTCGACGAGGCATATTGCCGTGCCGAACGGTATGGATGCGCCCGAACACACAACGTTCCGCGCCGTGAACGACAAATACTTCACCCCCGAGCGCCTGAGGGAGTTCGAGCCGAAAATCCGTGAGGTCGTCAAGAACCTGGTAGCTGATCTGCCGCGCGGCACCGAGGTTAATGTGATGGATGGGTTCGCGCAGGCTTATGCGATGCGCATTCAGAACGCGTTCATGGGCTGGCCCGCAAGCCTTGAGAAGCCACTGATCGAGTGGATTGAGAAGAATCGCGAGGCTACGCTACGCCGCGACCGTGAGCAGATCGGCAAGGTCGCCCTTGAGTTTGACACCTATATTCGTGAGCTTCTGGATGCGCGCCGCGAGCAGGCTGCCGCCGGTAACCCGCAGGATGTGACCGCTGAGCTGCTGACCGACACCGTGCAGCTGCCCGGTCAGGATCCGCGCACCATGACTGATGAAGAGATTGTGAGCCTGATTCGTAACTGGACGGTGGGGGAGCTTTCGACCGTTTCGGCGTGCGCCGGGATTATCGTGAACTTTTTGGCGCGCAACCCGCAGGAGCAGGCGCGGCTGCGTGACTCACTGGGGGAGGGGCATACGGAGGTCGCCGCAGCGGTTGAGGAGATTATGCGTCTTGAAGATCCGCTGGTGACGAATCGCCGCGTGACTACCGAAGACACCGTGTTGGGCGGGCGTACTATTCCGGCGAATTCGCGGGTGACGATTAACTGGTCGAGCGTCAATCGTGACGAGGACGCGTTCGAGGGTGCGCTCGCTTATAACCCGCATCGTGACCAGTCCCGCAACCTGGTGTATGGCGATGGTATTCACGTCTGCCCGGGTGCGCCGCTGGCCCGTTTGGAGCTGCGCCTGCTCATGGAGGAGCTGCTGAAGGCGACCGAGAGCATTGTTCCAGGCGACGAGTCTGACGTGCCCGCCACCGAGAACGCCACCTACCCGATCTCAGGTTACTCGACGGTCCGGGTGGTGTTTGGGTAGGGCTTTGTAGGAAGCTCTAGAAGATAGCGAGTGAGCAGAGTACAGGTAGTTGCTCATCCTTATGTAGTTAGAACCACGGGCTAGGTGTGTGCGTTGGGAGTAGCTCTATACCCCTGTTCTACATTCTGTGGTTGGATTTTGCTCACCGAGCTTCTGTGTGTATATTTCGTGAAGCGTATTTTAGTTACATAGATAATATTTATTCAAATATAGCAGTATTATTTATCATGCACATACAGCACGTCTAATAAATTTAATAATTTCGTTACTAAAATAGTGGCTGCGACACGATGTGGGACAATTTTTTGAAAATATTTTTGACACTTCTCTGCCCCAGATACACCGTTTGATTCCTGGCTGTTTAAACGGTGCTAGTGAAATTTGGATGTATCCCCTTAATTTTCAATTTGCCTTGATATATCAACATGAACACCGATTTTAATCAATGTTTAAAGTATTTTATATATAAAATACCTAAAGGCAATATATTTATTTAGATCCATTACATCTTCCTGAAATCACTCTTGAAACTGCTTTTCTGGGGTTGCTAGGCTTAAGCCGTCAGTTAGGTAGAGTTTTTTGGAAAAATTTTAGTGAAACTGACAAAAGCTAGAGGTAGTTTTGGCACCAAATGAAATATTCTGCTTCTGGCTCTTCGACTGATAATGGTAAGAGGAGTGAATATATCTCAATTTGGATATTTAAATATGTCTTGAGTAGCATAACATGGTTATGTGTTGCTTCATCTTTTACCAATAGTGATTCATGCACATATGTGCATTGTTTGATGAGGAGGAACATCATGAATAACTCTATGAACGCTCTGACAGAACAAGAACTTGATCATCTTGTAGAACTTGATGCAGCAAGTCAAGGAGACATAGCTGGTGGTGTTACACCGACTATACTTGCAACAATTGGGGCAGCTACAGCGACTATTGAGGCTACTTCGAAAGATTTTATGCCAACTTCCGCGTGCAGTACAAGGTGCACTAACAACGCTTAACATAGATATAGGTTCTAGTATTTCCGGGCTTGAGAGCCTTAGTTTTAAAAGGCGTAAGGTCCGGAAATACTTCCCTAGAGAGGTTCGTTAATTTTGAAATATAGTGATGCGAATGTTCTTTTTCAGCCCTATATAAATGACGTTTTCTATAGTATAGAGGAATTTTTATCATCTCTAAAAGAAGTTCATGATGATGATGTATATATCATATCAAAGTCTGTCAGTGATGTGTTCGCCACTGATGTACTAAGGACTTCTATTCGCACTCAAATGTACCTTAAAGAAAAGAACCATGGTGCTGGTAGTGAGAGTAAATATTCAAGTTGGGCTTCAACTCCAGAGGCGTATATGCTTGTCCAAAAACAGTACCCAGAACTTATTCGTATATTAGAGGTTAAAAAGAAAAATTTTATAGCTTATATAAAAAGTGTTCTAACACGTTTCTCAAATGACCGAAAAGAGATTTTAAGGCAAGGTCTTCCTGCAGGAAGCAAGGTAGTGGACTTGATAATCTCCGACGGGGACTCGCATCAGAGTGGGCAGCGTGTGTGCTTTCTTAAGACAGACATGGGACAGATCGTCTATAAGCCTCATTCCGTTATGAGTGATACTATAATTGCCCAAGCGGCTTCTATTGTTAACAAGAATTTACCTGAAGGTATAACAGTGAAAATTCCAAACACCTTAGATTGTTCTACTCACGGATGGCAGGAATTTATAGAATATATACCGGCTTCTACTAAGTCAGAGTTGGAATCATATTACCGGTCGCTTGGGGGAATCACAGCATTTTTTGCTGCTTTTGGGGGTCATGACTTTCACTATGAGAATATTATTATTTCCCAAGGATCGGCTGTGCCTGTTGATCTGGAGACATCTTTTGGAAATTTACAGTATGTAAAGAAGATAAGTAGGTCGACAAACTTATTAGATAAGATGAATCAAGTAGCTACATTCTCTGGAGTTAGCACTCTTATATTACCGCCTTTAGTTCGTACTGAACGTTTCGATATAGATATTTCACCTATCACAGATGGTATCCCACAAAAATCTAAGACTATGCGGGGAGGTACTCTGAGTGTAACAGAAAAGGGCGATATAAAATTCCATATGGAAGCAGCAGAAGTTAATAAGCTCAACCCACACTCTGAAGCTGTGTCAACATCTATAGCACATCCTCGGTGGTATATAGAGAATTTTTCAGATGGGCACTATCAAGTAAGTCAAGCTATCAAATACTCATTAGTTGAACTAAATAAGTTTTTGAATACCTTCGATAAACCTATACCAAATAGGTGCGTAATTCGCCCTACGGCAACGTATGCTGCTTTTTTAGATACCTCATACCATCCTAAATATCTTGTATCATATAAGGCCCGTAAAAGTTTATTTACTCGATTAGGTTATCCCCCTGCATCTCCGAGTGAGATCGGGAAAGCGGCTTTAGAAGCTGAAAGTATTGCTCTTCTGGACGGAGATATCCCTTATTTTACAGATAGTATTTTGTCAAATTTGGTGGCAGGTGTAGATGATGATGGGATAAAAGGCTGTAGTGTAGATAATTTTAAATCTATACCTTCGAAGACTCTAAAAGTATTTGGAAATTTATCCGGTGATGTTATTAATTACATTCACCATGGTGCTTTTGCGGGTATAGACTCTGAAGTGTGGGATACTCGTTATGATGGAGAGATCAAGCCTTTCTTCTATCTAAACTTTCAGAGTAATAGCTGGAATGACATTCTTAATAATCTTGCAATGCAAGCACACAAACTTTCAGTGTGGGATAAGGATAACGATTTAGCGTCCATGTATATGCAAATAGTAGGCACAGATCATAGAGTACAAACTGTACCTTTGAATGCGACCTATTATGAAGGACAAGGTATTCTTTGGCTCTTCCATGAAGCTTCTTTTCTGGAAGAGGATATAGATTATACTGCACTTTTAACAGCTATGCTTCGTGGTTTTGTAGATACCCCAAGTTATACATCAGACGAGCCTATATCAGGCTTTGTAGGAAACTTCTCCCAGATACGTCTAGTATCTTTAGTTCGTCGGTATTTGGGAGATGAAATAGCAAAAAATTTGGTAGCCACCCTCATCAAATGGGCACATGAGCGCATAGATAAGACTACTGAATCTGAGCTAAAAGTGGATTATGTTACTGGTTTATCGGGTGCTTTAGCAGCCCTAGGAATGCTAAAGGAATCTTTCGGTCATGAGGTTGAAGTTCGTTTTCTTCGCGATCGTATGCAGACCGTTGTTATAAATTCCCTTGTTAAGGGTGATTTGGAAGATACTTACGGTATTGCTCATGGTCCTTTGGGCCTCATGCTCGGGTTAGTTCTTGGGGGAGCTCCTCTTACTGATAATGAACAACGGGAGCTTCGAACCCTTGTGCGCCGACGTGTGGAGGAAGAACTGAAACAGGTTGAAATGCAAAGTGCGGTAACAAAGCATGCATGGTGTTCTGGTATTTCGGGTATCGCTGAGGCTTTCGCATATGTACTGAATGCTACAGGAGGACTTGATGCGCGGGATCGTAAGTTACTGGTTAAGCTCTATGAGCAATTTCAACACGATGTAACAGCACTCCGTGGCCCGACTGACTTTTCGCTTTGCCACGGTCTAGGTGGTGAACTTTTAGCTTGGTATAGAACTACTTGTCTTCTGCCAGAATTAAACTTAGTCGAAAATGTGATGCGTGAGGCTATTCGTTTGCGCTGGCAACTGCGTGATGGTGATTTAGAAGTGCGGGGTGGTGTCCGACATGCCACTTCAAGCCTTGCCATGATGTTAGGTATGAGTGGAGTAGTTATTGCCTTGAGCTTAATAGAAAGTGGGCAAGAGTTTACAGATTTTCCGTCTTTTTAATCTACAAGAAAGAGAGGTGAAGCGTTGCTTACTATTTTATGATATAAAAATAAGACTTGAAAATTCTCATAATTTTCTAACAAGGAGGAAAAATGTCAAAAGATATTACACTTCTGGAAGAAATCTCTGAACAGGATCTTGTAGGTGCAGGTGGTGGTATTGGTGTGAACCAATGCATGACGGTTCTTATTGTTCCTACTCTCAGCTGCTGTATCAAATCAATTACTGAACCTATCAAACGGAAATCTTAAAATAGTAATTAAATTAATTGTATACATTGCAATTATCTTTCATAACTAATAGGAGTACTTTTATGCCAAAAGATATTACACTTCTGGAAGAAGTCTCTGAACAAGCTCTTGAAGTTCCTAACGGCGGAATCTTTGTCCCTGAGCCTCCCATTACTGTTACTGATAAGATTACTGGTGTCGAACTTTGTGGATTAATCCATAAAATGCCCAGTAGTAGGGCATAGAAGTTATTGTGATTTGAGTACATAGTTTCCTGCTCGTCGTTCTAGATAAAAGGTTTCTTTTTGTAAATAATTTGCAAAAAGGAAAAGAATTTAGAGTTTTCTAAATTCTGTTAATAGATTGGCGCTTTGAGCGCTAACATTGTTGGTTGTTTCTAAGCATTTTATGCTTAGAAGTTGTGAAAGGAGAAATACATGTCAAAGGATATTACGCTCTTGGAAGAGATCTCTGAGCAGGATCTTGCGCAGTCCAATGGTGGTGTTATTGCCTCCATTATTACCTATTTTGCTGCTAGCCGTGGGTTAGGAAATCCTGGAGCAGCATGTACTTACACTGTGGAATGCGTAAAAAATTGTTCAAATGGTCCCTCAGGAGGTGGGACTCCTACCGCCTAATAATGTGTTAGCTAAATATAGATGTGGGTATAAAATTTATTCATCATAGAGATTTTTCTGTGGTGGTTCAAGCATTATTCTAATGATTGAAATAAATAACTTACTTGCTATTTTAGTATAGTTGGTTGTAGGTTCCCAAGTCTATATTATGTTGTTGGTTCCGGTGTTCCTGCCGGAACCAACAATCAAATATTTTATATCAAATATGTATATCTAGAGTATGAATTTATTTAATTTATATTCATTCTAGTAATATCTAAAAATAAGAAAGGTAATTATGTCTGACATCACTTTGTTGGAAGAAATTGAGGAACAAGATCTTGTTCAGGTAAATGGCGGTACAGCTATTGTAGCCCCTATAAGGTCTGCATCAACTCGATACAAACTTGTAGCTATTGGCTGGTAATTTTGTTGAGTTGGATATATATTCTGTTCTTTAAGATATATATCAGTGTTTCTGTGAGTCGAAATATTTATTAAAATTACGCACGTGAATAAGGAGAATATGAGTGTTGATCCGGGAGCTTATTCCTGAGCTGGATGACGAACAGTTCCAGCAATTGGTGTCGAATGTTTCGAATACCTTGTCAGTAGAAAAATTCGGCGCCCGCTCAGGCTCCGAATCTATCGTGCGGTTGTCGGCTCCAGCGTCTATAACGCTGGGGTCGGCTTCCGAGCCTTTTATGTTCCACGCGCTTTTCACAGGTCTTGTGGTGCATGAACATGAACGTGTGGGTCAGACCGTTCAAAAGTTTGACTACATCAGTACAACTCATCTGGATAGTCTGACAGACCAGCTCATGAGTGAGCTCACGGAGCGGTTACTCAACTTCTACCTGCGCCCCTTGGTGGCTCACATCAAAGAGGTCTCTGCGCAAGGACTTTTACACGGAGAAACCCCTGAAGAGCGCTACGAAGACTATTGCCGTCGCTGGTATGAAGACTTTCAGGACGACTTTTATACCAGCTACCCGCTCTTGCGTCATGTTCACACAACCATAGTAGAACAGTTTTACATAGCTGTATCGGAGATCTTTGAGCGAGTTCAAGCCCATGAGCATGATATACGAGTACTTTTAGATCTCAAAGATGCTGAACCGCTGGAACTAAAATCTCTTGTTTTGGCCGGTGACCACCACAACGGTGGGCGTACCGGCTGCGTACTTGTATTCACTCAAGGAACCGTGGTGTATAAACCGCGCAGCATCGAGGGGGAGCAAGCCTACTACAGCATCATCCAAAAACTAGCTGAACATGGTGCCCCTGCCATGCGTGCCGCTCAGGTGGTAGTAGGTGATGGATATGGGTTTATGGAGTTTATCGAACGGGAAGAGGTAGATTTCTCGGCAGGAGACTTTCTAGAATCCTCCGGACGGCTTGCGGCTTTATTATATGCACTTCAGACTAAGGATATGCATGAAGAAAATCTTATTCCTTTGGCAGATGGACCTGTACCTGTAGATCTGGAAACCCTGCTCCACCCTATCTATATGTTGCCTGTAGGGGAAACAGAGATCCCTGCTGATAGCGCTTTTTTGCATAAGCTTCGGGGGATATCAACTAGTGCGTTACTTCCTACCCGCCTAATGGGCAGCGATCCCTCGCAAGGGTATGTAGATATCGGCTTTATTCAAGGTGAACAGGGCGTTAATCCGTTTGCAGGAATGAGTGTTGAACGCCCTTTTCGAGATGATGCTGTGGTTCGATTTGTCCGCGAATCTGCCCCTGAAGATTTAGGCAACACACGCAAAAATGAATCTGACGAGTTAGAGCAGCGACGTCATTTGCAAGCAGCTAGAGCTTCTTCTTTTGCCAGCGGATTTGCTCAGATGTATCGGTGGATTTGTGAGAACCATCAGACCGTCTCGGAAATTGTCCGCACTGAATGCACAGGAATAACGCTTCGTGTTGTGGTACACCCAACAATACATTACGGTCAGCTGGTGCGAATGCTGGGGAGCCCGGAGGCACTTGCTTCTAATGATATCTTCACGACTATTATGTTTCGGACAGTAGCTTTTGGTCCTGATCGCCCGCTAGATCTTATAGAGGCTGAAGTTAAGTCCCTTCGGCAACTTGATATTCCATTTTTTAAGCATCGTGCAGACTCTGCAGAAGTTCTATCGTCTGACGGGGAAAATGTAGGGATAAAGATAAAAAATAGTGCGCTCGAGGAGACCTTATCCAACATCATTCGTCTTAATGAAGGAGATTTGGAGGAACAGTTAAATCAGATATGGTCTGCTTTTGTTTCCCCATACCCAGTAGGTGTGCTTGAAACGGGTTCTACAAAAATTTGTCGGCAAAGCCAGAAGTCATTTTACGAGGATGTAAAACTTAGTTCTAAAATTGCTGGTAGCTTTGTGGTGAGTTTACATCCAGGAGCTACGATAGCAAGCTCTTGGACATGGGTAGCACCTGTTCCAGGTACTCAGCAGCAACATACAGGAGCCTGGGATACTTCTGTGTTGGGGCTGGATTTTTATAGCGGTTCCCCTGGCGTTGCATTAGCCTTGGCACAAGCAGCACATACTCTAGAAAATACGGAATATGCTCAAGCAGCGTATCGTGTGTTTGACCCGATAGCGGGCGCTGTCTTCTCGGAAGATACGTCGCTTGACCTACCTGATAAGATGCGTGATTCAGCCCTCATGGGTGAACCCAGCCTTGCGTTTGCTCTTGCCGGTGCTGGGGAATACCTGAACGATTCCCGGCTGAAGGATGCCGCCGCCGTGTTGGCGGACCGAGTTGCTGAGCGGCTGATGCAGGCGGAGCATCCGACCCCGGATTATCTGACCGGGCAGGTAGGTGCGGCAGCCCTGCTGCTAGGGTACGATCTCGCGGCTGATCGTGAAGCGTTGCTGGGCGTGCTGGATCGGCATGCTCAAGACATTATCGCTGGTCGAGTTGATGATGACTGGTGGTCTCACAGCGGTTTCGCCCACGGTATCAGCGCCTCCATCTTTGCGTTGAGCCGCTGGAATCAGCAGATGCCTTCCCCGGCACGAGCCCAGCACGCGGTAAAAATCCTGCTGGATCGCCTGCGTGAATTCGATAACGGAGAGAGTTGGGAGTCGCAGATCTCTGGGAAAGGCAGTCGGGGAGGTGTCTGGTGCCACGGCACCGCTGGCATTTCTCTGGCACTAACGGCAGTGCACGTGTGGATGCCAGAGCTTTCCAGCCGTGCCGACCTAGAACATGCGGTACACCATGCCCTGCAGGAAGGCACCGGTCTTAACCTAACCTACTGCCACGGGGATTTGGGTACCTTGGATATCCTGGAATGGGTCATCGCCCACGTGCCCGATATTTCCGATGCCGAAAAGATCCGGGATATTCTTGAGAACGGCTACAGTGCATCCCTGCTGCAGAAGACGCTGGAAGATAAGTCCGTGCGCTATTCCCTGACTCCGTCCTATATGGTGGGTACCTCCGGGGTGCTTTCCTGGCTGACCCGCCGCATCGGTCGAACACGGCTGTATACCCCCATTATTCCCGACTCCACTGAGGCATAAAGGCGTAACATCATATGGCTTTTCCTGCTGTTTTGCAGACCGCCCAGACCGAGTGCGGTCTGGGTGTGAGCGCGTCCATCCTGCAGCATTACGGGCGTTATCAGACGGTCTCAGATCTACGTCTTGCCATGGAACCCGGCCGTGAAGGGCTGAACCTGCTGCAGGTGAGCAATCTGCTCACGGATGAGGGTATGGAGGTCGGCGCTTATAAAGCGAACTCGCTGCAACAGCTGCGAGATATCGGCAAACCGGTCATTCTGCATTGGAACAACTCGCATTATGTGGTGCTGGTGCGCATGCGCCAGGACCGGGTGCAGATCATGGACCCCGGGCAAGGCAACCGCACGATTAGCCTAGAAGAGGCTGAGAGTTCTTTCTCCGGCAGCGTGCTGGTACCGACCCCGCGGGAGGATTTCGAGAAAAAATCCCGGAACGTCTTCAAAGACTGGCAGCTAAATACCTTCTTCACCCGGCAGATGATCGGCCAATACGCGCTCTTCATCGCCTTACTGGCTATCACCTACAGCGTTACCTTTGCGGTGCCGATGGTCATTCAGCATGTGGTGGATGCCCAGCTCAAGGGCGAAGAAAACGTGGTGGTGGGTACGACCTTCGGCGTGGTCATCGGTATCTTAGGGTACTATCTGGTCTCGATTGGTCGGGCGGCGGCGCTGGCGAGTATCGTCTCCTCCATCGGGTATAAGCTCTTGGGCGATCTTTTCGCCAGGCTTTTGAAGCTGCCGCTGACTTATTTTGCGTTGCGTTCACCCGGCGATATTCTCTACCGGTTGGCAAGCGTGAATATTCTGCGCGATTTTCTCTCCTCAAACCTGACCGAGTTCGTGATCAATATCGGCACTATGGTCGTGATCCTGATCTTCATCGCTCAGCAGTCCGGTGAGGTTCTGCTCATCACCTGTGGTGTACTTGCCGTGCTGGTGGTGATCTGGATTCTGACCGCTCGTCCGACTTCCCAAGCGTTGGATGCCGAATATTCGCATGCCTCAGAAACCCAGGTGATTGAGCTGGATGCCATTAACACCGTGGCGACGATGAAGATGACCGGTTCGGCAACCTCAACTTTCGGCAAATGGCGTGAAACCTATTTACGGTCGCTGGCTTCGATGCGCCGCCGCATGGTGCTGCAGCAGGGCGTGCTCGGCTCCGCCGCAGCCGTGGTGCAGCTTGGCGGCCCGCTGATCCTGCTGCTGTCCTCGCTGCCTCTGGTTAATAATGGGACGCTGACCCTTGGGCAGGCTATTGCGACCGAGGGTATTTCGGCGCTGTTATTCTCTTCGATCTCCTCGATCATGTTCGGCATCATGAATATCGCCGCAGTAGACCGTGCGGTGGCGCGTATCGTTGATATTCAGCGGTATGAACCCGAACAGGACGACGGCACCATCACGGATGTGATCGACAGCGATATAGAACTTGAAGACGTCAGCTTCACCTATCCCGGCGGTATCTCCCCGGTACTGTCGAACGTTTCTTTGACGGTACCGGAAGAACAGGACGTAGCGATCGTCGGCTCCTCCGGATCCGGAAAGAGTACGCTCGCCATGCTGCTGTGCTCACTGTACAGCCCGGTGACCGGGACGATTCGTGTGGGCGGAATCGACCTTCACGACTATTCACTGGACGCTTTGCGCTCCCATATCGGGTATGTGCCGCAGCAGTTGCAAACCAGAACGGGCAGCCTGTACGACAACCTCACAGCGGGACTAGACGATGGGCGCACCCGGGAAGAGATTGAGGCCAGCATCTACGCCATGGGGATCTTGGATTTTGTTAAAGATTTACCGCTGGGCTTCGATACGATCATGGCCAACGGCGGGGAAAACTTCTCCGGCGGGCAGCGCCAGCGCATCGCGATTGTTACGGCCCTGTTGCGGTACCCGCGCATCCTGGTGCTGGATGAGGCCACGAGTGCGCTCGATACCGCAACTGAGCGGCAGGTCACGGAGTTGGTCGCGCAGTATCAGTGCACGAAAGTAGTAGTCGCACATAGGCTTTCCACGATCCGCAATGCCCGGCAGATCGTGGTGATGGAACACGGACGGGTGGTACAGGTTGGTCGTCACGAGGATTTGATCTCGGTCGAGGGCCGGTACCGGGACTTGTATTACCAGGAAGAAAAAAGCAGTCGTGAGGAGTACGCATGAAAACCCTAGCCTTGATGAGCGATCTTGAGGATGCTCAGCGCCGGAACATGCCGAGCTTTGAGGTTCCTATTCATGGGTCCGCACTGCCGTTCGCGCTTGTTGAGATGCCGCATCCTGAGTTTGACCCAAAAGCTCCTGAAAATACTCATCAGGTATTGATCCGGGTAGAAGCATTCTCGTGTAACTACCGAGACGCGGGTATCCTCTTCCTGAGCTATGACACGCTTCGCTCTCTGGAGAAGCCTGGGTTTACGCATTTTGGTTCAGATTTCGTGGGGGTTGTAGAAGCCGTAGGGTCAGAGGTCACGCTGGTAAAACCAGGTCAGCGCGTGATGCCTGATTCCTCATACCCTCAAGATCGTGAGCCTGCGGTGGGGGATGGTATACCTACGAATAAGGCTGGCCGCGGGTGGTTGGTGCTTCCGGAATCTAAGCTGTTACCAGTACCCGAAGGTATTGACCCTGTGGACGCTGTAGCGTCAGGGGTGAATGCTCAAACGGCTGCCAGTATGTTGCGTCGTGCCGGTGTTCAAGCTGGTTCTCGGGTTCTCATCACAGCGGGAAAGTCTAATACGAGTCTGTGCGTTGCTGGCCTGGCGGGTGCTCTAGGGGCAGAATGCACCGTGTTATCGACAAGCCCATGGACCGAGGAAGAACTCAACGCTGTAGGGCACCCAACCGTTATCCCCGGGGAGAAGAACTCAGTGCCTTTTAGTAGTGAACCTATAGAAGCCCTTGCTTCTCAGTCGGAGAGCTACAACGCCATTATTGACCCATTTTTTGACCTTTATTTCATGCGTGTGATGTCCTATCTTGCGCCTGGAGGAACGTATGTTACCTGCGGGTTTAAAAATCAACATCCTGCCCAGAGTAGTACTTCCGAACATGGGACGCAGATACCAGCATCTTATCTTTATGAGGTTTTGGGCTCGGTTCTGATCGGAAATAAATCTATCGTGGGTAACTGTATTGGACTTCAGAATGACCTTGAAACTGCTCTAGAGGCGGTAGCGGCGGGAAAGTTCCATCCAGTGATAGATTCGGTGTATTCCCCGGATCAGGCAGAGGAATTCCTGCGGCGTAGCTTCGGTGCAGAGCCGCGGTTTGGGAAAGTCGTTATGGATATGCGCAGCGGCTCGCACGAGTAAATAACCTGAGCCGTAGAGCAACCGAAAAACGTGGATGCTGTCGCACAGGCATGCTGCCTGGGCGACAGCATCCAAATTTTTTTTGGTGCTTCTTCAAAAACCAGCGCGGCAAGTTCTCCACAAACCGCATAATATTTCACCTATAAAGTTTAAATTTCTAAGCAACAATACTCAGATTTCTCGGGAATTTTTAATGATTTTGTTATCTTAAAAATGATACCAAACCGTTACAAAAACTTTTTCAAAATTATTTATCTAATTAAAAAACAAAAGTTAAGCTAAATAATAAAATACTTTCCAAGCGTTTTATTTTCCGAGTAAATAAACCTAAACCCTTGAAATTACAGCCCAAACTCGTAATGATTATTGTTTTGAATTACGTTTAAAATGCTTGACATCAATATTATTTACCATTTTAAAGAGTGCACAATAAATTTTTGACCCCTAGAGTACATCTTGAAACACGTTTATCAAGTTGTTACTGTAGAGTCACCGATTTCAATAGAGAGAAAACCGACTCTGATAAGGACCTTTGTTCCATGACCTTGCCGCATGATGAGAATAGAAGATATATCTCACCACCCCTAATATGTCGTAGCCTGCGACGAAAGTTCATAGTCAATGGAGATGTGAGGCTTTTGTTGCTTGGCACCTGTAGCACACGCGGCATCCCCACATAATTTAGATGACATAGCTCTGGCAGTCTGTGTCTCATGGCTATGTTTGTAGTGCTACAGAAAATAAGTAACAAATTTTACAAACTTCCTTTCCTTGAGGCGTTAGCTCGCCGTAAGGAAAGGTAGTGGGTTCCAGGTGAATACTGTGGAAAAGCAAACACCTGGAACCCAGTCAGAGAATAGTTTGATGTCTTCAGCATCAAACTAAACACCGATAATACTATTCCTGAACGGATCAGGAATATTTAAGGAGGATAACCATGGCTAAGGATATCACGCTCCTGGAAGAGATCTCGGACCTCGACCTGGACCAGGTTAACGGCAGCGGTCACGGCGGCGGCGGCTACAGCGGTGGCGGCTACAGCGGTGGCGGCTACAACGGCGGCGGCAACTACTGCGGTAACGGCTGCGGCAACTACAACTTCGGCTTTGGCTTCTGGGGCGGCAGCTCTTCCTAAGCCCGGGGAATAAGTAAATACGATAGATAAGGAGATACCAGGTGTTAATCAGGGAACTTCTTCCTGAACTGGATGATGAGCAATTCCGACGCCTAGAAACGTATGTATCTAGCACTTCGTTGTTAGAACGTTTGGGTACCGCATCCAATACTCCCGACTCCGAGTCTATCGTACGGTTGTCGGCTCCGGTGCTCAAAGCACTGGGGCCGACGGCCGAGCCCTCCATGTTTCACGCGCTCATCGCCCAGCTTGCCGAGGGTGAGCGTGACAACGTTGAACGTGCTGTTGCCGTATCGGGTTACGCCGCACCGTCGCGGCTTCCCCTCCTGGTTAGTCAGTTTTTGGAGAACCTGACCGCGCGTTTAACTAATTTCTACCTCAGACCGCTGGTTGCGCACATCAAAAAGATCTCCTCGCAGGGGCTTCTGCACGGCGACACCCCCGAAGAACGGTATGAAGACTACTGCCGACGTTGGGGCGAAGAATTTAGTGACGACTTTTATGCAAGCTACCCGCTTCTTCCCGGCGTTCACGGCAGGACTATTGAGCAGTTTCATGCGATGATTGCCGAAATTTTTGAGCGTGTGAGCGCTCGTGAAGATGATATTCGCGAGCTTCTTAACGTCAAAGATGACGAACCCCTCAAACTCGAATCCTTCGGTCTGCCCAGAACCCGTTACGGCGGTGGACGCGCCGGTTGCCTTCTCGAATTTACCCAGGGCATGGTGGTCTACAAATCCCGCAATGTTGAAGGCGAATGGGTCTTCTGGAAAATCGTTCAAGACCTTGCCGCGCAGGGGGCGCCTTCGATGCGTGCTGCCCGCGTGATTCGGGGTGACGGCTATGGCTTCATGGAGTTTATTAAACGTGAAGACGCAGACTTTTATGCCGAAGACTTCCTTGGAGCTTGCGGGCGGCTGGCGGCTTTGCTCTACACCCTGCAGGCTAAAGACCTGCACGCTAAGAATTTGATACCCCTGCGCACAGAACCCGTTCCGATTGACCTTGAAACTATTCTCCACCCCGTGCATATTCTGACGGAGGATATTCAGAGTCCTCCCGAAGGCAGCGTTTACCTGCGCTGGCTGCGCGGAATCGCATGCAGCGCATTTCTGCCCACCCGCCGCACACGCCGCGATATCTCGCTAGGGTTCCGTGACGTAGGCTTCCTACACGGCGAACAGGGGACGAACCCCTTCCACGAGGTAACCGTCGCAAATCCCTTCCGTGACGATGCTGTGGCACGCATCAACCGTGAACCCAGCCCAGAGAACCCGACCACGGAAGACGCAGATCGCGCCAAAGAAGCTAACGCCAGCACCCCGGAGGAGCGGCGTATTTCTGAGGCAGCCCGCGCCCGCGCCTTCGCACGCGGATTCACGCAGATGTACCGGTGGGTTTGCGAGCACCGCGAAATCATGACCGAGGTGGTCCGCACGAATTGCTCCGGGCTGACGCTGCGTGCCCTGCTGCAATCCACCAGGTACTACACCCGAATCCTCAAAATGCTCAGCAGCCCCGAAGCGCTGGCCTCCGAAAAAGTCTTCGCCACGATCGCGCTGCGTGCCGCAACACTGAGCAATAACCGTCCCCTTGAGATGATCGGGGCCGAAGTAGAAGCCCTCTGGCGGTTCGACATTCCCTTTTTCATGCATCGCACAGATGGCTCCGAGATCATATCTTTCGACGGGCACGCCGTAGGACTGACCATCGACAGCAGCGCGCTCGATGAAACCCTGGAGCATATTGCCGCTCTCGGTGAAGACGACCTTGAAGAGCAGATGCAGCAGATCTGGTCAGCCTTCGTATCGCCTTACCCGCCGGATCGCATACTCGCGGACGCATCGGCAGAGCTACTGTCAAACAGGCAGAGCGTGCAGCATGAACGAGAGCTCTGCGAGGCTATTGCCGACCACCTAACGGCGACGAACCACCCGGGCGGCAGAGAGGAAGACGCCTGGACCTGGCTGGCGCCCACCCCCGGCCTGTGGCAGCAGCACCTTAGCCTGTGGAACACCGAAGTCCTCGGCATAGACCTATACACCGGCTCAACCGGGGCTGCACTCGCCCTCACCCAGGCCGCACGGATGCTCGAAAAACCGGAATACACGCAGACGGCCCGCCGGGTACTGGACCCCATCGCACAAGACGTCTTCGCTGACAGGCTTTTCAGCATTCCCCCCGAAACCTGCGACGGCATATCCTGCGGCGAAACAGGCATCGCCTTCGCGCTCGCCGCTGCCGCAGAAAACCTTCGAGACGACCGTTTTGCTGAGGCAGCCGTCAAGGTTGGCAACCGCACCGCCGCACGCCTAGCGCAGGTTGAGCATCCCATGCCCGGGTACCTGGACCACCAGGTAGGGGCTGCCGCCCTGCTCCTGGGTTATAACCTCGCCACCGACCGCGCGGCTCTGCTGGCGGTATTAGACAGGCACGCCCAAGACATTATCGCCGGCATGGCAGAAGAAAACTGGTGGCACCGCAGCGGATTCGCCTACGGAATCAGCGGATCAATCTTCGCGCTCGCCCGCTGGAACCACCAGATGCCCTCACCCGAACGTGCTCGCGAAGCCGTCGAAATTCTTCTGCGCCGCCTCAACGACTTCAACACCGGGGACGAATGGCGAGCTCAGCTCACCGAGCATGACAGCGGCGAAGAACATGCCAGCGGCACCTGGTGTTCCGGCAGCGCGGGTATTGCCCTCGCGTTCGCGGCACTGCACCTGTGGATGCCCGAACTCGCCAGCCGCACCGACCTCGACCGCGCGGTACAGCATGCGTTCCGCACCGGAACCCGAAGCAACCTCACCCTATGCCACGGCGACTTCGGCACCCTGGATGTACTCGCCTGGATAGCCGACCGGATCCCCGACGTGCCATGTGCAGAGGCTATCCGGGATGCCATCGAGAACGGTTACAGCGCATCGGATATTCGGGCAGTCCTCGACGATAAATCCGTGCGCTACTCGCTGACTCCCTCGTTCATGGTCGGTACCTCCGGTGTGCTGTCCTGGCTGGCTCGCCGGGCAGAGAATACTCGCCCGTACAGCCCTCTTATCCCCGAGCCGTTCGAGGTTCGATAGTATGGGTTTTCCTGCTGTTCTTCAGGCGGCGAAGACCGAATGCGGGCTGGGCGTGGGGGCGTCCGTCCTGCAGCACTACGGGCGCTATCAGACTATTTCAGACCTTCGCCTGATTGCCGAACCCGGTCGTGAAGGCCTCTCGATGCGCCAAGTGCGCGACCTTCTCGTTGAGGAGGGTATGGAGGTCAAAGCCTTCAGGGCGCCCTCTCTCGAACATCTTCGAGATATTGGCAAGCCGGTCATTCTGCACTGGAACAATTCCCATTACGTGGTTTTGGTGCGCATCCGTAAGGATCGCGTGCATATTATGGACCCCTCCACGGGAATGCGGGTTATGGATCTTCAGGAGGCTGAAGAGTCTTTTTCCGGCAGCATTCTGGTGCCGTCCCCGCGGAAAGATTTCAAAAAGAAATCCCGCAGTGTCTTTCAAGATTGGCAGCTGGGCACCTTCTTCACGAAGAAAATGTTCGGCCAGTACGCGCTGTTCCTGCTGCTTCTCATCATCACCTACAGCGTTACCTTTGCCGTGCCCATGGTGATCCAAACCGTGGTGGATGCGCAGCTCAGGGGTGCAAGAAACACCGTCGTGGAAACAACGGTCGGTGTGGTAGTCGGTGTTATTGGCTACTACCTGGTTTCCATTGCACGCGCCGCAACGCTGGCGAGTATCGTCTCGTCCATCGGATATAAGCTCTTGGGCAATATGTTCGACAGGCTGCTGAGGCTGCCGTTGACCTATTTCGCGCTGCGTTCTCCGGGCGATATTCTCTACCGCCTTTCAAGCGTGAACACGCTGCGCAACTTCTTGTCTACAAGCCTGACCGAGTTCGTGATTAACATAGGCACGATGATTGTGATTCTCATCTTTATCGCCCAGCAATCGAGCCAGGTTTTGATAATCACCTTCGTGGTTCTTGCCGTGCTGATGCTGATCTGGTTCGTCACGGCGCGCCCCACCTCCCAGGCGCTCGACGCCGAGTATGCGCACGCCTCCGAAGCGCAGGTGGTTGAGCTTGACGCTATCAACACCATTGCAGCCATGAAGATGACGGGTTCCTCAACGCCCACCTATAACACCTGGCGCGAAGCCTATATGCAGTCGCTGGCGTCAATGCGCCGCCGCATGGTGCTGCAGCAGGGTGTGCTCGGGTCTGCCGCATCCGTGGTGCAGTTGGGCGGTCCTCTGATTCTGTTGTTGGCGTCGATACCGCTGGTGAATGATGGAACGCTCACGCTCGGTCAGGCTATTGCGACCGAAGGTATTTCTGCACTGCTGTTTTCGTCGGTTGCTTCGACGATGTTTGGCATTATGAGCATTATCGCGGTGGACCGTGCGGTTGCGCGTATCGTGGATATTCAGCGTTATGAACCGGAGAAGAGCACGGGATCTGTCACCGATATTGCTGATGGCGACCTTGACCTTGAGAACGTGAATTTTACGTATCCGGGTGGTAATAAACCTGTGCTGACGGATATCTCGCTGCGCGTGCCGGAGGGCCACGATGTTGCTCTCGTGGGTTCGTCAGGTTCGGGTAAGAGTACCTTGGCTAAGCTGTTGTGTTCGTTATACAGCCCGGTTTCTGGCACGATTCGTGTGGGCGGAATCGATGTTAAAGATTATTCTTTGGACGAGTTACGTTCCCATATTGGGTATGTGCCGCAGCAGCTGCAAACCAGGTCGGGAAGTCTCTACGATAACCTCACAGCAGGCCTAGATGACGGGCGCAGCCGTGAAGAAATCGAGGAGAGTATTCTTGCGATGGGCATCCTGGATTTTGTGAAGGATTTGCCGATGGGCTTCGATACGATCATGGCGAGCGGCGGCGAGAATTTCTCGGGCGGTCAGCGCCAGCGCATCGCGATTGTCACGGCTCTGCTGCGGTACCCGCGTATTTTGGTGTTGGATGAGGCGACTAGTGCGCTCGATACCGCGACCGAGCGGCAGGTGACGGAGCTGATTGCGCAGTATCAGTGCACGAAGGTTGTGGTGGCGCACAGGCTTTCAACGGTGCGCAACGCCGAGAATATCGTGGTCATGGAGGATGGGCGCATTATCCAGAGCGGACGCCACGATGACCTGATGATGGTTGAGGGCCGTTACCGGGAGCTTTATTCTCAAGAAGAGCAGAGCAGCCAGGCGGGGTACATTTGGGCGCAGTGGCCCCCCACGAAGGTTTCTCGCCACGGCTTCGGTTTGGGAATGTTCACCTCGTAGCTCACGACTCTGTTGGAGGCGCGGTGCACGCGGGCGTTCTGTGCGAGTGTTTCAACAGCACAGCTTCCATTGCAAACTATCGTTTCCACTTGGTGGTTTGGAGGGTGAATTACCCGACGACAGGAACCGCGTAGCTGCGCCTGCCGCCGATGTAGTGGGAGAGTACTATGAATGATCCGAGTGTGACATCGTGGAATGCTTCGTCCATGATGTCAATAATATAACCGTATTTAACTCCGAGTCCGGGGCGGGTTATCTTTGCTACCACCTGATTTTCTCGGTGAATCTCGAACCCTTTGACCCATGCGCTTCCATCCATGATGAACTCCGCATCGGAGGTTTTAACGCTGAACTTTGGGCGGAAGGGCTTCCAATCAGTGTATTTCACGGTGGCTGCGGTGCTACCGTCTGCGGACTCGACGGTGTAGGTGTGTTTTATATCGGGTTCGCGGTGTACCGTGATGACTTTTTCTTCGGTATCTGCCTTGGTGAAGACGACGCTTTTCCCACCGAGACGGAGCCTGCCATCGGTTTCATAGACTGGTTTGAAATCAGTGTTGAGGATGTTGTACCGGTATTCGGGGTATGCCATCTTTGACTTGGCGTAGAGAGTAGTCATAGGTTTGTATCTTTTCGTAGAAAAATTAGTGGTCCTGGGGTTTATTTTTATTTTTCTGCGCGGAAGATTTCTTGTGTTCGCGGTACATCATCCAGAACCCGCAGACGATAAGAACCGCGCCGAGTATAAAAGAAGTCGTGAGATCGAGCGGTAATATACGACCGTCACCAATACGGGGTAGCGCTAAAACGAAAGTTGCTAGGGCAAAGACCCAGAGCGAAGACGGAATTTCTTTACGTTTTGGCTGTTTATCCGGGTGATCATTATGCGCCATGTTTGCTCTTCTCACAGGTTGCCGACTAGGGGTTATGACATGTTGAGAGAATACGCTCACTAAAACATTATACTGTTCAAATTTATAGAGAACAAGCAATTTATGCATCATTTACGTTCATTGCTGTGCATAAAATATGTTCATTTATCGACTGTTTATAAAGATATATAGTAGGGTTTACGCAGCATATTCGTGATGTTATTGTGGGTCAAATAGATGTAAAACCTTTTATTAGATTCTTGTACGTTTATGAATAAGCGTAGGTGGTTTTTCGTGAAGGCAGCTTATCCTGGTGCAAGGTTTGCCGTCCTTGGGGTGTTACTTGCATTATGTCGCTGGGATATTGCGGCGATGTTAGCAGCACAAAAAGATTCATCTTCAAACGTAGACTGATAAGGAATGTGGTATACGAATGCATGAAGAGTATGGCACGGAATATGCAATCGAGATGGTGGATGCGTGGAAAGTCTATAAGACACCGGGTGGCACCGTGGAAGCTCTGCGAGGAATCAATCTAGCGCTTGAGCTAGGCATGATTCATGTTTTGCTGGGACCAAACGGGTCTGGTAAGACAACTTCCTTGGAAACTGCAGTGGGGCTTAGGTCTTTAACCCGTGGAACTGTTCGGACATTGGGAGTTAACCCAAAGAAGGCGGACAGGGAAATACACTCGCGGGTGGCAATCCAGCCTCAGGAAGTAAAAGTCTTCGAATATTTGCGGGTAGGGGAGATACTTCGTTTGTGGGCATCGTTTTACCCGGATTCCCGTGCTTCCACCGGGAGTATTTTGGAGTCTCTAGAACTCGACCATTTGGTTAAAAGGCAAGTTACCAAACTGTCAGGAGGACAACGACAGCGTTTGAACGTGGCTTTGGCTATGGTGAGTCAGCCCGAACTGTTAATTCTTGACGAGCCCTCAACTGGACTGGACCCACGGGCACGGCAACAGCTATGGAGTGTTCTGAAAGAGTGGGGTGAAGAAGGAACAACTATTGTGCTATCAACGCACTCTATGGAAGAAGCACATGCGCTTGCTCAGTCTGTCGCAATTATTGATAGGGGAGAGTGCATACAAAGCGGAAGTCCAGAGCAACTCATTAAACATTTTTGCGGTGGTCCCTATGTGAGTTTTGAACTCATATCTCCCTTAGATACTGAGGAAGAGAGGATACTGCGAGAGTTTGGAAAGATAACTGTAGATTCAAAGGGAGCTATGGCGGTTTCATCCGCCCAAACCGATGATGTATTGGCATTCTTATCGCGTACTGGAAAGGCTAAAGGAATTCAGGTTCAGCATCCTACTTTAGGAGACGCGTATTTTGCTGCAACTGGCACAAATATTGTTGATAGTGTGAACATTTCGGAAGGAGCTTAATCATGGGTCTCGCTGCCACTACAACTCGTCAATACTCCAAAAATACCCAAACTACTCAACTTCTCTTAACGCATTGGCGCGAGATGTCGCGCAATGCATCTAACTTTTACTTTACGATGCTTTTCCCATTTATTATGTTTGGCATGTTTTTAGGAATGGGGAAGATTCTTAAAGACGCCATGAGCGGCTCAGGCTTTGACTTTTCAACAATGACTGTTCCTATGGGGCTGTGCTTGGCCCTCACCGGAACGTGTATGACTCTCACTGCTACGCCCATTTCAGATTATCGTCAGCATGGGACTCTTCGGGTTCTTGGAACCACACCGGTTTCGCGTACTACATTCATTTTGACTCACCTGTTGGTGCGTCTGGTGGTTGCTGTCGTTCTCAGCGTGGGAATTATCTTGGTAGGGCTTATTTTTGGTGTTACCGATATAGAAGCGTTGGGGCGAGCCGTTCTCGTGATTGTACCCTCCTGCATGCTTTTCCTGGGTTTGGGGTATATCCTAGGTTCGCTTATAAATAGCGGACAGGTAGCGGCTAATATAACAACGTTGATCCAGATGATTATTCTTTTTACATCTGGTGTTGGGGTCCCTTTTATCATTCTTCCCGACAACGTACTTAAAGTTCTAGATTGGGTTCCTACCACGTATTTTGGTGATTTGTTGTTCTGGGTATCCGGCAGTTCCGCACAAAGGCATAGTTTGGGCCTTGACTTTGCAGTCGTAGGAGGATCAGCCGTTATCGCTGTACTTGCGGCAGTTTTTATCTTCAAATGGGATGCAGGTGACTAATCAGATATACACAATTGTGAAGGTTCGTTCGTGTGGTTGTGCTTCAAGTGGTATTTGTTTTAACTTCTACTGTGAATAATTTTATCAAATTGTTACTTCATAGAGGGTTTACGCTAGTTGTGGAAGGTGTTAGCTTAAGAAAGCACAGTAAAAGTTGAATATAGTTCACTTATATTTAAATATAATATGTAGGTGATAGATACATCATTAAATTCCTTTTGTTTTCAGTGTTTAGTTGCTCTACGTGAAGGAAAAGAAATGAAACAGGTTAATAATATTTTAATTTTTTCGTCTGCTGTCGTTCTAGTTCTATCAGGAGCCACACCTCCTGTGTACGCAGGAACTACAGAATCTCAAGATTTTGATGAGATCGTCTCTAGCGCTGGTTTGGATCCCTCTCAGGAGCGTGACCGCGCCTTGATCAAACAGGGTCTTGAAAAGGCAGCGCAGGAACGAAATGTTAGCTACGATACTGCGGTATCACAGGTGGCTCAAGAATCACGAGAGCATGATCAGGCTGATAACAGTCCGGGCGATAACGGGGGTGCCCTGGTTCCTCAGATTGTGAGCAGTAGTTCCGATGGAGATGGCCACAAAGTTGCTATGGGGCAAGCAAGGTACAGGGGGGATGTTTTTTACTCTTCCAATAGCACAATTGGTTATGAACATGGTCACAATGGTATCTATGTTTCTGAAAATGAGTATGTAGAAGCTACTACACCTAATGTACGTCGTGTCAAATCTGACTCCGAAGATGCCCCAGCTCCTGCTCATAAATATTATGTGGGCGATGACGCAGACAGCTCTGAAAAAGATAAGGCTGCTGCTTTTGCCGAAGAGCAGGTTGGTAAAGGATACAACTGGGTATTTTTCATTAATAAGTCGGTAAACTCAGACAACTATAACTGCTCGCAGTTAGTGTGGGCTTCGTATAAGAGCGCAGACTCCAACATAGATCTTGATGCCAATGGTGGATCAGGCGTATACCCGAAAGATATCGCTGATTCTCCATTGACACATGAGTACGAAACTAAGGAGTAGACCTTCATGGGGGCCAGGGAAAAAATGGCAGCTTATCCGGGTGCAAGGTTTACCGTCCTTGGGATGCTACTCGCGTTATGTCTTACGACGTGTGGCACGCCGAAGGCGCAGGAATCTAAGAGCCCGGAAGAATCGTTGAAGAATAGCGCCCTAGCGGTCTCCGTTGCTGGTGACTACCGAGAAAGCAAGGATCCTGGAGGGGGTGTGGGCTTCTACGATCCGCACACCAACTCGTGGACTAAGCTGTCAAACGAAGGATCTCAGACCTCAGAAATTGACTACTATAACAACAAGCTTTATTTCGGGGATAAAAAGAAGGACTATATTTTAGGAGACTCACTTCAAGGTTATGACAGGAGCTACGAGTCTGTTTATAACGAGGAGGTATGGGGACTGGATAATGGTGGGTTTGTAGCAACCAAAAATATTGGCTATACCGAAGATAAAACCTCCTATATTTATAAAATAGTCACCCATGATGGGCAGAATACCGAAGTTCACACCTCGAACCGTAGTATTAAGAATCCTGCACGGTGCGCTAATGGCAGTGTATGGACTGTCAATAATGAATCACACAATTCTCTTGGGCAGAAAGAGAATCAAGGTGATTCAAAAGATAAAAACGAACCGACTAAACTGATTCGCCTATACCCTAACTTTTCCGATGATCCTGTAACCGAGCATGCGTTTTCTCTTCCCAATGAAGGAATTGATGGCATCACGTGTGTTGGGAATAAAGTCGTTATTATAAGGGATACCTACCCTCCCGGCAGCGACCCACAGAGGAGCAGCTCAGAAGATGTTACGGGATCAGCTCTTGAGGTATTTGATACAGATACCGGTCAGGCACATGAAGTTCCTATAAGCGGCGACCACGCAGTGCGCGTGAACAATGACATGTGGCAGTCGAAGGAGGGGCATTACCATGCAATCGGTCGCGAAGTATGGTGGCAGTCGGGCGATGGGACTATTATTTCTACAGATGTAGAAACCGGAAAAAATACCCGCCATTTCACCCTTAAAGACTATAAGAGGTCGAAAGATCAGGGTCTCTTTTATTGGTCTGATAAATATCTCTACAACATAAACTCAACGGACAATAAGGATACTCTGCGCATATACAGCCTGCATGAGAATAAGCTGATTAAAGAAAAAGAACTCCCCGACATGAAGGCTATCCTGTCGAAGCATCAATTTACGTATGCCATGGTGGTCACAAACGAGGAAGAGTTTCTCAAGCTATAAAAATAAGAAGGCTTATCCATAGGGTCTGTGCGCCCCAAACCCTGCCTTCACCCCATCAGCGTGCATCTTTGATAGGCTTCAGAGTAAGTGCCGTGAAGATTTTGCCAGGATAAAACACTCATGGAAGGGCTGCTTATGGCTGTTAAGCGTATCGTTACTAACCTTGCCGCTGATAAACCCGAGTCTGCCGCTACTTTTTATCGGGATGTCCTGGGTCTGGAGCTGCTCATGGACCACGGATGGATACAGACTTACGGCAATGCGGAAACTATGACTGTGCAAGTCAGCATAGCCAGTGAAGGGGGCTCAGGTACACCGGTTCCTGATTTATCGATTGAAGTAGATAATCTTGATGAAATCCTCGCTCGCATTCATGCGGCAGGTATTGCGCTTGAATATGGCGTTGCTGAAGAGCCCTGGGGAGTGCGGAGGTTTTTCGTTCGCGATCCGCTGGGGAACCTTGTGAATATTTTGCAGCATGTGTAGAGGATTCGCCATCAAAATTATCGCCAGAAAATGGGTTATCAAATCGCTGGAAGAGCAGCTAAACCCTCATAAATTTAGCTTTCCTTAGACCCGGTGCGCGAAGACGGCACCACGGCATGCATGGAGTCTGCGGCGAGAGCATCCGGCGCGGTGGAGTCTTGCTTGGAAGCCTGAGCTTCAATACGCACAATCTGCGACTGCTTAAACCTGTGGTCCGGTGTGCAGGTCAGCTTATATTTTGTTTCGGAAAGATCGCGGATCTTCTGCACATAGTTCTGCGTTTCGGGGAAAGGAGGAATGCCCTTGTACTTCTCGACCGCCCCGGGGCCAGCGTTGTACCCGGCAAGCGCCAGGTCAAGTACCTCGTCGTCGTTATGGGCGTATTTGCCCAGCCGTTTTTTGAGCGATTCCAGGTACCGGCCCTGCGCATCAATCGAATTGTGCGGATCGAGGATATCGCCGCCGTTACCCCAATCCTTCCAAGCCTCATCGGTGAACTGGGCTACGCCTCGGGCACCCGCGCTCGAAGCCGCATTGATGCGCCAGTGGCTCTCAGTTTCAAGCTGTGCCGCGATCACACCCGGGCGGATATTCGCTGTCTGCCCGGCCTTGCGAAGATCCTCGTGCACCTCTTCCGGTGCGTAGGTCAAGTCGGTCATACCGCAGTAGTCGTCGTAGGTGGCGGCGAGCCCCACCACACCCGTACCCAGGAGCAGCGCGGAGGCAATAATCTGCCAATGCGCCAGCGCCCCGGCGGTCACTTTCGTGAAGATATTCTTGCCGGATGCGGTCTTGAGTGAGCTCTTCTTCGCCATTCCTCTAGCCTAGCACCCCAGTAAGCCCGACTGGCGCGGTTTTCACGGACCGGAAAGCAAAATTCCTGTCTCCATTCGCCCCTTTGTTTAAGCGCTAGTATCCGCACAGGAATGAAGGGGTAGGCAAGAACCGACAGACCAGAACCTACCGCGCCTCAATACCGTCGGGGATGTCATCGCTGGTGAGATAGTAGCCGTTGGGCCAGATAACGCTCCAGGTGACGGCTCCGCTACCGCCTTGATCCCCCGAAGAACGCGCAACCGCGCGAACAACAAATACGCTCTGTGGCTTATCCATACCCGGAATCTTGACCTTAGCCTCGCGGTAATCCCGCACCTGAATATAGGTGCCGGGTTCGGGGTAGAGCCATTTACGCGCGTACTGCTCCGCCTCCTGCATGGTCTTCAGGCGCACCTTAGAATAGTCGAACGTGCAGTCAGCCTCTCCATCTGCCACCTGCTGGTAGGATACGTCCTCCGGGCATGTAGGTTCTTTCCCCGGGGATGCGCTGGCAGACCCACTGGCGCTGGGGGCGGCGCTTGTCGCATCGGCTTTATGCTGTTCCTGCCCAGCGTCAGATGAAGTGCTCGGCGACGGTTTGGCCGTATTCGTTGCGGATGGCGAAGTAGATTCCGAGGGTGAATCCTGCGCTCCCTGCGACTGCTGCGGCTGTTCCGGTGCGGGCGCCGCCTGCGCGCTCTGCTCAGAAACCTGCGGGGTCTGTACCGGGGCGCTTGATGCCGGCGCGGAACTTGTGGATACGCTAGGTGTCGCCGTTCTGCCGGGTGTAGCCTCGTTCCGCTGTGTGCCTTTATAAAGCAGGAACATCAGGGTCAAGAACGCCACAATTGCTAGTGCTATGAGAGCGTATTTACGAAATTTTGCCACGGAGTCTACCTCGCCATCGGTGTAAGCACTGAGGGTTTTTCTTTAATGGTATCCGTGGAAACTATAAATATGTAGGGGTTTTCCCCGCTGGTATAAATACAGGGTTTTGTAGTGGGTAACTGCAACAATTAAGAATATGACTACGACAGAAACCACCGCTGAAACTCCAGCGGTATCCACCAAAAACCTGTTCAAAACCTACGGTCGGGGTGAGGCAACTGTGCACGCCCTGAATAATGTCACTATTGATTTTGAGCGGGGTAAGTTCACCGCGATTATGGGTCCTTCAGGCTCAGGCAAATCAACGCTGATGCAAACCCTCGCCACACTGGATACTCCCGATCATATTCCAGAGACCAGCATCCGTATAGGTACCACCGAACTGTACGGGCAGAAGGATAACCAGCTGACCGAGTTCCGGCGTGAGCACGTGGGGTTTATCTTTCAGGCGTTTAACCTGGTGCCTACCCTGACCGCCGGGCAGAATATTGATTTACCGCTGGGGTTGGCGGGCAAGAAGCCGGATCCGACCTGGCGTGAATATCTGGTCAAAACTCTCGGTCTGTCGGATCGGTTGGGTCATCGTCCCGAGCAGCTTTCAGGTGGTCAGCAGCAGCGTGTTGCTATTGTACGTGCGCTGCTGTCGCGTCCGGAGGTGGTGTTTGCTGATGAGCCCACCGGTAACCTCGACTCAAATTCGGGTGCTGAGGTGCTCAGGCTATTGCGGGATGCCGCCACTGAGCAGAAGCAGACGATTCTGATGGTCACCCATGATGCGCATGCTGCTTCGTATGCTGATCGTGTGGTGTTTTTAAAGGATGGTGCGATTGCTGGGGAGATGTTGAATCCTACGCATGATGCTGTGCTGCAGGCGATGGGACAGCTGGAAGGGTAAAGCATCCGCACATCTAACAGGAGGGGAAATAGCCGCATGTCTACTATGTCTAAACGAACTAATACATCTCTGAATACGGTGGCGCGCTCTAACTTGCGTGCTTCTAAAGGTAAGTACGTTCTGACCGGCATCGGCATAGCGGTTGCCTCATTCTTCATCGCCGCCATTATTGTGCTCCTCGGCTCGCTACAGGGAACTATAGATGCCGCGATAGGAGATGCGCTCTCAGAGGACGATAACGTGGTCCTCTCGGCTGGAACTAACAACCCAAATAATTACACGGCGAACCATTACCTCACGCCCGAAAATCTCGACACGATCACCAACGACCCTTCGGTTCAGCGCACCTGGGTCATATATGACGGGCAGGGTAAACTCGGTACCGGAGAAAACTCAGCAAAGGTGCGGTATACACCGGCTCCCACCGACACCGAGCTCTTCCCATTCCCCATTGACGGCAAACTGCCGGGCACAGACACAGAGCTGTTGATCTCAAAAGAATTCGCTGAAAAACACAACCTGCACCTTGGCTCAACGGTGACCTCACCGGATGTTGTGGCAGCTATTACCGACCCTAATACCGGTGCCACCAAGGAATACACCATTGCTGGCATTTTCGACACCGGATTCTCCGGCTCATTCTCAAACGATAACGTTTATATTGGTGGTACCTCCTATCAGAACGCGGCAGATAAGGCGCTCAAACAGCTTGACCCGAAATCTATGGAGGCAGCACAGCTACCGCACCCCAGCATGACGTTCGTCCAGTTCAAAGGCGACGATGACGCCCACGCACGCACCGAGCTACAGAAAAAGCTAGCTACCGGTGATCAGAATACCGAACCCGTGGCGAAGTCAGGTGGGGAGTACCTGCAGGATCTCAAAGAAGAAACATCACAATTCTTTGCCTTTATCGGCGTGATTCTAGGGGCGTTCGCGGCGCTCGCCCTGCTGGTCTCATCTTTCGTTATCTCGAATACGTTCGCAGTGCTGGTCGGTCAACGCATCCGCGAGTTGGCGCTACTGCGTACTCTAGGTGCGCACGGGAAATCCCTGGTGCGCATGCTCTTAGTTGAGGCGCTCGTGGTGGGGGTTGTTTTCTCCGCTATCGGCGCTGCGCTCGTCTATCCGGTCGCTGCGCTCGCCGGTGTGTTGTTTAAAGATTTCATGGTCTCGTATAACCCGCTGGCGTTCGTGGTGGGTGTGGTGGTCTGCACGCTCGTGACGGTTGTTGCATCGCTCGCCCCGGCACGTAGCGCCCTGAATATTTCGCCCATCAGCGCCTTGGGGGAGGGTACCGCCCAAGCCGTGAAGAAGCCGGGCATTGCGGGTCTGATCCTGGGCCTGATTGCCGCCGCGGCAGGGGCAGCAGCAGTGTGGCAGTCGCTGAGTCTGACCAGTGCCCCGGATGCAGGTGCGCAACAAAGCAGCGCTGGGGTGCTGTTGGTCATGGTTGCGGCGTTGCTTTTGGGCGTTGCCGTGTTCTTACTCCTGCCGTGGCTGTTGCCGCCACTGATTCGCGTGTTTGGTTCGGTGATTCGCTCCCAGACCGGGAATCTGGCAGTCGCTAACGCGCTGCGTTCGCCTAAGCGCACGGTTTCGACCGGGCGTGCCGTATTGGTGGGTGTGCTCGTGGTGTCTGCAGTACTGAGCGGGTACTCCATCATGACTGCATCGACGGCGAAATCCATGGAACGTGCCTATCCCGTCTCGGCGACGGCAATCTACGGGACCGGTGGTGGCACGGGGGCTGAGAGCCTTGCCAAGGCGCACTCGGTTGCCGATAAAGTGCAGGGGATTAAGAATGTCGAAAGCGTTGCGGTGGCTCCAGCCGCCGGTGTCCTAGAGTACACCCTCACGTCGAAAGACGGCAGCCAGTCAATGAGCAACACCGCGAGTATGGTGGCGCTCAGTCAGGAAGACTTCGCCAAGGTTATTCCGGCTGAGGGCAAGTACCCGACTGAAGATAACACGGTGCTCGTGCCCGAATCCCTGTATAACAATGCGGGCTTTGACGATTCCACCCGTCTGAAGGCACGCGGACCCTTGGGAGAGATTGAACTCAAGCCTATCAAGTCGACCAGTAAGATCGCGAATCTGTATGTGGTGAACCCAGCCACCGGTGCTAAACTGCAGAACCCGGATGACCCGCAGCCCTTGACTCTGCAGCAGCCTGGAGAAGCTGGGGAACAGCCCCAAGGCTCAGCCGCGCAGGGGCAGCGGGGCGCATCCGCTGCCCCAGGGGGTATGAATCCCTCAGCCGGGGCGGAGACTATGGTGCTGGTACACGCTAAATCCCCGCTGACCGCTACTGAGAACTCCGCGCTCCAGGACCAGCTTAATAAGGCTAATGACGGCAACGAATTCACCGGCGGTCTACAACAGCGCGGTCAGCTCGATCAGGTTCTGACGGTTATGCTGGGGATCACCCTGGGTCTTCTCGCCCTCGCTGTGGTGATCTCGGTGATTGGCGTAGCAAATACGATGACTCTCTCGGTCAATGAACGCCGCCGCGAGAATGCGATGCTGCGCGCGTTGGGGCTCTCCCGCAAGCAGCTGCGCCGCATGATTTCGGCGGAGGCAGTACTGATCACCCTCGGTGCGGTGGCGTTGGGTATCCTTGGGGGCGTCTTTATCGGTAGCGTGAGCGCAAAGGTGGTGCTTGCTGCAACAGACCAAAAGGTGGAGTTCGTGCCGGATCTGCCGTATCTGGGTCTGGCGCTGATATTGCTGGTGGGTCTTGCATCAGCATTGGTTGCATCCGCTCTGCCGGCGGCACGGTCGGCTCGGATGTCGCCGGTGGAAGGACTCGGCAGCTAGCTAGTACCGCTGAGCTCAGACTTTTGTCATGGTTGTGTTTTGAAAAGGACCACAACCATGACAAAAGTCTGGGAAGACAGTAGGGGAAAGCAGGGAAGCGACAGCGATAATCCCGCCACCTCCCCGACTGCCCGGACTACTTATCCGTCACCTTAATCTTGCCCATGGCGCCGCGTTCCATTTCGGCGAACCGGTGGTTCACGAACGTGTACGTGCCGGGTTCGCGGAACTGCATCTCAACGAACCCGCCCTGCGCCGAGTCCAGATCGAGTGCCTGCGAGTGACCGCCGCTTTCCCCATACGGGTCTCTGCCGTCCCGAAGCAGGTAGCCGCCTTCCTTATACACGGTGTCAAATTGTGAGCCGACCACGTGGAAACTCATGCCCTTCGACGGTCCCGCAGCCAGCAGCCAGATGCGCACGCGCTCGCCGGTTTTCACCTCCAAAGGCTGATTCACATACTGGGTGGCGTGCCCATTGAACATGGTGAGCGAAGGAGTGCCCGCCGCAATGCCGTCAGAGGAAACTTCGGCAAGTTTATTACCGTCAGCCGCGGTCTGTCCCGTATCGGTAAGGTATGTTTCATTCTGAACCATCACATACTCATGATCTACCGGTTCCAGATTCGGCGGGTCGATAATGACGGCACCGTACATGCCCGCCGCCATATGCAGACTCATGGGTGCGGTCGAGCAGTGGTACAGCCAAATACCAGAGCCGGTAGCCTCAAAACGGTAGGTCAGCTTCTCGCCCGGGGCAATGGTTTTCATCGTGTTATCGGGCGACACCATGCCCGCGTGGAAGTCGAGCGAATGCCCCATCGAACCGTTGTTTTCCAGGGTAATCTCGAAGACATCGCCCAGCTTACCGTGCAGCACCGGACCCATATACGAACCATTGAATGTCCACGCCTTCACATCAAGCCCGGGTGCAATTTCGCGGTCGAGCTCCTGCACATCCATGGTCATCTTGTGCACGGTCTTACCGTCACGTTTCTCGCCCGCAGGCACGGGACGCAGCACCGGGTCACGGCGCTCATAGTCCTTGCCGGGGGATGCGTGCATATCAATATTCGCGTTCTGCGCGGTCAGCAGGTTCGTATTTGTGCCCGAGCCATTTGACCCGTTATTACCGCCGGAACCACCCCCGTGATGCCCGTTCGCCTGCAGGTTATTGCCGGTGGTTTTCACATGAAATACCATGCCCTGCTGGCGGTGCCCGGCCACCGAGCACCAGCCCTCAAGGTCGGAGGTCACCACGCCAACATCCACACTCTTCGTCTCACCGGGGTTCAGCGTTCCGGTCTTCGCACCGTTGGCGAAGGTGAGGTCGTGGGTCATGCCCTGATCGTCGTTCGTCACCTCAATCACCAGGCGGTTACCCACCGGAACCTGCGCGGTATCGGGCGTAAACCGGTAATTCGAGGTTGCCTTGACCTTCAGCGTTGTGGTCTGCCCTGTGCCGGTCGCCGTAGAACCGCCTATAAAGTTGAATCCTACTGAGCTGGGATCGGCTGCAATACCCAAGGTCAGCGCCAGAATCACCGCAAGCGCACCGAAAAGGGTCTGCCGGGTATGATTCACGGGTTCCTGTTTGACCTCCGTGACAGGGGCAGGCTTCTCACCGCGCGCCCGCGCCGCCATCATCTCTTTACGGGTATTGACCGAGGCCTTAACGCCGCGCACCATAAACGGCAGGAACGAAGCCAGACCGAGCGCCCCCACGGCAGAGACCGCGACCTTCACCCAAGAGCCCGTAAGCGCATTCGGCAGCATGAAAATAATAAGGCTCAAGTTCACAACCGTCACGCGCCCGGCGGCAAGCCTACTGAACTCCTTATTGGATGCGCGCACCACGGCGGGACCGCCGCCCATACGCTGGGGAAGCAGGTAACTCATAGCCCCTAGAAGCACCTGAAGCAGGAAACCCGCCACGAAAATGGGGGTAACCTCGCTCATGCGAAGCTCCTCAAACGGGGTGGTGAACACCAAGCCAGCAGTCCACACCACGCCGATAATAAGCCAGATAAAACCTGCACCCACCGACATTGGTGGGAACTCTGTGGGACGCTTCGTACGAAGGGTTCGCACCATCACCCACGCCACGATCAGCAGCCCCAGCAGATACACGAGCAGGCCCGCGCCCGCGAGGGGGCGCATCCCGAAGAGTGAAGCGAGCGTGGTAACCCCAACGCCCACACACATCAGAATGAGGGCGCGCACGCTGGTTCCCAAAGCGTTTTCGACCATCTTGGTGCGCAGCATTGTAGGCCAGAACGTAATCAGGGTACCAACCACCGTAATACCCACGAACCCGAGAACATTCACGGCCTCATGCGCGAGCATAAACTGCGAATGCAGCGTGCCCCGCAAACCAGGCAGAGCCGTCATCGCGCCCAGTACGGCACCGACGGGAAGCAGGAACGCCGCAGCGATATAGAAACGAATCGTGGCGCCAAACCGCGAGGGAAGCGCCTGTTTGACCTGGCGAAGAAGAGCATAGCCATGCCAGGCGACCATAGCGCCTACCGCCAGCGCGCCGACAACCGTCAAGGGATAGAACTGCGGCATAAGATCCTGCAGAATCATGCCCGCCATCAACAGCACAATGCCGCCGTTAAGCGCAAAAATACGTGTGACCTGAATACCGCGAGCCGAGTCAGGAATCTTAATTTTCATGAGCGCTTCGGTGAAGTGCTGGCTCCAGATCAGAATCGAATTCGTAATCAGCCCCAGAGTCACCATATGCACAATCAGCCAGCCGCCCTTGGGGATAAAGCGATGCACCAGAATCGCGATAATAACGCCAAACATCCAGTACGATACCGGTTTCGATGCGCGGCGGTGCCAACTGCCCCGACCGGACGCGCGCTTAGCAATCTCCTCGGGCGTTAGCGAGGCGCCGGGGAGCTCGGTGGGGCGCATCCCAATTGTGAGTCCATCGTTGCCGGAACCCGAAACATCGGCCCCGGACCGTGCAGAATTTTGCGCCGCGCTCGGCTTTGAGGATGCGCCGCCACGACCGGTATCGCGGCCGGTTGATCCTTCTGAGTCAGAACCCGAGGGAGTGGGGTTATGGGGATTCTCGCTCACGGTGTTGTCTTTCGATCGCTTTTAGTCACAGTGCATATAGTTCCATTATATTGCCCGAATCATGCGAATTTTGGCTTTGCGTGAGCCGTCATACAGTAAGGTGCCGGCGAGTGGTAAACGCTAGAATAGCCCTATGAAGTATCTGACTCTCGCCCCCCTCGCCGCCGTTGCCGCCGTAATGCAAGCGCTCGCTATTTACGCTTATGACCAAGACGGAATGGCGGTGGCGGGGCAGATCTTCTTTCCCGTTCTCTTTACGCTGATGGCGTTGTACCTGATGATGAGGAATCCGGGCGGGTCTGCCAAACAGCTTGTGGTGGTGGTCCTTGAGCTGGCAGTTTTCGCCGTCACGATGGTGGGGGTAAATCAGAAAAATCCTTATCTGTACCCCTCGATTATCGTCTACTATGCGTCGTTTGCGGTGCTTGCCTTAGAGGTTGCGGTGCGCATCGCCGAGATGCCCAAGAAGGCGAAGGTTCAGGACGATAGCGAAGATCCCGAGTCTTCCGATCAGGATGCGCCCGCCGAGGGCAGCGATGATGCCGCCTCTGTAAAAACCGATGAAAAACCCGCAGCGAAATCTTCGACGGCAGCAAAATCGGTGGGTCATGGACTGCGGCGTGCCCGAGCTCAACGCGGTACGCACTTGGTGGCGAAGGTGAAGCCGCGTGAAGGCGCTGAGTCTTCCGGGCAGAGTTCTCAGGGTAAGACTCACGACAGCACGAAATCTGAGCCCGAAAAATCTTCGGAAAATAATTCTGACTAGTATATATTTTGTATTTGGAATATAACGTGGATGGCTTTTTCGCATAGGGTGAGAAACCGTATTCGCTACACATCAGCGATTGGCGTGTGCATCCCACGCCCCAAGCAATATATTTAACGCAAGCATATGTCACCACAGAAAGACGGGCTCTCATCTGGGTATATGCCCGAAGGGGAATATAATCTTTCGGCGAACAGAATATCCACGCTACACTAAAGGGCGAGAACTTCAGCTCAGTAAGACAGGTACTAATACGCCATGACTGAATCCCGCGCCCAGACTCCGGTTCTGGGCAAACTTGCAGTAGCGGCGCTCATCCTCATAGTGGTGGGCGGCTATATTTTTGAAGCCTTCGTGAACACCTACGGCGGTCTGGATTTTTCGATCTACCGCATGGGTGCCATGACTATTTTCGATAATGAAGGCTTCGACAAAGAACTTTATGGGCGCGCTATGGTGAGCATCGGCGTGCTGGATTTGCCGTTTACCTACCCACCCTTTGCGGCGCTAGTCTTCCTGCCGTTCGCCTTCATACCGCTCAAGGTAGGTATGGCGATTATGGTGCTTATTACGACCGCCGCCGCCTGGTGGCTCTCCAGCATCATGTACTCCTATGCCAATGCACATGGCCGACCTTTACCGCTTCAGGATAAGCTCGGGCGTTACGGCACGATCGCCGCACTCACCATAGTGGTAATGCTCTGCGGACCCTGGCGGCGTACCCTCGACCTTATGCAGATTAACCCCATCATTATGGTGCTGATTCTTGCCGATTTTCTGCGCCCGGCAACACGTGTGCCGCGCGGAGTACTTATCGGTATCGCTGGCGGTTTGAAACTGACCCCGCTCGTATTCGGACTTATTCTGCTGGTGCGCCGCGACTGGAAGGGCATTATCACCCTCGGTGCAACCTTCCTCGCCACCATTGCCCTCGGCTTTGTGCTACTGCCGCAAGAAGCCCCGCAGTACTGGTTCCACGCGGTTTCAGATCCTTCGCGTGTGGGCGATATTAACTTCGTCGATAATATTTCGATTCAGGGCTGGCTCATGCACTATGGGCTGAACGGAACCGCCGCCAAGCTCTGTTTCTACCTGCTGGCGGTGCTCTCCGTCGTGCTCACCGCCGCGATTCTCTATCAGCTCGAACGCCGCAACAAGGTTCTCGCCCAGGTTGCCGTGACCGGGTTCCTCATGGTCAGCCTCTCGCCGATCAGCTGGTCGCATCATAACGTGCTTCTGCCGCTTCTGGTTCTCGTGCTTATTGTGGATGCATTCGGCGAGTTCTTCACATACCTGCCGCCCGCTGCGATGACTGTGGCGCGCATCCTGACCTGGGTGGGCGTTGTGGGGCTCTATATTTCCCCGCGCGTGCTCGGCGGCATGACCCAGTGGAATATGAACGGGCTCGAATTCTTGGCTGCGCCGGGTGTTGCGCTGGGTGGCACGCCGATCGTGTGCCTCTTTATCGTGACCGTTCTGCTGTGGGGGTGGGCGGCCCTCACCCCGAAAGCACGCAGCGCTTCGGTCAAACCTGCAGCAGAGTCGGCAAACGCCCCGAACTCGGCATAGCCTTGCGAACCGTGCAGAAGACCCCCGCATCGTGATCGACGATGCGGGGGTCTTCTATCTCGGTTTAGACCAAGAAGTTATCGGCTACCTAGCGAATACCAACGTTCCAGGTGCCCTGGAAGGAGTTAATCGCCAAGTAAACATCTTCGGAAGCGTCAAACTTCGCGGTGCCCTGGAACTCCGAGGTGCTGGATTCCAAGATGACATCGTTCGAGCGGGCCGCATCCATTACGCGCAGGTTCATTACCGGCCTGCGCTCGTAGCCAGCCTCCAAGGTACCCGAGCCGCCCGAGTAGATCACGGCGTAGGAGTTGAACGCGGCGCTGATCTTCTCGCCCTTAGAAATCTTGGGTGCGGAGGAAGCATCGTAGACGCGAATAAGCCACTCGCCCTCACTATCGACATTCACCTTGCGGGTGGGGCTGGAAGTCTTCAAGTCCATCCACAGGGTGCCCGAGATTTTATCTTTGGTCAGCGCGGAGGTGTACAGAGCGAAGCTGGAAGTTTTATCGTCCCCCGTGCGCCCCTCCAGGGAATGGCGCGAGTTGGATTCTTTGGAGGGGGTGAACTCATAGTAGACGATAGCCTTCGAATCGTTGCCCTTGGGCTTCTCGATATCGATGGTCTGCTTATCTTTGCCCTTGTACTCCTTGAAATCGCCGCTGGGCAGTTTCGCTTCAACATTCTTCAGCTCGGCGGGTGAAGAGCTTGCCGAGCTCTCTGACGATGCCTGGGCTGCCGATGATGACTCGGCGGGGCTTTCCGATGCTGCTGCATTGGAAGATCCGCGCGGCAGGGTGAAAATCAGCACCAGAATGATAATAATCAACAGCGCCACAGCACCGGCAATTACGCTCCACCCGGCGGGAGTCGCAAAGAACGGGCGCTTCGGCTTCTCGGGCTGGTTGAAAGGAGTCTGACCGTTTGCATACGGTGAATCGCTGAACCCGGATGCTGCCGCCGCAGTGAACCCGTTGAGCGCATCCGAGGTGTTTGACTCGGAGTATTGCTGATTCTGGTTCGACTGGTTCTGATTGTACGAACCCTGAGCAAAACCGCTGTTCTGAACGTTATTATTCTGAGCACCGTTCTGCTGCTGGAACTGCTGCGATTGACCGGCCTGGTACTGACCCTGCTGAGGCTGGTTCTGCTGCGACTGCGAGCCCTGGAATTGGCTGGGCTGACCCTGCCCCTGGAACTGGTTACCCTGCTGGTTCGAAGCGTTCTGCACCGAGTGCTGCTGATTCTGTCCCGACTGAGAGCTCTGATCCTGTTGGGTATTCTGACTCTGCGTATTCTGGCTCTGAGAACCCTGCTGCTGAGCCGAAGCGCCGGATGCGCCCGCCGCCCCGGAGGAGGCCGCTGCACCCGCGCCCGCTGCGGCGCCTGCGACAGCACCAGCGGCGGCACCCGCACCAAAGCCCGAGCGTGACCGATCCTGCCCCTGCTGAGGCTGTTGTCCCTGGTACGACTGACCGGACTGACCCTGTCCCTGCTGAGGCTGACCGGACTGAGAATATCCTGACTGGGATTGTCCGGGCCGCACCTGGCCGGATTGCTGCTGCTGAGACTGCGACTGAGCGAACCCCTGCTGGCTCTGCTGCTCTCGACTCTGGGACTGCTGCGCCTGCGAACTCTGGTTCGGGGCACTCTGACCCTGGGTGTCTCGGTTCTGAGCGCCCTGGCTTTGGGTACTCTGGGTTCGCGGATCCTGCGCTTGAGCGCTTCGCTCCTGAGCGTTCTGCCCGGCAAATCCCTGCTGGGACTGGGCGCTTAGGCCCTGCTGCTCGGATCCCTGGTTCTGCTGCGCAAAACCTTGATGCCGATCAGAGCCCTGCTGTTGCTGGTTGAAGCTCTGCTGGCGCTGTGTAGAATCCTGCTGCTGACGCTGGGCAAATTCTTGCTGACGCTGGGCCTCAAAAGACTGCGGCTGCTGACCCTGCTGAGACTGCGCGGGCGGCTGCGGCTGAGACTGGTTCTGCTCACGGGACTGGCTGAACTGCTGCTGACCGGGCTGATTCTGCCAAGGCTGAGGAGCCTGCGCATCGAACCCGCGAGGCTGATGCTGGTTCTGAGAACCCTGGGCTTGAGGCGCCCGATTCTGCTGAGCCTGACCGCCAAAGCTCTGCTGTGACTGTGCGCCCTGCTGAGACTGAGCACCAAAATTCTGCTGGGAATTCTGCGATGCAAATCCCTGCTGCTGAGAGCCGCTTCCCGGCGTCTGAGACTGCGAAACATTCGGGCTCGACTGACGCTGCGCAAAATCCTGCTGAGGCTGATCAGAGCCAGAGCCCTGCTGCTGATTGAGGCTCTGCTGGCGCTGTGTAGAATCCTGTTGCTGACGCTGGGCAAATTCTTGCTGGCGCTGAGCCTCAAAAGACTGCGGCTGCTGAGATTGCCCGGGCTGTTGGGCCTGAGTAACGTGTTGAGGCTGTGCGGGCTGCTGAGGCTGAGCCTGCTGCCCCCGGTTCTGGGCTTTCTGCTCCTGAGAACTCTGCGCGGCAAAGCCCGACTGCTGCTGATTCACGGGAGTCTGAGGCTGCCCCTCAAAACGCTGCTGCGTGGGAGGAACCTGGGAAGTGCCGCGCGGGGGAGTAGCCGGTCGGGAAGATACCTGAGCCTCGGTACCACGCGCATCAGCCGAATCGCGTGCATCCATAGGCTTACCCTGCGACTGACCCGAAGACTGCTCGGGGCGCGACTCGCGTGAAGGAACCTGCTGCTGTGCGGACTCTGAAGATACAGGCTCCTGTCGTGCAGCCTCGGGCCGTTCGGCACCTGCTGCTGAGGTAGAACCTGCGGACCTCTGAGAATCCTGTGCGTCGCTGAGGGGCTCTCGCGCATCGTAAGAAACACCCGAACCCTGCGCGACTCCCGGCTGCTGTGCGCTCGTCTCTGGCGCGGATGGGGCATTGTGGGCATCACGAGCGGGCTCGCGGGTAGGCTCCGAAACCTGAGGCTTTGGAGCCTCGGCGGTGCCGCTTTGGCGGTTCACAGGGGTCTCAGAAGCGCTCTGCTCGGAACGCACCTGCGAATCGGCTGAAGAGCCTGCCGCTGCACCGGAACCGGATGCGCCCGCACGCTCACCCGCGGCTTCGCGCGGCTCGGAACTCCGGGACGCCGCATCCTGAGCGTGGGCAGACTCCGCCTGAGTCTTCTGCTCAGGGGTCTGCTGATGGGAAGTTTTCTGCTCGGCAAATTGTTCGGAAATGGTCGGCGCGGTACGTTGCTTCGGGGCAGAACCCTGCGCAGACTCACCGCTCTGCTCAGAGCTTGACGATGGCGAGGGCTTCGCGCTGGAAGAACCCTCAGAAGAGCCCGATGCGGCAGATGAAGATTCCGCCGTCGAGGGTGCCTGCTCATTCTCAGGCTCGGGCTCCTCAATCCACAGCTGCCAACCTTCGGGAACAGGACCCCATGCGGGATCGGGCCGCCACGTCGGGGTAGGAGACCACCCGGCAGGCGGTTTGGGCCAATTTGGGGGCGGATTGAAGACGAGAGCCATCTGAACCTTCCTTCACTACTGGCGCCAAAAACACCCGGAAGCGTAGGCACGAGTAGCCTCAAATTTTAAACTACGGTAACCCTCAAATTATGGCATATTTCCCATAAAATATAAGCCCGAAAAGTTCATAGGCAGGTAAATTATTACACCGTAAGGCAACCCGCACAGATGCCCCCGGTGTGACATTCGGGGGAGGGTCCCCTCTATTATGGATACTATGAGCACTAATCACCAGCAGGAACCCGGACATCACGGTTCTGAGTTCATTCCAACAAACCAACCACCTGGCGCAGTCACTAATACCCAAAATATGCCCACGATGCTGAGTCCGCATCAGGCAGAAAGTTACGGGTACGGCGCTGAGCCTACCTTCGCCTCCGCTGAGTATTACAGGAGTAACCGCCTTACCCGTAAGGAACTTCTGGAACGCGCCAGCGAGCTGCCCTATCACCGGTTATCGCATGTGAACCCGCGTGCGCGTTGGTTCACCCCGGTTCTTGAGGGCTTGCTGATTGCCGGCATCTATTTTGTGCTCCTGCTGATTGTGAGCTTTGCGCTGCTGGCATTCGCTGTGATGCTGCGCGTCCCTTACGATTACCTGACCGATCTGCAGCGTATTTACGCGAACGTTTTTAAGACCCCGCTTGTTTTTGTTGCGCTTCTTATTACCATCATTCCGGTGATTCCGGCGATTTTCATTGCGCGCCTGATTACCAACTTCAAACCCTTAGGGCTGATTCACTCCATTGCGGGCCGCATGCGGTGGTCCTATTTAGGTGTTTTCCTAGGTTTTGGGTTCCTCATTTTCGGTCTTTACTATGTAGGGTTCGCGACTCTGGATGGTTCTTTGACCACGCAGAACAGCGTGCATCCGCTGAATTCCGGCATGTTCTGGCTGTACATTGTGCTTATTCTGCTAATAGTTCCGTTCCAGTGCTACGCCGAGGAACTGCTCTTCCGCGGTTATCTCATGCAGACCGTGGGTCGGTGGCTGAAGAATCCCGTTTGGGCAATTATTATTCCAGCACCTATCTTTATGGTGCTGCATGGTTACGGACTGTGGGGTCTGCTTTCTGTGCTGACGATGGCTCTGATCGCCGGGTTCTTGTGCTGGTACACTGGCGGTCTTGAAGCCGGTATCGGTCTGCATATTGCGAATAATGTTTCGATTTTTATCTTTGGGCTGCTGGGTTTGGAGGATCCCTTTGGTGCGGTTCGTGAGGAACAGCCGCTTGACTTTGTGCAGGCCCTTATTCTGCAGCTTGCCTTCGCCGGGCTCGTGTGCATGTACACCTACCGGCAAAAGAGGAAAGCCGCTCTGAACCAGGGGCAGGATGCGGCTGCCGCCTCCTCGGCTGAGGGTGCGTCAATGGGCGTGGAAGCGCCCGCTTCTTCCTCGGATGCGCCAGCCACCGCAGCACCGGCTTCGGGTGCTGCGCACGCGGCTGCACAGCCCGGTATGTCCGTGAAAAATGCTGCTGCTTCACCTGCTGCTGATACTTCTGCTTCTGCACCGCAAGGGTCGCAGGCGCCGGTACAATCACAACCTGTACAACCTGCTGCCTCTGCGGCGGTGAACGCTAAGCCCGCACAGGATAATGCTTCGGTAAAATCGGCATCTTCGTCTGCTCCCGCTAGCCCGCAAACGGTTGAGGAGCATCGTGCACCCGAGCGGAATATCGCGGAGAAACCGGCTGCACAAGCACCGGCCGCGAAGCCTGTGGAAGGCGTTCGTAAGAGCGAGCAGAATGATACGTCGGCCGGGGCTTCTGCCCCCGCGCAGCCCGAACGTTCGGCACCGGCTAATAAGCCTGCGCCGATCGGTAAGCCTGCGTCGGTCAAGGAATCTACGCCGACTCATGAGTCAGCCCAGTCCCAGAAACCGGCGCAAACTACCAAACAGGCACAGGCTCATGAATCGACTCAGCCTCAAAAGCCGGTACACACTAATGAATCAGCTCAGGCTGAGCGTCCGACGGCCGCGAATACCGCCGCCCGCGCGACCGGGAAAGAAGCGCCTGCTGCCGATAAACCCGCGCAGTCTGCACAGGCGAGGACTATCGCCGACGAGCTCAAGCCTGCCGTGGTTGCCCCCGCAGCAGCGGAAAAGGCTCCGTCAGGCATAGATCTGGATGCGGCGCAGAAAGCGGCACGCGCCTCCGCGCAAAAGGCTCAGCAAGGCTCGAATCGGGCCGATTCTTCTGTGCGCGCCTCCGGGACGCAGGGGTCTGCATCGAATGCAGCCGCGCCGCAGAAGGGAACCGCCAGCGCATCCACAGCGCAGGCAGACGATACGAAGAACCCTTCCTCGAAGAACTACGCGCCGGATACTTCCACGATGAGCATTCCCGTGCAAAATGCCTTGTCAGCATATGAACGTGCCAAGGCTCAGGCCCTAGCTCAGCAGAAAGAAACTACTCAGCAGAAAGAAGCTGCCCGGCAGAAGGAAAGCGGGCAGGGCACATCTGCCGCGAAGAATGCGGCTGCGGAAAACTCGGCTGCAGCCTCGCAAACCTCGCGGGCTCAGCAGGAGGAAGCCCAGAATACCTCAGAGGTTCCCTGGGCTACCGCTCCGATTCCGAAAATCTCGCCGGAAGCCGCACAATCGCATAAGCAGGGATCAACCGACGCTTCACCGTGGACCTCAGCGTTCCCCGTCATTCCCAAACCCAAGAAGTAGGCGCATAGTATGACCGTTGATGCCGTCAAAAATATCGAAGACCTTGCCCAGTTCGTATGCGATTCGCCCGTCTCATATCTGGCGGCGCGAACCGTGGCACGGCGCCTGCAGGCGGCGGGGTTTACCGAGCTGAACGAAACCGAGCCGTGGCAGAATGAGGCTGCCGTCGGCAGGCATTTTGTGATGCGTGACGGCGCGATTATCGCTTGGGCTGGCGGTCGGCGGGCGCAGAAGGCGAGCGGTTACCGGGTGCTGGGTGCGCATACGGATTCGCCGTCGCTTAAGCTCAAGCCGAGTTCGTCGGTGACGGCGGCAGGATGGCATCAAATGGGCGTCGAAAATTACGGTGGCGCACTGCTTAATTCCTTTTTGGATCGTGAGCTGCGCGCCGCCGGGCGCCTGACGGTACTTCGGGAAGACGGCACCCTTCAGGACCGCTATGTGGTGACTGGACCGTTAGCACGTGTGCCGCAGCTGGCCCCTCATCTGGATCATAAACGTAATGAGCTGACCCTCGATAAACAGTTCAATATGTACCCCATTTGGGGCGTGGATGATACCGAGAACGATGTGCTCGCCTATTTGGCGCAGCAGACCATCGACGAGGGCGGTCCGGTCGATCCGGAGCAGATCGTCGGTTACGATGTGCTCTTTGCGGATGCGCAGGAACCTCGCCGTTTTGGGCGAGACGGAGAGTTTTTCGCCTCGGGCAGGTTGGATAATCTCTCGTCGGTTCATGCCGGATTGTGCGCCTTAGAACGCTATGTCGCCGAGAATGCTGATGAAGACTCAGCGCACACCGTGATGCTTGCGGGATTCGACCACGAAGAGATCGGTTCTGAAACCCGCAGCGGTGCCGCTGGCCCGTTCCTGGAAGATGTGCTGGTGCGGCTCTCGCAGGCTCGCGGGGAGAGCCAGGACGAATACCGCCGCTCGCTCGCCGATTCGGTGTGCCTTTCGGCGGATGCCGGGCATCTGGTGAACCCGAACTACCAGGGGCATCATGATCCGACGGTGCGCCCGCTTCCCGGTGCTGGCCCGCTGCTGAAGATCAACGCGAATCAGCGGTATGCAACCGATGCGGTGGGTGCCGGTATTTTCGCGGCGGCGTGCAAGGCGGCGGGCGTTCCCTATCAGGAGTTCGTGTCGAATAACAATATGCCCTGCGGTTCCACGATCGGGCCTATCACCGCCACCCGGCTGGGAATGCGCACCATCGATGTGGGGATTGGACTACTGTCGATGCACTCGATGCGCGAAATGTGCCACGTTCACGATATGGCATACCTGACCCGCGCGGTGGAAGGCTTCTATCGGTTGTAGTTGTTTCATCCTTTCCGCCCCGTCCGTGGGTGATAATAAAAAGAGCCTTGATCGTGAATACAGAGGATATTTCCAATGCTTTATTCATGATCAAGGCTTTTTTAGGAGGGCAAAGAATCGGTCACTCAGGCAGATGTGGGATTATATGATGCCGTAAATAGTGAGCAAAACGAGGAGCTTCAGCTTTTTCAAGCGCTCCACATAAATCTGATTCGCCGTATTTATGAATGAAATATCTTTCTTGGAATAAATATATTTCTGCGAGCTCTGCAGACGACAACGTGAGGGATTTTTGTGTTGACAAACCGAGATGTGGTTCCACAAATTCCATCAGAAGGTCGTCAGCGCTGACGGTTCTATAGGGTAAGGGTTCACCAGTATTTTCGTTCGTTTCCCAGTAATCCAAGAGGATCTTGTCATTTGTGACTAGGCATTCGATATTGTACTCTACCATTGCCGCATGAAGATGCAGGTCGTTTTCGTCAGGATATCCAGGCTGCGGATGGATCTTATAACCTTCCAGGTGGTGGGTAGCCTCTTCTATTTGCTCTTTCATTTTAGCTCTTGCGGCATCATCGCCAGTTGGGTTTCCTGTGAGCCAGTTATATCCCCATTCGTCAAGGATATTTTGCGTTGTATATATCTCGGAGCGTTTCTTACCAGTTATGTGGCTGGGAAGAAATATCCAATCCCTGAGCGTTTTGCTCAGCAGAATATTGGTATCTAGAAGAATAGAAGTTACCTCGTCACTCATGCTATCAGAAGTTACCCCGTCACTCATGCTATCAAGTCTAGCAGAGTAACGGGGTAATATATCTGATTTACTCGCGGATACCGAGTTCTGCCTCTATATCCCAGATCTTCATGAGTGCTTGTTTCCGGCGCTCCAACTGGGCGCGCTGGTGAGCCTCCAGATCTTCACGTGTAATGCGGAAATGCGAGCCTACCTTGTGTGCGGGAATTTCTCCGTTACGGATCATTTTTACGAGAGTTGGCCGGGAGATACCCAGTTCCTTCGCGGCGGCGGTTGTGGTGAATACCCGTGCTTGGGAGACAATAGCCAGGTCTTCGCCAGAACTAACTGCCGTAATCAGTTCGCGAATCAGTCCCGATAGCTTAGGGCCAAGTTCCTCCGAGCCCTCCCCCTGCACTTGCAGGAAGAATGAGATTTCAGTAGCATCCCCTTGCTCACTACGAGTATCGGGGATGAGCTTCTGTACTTCTTCGCGTAGCTGCGGATCATTCAAATCTGCGTGAGTTAGCGTCGAAGTAGTCATTATGTACCTCACTGGTTGATGACATGTGCACCTGCCCCGCATGCGCCTACATTCGGTTCAGCGCATCTGCAACGTCGGGGCATGTGCTCTACAGTCTACAGGAATAAATGAAACAAAAGAAACCGATTTTCGAATATTTCGTATATGGATTAATGTTACTTTTATCGCAGAAATAGTGCCTGTGCCTTCGAGCAGACCCTGAGTGTGAAGAATATTCATATCATACTAGTCCCTGCGGGCAAGGGCCCACAGTGCGGATGCGCATCCCAGAAGACCCCAAAAACCGACGACTATTACGTCCACGATCTGTATCTGGCCGATGTCGAAGAGGGCGGCCCGCACAAGGTTTGCCGCAGGCACGAACGGCAGGAACTGCTGAATGTGCACGTACCAGTCGGGCAGCCGCTCGGGCGGGTAGTTAATCGGCGCAAACAGCAAAACCATGAAGGTAATAGACTGCGTCACGATAGTCAGAAGTGACGCCGGAACCCAGTACGCAAGCATAAACCCTAACACCGCCATAACAACTTGAAGCGCGAATACAACGGCAATAGCGCCGATATTCAGGTTCACATCAAAATCAAATTTGAGTTTTGCGGCTACACCGCCCGCAATAATGCCGGGAAGAGCGAGAACCGCCCAAACGAGTACATCTGCCGCCAGAATCGCCAGGCGCGGCACCGGAAGGGAACGCTGATAGTCGAACATACCGTTCGTCTTAGCGGTAGCAATAAATTGCGGAGCTATTACACACCCCATAGAAATGAAGTTCACCGTTACCGCGCCGGATGCCAGATATTCTGCAGAATTCCGGTCAAGATGCGGCATGAAGACCGAGATGCCGTAAAGAAGTGCAAAGGCTAAAAGGACCTGCACCACCGCAAAAAGCGGCGCGTTGATGGCGTTACGAATTAGCGACCAGCGGATCAGCTCGACCGTGGCACGTACCGTCGAAATTCGTGAGGGCACGAGGGTGCTAGTCATGGTTAATCATCTCCTCATAGTTATCGGCCAAAGACGCCGAGCCTATGCGGTAGCTTTCGACGCATCCCGCACGAATTCCTGAAAGCACATGGGGTAAGGCCAGCTCAAGCGCATCGGTACTCAGGGTTACGGTAAACTCCCGAGGGATGGAAGAATCACCCTCTATGCGTTTTTCCATATATTCCTTATTTGGCATATTCCCTAGTGAGGATGATGTTTTTATATCTAGTGCGCTGCGAAGTTCTTGAAGGAACTCCGGGGTAGCCGTGATCGAGAGCGTACTTTTTGCTTCTGCCAAACCCAGCGCGCTTGTCGGTTCATCACGAACTAGCCGCCCCTTATTGAACAGCAGGTACCTATCGGCATGGCGCTCTACCTCCAAGAGGTTGTGGGTTACGATCAGCACCGTGGCACCCTGCTCGGCGCGCCTTCGCAGCATCGTCCACAGCAGTTCACGGCGCACCGGATCGACATCGTTCGTGGGCTCGTCGAAGAGATAGATGGGGGCGGGTGCGGTGACCGCCATGCCGAATGAGGTCAGGCGCTTGATACCGCCCGAGAGCTTATGCCCCGGCCTGTCCGCCCAATCCCCTAAATCGAGAGTATCGAGAGTTTCCTGAACCGCCCGTTGTGCTTGCTTCGACTTCAACCCGCGAATGCGAACCGCCGTCGCAATCGCCTGGCGCGGGGTCACTCCCTCCAGGGACGATGCGACCTGCGGCATGATCGCGCATAATTGCCGGGCTTGCGCCGGGTGGGCAATGAGGTCGGTGCCGTCGTGCATGATGCTGCCCGCATCCGGCCTAGTCAGCCCCACAATTTGGTGAAGAAACGTCGTTTTCCCGGCACCGTTGTGACCGATCAGCGCCGTTACCTCCCCGGGTATAAGCCGCACACTAATATCGTCATTCGCACGGGTTTTGCCGAATGACTTGCATAACCCCGTGATGATAAGACCGCCCTTTGCTTTCGCCGCGGACACACCCCCGGATAAGGAGGAACCAGAGATACCTGCCATAGGTGCTTCAACCTGCCTTATGCTCTTGTCGTGAACACCGAATATGCAATAGCGTATCCCCGTTTTTTCGGCGTACCCGTGACATTCGTCAGGGATGCAGGCTAGGGCATCCTCGCATCAAAAAAATTCGACCTTGAAACCGGTTCGGCAATCCATGACATTTAACATAGGCGCCTTCCGCTCGCCGGTGTATGCTCAAAGAGTCCCATTCATGAGGGATACAGTGTCCGGCAGCGAGTACCAACGGAGCGAGCATGACAACGACGCGCACACCGCATGTCTCCCAGCGCGATGCGGGTACGCCGGAGAACCGCCGTCTTCAGCCAGGTAGCGCCGATGCCCCATTCTTCGATAAATCGGGTATTGTGCGGAGCCTCGTCTGGGGAAGCTGCCTCAACATTTCCTCCAGCAGTTTTATTATTATTGGTCTTAGCGGATCAGCTGAAGCTGAACTCGTCAAAAACAACATGGACCTGTGCACACTGTTGTATCAGACATGTGCAGCGCTGTTCTTCGTGGCGCATACGATGCCTTCGCTTATACCCGTGAAAAACACAGTACTGCGTACAGCCTTATGGTGTGTTCTGGTGACGGTACCTATCGGTTACATTATTGCCTTATACCCGCAGGGTATCGCCGGGATGCTCTACACCATATCTCCCCTGTGGGTGGCGCTGTGGCTGATGAACCTGCACATACCCTTCAAACTGGGGGTAAAAACAGCCGTTGCAATCGCCGTAGTCTTCACCACTAACTACTTTGTTGGCGTGGTGGGGCAGGGGTATTTCGATAACGCACCCACTGCCCCGTTCCCAGTCGTTTCCGGCGATAAAACCCTCAACGGGTTCTTCATTTTCGATATTGTCACCACGTTCCACATTATCGCCTACTTCGTGGGCCGCAGCATGCACAAGAGCCGGGAACACAAGGCGATTGAAAAAGAACTCGGTATCCTCAGCGAACGTGAACGCATCGCCCGCGATGTGCACGATGTTCTGGGGCATTCCCTCACGATCGTGAACCTCAAAGCCGAGCTGGCCTCAAAACTCGTAGAAACCAACACCCCCGCCGCGCAGGAGCAGATGCGGCAGGTCGCCCAGCTCTCCCGCCAAGCCCTCGCGGAGGTGCATTCTACCGTCACCCGTTTGCGCGTTCCCGACCTTGAAGGTGAGATTCTGGCATCCTCACGCGCCCTGGAAACCGCCGGAATACAGGCGAACCTGCCCGATGCGACAACCGCCGCGAACATTGCGGGTATGAACTCTTCCCTGTTCAGTTGGGCGCTGCGCGAGACTGTTACCAATATTGTGAGGCACTCTCACGCCACCTACGCCACCGTGCGGCTGAACTCCACCGGGTTAGAGGTTACCGACAACGGCATAGGAATTGGTGATGCCCCGTGTAAGAGCGGGCTCACCGGTCTGCGCACCCGTATCGAAGACGCAGGCGGCACCCTCACGCTCGGGAATGCACCCGAACACTGGCTGCAGCAGGCGCCTGTGGCAGGTGTGGGGGATGGGTGCCGCATCCGCATCAGCATGGACGAGAAGACCGACGAGATTATGGGGTAGCCGTGCCGCTGAGAATACTTCTTGCCGACGATCAGCAGATGATTCGTGAAGCGCTTGCCATGATTCTCGATCTTGAAATTGATCTTGAGGTGGTCAAGCAAGTGGGCCGCGGTGATGAGGTGCTGCCTGCCGTGCGTGAAACCCGTCCGGATGTGGCGCTTCTTGATATTGAAATGCCCGGCGCCACCGGGATTGAGGCGGCCGCCGAACTTGCCCGTTCGGGCCTGACATCGCAGGCGGGCGCGCCGGTTCGTTCGCTTATTCTGACGACTTTTCGCCGTCCCGGGTATTTACGCCGCGCCCTTGAGGCAGGGGCGAGCGGGTTTGTGGTGAAAGACGGTACGGCATCGCAGTTGGCGCAGGCGGTTCGCCGTACCGCGGCGGGGCTGCGTGTGGTCGATTCGGTGCTGGCTGAGGAGGCAAAATGGCAGGGTTCTTCGCCGCTGACCGGGCGTGAGACTGAGGTTCTTCGCGCCGCCGAGACCGCTGGGAGCGTCAAAGAAATTGCGGGGATGCTCGGACTGTCTTCGGGAACGGTACGCAACCACCTCTCGGCAGCCATGGCGAAGATAGACGCCATTAACCGGCATGAGGCGGTGCGCATCGCCCGCGACAACGGGTGGCTTTAGTCGCCCCCTCTTACCATAAGTCGTACACTTTCCTGCATATCGTACGTTTTAACCCTACGAATATGCAGGAAAGTGTACGATATATACCGTTATTACCGTGCCTAGGTGCACACTACCGACAATACATTCTCCCGCCGCGTCAGGCAGCGGGAAAGAAAGAGAACTCGGTGAAATACCTCAAACCATATTTTATATTTTGTGCTCGCGTTATGACTTTAGCCTGGCGAGTATCATCTCCGAAAAACCTTAGCGTACTGGCCGCCGTCATTATCTCTGCGCTCGCTCTGATCGCCTGCCCAATTCTGCTGGGTTATGGTGTTCAGCGCACCCTTGAAAACCCCGATGTTTGGCGTCAAAACCTTGCCGTCCTCGTGATCCTTTACAGTTTTCTATGGCTAATCGGGCAGAGCTTTCGGTATCTTTTCTACCCTGCCTACGGGTTCATTGAGCAGAAAATGCAATCGCGCCATATGGCGGATGCACTCGTCACCAGCATCGGCGCCGACCCGCGCGCACGCGCTATGCTAGGCGCCTCCGAAATTGCGTATGCCGTCGATGCGCAGGCCGCGTCCATTCGCGAAACCCTCGCCACCTTGTACCTCTCAATTCTGCCCGCCGGGGTTGGTTGTATCGCCGGTGCTGTCTCAATTCTGGTGATGGGTGGCGTGCCGGAGCTAGGCATATTTTGCGGGTTTGTAGCCCTATATCTGGCTGGAAGCGTGCCGCTGATTGCGCGTCATCAGAAGTTTCAAGGCGAATTCTTTGACGGCTCAATGCGCAGTTTCGGCACCCTGGAAAACACGCTCCGCCTGTGGCGTGAAAGCAGAATCCTTGGGGCGGCTCCCTTTCTGCGTGACCGATACGCCCAAGGTCGCCTGCCTGTAGAAGCAAAAGCTCTCAAAAGTTACCGTTACACCATGTTGTTACACACCTGGCAGGGTGGGATGCTGGCTCTATGTCTGCTCGCAATAGTGCTCAAAACCGTATTATTCGGTGAAGGTTCTCCGGCACAGATTACGGGTACTGCGGTGGCACTCATCGGAGTGTGCGCGGCGGCAATTGGCCCGCTCCAAGCCGTCGGCTTTGGGGTATCGACCATCGCGGTCTCGGCGGAGCGTTACCGGCAGGCGCACCATAAAATAGCCACTCCTGCCGCTGAGAATTCGGGATATCTCGTCGACTATGTCGTAACCACAGGTGAACTTTCCCTCCGCCTGGATGCACGCAACCTGAGTGAAACATCCTATGGTGTGCATACGGTGAAGCCGGGACGCCCATGTTGGGTGCGTGGCGCATCCGGTGCGGGAAAAAGTTTGCTTTTAGAACGGCTTCTTGGTGTGCGTGCGACAACTACCCCCGCTTATATGTCGATGAGCGCACCGCAAGGCACTCTTCGGTTTGTCTACTTGCCGCAGGAAGCTGGGCTGCTGGTTGGTACCGCGCATGAGAATGTGGCGTTTGGGCGCGACATTCCGGTGCATATATGCGACCGGTACCTGCAGGCGGTGGGGCTAAGCGAATTTACCTCTAGTGGTGCTCGATGTCATGACGCCGTCGCGGGTGAGAACGGCAGCGTGTCCGGGGGAGAGGGCAGGCGCATCGCCTTGGCGCGTACTTTGGCGGCGGCCGAAGCCTTGAATGAGCAGAAAGCCCTGAGCCCCGCGACCGTCATGGTTCTCGATGAACCGACCGCTGGGTTGGATGCGCCTACCCGCGCCCGAATCTGGGAACTGATTGAGCGAGCGGCCCATACCGCAATCGTGCTGGTGAGCACCCACGATGAGGATGCGCCCGCCCGGCAGGACGATACCGTCATTGAACTCTAACGGGCGCGAAGTCTAGGAATGAGAGAGTTTTACCTGTAAAACATGCGGTAAAGTTGAATCAACCCTTTTCACCGGGGTAAGAGCACACGGCACGCATTATGAAATTTACCCCCGTGATGACTCTTAGGGTGGAGAGGGGGTGAGTAGGAATGCTGTTCTACGAGATAGTAGAAACGGCTCAAGCGATCCTCATCAACTACATTCTGATTGATGGATCGGCTCAAGCCGTTTCACATATCGTAGGCGTTATCTCAACCTGTATTAGGAACCTGAGGTAACGACCCTGCTCACTGGAGGGGCTTGGTAGCGGGAACTACTGAGCCCTTCCGTTCATGAGCGTTTGCATCATGAAATATGCTTTTAGTCTAGCACACCGCCTACTGGCTGCCGAGGGCTGTTCTTCCGCAAGAGAATCTTAGATACAGCCCTTTGCCTGGAAAGCACAATAGCTTCTGCAACCGTCTCAGAAAATAAGGCCGCGCGGTAGGTTATCCCAACGTATCCCCAGAAATCTCCTAAAAGGGATAACTAGCTTTGCTGCTTATCTCAACCTATCGGGACTTATCTTAAAAATCCCGATAACCCCCGATAGGTTCCGATAACTTCCTGTAGACTAAAAATCTAAGGAGGCTTTCGCAGACCATGACTCTCAACCCATTCCGCCCGGGCGCCGGGCATACTCCGCCCGAATTTGCGGGCAGGCAAGAACCGCTTAATACGTTTACTAACATCCTGCGTCGTACTGAGATAGGAGCCATTAGCCGTGGCATGATGCTTTACGGGCTGCGGGGGATGGGCAAAACCGTGCTTTTGCGCCGTCTGCAGGAAGACGCAAAACGTGCCGGATGGGTAACGATCTCTCTAGAAAGCGGAATGGGGAAGAATGCATATACTCAAGTTCGCACCCGCCTGGGTAAAGAACTTGCCCTAGCTGTTCGAGGCTACCAACAGCAAAGTCACTGGAAGAAACTCTTATCGAATATTGCTTCTCTATCAGCGACGCTTGGTTTTGCCGGAGCCTCCGTCGTGCTTAAAGCTGATACGCACCACTCCGATACAACGGGTCTTCTAGACTTTGATCTTCCAGAGACACTACTTTCTATGGCTCGGGAGCTCAAAGACCAAACGCCTAGTAATGGTGTGGGTATTTTCATTGATGAGATTCAAGATCTTGATAACGAGATGCTCGATATTCTGCTGACAACCCAACATGAAGCCGGGCAAAAAGAGCTTCCATTCTATATTTTTGGAGCTGGACTGCCTTCAGTTCCCACGAAACTGGGCGAGATTAAGACTTACGCCGAAAGGCTCTTTAGCTACCATCCTTTAGAGCGTCTCAATGATGATCAGACCAGGCTGGCTTATGCTGATCCTATTGCTAAAAATGGCGGTAGTATCACGCAGGATGCGCTTGCAGAACTTGTGGATCAATCTCACGGATACCCTTATTTCATTCAGCAGTTTGGGCGGGATGCCTGGGACTGTGCCAGCGCGGGCAATATCACTCAGGATGATGTTCGTGTGGGCGTTACTTTGGGCTGGGAAGAACTAAACCGCGGGTTCTATATGACGCGGTGGAACAGGGCAACAGAATCTGAGAAACACTACTTGGTGGCGGTTGCCGATCTTATGTCTGAGGAAGAAGGAGATTCTGTGCCGGTCTCAGAGGTATCCAGCCGGATGAAATCTATTACAACGTCTTTGAGTGCCCGCCGCGCATCCTTAATTGAGAAAGGTGTACTGTACAGCCCTGCATATGGTCGGATCGCTTTTACGGTGCCGGGGATGGATCGGTTCATTAAGCGGTCGGCACAGTAGCTGCGCGAGTTATCTCAACCTATCGGGACTTATCTTAAAAATTCCGATAACCCCCGATAGGTTCCGATAACTTTTGTTCTCCCTCCCCGTAAAAAAGAGCCTTTATGTAAATAAAGCGGTGAAAAGTACGCTTTATTCACATAAAGGCTCTTTTTTATACCAGGGGAGAGGCAGAAAAATACCTACCGAATTAGCGAGAGCAGTTCCTCGTGCACGGTGGTATCGCCCGTGACTTCCGGGTGGAAAGAAATGCCGATAATGTTCCCGGCGCGCACACCTACAATTTTGCCCTCATGATGCGCCACCACCTGCACGCCTTCACCGGTGCGGGTCACAATCGGCGCGCGAATAAACGCCGTATCGATCACGACTTCCTCACCTGAGGGTGTAAGCCACGGCAGATGAACCTGTGCCGAATCGACCTGCGAGCCGAAGGCGTTACGCCCAACCGAAACATCCAAAACACCGAGCGACTGCTGCCCCGGAGCCGGATCATCAATCGTAGTCGAGAGCATAATCAGCCCGGCACAGGTTCCCAGGGTCGGCAAGCCCCCCGAAATCGCCTCAATCAACGGCTGACGCAGCCCAAAAATACGGGTCAGCCTGTCAATTGTGGAAGATTCGCCACCGGGCAGAACCAGCGCATCCAGGTTCGCCAGCTGCTCGGCACTTTTGACGAGCACCACCTGCGCACCCAGGGATTCGAGCATGCGCGCGTGTTCGGCGACACCGCCCTGCAGCGCCAAAACACCCACAGTTTTGCCCGCACCGGGCAGGGCAGCCGGGGGAAGAACCTCAGTCTCGCTCATGAGCCTATCTTTCTGCAACACGAGGTTGCGCACTTTGTAGAACGTTGGGTTTCGGGCTGCGTTTGAGAGCACCAAACTCACCCGAGCGAATAACGCATCTGAACAGAGTCGGGGGCGAAGCCCGCACTGAGCTTCACCCCCTGCATGCCTTGGCCGGGCACTCGCCTGATCCGAAATATACCGATCGGCGAGCGCGCATCCGCCACGTGGCGGCCTGTACTTACCAGCCGCGCTCCGCCAGACGATGCGGCGCGGGCAGATCGGCAACGTTGATGCCGACCATGGCCTCGCCCAAACCGCGCGATGCATCCGCCAGTTTTTCGGGGTCGTTGTAGAACGCGGTTGCCTTCACGATGGCCTTAGCGCGTGCCTCGGGGTTGCCGGATTTGAAGATGCCGGAGCCGACGAATACGCCGTCCGCGCCCAGCTGCATCATCATGGCGGCGTCGGCGGGGGTTGCCACGCCACCGGCGGTAAACATGACCACGGGCAGCTTACCGGTCTTCGCAACTTCGAGCACCAGGTCGTAGGGGGCGGCAAGTTCTTTCGCCTTCACGTACAGCTCGTCGGGCATGGTGCTGTACAGGCCCTGCAGCTCGGCGATCTGGCGCTTAATGGTGCGGATATGCTTGGTCGCCTCCGAGACGTCACCGGTGCCAGCCTCACCCTTCGAGCGGATCATAGCGGCACCCTCGGCGATACGGCGCAGCGCCTCACCCAGATTGGTGGCGCCGCATACGAACGGCACCGTGAACTGGTGCTTGTCAATGTGGTTCACGTAATCGGCGGGGGAGAGTACCTCTGACTCGTCGATGTAATCCACCTTGAGGCTTTCAAGAATCTGCGCCTCAACAAAATGCCCGATGCGCGCCTTCGCCATCACGGGAATCGAGACGGCGTTAATGATGCCCTCAATCATGTCGGGGTCGGACATACGGGCCACGCCGCCCTGCGCACGAATATCGGCGGGTACGCGCTCAAGCGCCATGACGGCGACGGCACCAGCATCTTCGGCGATCTTGGCCTGTTCGGGGGTGACGACGTCCATAATGACGCCGCCCTTGAGCATGTCGGCCATGCCGCGCTTGACGGTCAGGGTTCCGGTGGCAGGGGGCGTGGTGGTCATATCTGTGTCCTCGGGGTCGGGGCGACGCGCGGGGGCGACGCCGTCAGGGGCAGCTTAGTCCGTCAGGTGCGTGCGTCCAGGAAGGCACGTCGCGACCGGGCGAGCTCCTCCAGGAGCCTGTGCTCGGCGTCGGCGTAGTCGCTCTCGGCGTGCCCGTTCATGGCGCGCTGGCGGAGCTGGGCCAGGTCCACGGCCGCCTTCTGGAACCTCTTCATGGCCCTGCCCGCCGCTGGCCCCCGGTTACGGGCCCACCGTCGGGCCTGACGGCGCCCCGTCCCGGTGGTGAGCATGGTGACCTCGGCGCCGGTGAGCCAGGAGGCCCGGGAGTAGTCGGCCAGGCGCGAGGCCATGGCCCTGCGCTCCATCTGGCGCAGGAGCACGATGCCGCCGATCCACATGAGGAAGACGGGGATCTCGACCGCCAGCAGGACCGGGGTCGACAGGCTGGCGATGACACCGTTCCAGAAGGCGTGCCCGCACACCGCCAGGGCGTAGCCCACCAGCGTCATCCACACCCAGGAGAAGCGTGAGCGCATGGTCGAGGCCAGCCCGACGGCGAACCCCGTGCAGGAGGTGAAGGTCAGGTGGGTGAAGGGTGTCATGATCCCACGGGCCAGGAAGGTCTCGAGGAGCTGGCTCCCGCCTGCGGACGGGTGGGTCTGGTCCAGCTGGTAGGCGCGGAAGAAGTACACGATGTTCTCGGAGAAGGCGAAGGCGCCGGCGATGACGCAGGCGTAGACGATGCCGTCCACCGGGCCGTTGAAGGTGCGTCTCCAGATAAAGAAGATGACGAGCACGCCCAGACCCTTGGCCCCCTCCTCGAAGAGGGGTGCGGCAATGACCGCGCCGGCGGTCTCCCCCACCTCCGGGTCCCCCAGGGCCTCGGCCACGGTCCCCGACAGCCAGTCGTTGAGCAGCACGGCAATGACCACGCTCGTCCCGGCGCCCCACATAAAGGCCGTGACGAGCATGGCGGGGGGCTCAGGTTCCCACCGGTCGATCCACAGGACGGTCAGGAGCACGATCACCAGGGGGACCAGGGCCAGGGCGGCGGGCAGCACCAGCTGGCTGGCGTCCTTCACCGAGCGCACCATGTAGGCCACGAAGCCCAGCAGCGCCAGCCCGCTGACGACCATGAGCAGGACCCCGACGACCTCGTTGCGGCGGCGCGCGCGCTGGGCCTGCGGGCTGGCCCAGCCCGGCACGCTCCCGCCGTACTGGTCGGGCGCGGTGCTGGTACCGGTGGTGTAGGAGAAGTTGTAGGTACCGGCGGAGTAGCCCCAGCCGTTGTCACGGCGCGTAAAGCGCGAGGAGGCGCCCGCTGGGGGCAGGTGGGGGTCCCGGGGGGTCAGCGGTGCTGCCCCAGGTGCTGTGGTCATGGGGATCTCCTGGTGGGTCGGGGGGCTTCTGGGTGACGGTACCGCGCAGACCGCCATTGTGTCTGCCCTGGGCAGCGTCTCCCCGGGGCCCTAGGGTCTGGGGCCCGGGGCGTACGGACCTGGGTCGGGATTGTAAGGGTCCAGGGTGTAGGAGTCCAGGGTGTAGGAGTCCAGTGCGTAAGGAACCGGGCCAGGGGCGTAGGGGTCCGGGCCGGGCAGGCTCCCGGGGGCGTACAGGCCCAGTGCGTAAGAAACCGGTCCGGGGGCGTAGGGGCCCGCTAAGGGGACATACGGGACCGGGACCGGGGCGTACGGGCCCGGGGCGTACGGACCTGGGCCCGGGATGTAGGGGACCGGGCCTCCCGGCGTTCTGGGAGGCGGCACCACCCTCACGGGCGCCGCGCCGACCGGGCCAGGGGTCCTTGCGGGCACGCGGCCGGGCGGCACCGTCGTGGGCGGCACCGGGTTCGTGGGGGGAAGGAAGGGGACCAGGAGACCGCGGGCGGCGGCGAGCTCACCCAGGGCGCTCTCAAGACAGGCGCTGACCTCCTGGCTGAGGACGCCGTCGGGCGGGGTCCGCCTGCGCAGGAGGGCCAGGGCCATGACGGCCCGGCAGAAGCGGCCGCTGACCTCCGCGGCGTCGGGCCGGAGGCAGTTCCTGCGCAACCAGGCCCTTCCCGCGCCACTGGTCGCCATGCCCACCTCCAACGGCGTGAGGCGCCCGGCTTTGACGTCACCGGCCAGTGAGGCCCGGATCCGGGAGGGCTCCGTGAGCGAGACCACCAGGACGGTCGCCCCCCAGGCCAGGGCGAGCAGCGCCAGGACCCCGAGGTAGACGCCCGGGTGGTCCTCGGAGAGCTGGTGCGTCATCCAGGACTCCAGGACCACCATGGCCAGGACCCCGCCTCCGAGCACCGCCACCTGTATGGCCTTAGAGCGCGTGCGGGCGGCCCGGCCCAGGGCCAGGGCCGGGCAGAAGGTGGAGACCACGGCCTGCACGGTCACCAGGACGGCAGCGACCCCGGGCAACCCCCTCGCCAGCAGGGAGACGCTGACGACCAGGGCCTGCCCGCAGGCCATGAAGCCCGTGTAGGTGACCGCGTCCAGGACGCCGCCGACGTCCTCGCGCCACAGGAGCAGGAGCAGGGCCAGCCCCGCCCCGGTGAGCAGGGCGTGGACCAGCGGGGTGCCCACCAGGCCGGGGGACACGGCGACCTGGGGCAGCAGGAAGGACAGGCGCACCTGCCCTACCACGTCCTCCAGGCCGTACTCCGCCAGCAGCTCGGTGGTACCCCACAGGAAGGCCACGAGCACGAGGATCCGGTACCTGGCGGTCCTGGCGGCCCACAGCAGGTAGCCGACGGTCACCGCCACCGGGACGAGCGCCCCGCCCAGGGCCCGGAGCACGTGCCCCAGGAGAGCGCCCCTGGTAGTGAGCAGGACCACGGAGCCGACCAGGGCCACCAGACCCAGGACGACCAGGACGGGGGCCGTGGACCGCCGGGCCCGGAACCTGGTGAGGCCCTCCGGCAGGACCGCCGCGTCCAGCTGCAGCTCTTCCAGGCGGGCCAGGTGGGTTCTCTCGTCCCATGCGGGGATAGGCGAGCCATCGGGAGCGCTGTTGCCCGAGTCGATAAGCGCCTGACGGTAGAAGTCCGGAACATAGTGGGCATGGACATCGATGAGGCGGGACATGCGCGTGATTCTCG
>ERZ773073.59-NODE-59-length-60324-cov-24.498797_pt1 | contig 60324 bp, 75 predicted proteins | sample MGYA00580616_ERZ773073 | MGnify/ENA primary metagenome ERZ773073 (study PRJEB29015, sample SAMEA2737960) | human oral metagenome | biome: human oral; feature: human-associated habitat; material: dental | place: China | collected 2131 ...
TTCAAGCCCGATTTTTATTATGCTTCTTGATTGTCTTTTTTAAAGAATACTCTATTCAATCTATCAACGATAGCTGATAAAGCACCGTCTCCAGAAATGTTACATGCTGTTCCGAAGCTGTCTTGAGTGATGTAAAGAGCGATCATAAGAGATAGCATGATTTCGTTGAATCCAAGAACAGATTGTAATAATCCAAGAGCAGCCATAACAGCTCCACCAGGAACACCAGGAGCAGCCACCATTGTTACTCCTAGAAGTAGAATGAATTTAACCATAACTACAGCTGATGGGAAACTAGCTCCGTGTTGTAACCAGTAAACAGCAGATGCGCAAGTAGTTAAAGTAATTGTACTACCTGATAGGTGAATAGTTGCAAATAACGGAATAGTGAAGTTTGCAATATTTTTGTCGACACCCATGTTTTTAGCACTTTTTAGTGTAACTGGGATAGTAGCTGCTGATGATTGAGTACCGATAGCTGTCATGTAAGCTGGTAAAATTTTAACAAGCATTTTGAATGGATTTTTCTTGTTCATTGAACCTGCAACAGTGTACTGAATAGCTATAATTATAAAGTGTAATACGATTATTAGAACGAATACTAAAGCGAAGATTTTTAAGATTTTGAATACTTCACCAGAAGCAGTAATGTTCATGAATACCCCAAGGATATATAGTGGTAATAGTGGAATAATTAATGAAGAAAGTAATTTTTCAATAATTTCTCCAAAGTCATTAAATCCTTGTTTAAGACCTTCAGATTTAGTTGCAGAGATTCCGATACCTAGAATAAATGAAATAATAAGCGCTGTTGTAACATCGAAGATAGGTGTCATTTTAAATTCGATATAACCTTTAAGCATTAAATCTTCTGGGTTTTGGAAAGTTTGTAAAGTAGAATTAGCAAGTAAGTTAGGTAAAGTTACTTTTGCTACTAGGAAAGCGAATGTTCCGGCGATAAGTGTAGAAACATAAGCAACTCCAGTAGAAAGTCCAAGAAGTTTCCCAGCGTTGTTAGACACTTGGCTAATACCTGGTACGATAAAGCCTACAATAATTAATGGGATAGTAAACCCTAAGAATGAGCTGAAAATTGATGAGAAAGTAACAAATCCTCTAATAATAGAAGTAGGAAGGAAGCTTCCTAAAACAATCCCAAGAGTAACAGCTAAAATAAGTTTTGCTAATAATGGTATTTTTTTATAAAAACTCATGATAATATTCTCCTTTATTCATTTAAAATTTATATAAATAGATAACTTTATACAAAGTTATCTTTAACATTTAAAACTACAATTGTATTTTTTAAAAAGACATGTGTTCATTATACAAGAAAAAAAGAGTTTTGTAAAGGGAAATTGTCAGAAAATTTTGTTAAAATAAAAAAATATAGGAATTAGATATAAAGATTACCCTCTTTACTGGAAACTTAATATCCAATAAGGAGGGTATCAAAATATTTTGCGTATTTCTACTTATATTTTTTTAACAAATTCACTTTTAAGTTTCATCGCTCCAAAACCATCGATTTTGCAGTCGATATTGTGATCTCCGTCTACAAGACGAATATTTTTAACGCGTGTTCCTTGTTTTAGTATAGAAGAACTTCCTTTAACTTTTAAATCTTTAATTACAGAAACAGTATCTCCATCTTGAAGAACATTACCGTTAGCATCACGGTAAACTTTTTCTTCCTCAGCATTAGCAACATCTTCTGGTGACCATTCATGAGCACACATAGGGCATACTAACATATTTCCGTCTTCATAAGTATATTCACTATTACACTCTGGACAATTAGGTAGTGTCATTTTTCTTCCTCCATAAATTTTCAAATTTGTACAAAGATTATTATATCATAATCAGATGTAATATCAAATTATATCTTGGCGAAACCATATATTAAGTCGAATATATTACTTGTGAGCAAAAAAGTTGTAAGTTTCAGAAAACAGTACTAAAATTTAAAAAAAAGAGATAATTAGTTTGGTAGATACTATATTAATATCTTTCAGACTATATTTATTAAGACAAAAGGAGTCAAATAATGATTAAATATGATTTATTAGTAATTGGATTTGGAAAAGCAGGAAAAACATTAGCTGCCACTTTTGGAAATGAAGGGAAAAAAGTAGCAGTTGTGGAAGAAAGTAGCGAGATGTACGGAGGAACTTGTATCAACATCGGATGTATACCGACAAAAACTCTAATTGTTGCTGCTGATAATAAAAAAGAGTTTAAAGAGGCGAAAGCAACTAGAGATACTGTTGTATCTAAACTTAACGCGAAAAACTTTGCAATGCTTGACAATAACCCTAATATAGATGTTTATACGGCTAGTGCGAAGTTTGTATCCAATAAAGTAGTGGAAATTTCGGTAAACGGTGAAACTAAGCAGTTAGAAGGGGATATTGTTGTAATTAATACAGGGGCAAAAAATAATGTACTACCAATACCAGGATTAACAACATCTAAAAATGTTTACGATAGTACACAGTTTCAAGAATTAGAGTCTACTCCAAAAACTCTAGGAATTATTGGTGGAGGAAATATTGGGATAGAGTTTGCTAATTTATATGCGCGTTTCGGTGTAGATGTTACTGTTATCGATTTTGCACCAACGGTATTAGGTCGTGAAGATAAAGATATAGCCGAAATGGCCAAAGGTTATTTAGAAGAAGCAGGAGTAACGTTTAAATTAGGAACTGCTACAAAAGAAATTCGTAATAATGGAGAAAAGGTTGTAGTTGATACAGAAAAATATGGAGAGTTAGAGTTTGATGCTCTTTTACATGCAACAGGGCGTCGAGCTAATACAGAAAATCTTGGATTAGAAAACACAGATATCAAAGTAAATGAAAGAGGCTTTATAGAAGTCGATGATTATTGTCAAACAAATGTAGAAAATGTTTTTGCAGTTGGTGATGTTAATGGTGGCTTACAGTTTACATATGTATCGTTAGATGACTTTAGAGTGGTAAATGGGTACCTGCATGGTAATAAGGACTACACAAGAGCAAATCGTAAAAATGTTCCTTACTCAACATTTATTTCACCAGTATTATCTCATGTAGGGCTTCACCAAGCAGAAGCTGAAGAAAATTATTCTAACGTAGCGGTAGCAAGTCTGCCAGTTGCTAATATGCCAAGAGGAGCAGTTAATCAGGATCAAAGAGGTATATATAAAGTAATAGTTGATAAAGATACTAATTTAATTCTTGGTGCAACACTATTTGGAAAAAATTCTGAAGAGATTATAAACATAATAAAAATGGCAATTGATAATAAAATTCCATACACTTATCTAAAAGATCAGATTTTCACACATCCAACAATGGCTGAGAACTTGAATGATGTATTCAAATTAATTAAATAGAAAAGATTAAATCCCTGCAGAACTAAGTTCAACAGGGATTTTTTGGTTATTGTCTAGCGTTTTATAAGTTTTAATAATTTTCTACGAAGCGGTAAACCGTAGTTATACATTAGGTTGAATGATTGAGAAAGAACTAGGTCAAATTCTCCGTAATATTCAACTATATTAGGAGCGAATTTTGATTTGAAACCAAGAAGGCTGTCGTTAAGATTCCCTTCGATTCCGCCCATTGATACTTCGCTAACACCAATCGTTTGAGCTGTTCTCATCGTATCAGAGAATACTTTGTATTGCGCAGGTAATTTCGCAAAACTTTCATTCATTCCTGCATAAATAATCTCAGCATGGTTTCCATAGGCTATAGTAATAGCTGCGCTAATTACTTGGTCTTTAGTTTTATCCTCAATTTCAAGAGTATTAAACAATGTTATTAATTTTTCTATTCCAGCTACTTGTTCAACAAGAGTACGTTTTTTCTTAGGAGATTTCTCCTCGAGTGCTTCGATTTCTAGTTCTAGATTTTCTTTACGCATTTGGCATTCTTCAAGTGCTTTTTCGACATTTATATATGAAATATAAAGTAGTGCATTATCTTCGAAAGTATCTAATAAGTTTTCAAAATACTCACGTCCTCGTAACGAGATATTTTTTCTTTTTTCTGTACATGCTAGCGCAAATAAGAAATCATCTAGGTTTTCTTTTCCACAACGACGTACTTCAACAAATTTTTTATCAGCATCACGAATCAAACGACGTGTATCCTTAGGAAAAAGGTCAGGAACTTCGGCTGTTAGCTTGGTTACAGTGTTGAAACGAGGTTGGATAGTGCTACTCATATCAAGACTGAATCCATTATGCTTATATCCATATTTTTTAAATACCTTTATAAGCTCATTATCTGTTCTTTCTACATTTATGTCTTTAAACTCGTGGAGTTTTTCATCTTTAATCGCAACAGGAATGTCCAACTTAACTAGTTTTGCAGTTTTATTTTTTGCATATTTTTTTAAATTTTCTAAAAAGAATGATACAAGTTCTTTATTATCATAATCCATAATAGGACCACGAGGGGCATACCAAAACCCTTTTTTAGTCAGTATTTGAGTCGCTGCGACAATGTTGTTACTTTCATCAACAACAGCAACACGCTCAACACCCCAAGTGTTTTTTATTTGTGCCCACTCTGTCGCTTGCATCATATTTCCAAGTTTGTGATTTTTTACAAATTCTGTATATTTTTCGGTATCAATTTCGGTTAAAAATTTCATAAGTTACCAATCCTTTAATTCAAAGTACAATTAATGATACCAAATTATAGTGGAAAAATCAATTTTGAAAAGAGTGTGTATTTACAACAGGAAAGAAAAACTATATAATTAGATATGATAGATTATTTTAAAAGGAGTTGCTAAATTATGAATATGAATACAGTTTATATAATGCTTGGATTTATTTTTATTTATGCAATAGTTGCAACTATTCGCGATAAAAGAAATAAACAAAACGCTAAAAGTAAAGAAGCATTCGAGAGATTGCAAGAAAAAAGTTATAAAAAAGAATTAGAAAGTGTAATAAACTTTAGCCAAAATGATGCATTCAATATCGCGGCGCTTAGAAAAAAATACTTTTTAAACTTCGTAGATGCTAAAAAGCTGTGGGAAATACTAAAAACAAGAAAATAGGCTAGGAGAATAAATAATGAAAATAGGATTAATTATAATATTAGGGGTATGTCTTTTTGTATACTTTTCGATTAAATCAAAAACGCCAAACCCAGAAGCAGAAGAAAAAGCACGTTTAAGTAAAGAAAAATATGAAGAACTAATAAAAGAAGAAAAGAAAGAAGAAGTGCTAGCGGTAATAGACACAACTCAAGGAGACATAGCTAATATAAAATTGTTAAGAGAAGCGTATGGTTTGAATCTACTAGATGCTAAAAATTTATGGGAACATATTAAGCCAAGCGTACTAGAGAGCATGGACTTCTCTAATGTAAAAGAGATAGTAGACTACTCTCAAGGAGATATAGCCAATATAAAAATTATTAAAGATTATTACAAAATAGATTTGAAAATAGCTAAAGAATTATGGGATAGTATAAGAGAACAAGAAAATCAATAAAAGGTAGATTCTATAATAAGAAGGCAAGAGATTAATTTTATAGTTTTAGAAAGTTGATCTAATTAGCTGTAGATTGAATGTGTATAAAATAAACCAGTAGAAAGATACTCAATAAAATTGATGTTAAAAACATAATTTCGAGTTACTTCTTACTGGTTTTATTTATTTTCCTTCTATTGTAATTATCCAAACTTCACTGCGAGCTGTTGTTTTGAAAGGTGGTCCCCAAAAACCGTAACCAGCAGATGTAAAGAAATGTCTGCCGTTAATTTCTTTATAACCATAATCTAGAGTATAAATACGTTCTGTAATATAGTTAATTGGCCACATTTGTCCATGATGAGTATGACCGGATAGCTGAACATCGATAGGTAAGGTAGAGTGGTAGTCGATAGCATCTGGCTGGTGATCAACGAGAACAATAGTCTGGTTAAGATTTACACTCTTAAGTAGGTCAGCTGTGTCTAGTCTATCACGACTAACGCTTCTATCTTTACGGCCAACTAAGGTAACATCTTTATTAAGGTCCACACTTTCATCAAATAGAGGAATTATACCTGCTTTTTTAACCTCATCTACTATCTCTTGTGCATCTCGGTCATGATTCCCCATTGTTGTATAGACTCCTAAAGGAGCATTTAGCTTACTAAGCGTTTCTTTCATATTATGCTTTTTGTACATAACCATGTCATCATCCATAAGGTCTCCTGCGATAACTACAGCATCAGGTTTTTGTTCAGAGATAATTTTGTTTAATTTTTCTAGCTGACCATTACCAAAAAATGTTCCAAGATGTAGATCAGAAACCATAGCTATCTTTATAGGTTTTTCTATTTTTTTATCTACTTTTATAGTTTCGCTTTTAACAATAGGTGAATACGCCCAATATAGACCTAAAGCAGACATACTTATAAGAAATATAACTGTTATTCCTAAACTAAATCCTTGAGAAAGATTTAGCTTAAATAGTTTTAACACTAATTTTGCAATTAATAATATTACAGCTATAATAGCCCCGTTAACAAAGTAGAAAAACCAAATATTTCCATAGTTGACCCAAGGAGCACCCAACTTCAACATATATGCTACGATAGAGAAGTTTGCGGAGCTGAAAAATATTATCGCGATAAAAAGTTTTAATCCAGGGGTAATGAATGGAGTGAGCATCCATTTAAAACCGAGCCATAAAAGTACAACGAGTACTTCATAAAAGATAGCTATACCGATAAAGGCAGCTATAACTTTCCAATTAACAATCATGTAAAATCCTCCAGTTAATTTATCAATAAAATAAGAAGATCATAGTATTAAGACTAGATCCTCATATTTATAAAAATTAAATTTAATAAAGTAATCTATAATATTTATAGACATTAAAAAGAGGGGAAAACCCTCTTTTCAGTCATATTATTTTCCTAATTTTTCTAATTGTTTAGCTAAGCGCTCGTTTACGAAGTCCCAGTTAACTACACGGAAGAATTCTTTAATATAGTCTGGACGACGGTTTTGATAGTTTAGATAGTAAGCATGCTCCCAAACATCTAGTCCAAGAATTGGAGTAAGTCCTGTTAAAAGTGGAGAATCTTGGTTAGGTGTTGAAGTAATAACTAATTTTCCATCTTTATCAAGAGCTAACCATGCCCAACCACTACCGAATCTTGTAGCTGCAGCAGCAGAAAAGTTTTTAACAAACTCTTCGTAACCACCTAATTCAGCATCGATTTTTTCTTTAACTAATCCACCGAATTCAGAAGAATCAGGTTTAGTTAGAGATTGCCAAAATAGTCTGTGGTTGTGGTGACCACCAGCGTTGTTGATAACTGCTTGACGAATGTCAGCAGGAACACTATCAATATTTTTTAGCAACTTGCAAAGGCAGTTTACTTCGAATTCTGGGTGTTTTTCTAAAGCTGCGTTTAAATTATTAACATAAGCAGCGTGGTGTTTCCCGTGATGAATTTCCATTGTTTTAGCATCGATAACAGGCTCTAAGTAATCAAAAGCATAAGGTAATTCAGGTAATTTAAATGTCATAGTAATAAGCCTCCCGGTTTTTTTAATCAATATATATAAGTTAATTATAAGAAAATTTTTAAAAATAAACAACAAAACTGCTTGTAAAAAATAATTTTATAATTGAGGAAACAATTTGAAAGTAATTGTATAAGTTCGAAAAAAGTGATAGAATATATAAAGTGAGAAATTTTTAAGGAGAAAAGTCGTGAATAAATTTATAAAAGAGCATGGACAAATGGTTTTATGGTTTATATTTGTGATATTTATGTTTATATCGCTTAGTATGGTCTTCACCCATGGACCAGAATACGCAATAATCGTCTTTATATTCAGTTTTATATTACTATGCCCACCTGTTATCAAACTTATTCAACGCAAAACAAGGATTAAGAAAGTGGTGTTAGGAGCGATAGCTGCTTTGATATTGTCGTTTACTATGATGATGAGCAATCATTTCAGTGGAGCAAAAAAAGAAGAGCAGATAAGAACGTTCCAAGAGAAGAAGGAAGAACGCGAGAAAAAAACTGAAGAGCAGACAGATGAAAAACGAGATACTTCTGAGGAAAGTAAATCTCAAAATCAAATGCAGACATCAGCGCCGCAACAGAGTCTAGAAAAAGAGATGAAGGCGACTATGGACGATATTAAGAAAGAGCAAAAAGCACAAGAACAAAAGCAAAAGCAGGAGAAGGCTAAAAAAGCAGTAGTAGTTCGTGCAAGTAAAAAGAGCGGACAGTACTATACTCCAGAGCATCCTTCTTACAATAAGGTAGCAGCTAAAAACTTATTAGTCTTTAATTCAGAGGAAGCGGCACAAAAAGCAGGATATAAGAGAGCAGCGTAAAAAAGCATAAAAAAAATCGACGTAGCAATTAAGTTACGTCGTTTTTTGTTGTTACACTTCTTTTTTATATGTACTTACTATCTCTTTAGCAGTAGCTAAATTCATATGTTTTTCAGCACGTAGTTTTTCAACTACTTCATCAAGAATATCAGTAGTTGCACCTGCTAAAATAGCTAATGATTTTGCATGTAGCTTCATATGACCTTTTTGAATACCATCTCCGACTAATGCACGTAAAGCAGCAAGGTTTTGAGCAAGGCCAACAGAAACGATAATGCTTGCCAAAGTTTTTGCATCAGGATTTCCTAACATAGTGCGTGCTACTTTTACGCTAGGATTGATTCCAATAGAACCACCAACACTCGCTACTGGCATCGGCAATGTTAGTTCCCCAATTAGAACCCCTTTTTCTAAATCGCAAGTCCAAGTAGAAAGTCCTTTGTATTTTCCGCTGCGTGCTGCCCAACTTTGGCAACTAGCTTCAATAGCGCGCCAATCATTTCCGCTTGCGATAACAATACTGTCGATACCGTTGAAAATTCCTTTGTTGTGTGTTGCTGCACGATAAGTATCAGCTTGAGCAAACTTGCTCGCTAGTTCTATACGTTTTGCAAGGTATTCTCCATTATCTCCAAGATTTGAAAATGGAATTTCACAGCGACTTGAAACTAAAGAACGTGTTGCGTAGTTAGATAAAATTGCCATAAGGGCAACGCCACCGGTAAGACTTTCAAGAGATATTTTTACTGCCTCAAGCATAGTGTTAAGCATATTAGCACCCATCGCTTCTAAAGTATCAACTATTAAATAAACAACTACAAAAGTAGTATCATCCTCAGTCAGAACTTTAACCTCTAAATCGCAAGCACCACCGCCACGCTTAACTATAGATGGATAAGCTTCGTTTGCTGTTTTAAGCAAAAGCTCTTTGTTTTCTAAAATAAGATTGCTTGTAGCTTCAATATCGTTAATATCATAGAGCGCAATATGTCCGATCATCTTTCTATCGTGGATAGTGGTACTAAATCCCCCGCAACGTTCAACTATTTTTCCAGCATTGCTGCATGCAGCAACAACAGAGGGTTCTTCCGTAACCATAGGAACTAGATAGCTTTTTTTATCAACAACAAAATTAGGAACAACGCTAAATGGTAAAGAAAACGTCCCGACAACATTTTCTACCATATTATTAGCTGTTTCAAAATCTAATAATTTGTTGTCGTTAACTAAGTTGAAATGCTCATTATCTAAAATATTAGCTTCTTTAATAACATTTAAACGTTCAACTCGATTTTTTTTGTAAAATTCACTCCAATTATTCATTATAGGAGCCTCCCTTTCGGTAATTTTTGAAAAAACCTCACTAACAATTAACTAATAGCTTTATAAATAGTGGTGTTAGCGAGGTTTATAAGTTAGTGTAAAATTAACTAAGTTTTAAATTTGTATTTTATAGATTCGTTTGTGATTCTCGATTTTTTCTAGGACGAAACGACTTTTATCACGAATATCAGAAATATCTAGATTACCATCTTCATCAACGGTAGTATCTCTAAAGAACATTTTTTCATATTCATCAACAGAGATTTGTTTTCTATTATTAAACTGTTCAAGTCTATTAGTTTTTAATTGGTTTTCATAACCTTCGACTAGCGTCATACCAAATACTTCGGCAACAGCACCACTTCCATAACTATAAAGAGCAATTTTATCCCCTGCTTTAAGAGTAGTGTTGTTTTCAAGAAGAGATAATAGCCCTAAGAATAATGAACCTGTATAAATATTACCAACACGTTGGCTATAAAGAATAGATTCGTTAAAACGTGCTAATAAGTTTTCTTTTGTAGATTCATTATTTTCTTGTTCTAATAACAGTTGTAATCCTTTAAGTCCAAGTTTTGGATATGGTAGATGTAAACATACCGCACTAAAGTCTTGTAGCTGTTGTTTTGTTCTTTCTAAATATTTAGCCCAAACAGTCTCTAAACATCCAAGATACTGCTCAGTTGAAAATTTTCCTTCAACAAAAGCGTATTGAGAATAGTTGGGACGCCAAAAATCCATGACATCACGAGTAAGGCAAAGATTATCATTGTTTAATTCTAGAAGACGAGGATTACTAGTAACGAGCATAGCGCAACTACCAGCTCCTTGTGTAGATTCTCCAGAAGATTTTATTCCATATTTAGCGATATCGCTCGCAATTACAAGTACCCTTGAATGAGGATTGTTCAAGACATGGTTTTTTGCAAAATCAAGAGCTGCAGTAGCACCGTAGCAGGCTTCTTTTACTTCGATAGTACGCACGAATGGCTGAATATCTAATAGACCGTGGATAAATACCGCAGAAGCTTTACTTTGGTCGATACCAGACTCTGTTCCGACTATAATCATATCTATTTTTTCTAAATCGTCATTATCTAAAATTTCAAAAGCAGCTTGAGCGCCAAGTGTAACGATATCTTGGCTTACTGGCGGAATACTCATTTCTAATTGAAGTAAACCTTTAGTAAATTTATCAGGTTCAATACCACGAGCTATTGCTAGGTCACGAATATCTAGATAGTACTCGGGCATTGCAAACCCAATCTTATCAATTCCTATTTTCATTTTATTTTTACCTTTCGATTACTATTAATCTAATTTTTCCTAAAATATATATTGAACTCCTCAAGAGCTCAAATAAAATTTACGCAACTACTATTGTATACAATTTTTCCTAAATAGTCCACAGTTAGACTGTTTAAAGTTAAAAAAGTTTCTTGACAATAAGATTTTAGTATAGAAGCTTAAATTAAACTTAAAAAAAACTAGATTTAGTTATTCTAATTGATAGAAGGAAACAATAAATCTAGTTATATATTACTTATAATAAGATTAAATAATACCAACTATCCTTATATCGGTAACATTTTAAGTAGTTGGATTTCTTTAAAGGGGAATAAATGGGGGAAACTTTTCAAGCTTTTCTCTTAAGTCTGCTTTCATATTTTGGGTCACGTGAGTATACACATCAAGGGTGACCGTGGTGTTTGAGTGACCCAATCTCTCTGAAATAACCTTAATTGGAACTCCTGCTTCAACTAACAATGCCACGTGTGTGTGTCTAAACATATGAGATGATAGTCCGTGTTTTCTTAAACACAACGCTATAGTGGCTATCGAAATATTAAATATTCTATCTTTGTTGGAAATAAAATCGTAGAGGATGTTTAACACTATATCATTCACCTCTATTGTTCTTATGCTATTAACTGTTTTTGGGGAGGTAATTTGCCCGTTTTGCAATCTAGTTTTATTAACATGAATTAATTTATTTGTAAAATCAACATCATTTGGAGTTAACGCCAAAAGTTCACCTGCTCTTAATCCTGTGTATAATTGAACTATCACAAAATTTCTAGTTAGATTATGTTCTATTTTTCCCAAAGTTTCCTTGATTTTATCTGTTTCGATAAATTTTATTTTTTGATTTTCAATAAATCTTTCTTCTTTTGTAAATGTAAATTCCAAGGTTACATCAAAATCCGGAACATAGTATTTTTTTATAAATTTAAACAGCACATTGAACAACGTCTTAATTAATTTAATGACGGCAGGCTTATATTTGAATCTATAATCTATTAATTTTCTATCATACTTTATTTTAGTGATTTCTGATAAGTCCAAATTATCATCTAGTAACGCAAGATATACTTGATAATTCTTGAATGTATTTACACTTACACTACTTTTTTTAAACTCCAAAAATTTCTGCTTATAATATCCTAACTTTTCCACTTTTTGCTCTGGATTGAGTATCTTATTAATTTTTTCTTGCAGCTCTTCGTATGCTTCTTTTTCGGTAGCACGCGTTTTATTTGGCTTAACTACTGAAATACGCTTTGTTTTACCGTCAAGTCCTTTGTAGGTCTGAACGTATTTATAATTTCCCTGTTTAGTCAGTTCTTTGTACATTAAAATACACATCCTTTCTTGATAAATTTGGTCGTGTATGATATACTTAATCTATACATAATTATCTTAGGATCTTTTAAGAGTTACATTTTTATATGACGATATAGAAATGCTTAAAATAGTCCTACTGGTTTAAACGGCCACAAACTCTCTAACTCTTGGCGGGGTACAGGGAGTTTTTTATTTTGTGTAAAAAAGCATTAAGGTTATTATTTCAAATCTAGTTTAATTATTTTTTTCTCTTTAAATGAAAATGATGGTTGTACTTCTAATTCAAGTGAACCTTCTTCATTTACTGCGAATGCTTGAGTTGCGTTTTCAAATACTCTGTTAGCTGAAATTGTTTCTAAAGTAACTTGAATAGGATAAGATTCTGCTTTTTTACCGTTAACGTATAAAGTAAGTTCAGTACCTACTGAATAATCTTTGTCAGAAAGATTTTTAATATCATATGTAACTAATAGAACTTTCTTAACTGGTTTTTGCTCGAAACTATTTCTTTCATCTGTCCACACAGCTGTTTTAACTGTAATTTCTGCTTCTTTGTCAAAAATAATAGGTTTACCCAATTCAGCTTCGTTAGTATTTTTCTTCTCTTCTTTTTGTTCAGATTTATTAGAAGATGAATTATTTTCAGTTTTTGAAGAACAACCTGTAAGTGCTACTGTACTAGCAAGAAATGTACTTAATAATATTCTTGATTTTTTCATTCTTATAAACTCCTTTAAATTATTTTCGGTGGTATTTTACCATAATGGATAGCTAAGGGTAGCTATCTAAAATTTTCGTCTCAATTCTACAACTTTACCAATTATTGTTAAAGGTAATGCTTCTATTTCTTCATTTGTATAAAAAACTGGATTATAAGCGCTATTGTTAGGTATAAGCATTATCCCATTGTCAGAACGCTCATATCTCTTACATGTTGCATCATCACCATTAACCATTACAATTACTGTATCTCCGTTGTCTGCTGTACTTTGCTTTTTCACAATAACAACATCACCGTTTTCTAGAGTAGGATACATGCTATCTCCTTTGATTTTCAATCCAAAAAACTCTCCTTGATTTTCCCATGATTTAGGAATCTCTTCATAGTCGATTATATCTTCTATAGCTGATATTGGTATTCCTGCTGGCACAGTACCTAATACTGGAATTTGTATACCTTTTTGAGTTTCTGGTTGAACCCCAAGTAAAAAATGTGATGTGGTGTGTAAAGCTCTAGCAAAATCCTCAATTCTGTTTAGAGGTAATTCTCTTGTCCCATTAAAATATCTAGAAATAGCAGATTTTGCTATTCCCACTCTACGAGCCAATTCACTCATCGATATGTTTTGTTCACTAGTCAATTGTTTTACTGTTTCAACAACTTCTTTATTATTTTTCATTTGAATCACCTCCATTTACCATATTATAGCATTGTTCTCTTTTGAATACAAGTAATATCTTTTTGAAACATTTTTAATATTTTTTGGCAAAAAGTGTTGACAAAAAAGAACGACAATGTTATTATTAAGTTGTTCCCGAAAAAGAACAAGAAATTGAAAGGAGGAAAATATGCGATTAGATATAACGAGATTAAAAGCAGAAAGAATAGCAAAAAGTCTTTCGCAAGAAGATATGGCTTTTAAAATGGGTTGGACTTCTAGGACACCTTATGCTAAGCGTGAGCTTGGTTTGGTAGATATTGGAGTAGATGAATTTTTAAAAATGATAAAGATATTGGGCTACTCAGAAAAAGATATTTTACTTTTTTTTAAAGAAGATGTTCCCGAAAAAGAACGATAAGAAAGGAGTGATTAAATGTTCAACGCTTATGAGGATAAATTGAAAAATCCTAAAGACTGGTTAAGCAGAGATGACTTGCGGAAATTTCTTGAACTTGATACAGACAAAGGGAAATTTAACGAGTATATGTTGGAGTTGGAAAGTTTAGACAATTCATACGAATATATGCAGGGTACTAAGCAGACTAATATGACTTACAACAAAGTCAGAATTTACAATTATATTAATTCCCAACTACTGAATAAGAAGCGGGAAAAGGCAAAGAAAGGAGCATAAATGGAAATGAGCGTTCAATTTAAATATATATATGTGGTGCTTATGTTAATAAATTTGTGTTTAAATATTTACGCCCAGAAAACGAAAAATAGAACTTTAGAGATAATAACCTGGGCGATAGTATTACATGTTCCGTTTATCTATGTTATACTTTCTCACTAATTCAGAATAAACATAAGCGATAACATTTGAAACTACTTGATAAGTAACTTTATCTGTTATCAGAGGTGTAATTATAGAGAATACGGTTATAAAGAAACATATATCACGATTTAACACTATGTTTTTTACAACTTCCTTATCCAAAAAAGGGTTGTTAAGAATTTCATTATTTTCTTTTATCTGATTTTCAAACCCTAATTCAATTTCCTCTTGAATATCTTTTGGGATATATGATTTTGAGGTTATAAGCGCCTCTTGAAGTTTTGGAAGTTCACGAGTTAGTGTTTCAGATGGGATATTAAATTTTAAATCTTTCAATGTTGCGGAAATTAACTTTTGTTGTGATTCAAACGTGTTAGTAAAGTACAGTTTTTTAAGTTCTCGGTTTGCAACTTTAAGAGGTTCACTGTAATAAGCGTTAATAGTTTCTCTTAGTCTGGTTAAATTGCCAACAAGTGGTTTATTTAAGATTTGAATAGCTTGATTGATTGCTTCTCGTTGGTTTATAACTGGTTCAAGCGCTATTTCCATTTGTTTGCTTAATGAAACTAAATTGTCAGGATAATAAAATAACTTATTTGAATTATTCATAGTTTAGTTCCTTTCTAAAATATTAAGTATTTCATTGAAAAGGTTTAGTAGTAGAATTTAATTTCCTGGAAATACTCAAATAAATTATACCAAAATAGTGAAAGAAGGTCAAACATTTATGAAAGAGTTTTATATATTAATAAATGAACGTTTAACAGAGTTGAACATGAGCAAATATAAGTTAGCAAAGTTAACAGGGATTTTTGAACAAACAATTTATTCCATTTTAAAAGGAGAATCAAAGAATCCTAGATTAGATCACGTTATTAAAATAGCAAAGGTATTAGACATAGATTTAAACAAATTGAAAGGAGTATAACTCATGATTAAACACATACAAAAACGAACACTTAATCTTATCTATTGGACTTTTACAATAATATTCATCTGTTCGTTAGCAATGACTGAAATAGAGTTTGAAATATTGTTTGCGGTCTATATTTTCACAATAAGCACTATATGGTGCGGATTTGATAAGAGATTTGAGAAACATTTTGAATAGGAAGAAAAAATGAGAATAGCAGAAGTTAGAATTAAAGGCGATTTCGGAAAGCCAAGTCTTTTCAGTTACTACTTCTACACCGATTATGATGATCTTTTAAATGGTGATACGGTGTTAGTGATTAGTAATGGACTGCAGTTAGCTATATTCGAAAAATACGTAAATACCGATTTTGTACCAGAAAAATTTATAGTTGCTAAAATTTCTGATAAAGGAATACGAGACAGACTTTTGGAGATGAAAATAAAATGCGGGGATTTCGATAGATGAAATTATTGCTGCAGTTACTATCCAAAGACAAAAAGAGGAGTATTAAAAAAGCAGCCGTTAAAAAACAGCTACTTAATAAAAAATTCAATTATAAAATAACACAAAAAAGGAGAAAATGCAAGAAATGAATGACAATATTAAAAATCCACAACACTATAAATATCCTTTTGGAGAATCTATAGATGTTATTCAGCAAGTAGTAAAAGACTTTGGCAGTGTTTGTCAAGCTAACATTTTGAAATACGGAATCAGAGCTAATAAGAAACATGAAAGTCCAAAAGATGATATTCAAAAAACAATTAGATATGGGGAATTTTGGCTTAATCACTTAGACGGTAAGCCTGCAAGTAGTCCAAGAGTTGAAGAAATAGCAACCATAGACAAGTTAAAAGATATGCTTAACGACCAGGAGAAAGAGCTTATCCAGGATAAGAAGATAAAATGTGTTGTTATTAACAACGAAGAAATTCCAGAGCATGTAGCTCAAGATATAATCAGAGAATTGTGGAGGTTGGCTGATGAAAAACAAAAGATTTAGTGAGCTAATAGAAGATTTGAGATTTACAAGTAACAAAATTTCAGACCAACTAGACAACTTTGATTTTGATAGTTTAGAAAGACGAAAAATAAGAGAGGTTCAGGATATTTTTGACAATAAAGTAATGGAAATGGAGGAGTTTAAAAATGAGGAAGAATGTTGGAGTTAATTTAACTCAAGCAATCAGGAATTATATTTTTAATAATCCTGGTTGCAGCAAATATGATTTAGTTAACGACTTAGGTTTTCCTTACTCAAAAATGAGGATGCCTATAAGCAAACTAAAAAATAACGGTGAAATACTAATTGAAAATGGGTGTTATACAGCTCTTGAAAGTTTGGCTTATTTAAAAGATTATAATCAGACACCCGAAGAGTTCTCAAGAAGAGAATACCTTAAAAAATTAGTAGATGTAGTAATAAACAATATTCAAGAATGTACTGACCATAATATTAAAATTCAATACATTCAAGAAGGTAGAAGATTATTAAAAGATTTAAAATAAAGGAGATTTTTAAAAATGGAATTAAAAGTAAACGTGAATGTAATTATTGCAAGCAAAGAAGATGTGAATTTGTTGGAAGATGTTCTTATTAAACTGGGTAATGGTGAATTTAATGTGGGAAGCATTTCTACCCAAAATATATCATCAGTTCCAACTAATATAAGTCAACCAGTTCAAGAAATTCAAAATGTTGTCCCAATTACCCCGGCGCAAAATACCGCCCCAGTACAAACTCAACCGGTGCAAGCAGCAGTGCCAACGACCGCAAAAACTTATACTTTAGAAGATTTACAACGCGCTTCTGGAGCATTAGTGCAAGCCGGAAAAATTCAACAGTTACAAGGCTTATTACAGCAATTTAACGCAGTATCATTAGCGCATTTAGCACAAGAGAACTTTGGAGCCTTTGCACTTAAATTAAGAGAATTAGGGGCGGATATTTAATGACAGAAATTAATCACAAAGAAAGGGCTCATGCCAAGCTTAGCGCTAGTGGTGCTAGTAGGTGGGCGACTTGTCCTGGTAGCGTGCAGATGGAAGATGGTATTCCAGATAGCGAATCTGTCTATGCTAAAGAGGGAACGTTGGCGCACGAGTTAAGCGAACTCAAACTTAAGCATTATTTAGATCCAAAAGGATTTGGAAAAAGAAAATTAAATGCAGCAGTTAAAAAGCTTAAAGAAAATGAACTCTATCAAACTGAAATGGATTCGTATACGGATAGTTATGTAGATTTTATCAAAGAAAAAGCCTTGAGTTATTCATCTCAGCCTTACATTGAAATTGAAAAAAGAGTTGATTTTTCCAAATGGGTAGAAGGTGGATTTGGGACTTGTGACTGTATCATTATTCACGGCAACACACTTTCTATCGTTGATTTGAAATATGGTAAAGGTGTTCCTGTTTCTGCAGAACAAAATGAACAGCTTATTTTATACGCTTTGGGGGCTTATGAAGCTTTCAGTCTGATATATCAAATAGAACATATTGAGATGAATATTGTTCAGCCGAGACTTAACAATATATCTAGTTGGACTGCTGATTTAACTGAACTTCTATTGTGGGGCGACTATTTCAAATTTCAAGCTGAAAAAGCGTTAAGCGGTGATGGTGAGTTAGTCCCATCTGCTAAGGCTTGTAAGTTCTGTAAAGCGAGAGATATTTGCACTGCAAGAGCCGAGAATAATCTAACTTTAGAAAAAGAAATTCACTTAAATCCCAACGAGATTCCCAAAGATAAGCTTTATGAGTATATTGCTCGTGGAGAAGATATTGCCAAATGGGTTAATGATTTAAAAGCTTATGCACTTAACTTGTGCTTGGCTGGTGAAGATGTAAAAGGTCTAAAGGCTGTAGCTGGAAGAACTTCACGCTCTTGGTCTAATCAAGATGAAGCACTTAAGAAATTAATAGATGGGGGAATTGATGAAGCAATAATTTATGATAAAGTACCTTTGACTTTGGCTAAGTTAGAAAAGGCCTTAGGTAAAGAACAATTTACAAATCTAGTAGGTGATATGGTAATAACCAGTGAAGGTAAGCCTACTCTAGTGTTTGAAAATGACAAACGACCTTCAATAACAAATACTGTAAATGCGACAAGCATTTTTAAACCATTAAATTAAACAGAAATTAAGGAGATTATAAAATTATGACAAACGAAACAACAGCAGTAGTACAAAATGTAAGATTAAGTTATGTGAACGTGTTTAAACCGTACTCAAATAGTCCGGAGCAAGCTCCAAAATATAGCACGACTATTTTATTACCAAAAAGCGACTTAGCAAGTAAGCAAAGTTTAGATGCTGCAATTCAAGCAGCTACTCAAAAAGGTCTTAACGAAAAATGGAACGGGGTAATGCCTCCTGTGGTTGCTAATCCAATTCATGATGGTGACGGAGTGAAGCAAGACGGGACACCGTTTGGAGATGAATGTAAAGGTTGTTGGGTATTTACAGCGAGCTCAAATGCTGACAGACAGCCTCAAATAGTTGATAGAAATGTTCAACCTATATTGGACCAGGATCAAATATATTCTGGAGTGTATGCTAACGTAGCAATTAATGTATTTCCATATATTCACACAGGGAAAAAAGGAGTAGGGTTCGGACTTACGCACATTCAAAAAGTTAGAGATGGAGAAGTTTTAGGTGGCGCTCCAGTTGCAGCTAACAAAGTGTTTTCGGCTCTTGGCGGAACTCAACAAGCAGCTAATCCGTTCCCTAATCCTCAACAAGCCCCAGTTCAACAATATCAACAGCCTATGCAACAGCAACCTGTTCAACAAAATACTTTCGGTGTAGATCCAATTACGGGACTTCCACTTTAAATTTAAAATTTAGGGGGTTATTAAGCCCCCTATTAATAGGAGGAAACAATGCAACATTTAAGTATAGATATAGAAACTCGAAGCAGTGTCAATATTGCTAAGAGTGGGGCATACAAATATGCTCAATCAGAAGACTTTGAAATCTTAATGTTCTCCTATAAGCTTAACGATTTGCCAGTACAATTAGTGGATTTAAAACAAGGTGAGAAAATTCCCCCTTATATAGTAGGATTGCTTGATGATGAGAGTTGTTTAAAGCACGCGTATAATGCAGCTTTTGAGTGGTACTGTTTAAATCAAGCGGGATACAAGACAAATATTTCCCAGTGGAGATGTACCATGTTTCACGCTACATATTTAGGGCTTCCTGCAGGATTGGGAATGACTGGGAACGCCTTAGGCATTGCTGAGGATAAGAAGAAATTAACAACTGGAAACAGATTAATTCAGTTCTTTTCAGTGCCATGTAAACCTACTAAGTCAAATGGTGGTAGGACTTGGAACGACCCACATCATGACTTAGACAAGTGGAAACTGTACTGTGAATATAATATGCAAGACGTCGAGGCTGAGTATGAAATTTATCGTTATTTAAAAGCTTTTGAGGTTCCGGCTAAAGAACAAAGACTTTGGGAAATGGATATTTTAATGAACTCTAAAGGTGTTAAAATCGATAAGACGCTAGTTGAATCAGTTTTAAAAATTGATGCAGAAAGCACAGAGAAACTAACAGAAGAAGCTTATCAAATTACTGAACTTGAAAATCCCAACAGTATTTCACAGCTTAAATCTTGGGTAGAAAGTCAGCTTGATGAAGATTTACCAGGATTAACTAAAGATGTTATTTCTGATTTACTTGAAAGAGATAATTTGCCTCTAAAAGTTAGAAGAGTATTAGAGATTAGACAGCAATTAGGAAAAACAAGTGTTAGTAAATATTCTGCTATGGAAAACGCAATGTGTATAGATGAGAGAGTTCGAGGCTTATTACAATTTTACGGTGCAAACAGGACTGGTCGTTGGGCTGGTCGACTTGTGCAAGTTCAAAACTTACCTAGAAATTACATAAGCACTTTAGATACGGCCAGAGATTTAGCAAAATTAGGAAACTTCGAAGGAATTAAAATCTTATATAATAACGTTCCTGATACACTCAGTCAATTAGTAAGGACAGCTTTTATTGCTAGTAAGGATAAGTTTATAATAAGTGATTTTAGCGCCATTGAAGCACGAGTAATTGCTTGGCTTGCTGGCGAAGAGTGGGTTAACGAAGTATTTGCAACTCATGGAAAAATTTACGAAGCAACAGCAAGTCAGATGTTTAATGTTCCGATTGATAAAATCTCAAAAGGTAATCCTGAATATGCATTAAGACAACGAGGTAAAGTAGCAACATTAGCGTTAGGATATCAAGGCGGAGAGTCTGCATTAATTGCAATGGGGGCTGACAGAATGGGCCTTTCTGATGAAGAACTTACGGATATTAAAGTTCGTTGGAGAGAAGCTAATAAGAACATTGTACGCTTGTGGTATGCCGTAGGAGATGCTGTAATTCAAGCAATGAATGGAAATGGAACGCAATATGTAAGAGGACTAGAAATCCAACGTGAATGGGATATGATGTACGGACTTGATTTTATTACTATTAAATTGCCTAGTGGTCGAAAATTATACTATCCTAAACCGTTTTTACAGACTAATCAATTTGGAAAAGATGCGCTCCATTATTATGGGGTCAATCAAACAACTAAAAAATGGGAAGTCAACTCTACTTACGGAGGTAAGCTAGTCGAGAACATTGTGCAAGCAATAGCTAGAGATTGCCTGGCAGAAACATTATTAAGATTATATGAGAAAAACTATGACGTAGTAATGCACATCCACGACGAAGTGGTTATTGATGCTTACGATGATGAAAAATTAGATGATGTAAATAATATTTTAGCCGAGCCTATTCCTTGGGCTCCAGGATTAATATTAAAAGGTGCTGGATTTGAGACTAAATATTATATGAAAGATTAAGAAAGGAGGTTAAAAAGTGCAAGCAAATAGATTATTAGGAATTGCAAAGGCAAATCATAGAAAAGCGACTATTTGGCAAAATACAGATATTAGTTGGCTTGATTTTGTGGAAACTTTAAAATCTCCAGTTAGAACACAAGAGAAATACGAGGAATTTCTCAAGCTTAAAAAATCAGAACAAGATGAATTAAAAGATGTTGGGGGATTCACAGGTGCTAAGCTTTTAGACGGCCGAAGAAAAGCAACTAACATAATCAGTCGTGATGTTGTCTGTTTAGATCTTGATAATATTCAACCTAATATGACGGACGATATTTTAAAAAGAGTTGGTTCGCTTGGATGTACTTCTGTTGTTTATTCAACTAGAAAGCACAGCAATTATACTCCTAGACTTAGGGTTCTTATTCCGCTTGATGAGAGTTGTACCCCTGATGAATATGAGCCAATAGCTAGAAAATTAGGTAGTTTGTTAGGGATTGAAAATTGTGACCCGACTACTTTTGAGGTTAACCGATTTATGTATTATCCATCTTGCTCTGTGGATAGTGAATACATATTTCAGTTTTATCCAGGTCAATTTTGTAGCCGCCTTGGAGTGCTTAATATGTATGCAGACTGGACTGACATTTCAACGTGGCCACACGTCCCTGGACAAGACACTAAACAAAAACAACTTTTGGCCCGACAACAAGACCCACTAACTAAAAATGGTTTAGTTGGTTCGTTTTGTAAGGTGTATGACGTTACAACGGCCATCCAAACTTTTATCCCTGGATTATATGAGGCGACAGCAAGTCCTGACAGATATACTTTCACAGGTGGGTCAACATCTGGTGGAGCGGTGCTATACGATAATAAATTCTTATATTCACATCACGCAACTGATCCGTGTTGTGGCCAACTTGTTAACGCGTTTGACTTAATAAGAATACACAAGTTTAGCAATTTGGATGATAACGTAAAAGACGGAACGCCCGTAAGCAAATATCCATCTTACACGGCCATGAAGAAACTAGCTGTCGAAGATTCTAAAGTGGCAGCGTTGATGAACAGTGAAATGGTGGCCAATGCTAAAGATATATTCAATGTGGTTGGTGACGATGAAAATTCTAAAGATGAGGAATTAGACTGGCTTTCTCAATTAGAAAGAAGTGAAGAAGGGAAAATTCAAAAAACTATAAACAACATAGTATTAATCCTGGAACATGATCCAAATTTAAAAGGGAAAATCGCTATAGATACATTCAGTAATAGAGGATTAGTATTCGGTAAGTTGCCGTGGGATAAGCACTATGACCCTAACAAAGACCACCGAGACTGGTCAGAAGTAGATGACGCTTCGTTTGCAAGATACCTGGAAAGTGTCTATAAAATAACAGGTCAAGATAAGCAAGATAAGGCCCTTTTAATAGTTAGTGATAGTAACAGAATTAATTATGTGGAACAATATCTAACCAATTTAAAGTGGGACGGTGTGCCAAGAATAGACACCTTACTAATTGATTATTTTGGGGCGGAAGACAACGCATTTACAAGAGAAGCTATCCGGAAAAGTTTAGTCGCTGCAGTAGCAAGGGCTATTATTGGCGGTGTGAAATTTGACGTTATGACAATTCTTGCAGGACCCCAAGGAGTTGGGAAAAGTACATTCTTTTCTATTTTAGGTAAAGAGTGGTTTAACGACAGCTTACAAACTTTCGAAGGTAAAGAGGCTTCTGAACTTATCCAGGGAAGCTGGATTGTTGAGATTGGAGAGCTTACAGCTATGAACAGACATGATACAAACGCAATTAAGCAGTTCTTGAGTAAAAGAGAAGATATATATCGGGAAGCTTATGGAAGAAGAACGAGCAAATATCCTAGAAGGTGTGTTTTCTATGGAACTTCAAACGATGATGAATTTTTAAAAGATCCAACAGGAAATAGACGTTTTTGGCCAATCGATATTTGTTTAGGAGATATTAAAAAAAGTGTTTGGGATGATTTGCCAAAAGAGGTTGACCAGGTGTGGGCCGAAGCATATTCTCTATTTGTGATGGGCGAAAGCTTGCAACTTAGTAAGGCGGCTGAAGAGTTGGCCAATTTGGCACGTGATCACCATAGAGAATCCAACGCTAAAGAAGGCTTGATACGTGATTACCTTGATAAACCTATTACCGAGAACTGGTATTCTCTTGATATTGGTACAAGGAAAAACATTTTAGCTGGAAAATTTGAGAATGGAGACAGGCTAGTATCGAGAACAAAAGTGTGTGCAGTTGAAGTGTATGAGGAATGTTTAAAAGGTGATTTACGATTCATGAAACGTAATGATGCAAAAGAGATTAATCAAATAATTAGTAATATAATTGGGTGGGTTAAGGATGAAAAAACATCTAGATTTGGAGTTTACGGCCCACAAAAAGGATTTAAAAGGGTGTAACTTTGGGGTGTAACTTTCAAAATCCAAAGTTACAAATTAAAAACCCAAGTGTAACTTTGGTGTAACTTTCAAAAAATACAAAACGTTATTATATCAACGTTTATCCATATCAGGTGTAACTTTAAAAGTGGAAGTTTACACCCAAAGTTACACCTCATAAACCTTGATATAATAACTCTAATTAATATTTTATATATACTTTTGTAACTTTAAATACTATATATAATATAAAAATAAAGAAAATATAGAAATTATAGAAATAAATAAATCTATAGATTCTATAAATCCTATGTTTTATATACTATATAGGAAAATAAAGTTACAAGTTACAAATTTAAAAAATTTGAAATTGAAGATTAGGTTGAATAAAGATAAATGATAGAAAAGCAAATTGAAAAATATTTAACAAAGAAAATTAAAGAATTAAAAGGTTTGTGTTTAAAATTTGAGTCACCTGGATATACAGGTGTACCAGATAGGATTATTATTTTAAAAAATAAACCTGTTGCTTTTGTGGAATTAAAAAGACCTGTTGGAGGCAGATATTCAGCAAGGCAAAAATTAGTAGAGAGAGATTTTAATAGGTTAGGCCAAAAAGTTTATAAAGTAAAAAATAAAGAAGAGGTAGATAAGTTAGTAGAGGAGTTGATAAAGTGAAAGATTTTATTCCACACAAATATCAATTGACAGCAATTAATCATGTGATAAATGTTCCTAAATGTGGATTATTTCTTGATATGGGATTGGGTAAGACTGTATCAACATTAACAGCAATTAAGGAATTGAAATATAATAGATTTCAAGTTAACAAAGTTTTGATTATAGCGCCCAAAAAAGTGGCCGAGGGGACTTGGTCGAAAGAAAAAGATAAGTGGAATCATACAAAAGATTTTAGAGTTAGTCTAGTATTAGGAAGTCAGCAAAAGAGGATTAAGGCGCTTAGCGTCAACGCAGATTTGTATATTATTAATCGTGAAAATATCCCATGGTTAGTAGATTATCTGAGGAATGATTGGTATTTCGATACGGTTGTGATTGATGAAAGCAGCAGCTTTAAAAATAGTCAAAGTAAGAGATTTAAAGCCTTGAAAATAGTGCTACCTAAGATTAATAGGTTGATAGAGTTAACAGGAACACCAAGTCCTAACGGAGTTGAAGATTTGTGGGCCCAAATATATTTACTTGATCAAGGTGAAAGATTAGAGAAATATATCACTCATTTTAGAAATAGATATATGGAGCCTAATAACAGGAATAGGAGTCAAATTTTTGACTATAAAGTTAAAGAAGGAGTCTACGACCATATCATAAATAAGATTTCAGATATTTGTATAAGCATGAAATCAGAGGATTATTTAGAACTTCCAGACTTATCTTACAATGAAATTCCAGTTATTTTAAGTGACAAAGCAAGAAAAGATTATGACAAAATGGAAAGAGATTTTGTCCTGGAGATTGAAGATGCAGAAGAGGAAATAACAGCGGTAAATGCAGCCGCATTATCCAACAAACTATTACAAATAAGTAATGGGGCGGTCTATGATAGTTCAGGAATTTACACAGAAGTTCACGATGCAAAAATTGATTCATTTCTTGAGTTGGTAGAAAGTTTGCAAGGGCGAAGTCTTTTAGTATTTTACAACTTCCAACACGACAAGGAACGAATCAAGAAAGCATTAGAAAAAAGTAATTTAGTAGTTCGAGAACTTAAGACAGTTCAAGATGAGGATGATTGGAACGCAAGAAAGATTGATATCTTATTGACGCATCCAGCAAGTGCAGCTTATGGACTTAATTTGCAAGAAGGCGGGAATCATGTTTGTTGGTTTGGTTTAACCTGGAATTTAGAACACTATCAACAAGCTAATAAGCGACTGCACAGACAAGGCCAAAAGGAAAAGGTAATTATTCACCACTTAGTAACACAAGGAACGAGAGATGAAGATGTAATGAGAGCCTTAGACAGTAAAGCAGATGTGCAAGAAGAAATTATGCAGAGTCTGAAAGCGAGAATTAAGAAAGTTAAAGAGGGGGTTAAAAAATGAAAGATGAATTGATGGTAATTCCGTTTGTTTTTGTTACGATAGGGCTTATATTTGGAGCTATTCTCGCAACAAGTTTTTCTGTAAATGAAATCTTAAAATTGGAAAAAGAAAACAAAGAACTAAAAACACAAAACGAAAGATTAGAAAAAATAGTAAAAGAACTGGATAGAAAACAAGCAGAACGAACTAGAATAACAGCAGAGAGAAATGGAGTAGGGGGATAGGAGATGAATTTTTTAGACCTGTTCGCAGGAATTGGTGGATTTCGTTTAGGAATGGAACGAGCAGGACACAAATGCGTTGGATATTGTGAAATAGATAAATTTGCAAGGTTAAGCTATCAAGAAATTCACGACACAAAAGGAGAAATAGATTTTAATGATATTACAGAGGTGACGAATGAAGAATTTAGAAAACTCAAGGGAACAGTTGACGTTATTTGTGGAGGATTTCCCTGTCAAGCTTTTTCCATTGCAGGAAAGCAGTTGGGATTTGAAGATGCTAGAGGAACTCTATTCTATGAAATTGCTAGAGCTGCCAAAGAAATCAAACCACGTTATTTATTCCTTGAGAACGTGCGAAATTTATTATCGCACGATAAAGGAAAAACATTTACTACAATGCTTACCATCTTGGATGAGTTGGGGTATGATGTGGAATGGCAAGTGCTTAACAGCAAAGACTTTGGTGTTCCACAAAATAGAGAACGAGTGTTCATTATCGGACATCTTAGAGGAGAACGTAGAAGAAAAGTTTTTCCTATCACAACAGAACAATCAAATAACAGAATTATACAATTAGGAAATATTATGAACACAACTAGCTTCGGTGGTAATCCTCAATGTGGCAGGATATATAGTATTAAAGGGTTATCTCCTTGTTTGAATACTATGCAAGGCGGAGGACGTGAACTTAAGATACTAATAGATGGCAATTTAAGAAAACTTACACCTAGAGAGTGTTGGAGATTACAAGGATTTCCAGATTGAGCGTTTGACAAAGCACAAAAGGTAAATAGTAATAGTCAATTATACAAACAAGCTGGAAATAGTGTAACAGTAAATGTGATTGAGGAGATAGCAAAGAAATTGAAGTAGGAGGTTAGGAGAATGGCAAATTTAACGAAAGTTAACTAGAATGATTATTTTATGATTTATGTATGTGACCTAAACGGAAATTTAAGATTTTCATATATATTGAATAATAATAGAACTAAAAGAATGATATTAAAAGTATCTGATGAAGAATTAGAAAGTTTTAAATGCTTTATAGAAAGTTTACGAGAGTTAAAAATGAATTAGGTGTAGAGGAGTTGAATAAAAATGTTACAACCAAAAGTATATATTAAAAGTTTAGATGAAGTATTAAACGTAGAATTAATTAATTTCGACAAACAAACAGTAGGAGTATACAATTGCGATTACATGGATATTGAAGATTCTAGCATTGGTTTTGAGTGGTATTCTTTTGATGAAGTTGAGTTCATGAAGAATACAGGACTAAAGGATAAGAACGGAGAGGATATTTACACAGGGGATATAGTAGAAATAACAGGAGTTTATTTTGAAATTAAATATAAAGCTTTAAAAGGATATGTTATCGAAAATAAAGAACATATCTTATCATTGGAAGCTAACCTTGATTGTGTAAACGTGGTAGGCAACATATACGAAAATAAAGATTTATTGGGGGTTAGATAATGAGATGGTTTAAGGAAGAAACAGACTTGATGCTTATTATAGGTGTATTATTAATTATTTTAGGTTTAGGGTTAACTGTGTTTAAAGAAGATAAAACCGAGGATACTTTACAAAAAGCAGTAATTAAACTACCTAACAATGAAATAGTTACTGGGGAAGTAGAAGAATGGACTACATATGATAATAAAGATACTGTAAAAGTTAAATTAAAGAACGGAAAACAATATTTAGTACATTCAAGCGATATTGTTTTATACAACGATTAGGAGGAATAACAATGAAATGGCATAAAATTTATACAAGAGAGCTTACTGAAGAAGAAAAAGAAGAATATGGTGATTTATACACCTCTATGTGGGAGGGGCGTACTCCTGACATTGATGAAGAAGTGTTGGTTACATTTCCTCTAAGTTCTGGAGGGTATTCTGACACGAGGTTAGATAATTGGATAGAGTATGATATGTTTGTAGGTTTTGAAAATACAGATGCAGATGTTATATATTGGACTGAATTACCTAAATTTGAAGGAGAATAACAATGAACAAAGAACAAAAGATACAAGAGTTAACTGCAAGGATAGACGAACTAAAAGAAGAGTTAGAGAAGTTACAAAAGAAACCTTATAAGATAAGTTATCCGGATAATGGAACAGAGGTTTATATCATAAGTGATTTAGATGGGGGAATAGAGGGTATAAAATACGACGTTTCCGATAATGGCGACGAAATTTTATACGAACTAGGATTGTATTTTGATACGTATGAAGAAGCAGAACAATTCAAACGAGAGCAGACTTTAATTAAGAAGATAAAATACTGGGCGAAAGAACAACAAGGGGATTGGGAGCCTGATTGGAATAATGAAAATCAACGTAAATATTCTATTGATGTAGACCATTTTAACAAAGAAACAATTTGTGATTGGTGTTGGGGACACGAAAAACTCTCTAAATTACCTTACTTCAAATCAGAAGAAATAGTGCAAGCATGTATTGATGAGTTTGAAGATGAAATATTGGAGGTGTTTTGTTAGATGAAGTTTGAGAATTTAGAAAAGGTTTATAATTTAGAAGCAAGGATTAATACAATAAATAGATTTATCGACGCACAAAACAAAGGACAAAAACATTTATTTATCGAAAATGGAGTTTTTGGCATTTACATAGATAACAAATATGAACATGAAATAATAAAAGCACTAGAAAAGATTAAAAGTAATTTGGTAGAGCAACTAAAAGAGTTAGGAGTAGAAGTATGATTATTGATTATGAAAAGGTAGGAAAAAATGAATAGAGAATATACGGTGGATAACGCAAAATTTTTTTTAAAGAACTACAAAAACTTACAAATGGAGTGTAACGACTTCTTGTTAAATGCTTATCAACCTGCGGATAAGAACGAGGTTAGTACTCAAAAGACAGGGAGAGAAAATGAGAGGAACATTATTAAGAAATTAGATAATAAAATCTACCAGGAAAATAAACGTGTTTTGAAATGCATTGAGCAATTTCTAAAATCTTTAGATCCCGAGAGTTACAGATTGATTTATGCTAAATACTTTAATCGAATGAGAATTTATGATATTGCCAACAAATATCATATGGATATATCCACGGTTAAAAGGAAATTAAGGAAGTCTATTGACAGTTTAGTAAAAATTTTAAATAATTTCTAAAATGTTGAGCCCAATGAGCCTTTTTTATGTGTTAAAATGATAGTGTGGGAATTTTAGGTAAGGGAAATTTTTCATAGATTTCTTTTAATATTTTTTATTTTTAAATATACGAACACAAGCAGTAAAATAGTTAATACCTTACCTAAATTCCAAATAATAACCTAACATATTTTTAAAGACAGTCGTGAGATTGTCTTTTTATTTTGTCAAGAAAGGTGGTGGAAAGTTGGCAAAATTAACGACAAAACAACAGAAATTTGCTGATGAGTACATCATTAATGGGAATGCTACTCAAGCAGCTATTGAAGCTGGATATAGCAAAAAAACAGCCAATAGAATAGGTTCAGAAAACTTGTCAAAACTTGACATTAAAAAATACATAGACGAACGACTCAAGGAGATAGAATCAGAAAAAACAGCAACGCAACAAGAAGTGCTTGAGTATTTAACCTCAGTAATGAGAGGAGAGCATAAAGAACAAACGCTTATAGGACGTGGTCAGGGATTTCAAGAGATCACTAATATATCAGTAAGTGCCAAAGACAGATTAAAGGCTGCTGATATTCTTAACAAGATTCATCAGGCTAGGGAGAGTAAGCAAGATGAAACTAAGAAAGAAGATAAGCTGGATATCTATATTGCGAAAGTAGATGGTGAATTAGATGAGTTTATATGATCTATATACGCCTAAACAGATTGAAATACTAAAAAGAGTAAAAGAAAAAGATTTCTTTATCTTGGGACTTCACGGAGCGAAAAGGACTGGTAAGACAGTAATAAATAATGACATATTTTTACGCGAATTAAGGCGTGTAAGAAAAATAGCCGACGCTTTGAAAATTAGAGAACCTATGTATATTTTAGCTGGCGTATCGAGTAAGACTATTCAAAATAACATATTGCAAGAGCTCTATAACCGATACGAATTAGATATTAAGTTTGATAAACATAACTCATTCACATTATTTGGTGTTAAAGTCGTACAAGCTTTTACGGGAACCATAGCAGGTCTTGGAGGCATTCGAGGGATGACAGCCTTTGGGGCTTATATAAACGAGGCATCACTAGCAAATGAGATGGTGTTTAAGGAGATTATTTCCCGTTGTTCTGGAGAAGGCGCAAGGATAGTATTTGATACTAACCCCGATAATCCGGAACATTGGCTTAAGAAAGAATATATTGACAGTGATAGTGAGAATATTATTTCTTATCATTTTAAACTTGATGATAATACCTTCCTAACAGAACGATATATCAAGAACATTAAAGAATCAACACCTTCTGGTATGTTTTACGACCGAGATATAGAAGGTCTTTGGGTAACTGGAGAAGGGGTTGTTTATCAAGATTTTGATAGAAATAAACATTATTTTGATGATTATTCAAACATTAAATTTAAACGTAAGTTTGCTGGAGTGGACTGGGGATATAGTCACTATGGTTCAATAGTTGTCATAGGCGAAAGTTTTGACAAGAAGTTTTATTTAATTGAAGAGCACGCCTATCAATTCAAAGAAATAGATGATTGGGTTGAGATAGCAAAAGAAATTAAAACAAAGCACGGTGATATTACTTTTTATTGCGATAGTGCTAGGCCTGAGCATGTAGATAGGTTTTATCGTGAACGATTAAATGCCGTTAATGCTAACAAGGAAAGGATAGCAGGTATAGAACAAGTAGCAAGATTATTCAAACAGGATAGTCTTTTTATTATTTCAAAAGTAAAAAGATTTAAAGAAGAAATTTATAATTATGTTTGGGATGATAAAACAGGAGATGCCATTAAAGAATATGACGACGTGTTAGATGCATTAAGATATGCGATTTACAGTTATATAAACAGACCGACAGCTAAAATATTAGATAAAAGTAGACTTGGTTTATAGAAAGGAGACGGAATGCAATTATTAACATATCCAAGATTTGATTATGACGAAAAAAGCATAAAAAAAGATTTAGTTATTAAATTGATTAGAGAACATCAGAATCAAATAGCTAGATTTAAAAGACTAAAGAAATATTATTTAGGTGAACATGAAATTTTATACAAAATTCGCGAAAATAAACCTAATTGCAAACCTGTTTGTAATCATGCTAAAGATATAGCAGATACTGCAACGGGATATTTTATGGGTAACACAATTACGTACTCTAATTCACAGGATGCTGATATAGATGATTTATTAGTTGCATTTGACAATGCAGAAGTTGATGAAACAGACCACGATAACGCTCTTGATATGGCTATATATGGTGTAGCTTACGAATATGTGTATGCTAGAGAAAACGAAAATATATTAGATATTAAAAGCCTTGAAGTTGAGAATACGTTTATGGTATACGATGATAGTATAGAACAGCATCCACTATTTGCAGTTTATTATTTTAAACGCAAGGAAAATAAAACCGATAGCGAAACTTATCAAGCTGTCATTATGACTAAACAATATATATACTCAATAGTTCTTAATGGTAAAGCTAAAGGGGTTATTTCAGAAAAGCCTGTACCACATAATATGGGGGATATACCTGTTGTTGAATATAAGAATAACAAGTATTCAATAGGTGACTTTGAACAACAAATAGGTCTTATAGATTGTTATAATTCATTGACAGCTAACCGAATTAATGATAAAGAGCAATTCATAGATAGTATATTGGTGTTGTATGGGGCTCGCTTAGGTGATGATGTAAAAGAAACGGTAGAAGCGTTAGAAGTGTTAGCTAAACATAAATTACTTGAATTACATCCAGAAGCAAGAGCAGAATATTTAAGTAAGACGTTAAATGAGAATGAAGTTGAAACACTTAGAAATGCGATTAAGCAAGATATTTACACATTTAGTCATATCCCTAATTTAACAGATGAGAATTTTGCGGGTAATAGTTCGGGGGTGGCAATGGAATTCAAACTATTAGGCTTAGAAATGATAACGAAAATTAAACAACGTTATTATATTAAAGGTTTGAAAAAACGTATCAGCTTATTTGCTAATTATTTAGGTCTTACTCAAATAGCAATAGATGCTAATAGTATTATTCCACACTTTAGCCGTAGTCTACCTAAGAATTTACTTGAAATATCTCAAATAGTCAGTAATTTGGATGGTAAGGTAAGTCAAGAAACGTTACTAAGCCAAATACCTTTTGTTGAAGATCCTCGTGAAGAAATTGAGAAGGTAAACGAAGAGAAAAAAGAAAATATTGAAAATAATCAATTATTCTTATCTGGAGGAGAACATATCCATAACACATTAGTAGGTGATGAGGTTGAAGAGTAGAGATTATTGGGAATTACGCAAAGCCGAATTGATGTACGCTCAAATAGAACGTGCTGATATAACCTTTAAGGAAATATCTAAAGTGTATAATGACTCAAAAAAATACATAGAAAAGAATGTGAAGGGCATATTTAATAAATTTAGTTTAGAATACGGACTTACCAAAAAAGAAGCTGAACAAGTGGTTAATATTATGCGTAGTAAGAAGGCTAGTAATCTGGTACATACTCTAAATTTAATGCCCTTGAGTGAAAGAGTTCAACAAGTATTAAAAGATTTGAATAGCCCAGCTTACGTGTCCAGGATTAATCGACTTCAAAGCTTAATTGATGAGATAGATAATGTTCAAAGATATATTGCCAAGCATGAAATATCCAAGACTACTGATTTATATAAAGATGTTGCAAAGCATGGGTATTATAATAATATTCACCAAATGCAAACTCAAACAGGTATAGGTTTTAGTTTTAATGCGTTAGATGAAGATTTAGTAGAACGTTTAATAAAAACACCTTGGAATGGTAGAAATTATTCGGAACGTATTTGGAATAATACTCAGAAATTATCGGAAACATTAAAAGATGAAGTTCTTCAAGCAGTTTTGACAGGAAAAAAAGAAAAAGATGTAACTGACGAATTAATAAATAGATTTAATGTAAGTGAATTTGAATCTAAACGCCTTATTAGGACTGAAACGGCTCATATAAACAACGAAATGGAAGCTTTAAGTTATGAGGAAGCTGATATTGAAAAATATCGATTTGTTGCTGTATTAGACACTAGAACATCACACGTCTGCCGAGAACATGATTATAAAGTTTATAAAGTATCAGAAAGACAAGTAGGAGTTAACTACCCACCACTACATCCGTTTTGTAGGTCAACAACAATAGCTGTATTTGATGATGAGGACTTAACTGAATTGTCTAGAAGAGCAAGAGATCCAAAGACGGGTAAAACTACAACAATACCAGGTGATATGGATTATGAAGATTGGTATGGAAAATATGTTGTAAAAGCTGAGAAAAAAGTGTATAATCAAGGTATAGGAGAAAGTGAAGCGGAGTTTCTTAGTAAGCGGATAATAGATAAAATTTCAAGAGTTGAACCGAAAATTACAAAAGACATGCAACGAATTGCAGGTAATAATACGCTAGCCGGTCTTGAATTCCGCAAGAAAACGGCCGATTCATTAACACGTAAAATTATAACAGATAGTCAAACCGAAAATATAAGTTTAGCAGAGGCAGCAAGTAAAATTAATGATGCTTTGAGGTACACGACTATTTTGAATGTTGATACCTTTGCGAAGGATTACTTATCAATGAAGCAAAGGCTTATTAAAGAAGGTTTTGAAATCGTAAAAGTAAAAAATACATGGCTAACAGATGGACCATATAAAGGTGTGAATACAGTCATAAAAAAATATGGAATCAGCTTTGAGATGCAATATCATACTCAGGAAAGTTTTGATTTGAAGAATGGACCTTTACATGAGTTGTATGAAAAACGTAGGCTGCCTTCGACAACAAAAGCAGAAAAATATAAGCTTGATAACGAAATGCTAGAATTAAGCAAATCTTTAAAAGTACCAAAAAATATAGAAAGGGTGAAATAGCATGGAAACAAAATATTTTCTCATAAAAACAGAACATCCTCAAATTGTGCGTTATAGCGAAGGAGAAACGTCGGTATATAGTGCAGATAAGGGTTGGACAGGAAATGAAGCCTGGTATAACCGTATATTTTTTGGTGACTTTACAGATTTTGAAGAAGTTACTGCTAAAGAAGCAGAAATGTTTATCAAAAGGTTGGTGGTAGCATGATAAATATTGCATTGTCTATTGCTAAAAAAGCACATGCTGGCCAAGTTGATAAAGCTGGCATTGATTATATTAAGCATCCTATTTATGTAGCTAGACAAGTTACAACCAATCAAGAAAAAGCTGTAGCTTTATTGCATGATGTCATTGAGGATAGTAATGTGACCGCTAATGATTTATTAGCAGCAGGTTTACCAAGTGAAGTTGTCACAGCGGTACAAATATTGACAAAGAAAAAAGGTCAAAATTATCAAGAATACCTTGAAAAAGTAAAATCAAATAATTTAGCAAGGGTTGTAAAGCTTGCTGATTTAAAGCATAACTCAGATTTATCACGTTTAAAATTTGTTATCGATACAGACTATAAACGTATTAAAAAATATAAAAATGCAATTCAATACTTGAGCACCTAGAGAAATCTAAGTGCTTTTTCTTATACTCTCACCGTATGAATTTCCATGCGGTTTTTATATTGTCCAAGCATTGATGACTTTAAAAGCTATGGAAAAATAAATAATAGTCGGGGACGACTTAAAATATAGGAGGTTCTAAGATGGAACAAGAAGTAAATAACGTTGAAACGGTTGAAGAAGAAAAGGTAACTGCAGAACCAACTACGGAACAACCGGAAAAAGTAGACGATAAAAAATATAGTGATGCCGAAGTTGATGAAATTATCAATAAGAAATATGCTAAATGGAAAAAAGAACAGGAAGCAGAACAAAACGAAGCTAAGAAGTTAAAATCTATGAACGCTGAGGAAAAAACGAAATATAATCAAGATAAACGACAAGCTGAACTTGATAAAAGAGAACAGGAAATATCAAAACGAGAATTAATGGCAGAGGCTAAGAATATATTAAACGAACGTGGTTTACCAGTTGAATTAGCTAATGTTATTGATTTGACTGACGCAAATACTGTTAAATCAACAATAGACGGTATCGGAAAACAGTGGGAGCAAGCAGTTCAAAGAGGTATAGCTGATAAATTAAAAGGCTCTCAACCTCTAACTAAGGCTTCACAAGCAGAGGAAACTATTAGTCAAAAAGAATTTCACAAAATGTCAATACCTGAACGCGTGGAATTAAAAACGACTAATCCAGAATTATACAATCAATTAACAAAGAAAAGAGGATAAATAAATGGCAACAGGACAAACAAAATTAACACAATTATTAGACCCAGAAGTATTATCAGATATGCTTAATGAAAGAGTAGGAAAATCAATCAAATTCATTCCGTTAGCAGATATCGATACTAGTTTAGTAGGGATACCCGGAGATGAATTAACAGTACCTCAATGGAACTATGTAGGGGATGCAGAGGAAGTAGCAGAAGGGGCAACAATCCCAACTGAACAATTAGGACATGTAACTACTAAAATGAAAGTCAAAAAAGCAGCAAAAGGTATTGAATTAACTGATGAAGCTGTATTGAGTGGTTACGGAGACCCAGTAGGAACAGCAATGAGACAATTAGCGAAGTCAATCGACCAAAAAGTTGATAATGATGTATTAACTGCAGCAAAAACTGCTACTCAATCTTATACAACTAAAAAAGGTTTCAAAGTGGAAGACCTATCTAATGCACAAGATGTTTTCGATACAGATTCTGACAATGATGTTTATGTATTATTATGCCACCCTAATTCTGCAAGTGCATTAAGATTAGATGCAGGTAAGAACTTCTTACAAGGATCACAAATCGGGGCAGAAGGAATTATCAAAGGCGCATATGGTGCGATTTTAAATACTCAAATAGTAAAATCAAATAAACTAAATAAAAATGAAGCTATTTTAGTTCAAACTAATCCAGATGAGGAAGATGGAACTAAAGCGTTCAAGATTCTATTAAAACGTGAAACATTTTTAGAATCTGATCGCATGCCATCTAAAAAATCAACAGGATTCTATGCTGATAAACATTACGGTGTATTTCTTCAAAATGCTAAGAAAGTAGTTAAAATTACGGTAACTGCGGAAGCGTAGGAGGTAAATAATGAAATTTAGAGTTTTAAACCCAATATTTGATACTAAAACGGAAAAGAGCTATCAAGTAGGGGATATATACGAGGCTGGTGATAAACGAATTGCGGAAATCAAAGGGAATTTGGAATCACAAGGTGGATTTAGTTTATACCTCGAAGAAATTGAAGATGTTGAGGACCTTAAAACTCCGTCTGAAACAGGAAAAGAAGTAAAAGAGTAGTAGGAGGTATCCTATGATTGAAGAGTTTAAACAATTAAGCGGAGAGAGTGATGAAAAAATCCTCTCTCTTTTGTGGTTGAGGGCAAAGAATATCGTTTTAACTGAAACTAATAGAACTATTTTAATTCCTGGACTAGAAAGTGTAACGCTAGAGATAGCGCTTGAATTATACAATAGGTCAGGAGTTGAAGGGGAAAGTTCAAGAAGCGAAGGTGGTATCTCAACTTCTTACAGAGACGATTTTTCACCTCATATAAAAAACACTTTATCAACTTATAGATTAGCGAGGTGTAGTGGTGGTACGTTTGAAAAGAAATAGATTAAAACCTTATAAGATTTTTAAATACGTTGTCAAGACTAATAATGAAGGTGTGCGATTTAAAGGATATGAAGATAATCCAGATATAATCAATGCTGAAGTTTACCCGGCTTCTGGACGTGTTCAAGCTCAAATTTATGGTGAGAAATTAAGCTATATATTGAATATGCTTGTAGAAAGGCCTGCCGAGATAAAAGAGCGTGACGGTATTTGTATAGACAGTGACGTACCCAATTACGAAGTGGTATCTATAAAAAATTATACGTTTCATAAATTTGTGGAGTTACAAAAGCTATGACTGAACAAATAATGAATTTAAGTAATTTAGTTAATAAAATCTACAGGCTAAAAGGTAGAGAAGGAGAGCAAATTATAAAAGCTGGGGTCAGTAGGGGTGCTAAACTGGTTCAACGTGAAGCTAAGTTATTAGTTGCAACGAACTCAGGACGAACTAGAAACAGCATAAGGACAAAAGTTGATGGGTTGAAAGGTATAGTTTATACCAATGAAACTGCGGCAGCATTTTTAGAGTTTGGGACCGGTAAAGTAGGAGCTAATAATCATAATGGAATAAGCCCTAATGTTAATCCTACTTATCGTACAACGCCTTGGTGGTTTCATCAAGATATGGTTGATGAAGGATACTTGTCCGCATACCATTTTCATACAATAGAAACTCCTGTAGGTAAGTTTTATAGAAGTGAAGGGCAACCAGCGCAACCTTTTATGTATCCAGCTTTGAAAAATAACGAAAAGAAAGTAAAAGAAGTTATGGCTAAGTATTTAAGTAAAAAATTAAAGGAGTTTAGTAGATGATTAATGTTAAACCTTTGATTTACTCTAAGCTGTCAGAAATTTCAAATAATGTAACTGATACGTACCCTGCTGATTGGGAAAACTTCCCTGTTATTATTTACCTTGAGGAGGAAAATAAGCCTCATGAATGGTTAAATAACGGTGTAGAAGAGACAACGTATTTGAGGTATAAAGTTGATATTTTTGATAAAGAGAGTACATCAGAAACAGCTTTAAAAGTTGATAAAGTATTTAGTTCTTTAGGGTTGAAAAGAACTATGGCACAAGACATGCCAGACCCAAGCAATTTAAGACATAAAATAATGAGATTTGAGGGGATTTATGACCCCGATAGTGAAATAGTATATCAATATAGAATGGAGGACTAAACATGTTAGCAAATGGAATTAAATTAGAATACGGTGAAACTTCAGGATCATATACTGAACTTTCAGGATTAAAAGAAGTGCCTGAATTAGGGGTAGAACCTGAAAAAGTAGAAAATACTACCTTAGCCGATAAGGTAAAACAATATGAATTAGGAATTGGTGACGCTGGTGAATTAGAATACAAATTCAAGTATGAAAATAAAGCAGCAACATCAGCATTCAGAGTACTAAGAAAAGCAATGGACGATAAAAAAGTACTTTATTTCAAACAAACTTATCCAGATAAAACAACTGTAGAATTCCAAGGACAAGTTGCAGTGAAATTAGGTGGAGGCGGTGTGAATGGCGTTATTGAGTTCACATTGAAAATCGCACTACAATCAGATTTAAAATTTACTGATGGCTCAACATCAGTTTAATATTAGGAGGATTATTAAATGAGAAAACCATTCACATCTTGGCACGTAGGAGATACAGAGTACAAGTTGAAACTTACTACAGCCTCAGTATGTAAGTTAGAGGAAAATTTAGGTGTAAATATTATTAAAATTTTTAAATTTAATGATGAAATGCCTATTCCGCCATTAAAAACTATGTTATTTATCATCCATGGTGCTATCCAAAAATATCATCACGGATTAAAATTTGAGGACGTACAAAATATATTTGATGATTATTTAGATTGTGGCAAGGACCAAACATCATTATTAACAGAAGTGTTAATACCATTAATGCAGGATTCGGGTTTTATTCCAACCGAGGAGACAGCGAAGAAAGCCAAGAAAAAGGAAAAAACAACTCTGTCAGTAGTAAAAGAATAGAGAGTGGAGCAGAATATATAGAGGAGTTATATTTTATAGCTTTAGATGTGGATATAACTCCTCATTTCTTTTGGGAACATTCACCACAAGAAATTCTAGATATTATAAACAGCAAGAATAAAGTTCTTGAATTTAACAGAAAAAATGAATATATACGTGATTATTATTTAGCAAACACAATTGTAGGTTTTCTTGGACCACTCCTTAGTAAGGATGTAAAACCGCCTGAATTATGGAATTGCGCTCCTGAGTATATTTTTGAAAAAGAAAAAGCACAAATAGAAGAGTTGCGAAAAGAACAAGAGTTAGCTTTGCATAAAGAGAGAATGAGAGAATTTGTTATGAGATTTAACGAAATTAGAAATTTAAAAAAACTTTAAAATGTAGTATAATAAACTTGTGACGGAGGTTTTATACTATGAAAAATAATCAAACAAATTTATCTTGCCCAAAATGTCAATCTAATAATTTACAATTCCAACTAGTCAATATTCAGGATATTGTCCCAAGAAGACATAGTTTCATTTGGTGGTTACTGGTAGGTTGGTGGTGGGTAACCATAAAATGGTTATTCTTGTATATTTTAATGGGATTGTTCATAATACCACTTAAAATGCTACTGCCCAAAAACAGGAGGATATCGAATGATGTAAAAAATTATAAAATTTGCAAAGATTGTGGATACCACTGGAAATAATAACGTATAGGTCAATCAGTAAAACTGGTTGGCTTTTTATTTTGGCAAAAAGGAGGTAAGAGATGGCTACATTAGAAGAATTAAAGGTTGTTATTAATGCGGAATTAGCACCTTTTCAACGAAAAATGAAACAGTTAGAAGGATCTATGAATCAAGCTACTAGAGGAGTTAAGGAGAATGTAAACAGCATAAAAAATGCTTTTTCAGGATTAGCAAAATTAGCAGTAGTAGGATTACTGTTTCAGCAACTGTATCGTCTTGGAAAGTATTCTGTTCAAACAGCCTTGGAAGTACAAGCTTCTATTAATCAAATCAGTAGAATAATGGGCGAGAGCACTCAATCATTCTTAAAATGGGCAGAAAATAATGCCTTAGCATTTAATATGAGTAAAGGCGAGGCTATAAAATACGGAGCGACATATGGTAATATCTTAGCTGGATTTATTCAAAACCAGGAAAAGTTAGCCGCATATACTACTAAATTACTTGAAACATCTTCAATTATCGCACAAGGGACTGGGCGTACTATGACTGATGTTATGGAACGTATCCGAAGTGGGTTACTTGGGAATACAGAGGCCATTGAGGATTTAGGGGTAATGGTTAACGTTAGTATGATTGAAAGCACTGAGGCATTCAAGAAATTTGCTAACGGTCAAAGTTGGCAACAATTAGATTTCCAAACACAACAACAAATCAGATTAATGGCAATCTTAGAACAAGCGACTAAACGATATGGAGAGACTTTAGAAGATACGGTTAATACAAGAATATCGACATTTAAAGCTTTGATGAAAGATACAGCCTTAAATATAGGTAATGCCTTTTTACCAATAATAAATGCTGTAATGCCTATATTAAATGCTTTTGCTGGCGCCTTACGTTGGGCAACAGCTAAATTAGCTGAGTTTGTGCAGTTATTATTTGATAAAAAAGTAAGTAGCAATGACGGGGTAGCAGGAGCTGTAGGAAATGTAACTAAAGGTTTGCAAGGTGCAGGAGGCGCTGCGGGAGATTTATCCGATAACTTAGATGATGCCAGTGGCGGTGCTGATAACTTAGCCGATAATGTAGGTAATGCTGGAAAAGCAGCTAAAAAAGCGGTCAAAGAGTTACGTGGACTTATGGGGTTTGATGAAATTAACCTGTTAAATAAGAAAGCAGACGATTCAGATTCAGATGTTGGTTCTGGAGGCAAAGGTAAAGGTGGTAAAGGAAAAGGTAAAGGCGGAAAAGATATCTTACCAGATATTGATATTACCGATAGAGGGACTCAATATAATACTATGTTTGATGGACTTCTTGAGAAGCTAAAGCCCCTAAAGGATTTCCTGGCACATTTAGCTGACTTATTTAAATTAGGTTGGAAGTTGACATTCCGAGAAGAAGGACTTGACCGTATAAAAGAAGCCTTAAAAGGTATTAAAGAATCACTTGAAATTATATTTAGTGACGGATTAGTTGCAAGAACAGCAGGAATATTTTTAGAAAAGTTAGCATTTGCGTTAGGTCAGGTAGCTGGAGCAATTGCTAATGTAGCATTGGGAATAGGTGTTTTAATTTTTGAAAGTATAGATAAATCTCTGAAAGAAACTAGACTTGATATAAAATCTTGGTTAATGAGAAGTTTCTTAGAAATGGGGGATATAACCAGCAGTATAGGAAATATTGCAGCTAAGTTATCTGATATATTCTATGACACCATTACAAGCAAACCTTCTACAGATATTGGTGCTAATATCATTTCTACATTAACCTATGCTTTTATGGGTATAGAGGATATATGGTTAAAATTAGTAAGAGATGTATTTGGGGGTATAGAACAAGTAATTGGTGATAACAAAGATAAGTTCACTCAAGTATTTACAGGTATACTAGATGCCATTAATCCTGTGATAGAGACTTTGAAAGATATTGTAAAAGATGGATTTTCTATATTTAATAAAGTATATGATGAACATATTAAACCGTTTATTGATTCTTTTAATGGCGGAATTTCTAAGATAACTAGTATCTTTTTAGAGATGTGGAATAACCATGTTAACCCTACGTTGAAAACTTTAGGGGAAAAGTTCAAGAGTACGTATCAAAACTTCATCAAGCCTACGTTAGTAAGTATTGGTAATCTTATAGGTACGGTTATTGATGTTTTAAAAGTCGTGCTTGAAAAATATATTGTCCCGATAATCTCATTTTTAGCTAAAAATGTGTTACCCGTAATTGTGCCCATTATTGAACAAATAGGAAGATCTATAATGGCTTTATTTAATGTAGTATCATCAATTTTCAAACTGATAATAGATGTAATTACCGGGTTTATAAAAATTGTATTGGGTATTTTCACGGGTGATTGGTCTAAAATCTGGGAAGGTGTAAAGGATATATTCAAAGGTGCTTGGGACTTTATTAAAGGTATTTTTTCAGCAGTAGGTGAGGAAATAGGGGCACTTATTCAAACCGGTTTTGAATTTGTTAAGAATATCATAGTAGGTATATGGGATGGAATAGTCTTATACTTTGAAATTGCCTACAACAACATCATAGGTGTTTGGCAGTTAATAGTTAGCTTTTTCCAAGGACTTTGGGATGGAATAGTTTCTATATTTTCTACTGTAGGCCAGTGGTTTGGAGATAGGTTTCAAGAAGCTTGGGATTTCATAGTAGGAATATTCAAAGGGATTTGTCAATGGTTTTCTGACAGGTGGAATGATGTTAAGAATATTCTTTCTCCAGTAGCTAACTGGTACAAAGAGCAGTGGCAAAAAGCGTGGGATAACATAGTTGATATATTCAAAGGCATAGGTCGTTGGTTTACCGAGCGTTGGAATGATGTTAAGACCGCATTGAGCAGAGTTGCAGAGTGGTTTGGAACGACGTTTAGCCAAGCTTATGATGCAGTGAAAAGAGCATTCAGTTCAATAGGAACGTTCTTCTCAGGTGTCTGGAGTACCGTTAAAGGTATATTTGTAAGAGCTGGTCAAATGGTAGGTAATGCTGTAGGGGGCGCTTTTAGAGGTGCAGTCAATGCTGTTTTAGGGACTATTGAAAATATAGTCAATGGTTTTATAAGAATGATTAACGGTGTTATAGGTTTAATTAATAAACTTCCTGGTGTAAGTTTAGGTACTATCGGGTATATCAGTTTACCTAGATTAGCAAGAGGGGGTATTGTTGACAGTCCAACTATCGCTATGATTGGTGAAGCTGGTAAAGAAGCGGTTGTCCCACTAGAAAACACTGGATTCTTACAGACTATGGGACGTGTAGTAAGTAGCGCTGTTGCTGAGGTTATCGGGAATGGTCAACAAGCAAGTAGTTTACCTAGTGGAGATATTGTAATTCAGTTAGGTGGTACTGAATATGCTAGATTTACAATTGACGAAATCAATCGTGAACAAGAACGCGTTGGTCAAACGCTTATAAAAATTTAGGAGGAGCAATAAATGGCAAAATTAATAATTAATGGAGTAACTGTTGTTGCTCCTAAATCATTTCAAGTGGGAATCCAAGATATTGACGGAGAAACTGGACGTGATGCAAATGGTAATATGATTAGAGATAGGGTTACAACAAAACGAAAATTAGAATGCGAGTGGGGAATATTAACACAAGTTGAAATTAGAACGCTTCTAAGTGCTGTAACAAGTGAATTCTTTTCAATTACTTATCCAGACCCTATGGAAGGAATGGTAAATAGAACTTTTTATGTAGGGGATAGGACTTCTCCCGCATATAGTTTTAATGAAAAATTAAAGCCTTGGAGCGGTTTAAAAATGAATTTTATAGAAAGGTAGACGTGTATGTACAATATTAATCAGATTTATCAAAAAGCTATTAACGCCCCTTCAAGACGTGTAAGAGGGAGAGTGACAATCAAAAATAAAGTTTTGTCAGATGGTGTAAGCTCAATAGATTATATAAGCTCGATTACTGGAAATGAAATGTCAATTGGGTCTACTAATGCTTCTACGGTTGATATAAAATTCAAAACTTTAATAGAGGGTCTTCAAGAAAGAGAATTAATTAAGGTTTCTTTCACAATCGAAACTGAATCTGGTTTAGTAGAACGTCAAATAGGCGAATTCTATTTAACCGAAATAAAACTGGATAGGAATAATAAAACTACAGCAGTTAAAGCTGTTGATAAAATGGCTTTCTTAAATGATCAATTTAAATCTACTATATCTTATCCTGCTTTGGGTAAAAATATAGTTCAAGAAATAGCTAATGATTGTAATTTAAGAGTTAACAACAATCTGAATATCTCAAATTTACCAGGTTTTGATAAAAAATTAGAAAAAGTTTCTTATCGAGAAATGTTAGGATATTTGGCACAAACTGTGGGTGCTTTTGTAGTATTTAATAATAGAGGCGAACTTGAATTTAGAAAGCTTACTAGAACAGAAAAAAGAATTTCTAAAAGTGCTTATCTATTAAAAGGATTAGAGGTGGATGAGGTAGAATTTAGAATTAATGGTATTTCTGTTGATTTAAAAGATAAAGAGAAAACAGTATTGGTTATGGGAAGTCCTTTGGGAACACAGGTTAACTTATCTAATCCGTTAATGACGCAAGGATTGTTAAATTCTATCTATTCAGAATATAAGAATCTGAGGTTTAATCCATTTAAATTAAATTGGCGGGGAGATCCATTTGTTGAAGTCGGAGATTGGGTTTCTGTCGAGGTGTCAAACGGAACTTATAAAGCATTCCCTATCTTATCTTTAAAAATTTCTTTTTCAGGTGGACTGAAATCGACTATTAGCGCAAATGTAAAAGGTACTGCTAGCTTAACCACCGAGTATAAAGGAACTGTTCAACGTCAAATAGAATTTATTAATGCGAGATTGGGGTCAACAGGTAATTTAGTTTATGCTGATACTACTGAACCTAAGAATCCAAGTGAAGGAGACGTTTGGTTTAAGCCGAATGGAGCTTTTACGGACTTATACATTTTTGAAAAAGAAAAGTGGGTTCTTAAAACCTCAACGGGGGATGTTGAAGGAGTGGTTACTCAGATAACAAAATCAGAGATACTTACTAAGAATTTTGCAGCGGCAATTGCTAAAATTATAGAATTAGATGCTAACAGGATAACAACAGGGAGCTTAAGTTTTGAAAAATTAAGCTCAAAAGCTGTTAACTCCATTCGAGAAGGGCTTGTTACAAAATCTAAATTAAGCGAGCTTTTAGCAACAGATGAGGGTATTCACCAAATTTTACAATCGGAAGTTAATAAGGAAATTGAAAAGAAAAAACCCGAACTCAAAGGAAAAGATGGAAAAGTGCCAGCATTTAACCAACTAATTGGAACTAGATTTCCGAGTTTAGATGTTGTAAAACCAGTTGGGACTACTCAATTAAAACTTAACAAGAAAGACTACAACGGACAAAACTCAATCGAGGTATTGCCGAACGCAAGCAACGAGTTGCAAGGGTTTAGCCTAAAAGCAAATATCAGAGATATAGCACCTGGAAGAAAATATGTAATGCGAATACCAATATATGTTTTCTCTGACAGTGCGAACAACACAAAAGTTAATTTAGGTCTTGAAGTGTATGGGAGATACGATTTATTATTTTCAATACCGCTATTAGAAGTGCCGAAAGGTGAGAATAAGTGGGTTATCGTTGAAAAAGAAACACCAGTTGGTGCTGGAGAAGAAACACAAGACTTTTTGCCGAGGGATTTCGCTTTCCTTTCAACTGGCAACGCACATTTCAAAATAGCTGAGCCGTATATGGCTGTAGATGAGAAACCCACGAATAAATGGCTTCCTGCTATTGAGGATATGCAAAGTTACTCGCTTACAGCTTCAGCAAGAATTGAGGGAAGTTATTTAAACGAAAACTTAGCAAACTGTAAGGTCTATTTAGATATTTACAGCAACGGAGAGATAGTCCGTGTTTCAACTACCGAAACGCCTTTAAAAATTGAGATTAAAAAGTTAGTGGCAAGTGGATATACCGCTTCTGGAGAAGTAACACTTGACAACAACGGTTTAGTGCAAAATATCAATATCCCTAATGGTACTAAAGATGGTCAACCAATAGAGGTCGTTTTTGAGGTGACTTGTGGAGAGAATAAGACAGTAGCAAGTGCTAGGTTGAACAATACTATTGACAAGCAACTTTTGACTGAAACAATTAGTAAGGTTAAAACTTTTGAAAGTACTATCGACAAGTTTGAGAGTAAGATTGGCGAGATTAACAATAAAAAATTCAAAATGGCTTACAATATTGAAAATATTTGCTCAGAGAGTGGAGTTGAAAAGAAAGGAAATGACCTTTATTTTAACGCTAAAACACCGCTTAAAAAAGACAAAGAATACTATGTTTTAGCCGATTTAGAAGATGTGCCAGAAAATCAGAATACAAGACTATACAATGCAAAAGATAATGGGGATAGTAAGATAATATCAAACAGTTTGAACGTGTGGCGAGTGTCTTACGCAAGCGACCAAACAAGAGTTAATATCTACCCTTTAGGAACAAACACTAAAGTCAAGAACGTTGAAATATACGAAGTACCAGAATTTGAAAATTCGAAAGAAAATTTAATAAAGATTACAAATGAAAATTTCTACAATCAAGGAAATATTGTAATAGTAGCGCAAGAAACTTTGGTTAAAAATGATGTTTACACCCTAGAGTTTGAAGTTGGAAATAGTGTAAATGGTTCAATGTCAACAACGTTTTTTAATGGAGTTACAAATCTTACCGTGAAGAAACCACTTGTAAAGGGATTAAATAAATTGACAATTAGAGGAGCGGGGATAAGCAATACTATTTTAGTGTCAATTCCAACCAACCTCTCTGTTTCAAATGTTAAATTCTACAAAGAAAATTTTAGTGTTGGTTACAAAAACGAATACAACATCACAGAAATGGAAAGCAAGATTAATCAAACTAAAGAACAAATTGAACAGTCAGTGAAAAAGAATGAGTTCGGAACGGTATTGACTCAAAATGCTCAATATTTAAAATTAGCGTGGAACAACATTTCTAAATATATTCAATTCGAAAATGCTGGTATGTCATTTTACGAAGGCGGGCAAGTTAACGATAATAAATTAGTTGCCAGACTAAATGATTCAGGTTACCAAATGTGGCGTGACGGATATTATTTAGGTTCAATAGGGACGAACTCTTACAAACAAGATAGATCTAAAAAAGGTATTCAATTCGATTTAAACTACGACGGCTGGTTCATGGGTTGGGCTTACCAAACGTCCAGAAATGCCGATGCATATACATGGAAATGGGTTTACTCCTCAGGAAATTTCGCAACATATAAAGCTGACACACTCAACGCTGGATGTGATATTGATATGCAAAATAACGAAATTAAAAACGTTATTTTAAAATCAACGAATATCACGGTTTGGGACGGTGAAAACGGAACTTTCCGCTTCTCGTTACCTGTGTCCTTCCAAAGTGATGGTCGTGCTTATCAGTGGCACGACAACTGTTATTTAACATTTAAAAATGGCTTATTGATTGATAGTTCAATGCCGAGGTAAGAAAGGAGATTTTTTAAAAATGATGCCAATAGAGGTTAAAATTGCAAATGTAAAAAGCGATTTAATAAAATATGCAGAATTAAACGCGAGGGATTATGGCTTACCACCGTTCATTATGGTTGGGATTTTAGCTGATATATTAAGCGACTGGAAAAGTAAAGAGTTATTGCATGTAAACGACGGCTACAGTGAGATAATTAAGACGTTTAACGAGCAAATTTCAAAAGGAGAAAAAGAAGATGTACAAGATTAACTACAAAGACCGAATTTTCAACGACAACGCGACAGTAACTGGTTTAAGGGTACAAATTCAAGACGGTCAAACAATTATCACTAGAATTTTAAGTGGTAATCACGACCACAAAACAGATGAGGATTTAATCGAGTTAGTGCTGGAGCAGTTCTACCAAGAAACGTACCCTAACCGTGCGGAGAATGAGCGATTTACCAAATTTGATGAGAAATTAAAGCTTATGGACAAGAAGTTAGAGGAAATGGACAAGGTGAAGAGAGAACTTGATGTAACTCAAGGCTCGGTTATGGAACTTATCACCCAACTGGGCGATAAATTAGCTAAAGGAGATGGACAGCATGAACAAGCTGAGAAAACTCAAGAAAACGGCAAAGGAGGTGAAAATAATGATGGCAATGTTATTCGCGATTAATATTGCTAAAGGCAAAAGAACATTCGCAAGCGTTCCAGCGTTCTTAAAAGAACAAGTTAAGGAATGTTTAATCGATATGGATCTAGAGCATTTAGCACATGAATAGTATCAAGGGAGCTTAATTGCTCCCTTTTAAAATTTAAAGAAGGTGAGGACAATGAATTTGTTTGAATGGTTAAGACATTTTATAGAAACAGAGGACGGTAAGATACTATTTATCTTAACGATGATAGTATCTGCGATGATTATAGATTTTGTGACGGGGACAATCGCAGCTAAAATTAATTCTAATATTACATTTAATTCTAAGGCTGGAATTAATGGGATCTTGAGAAAGTTGGCTAGTATTTCAATTATGGTATTTTTTATTCCGTTATCAGTATTAATACCAGCAGGAGCAGGAGTAGCGTTAGTATACACCCTATATATCGGATATTTAGTAATGGAATTAAAGAGTATAACAGAGAATTTGGGTAAAATGGGAGTAGACGCTGAAGCGTTGAAATCCCTAATAGATTTATTAAGTAAGAACAAAGGAGACAAATAACATGGCAATTAACATAGAACAAGCGATTAAATGGATGAACGACAGACGAGGAGTAGTTACTTACTCAATGGCAAGTAGATTAGGACCGAACTCGTACGATTGTTCAAGTTCAGTTTATTTTGCATTGAGAAGTGCAGGAGCAAGCGACCACGGTTGGGCGGTTAATACTGAATACATGCACGACTGGTTAACAAAAAATGGATATAGTCTAATCGCTGAAAACACTTATTGGGAAGCCCAACGCGGAGATATATTTATTTGGGGTGCTAGAGGTCGCTCAAATGGTGCTTTTGGTCATACGGGAATATTCGTTGACGCTGACAATATAATTCATTGTAATTACGGCTACAATGGTATTACAATTAACAATCATGATGTGATTTGGGAAGCTAACGGGTGTCCTTATGTGTACGCATACCGATATACTGGAGCAACTCCACAAGATGATATTTCAGATGATTTCGCTCATGAGTTAGACGTTAATACGGAACTAAAAGCTTCTGATATGCCGTATTATGAAGCAGAACTTTCAGAAGATTATTTCGTAGAAACTTCGCCCGATGTAAATTCAGAGGATAAGGAATTGTTAAAAGCTGGAACTCGTGTACGTGTATACGAAAAACGCAATGGTTGGGCTAGAATTAACTATCCAGAGTCAAATCAATGGGTAGAGGACGCTTACCTTGTGAATGCAGTAGATATGTAGATTTAATAATAAAGACGCTATTACACCCCCTTTAGTTAGGGGGTATTTTTTGTTGACAAATTCAGAGAATGATTGTAAAATAAATAATACCCAAGTACCATTCCCCTTAGCTCATGCTAGGGGAGGTATTTTTTTTATTGACAAAATTTAAAAATAATAGTATTATGAAGTTAGCATAAATACGGTATTTTATTGTTTGAGAGAATGTATATTTTGAATCTTATACAATCAAAGTTCAAATAAAGATTTATCTGTATTGCCTTATGGCTGAGCTGGTGTCAGCTCATTTCCCCTTGACGAAAGTTGAGGGGTATTTTTTTTATGATCTTTTAAAACTTTTTATAAAAAACTATTGACACGTTATAACGTGTATGATATAATGAAGGTACGAAGTAAGAAAAGAGGTAAAAGGCAATGGCAAAATTCATAGAAAAAAACGGTAGATCCCTAATGAAAGAAGTAACAAAAGAGTACTTGCTTAGAGCACAATCAATTTTTAAATTTGTAAAAACATCAAAATATTACACTTCTACATTCGATATCATAAGAAAGAATGACCATATAGTTCTTGAAATAGTAAGTATTTCTCATTGCAGCAGATATACAAGCAAGCCAGAGGTTAAAATGGTAACAGTAATTGTGAGAGGAAATGACGAAGAATATATTAATTCTGAAAATGAGTGGAGCGATAGAATCGACGTATTCGAGTTCCTTCATGAACTAAAACTTGATTATTACGGAGTGGTTAAAATTTTCAATGAAGGAGTAAAAATCGGAGATAAAGATTACTTATCTACTATTGTTCCTTTCGAGTTTAGAGAAGCTAAAAAAATGAGATTATACAAAAATGTTAGTTCTGAAGATTTAGAAAAAATCTTAAAAGAAGGTATTCTACCAATTTCAAAAACTGGTAACGATAACTGGGAAGGCAATAGAAGAGCAAATAATTCAACTGAGGTAGTGTACTTATTCAATCCAACATCAGAAGTTAAAAGTTTCAGTCAGTATGGAGATGTGGTGCTTGAGGTTGAAGTAGAAGCATATTTAAACGAGATAGCTCCTAATGATTCTAACCGTGGACAATATGAGGAATATATCGTAGTGGAAGTTAAACCAGAACAAATAATAGGAGTTAGACATGAATAAACTATCAGAAGCAAAAAGAAAAGCCAACAAGAAATGGGACGATAAGAATAAGGAGCGCAAGACTTATATAGTCAAGCGCTCTACAGCTAGAAATTTCATTAAGAATATGGATCGTGAGGATATTGCAGAATTTGAGCAATTAATCCAGGAGCGTAAGGAGAGAAAAGGATAGATGGGGAAAATATAGGGAAAAAGCATTTAGATACTTGCTAATTTCTATTATTTTCCCTATATTTTTATTTAGTTTAAAAATACTATCAAATATGCTTGAAATAGTTTAGATTATGCTATTTTTAGTTTATATTGGTTTGAAACATTTATCAATTATTAAAAGATAGCCACTACTTATAATAGTTTTTAATCGCGGCTTATAACCATAGAAATACCTTGACCACCACCAATACAAAGAGAACATAGTCCGCGATTTTTGTTTTCATTGATTAGCTCATGTACTAAAGTAACAAGAATTCGGCAACCGCTCGCTCCAATAGGATGACCTAAAGCTATAGCACCGCCATTGATATTAACTTTAGAAGCATCAAGGTTAAGTTCGTTAAGAACAGCTATCGATTGTGCCGCAAAAGCTTCGTTAAGTTCGAATAAATCAATATCATCAGTTGTTAAATTCAGTTTATCTAAAACTTTTCTCGTTGCGGGTATTGGACCAAGACCCATAACTTTATTATCTAATCCAGCGGTAGCATAACCATCGATAAATCCAAGAATATTAATACCTAGCTCATTAGCGCGTTTTTCAGACATTAAAATAACGCAAGCCGCTCCATCATTAATACCAGAAGCATTACCAGCTGTTACAGTTCCATCTTTTTTGAACGCTGGGCGTAGTTTTGCTAGAGATTCTAGATTAGTACTAGGACGAACAAATTCATCTGTATCAAAAACTTTTTCTTCTTTACGTGTTTTTATCGTAATAGGAACTATTTCATTTGAGAATTTTCCTTTTTCAATAGCAGTGCTAGCTTTTTGTTGGCTAAGAACTGCAAATTCATCTTGTTGTTTACGACTGATAGCAAATTGCTCAGCAATATTTTCAGCGGTAATACCCATATGATAATTTTCAAAAGCATCGGTTAGACCATCATGAATAATACTATCTTCAAGTTCGAAGTTTCCTAGTTTAGCACCAAAACGTGCATTTTTTGTGTAATAAGGGGCAGCGCTCATATTCTCTACACCACCACAAACAACGATATCATTGTCACCAAGTAAAATAGATTGAGCGCCTAAAACAACGCTTTTTAGACCAGAACCGCAAACCTTATTTACGACAAATGCACTCTTTTCTTGTGGAATACCAGCAAAGATCGCGATTTGACGAGCGATGTTTTGTCCAATACCAGCTCCAAGAACATTGCCGAAGATTACTTCGTCAACAAGGGTAGGGCTTAGATTTATTTCCTCTAATGATTTTTTTACAACTTCAGCTCCAAGTGTTGCAGCTGGAATATCTTTAAGACTGCCGCCAAAACTACCGATGGCGGTACGTTTAGCACTAACAACAGCGACTCTACTCATATATCAATCTCCTATCCATATAATCGAGTATATTTTACTATAAAAAAACTGTCAGTTCAAATTTTACGTGCGAACTATTGAAAAGAGTTTTTTAAGAAGATAGAGAAAAAATAACAAGAAATAAATTCAAAAAAATGAGATAAAAAGCTATAGAGAAGAACATCGAAACAAAAATAAAATTATTTTGTAATATAAATGTAATATTTTTGTAATAAATCGTTGCTTTTTGTAATTTTTGGTAGTATAATATAATTAAAGAAGAGAAGAAATAAAAGTAAATAATATTAAAGCAGAAAGCAGGTGGAGAAAATGAACAAAATTTTGAAAATTGCAGCGGTTTTTGTTTTAGGAATAGGAGTTTTAACAGGATGTACAGATAAAGTAGCACAAAAGATTACTAATGATACAGAAAAAACACAAGATGTAACAACGAATATGTTAAAAGATGATGCTAATGTTGATGAACAAAATCAACAACAAAACAAAGACAACAATGTTGTGAATAAAAATGAAAATCAAACAATAGCACCAACTAATAGAAATAATACTAATAAATACAATCATAACTTTAATGAAGCTGGGAAAATACTAGAACTTATGAATTATAGCTTGCTTAACTTTAAAGGTTCTACAGCGGCTAATGCAATTCGTTATAGTGTTATAGATAACGGAACAGATAATCAAATTGTTTTTGCACCAGCTACTTATGTACTAGACTTAATTAACACATATAATGAAGGAACTTATAATCTTAAAGATGTATTTGCAAAATTGGATGCAGAAAGAGGAATTACTTTTATGGAACTGGATAAAAGTAAAGTAGAATATACTCAAGAAGAATTAGAAAAATTAGTAAAAGATAATAATACTATCGTATATTTCAAAAAAGATAATGCCTTTGCATTACGTTACATCGCTGGAATAGGCGGAGCTACCGATTCAATCTTTGCTCCAGTAGAACGTTGGGAAGTTCAAGGAGATAGAATAATAATACCATTTGTTACTATAGCTACTAATCGACCAACAGGTGTAATTACACTACGATTAAATAATAAACAATATGCAAGTGGTCAACATAAAACTATGTATTATGTAGAAAAATTTGTAATATACTAAACAACAAAAAAGAGCGACTTAAAAATTGATATAGACTGTGCAGATTTTAAGTAGCTCTTTATTTAATTATAGACAAAATAAAAAAGCTAAGTATTGGGGTACTTAGCTTTTTTATGAACTAAATTAAGTTCGAAGCAATTTCTTGCCTATAAATATCTAATCTTATATACAAATAACAAAAGAGTATCGCTACTCTTAAAGGGAGAATGGCTTGCCTAGGGAGCGACAAGCCACATTATGAAAAAAATTAAAAAGTTTTATTATCTGTTAATATCATAAAGAATTAACTGAAATATTGGTTTAAACAAAAATATTTTCAAACTTAAAAGGGAGAAACGACAAGTGTCGTTAAGAATGAAAAATTAATTATTTTTGTTTAAGTCACAATTATATCTCTTCTACTTAAAATATACTTAAAATTATTTTTAAATTTTCTATTAAAATTTATTTTTATTAAAAATTTTTAAGAGAATAAAGTCATAAACTTAAAATTGGCTAATTAGAATTAGTTTTCCAAATTAAAATCAATAGGTTTTTTGCCGACTTCTTCTAAATATGAATTTATACGTGAAAATACCTTGCTACCGAAGAAACCACGATAAGCAGATAGCGGACTTGGGTGTGGCGATTCTATTATTTTATGGCGAGAGCTATCTATTAGAGTTTTTTTACTTCTAGCATAGCTCCCCCATAGGACAAATACAACGTTGTTATTTTTTTGTGAAATAGTTTCTATTATATAGTCTGTAAAATCTTGCCAGCCAACATTGCTATGACTTGCTGGTGAATATTCTTCAACGGTTAAAACAGAGTTCAATAGGAAAATACCTTGTTTAAACCATTTTTCTAAATTTCCTGTTTTTGCAGGAGTAATGCCAAGGTCATCATAAAGTTCTTTATAAATATTTATTAAACTCTTAGGTAAAGGAACGCCATCATTAACAGAAAAGCTTAATCCACAAGCTTGACCGGGATTATGATATGGATCTTGTCCCAATATAACTACTTTTATATCTTGTAACGGCAGATCAAAGACCTTAAAAACTAATTCTTTTGGCGGATAGATAGTCGCCGTTTGTCTTTTTTTATTTATATTATCAACTGTTATGCCTAATTCATTACGTTTTGGATAATCTTTAAATATTTCTTTCCAACTGTTGTCCATAATAACTCCTTATTTACAAAAATTTCAATACACATTTAAGTATAACATAAGATGTAGTACTAATAAAATTTATTAAGAAGAGAGAATTAGAACGGTTAAATATGATATAATAGATAGTGAATGGAGAGTAGTTTGTATATTCTCAAAAAACAAAAAATATAATAGGAGGTCAATATGAAAAAACTAGGTTTTATCGGTGTTGGCAATATGGGGGAAGCAGTTCTGAAAGGAGTAATTTCTAGTCAAAAAGTAGCGAAAGAAAATATTTTCGTTAGAAATTCTTCAAACGACAGTACAGAAAAAGTAGCTGAACGTAACGGAGTCCAAGCGGCCAATAGCTCAAAAGATTTGGCAAAAGAATGTGATGTTGTATTTTTAGGTGTAAAACCATATTTAGTAGCAAGTGTACTAGAAGAAATCAAAGTAGAACTAGAAGGAAAAATAGTTATTTCGATGGCGGCAGCAGTAGAAATAAAAGATATAGAAAGTATTGTACCAAGTGCAAAAGTAGTCCGCATTATGCCGAATACGCCAGTTGAAGTAGGTGCGGGGGTTGTTGGTGTTAGTGTAGGACATAATATAGAATCAACAGAAGTAGAGTACGTTTTGAGTTTATTTAGCAGTCTTGGATTATCAGAGGTGATAGCGGAAAAAGATATGGCTGGATTGACTGCACTTAGTGGGTCAGGCCCTGCTTATGGTTATTTATTTATTGAAGCATTAGCTGATGGTGCAGTGTTAAACGGGTTACGTCGTGAAACTGCTTATCGCCTAGCGGCACATACAGTAATCGGGGCTGCAAAAATGGTACTAGAAACAGGAGAACATCCAGGAAAACTAAAGGATAATGTTTGCTCACCATCAGGTAGTACAATTGAAGCTGTCCGAATTCTTGAAGAAAAAAATTTCCGTTCAGCAGTAATTGAATGCGAAAAAGCTTGCTTTAAAAAGTTAAAAGAAATGTAGGGTTAAAGTTTAACAATAAAGTATAAAATTCATAAAAGTTAAAAGAATCTTAATGATTAGAAGTCATTAAGATTCTTTTTATGTCTTATTTTTTCAGTTCATCTGTTAATTCATAAAGTTGATCTACTAAGTATCCAACATATGAAATTGCTTCTTTAAGTGGTTCAGCGGTACTCACATCACAACCAGCAAGCTTAGAAAGATCTAGTGCTGACATACTACTTCCTTTAGAAAGAACATTTAGCCAAGTATCGGCATAACTTGGATTTTTGTCAATTTTATTAGCAACTGCTGTTCCGATAGTTAGTCCTGCAGAGTAAGTATATGGATAAAGTCCCATGTAGTAGTGAGGTTGACGCATCCAAGTAAGTTCTGCTCCCTCGTTAATTACAAGACTATCTCCGAAAAATTCTTCCATAACTTCACGTTTTATAGTAGATAAGACTTCTGCAGTTAACATTTCATTATTATCAACTTTTTTATAAACACGGTCTTGATAAACAGCTTCAAGATAGTGAGTTACCATGTTGTGAAAGTAAGTTCTGCTAATCATATTACTAATTACCCAACGTTTAAAGCGTGCGTCTTTATTAGTTTGTAGTAGATAATTAGAAACGATAACCTCGTTACAAGTAGACGGTGCTTCTACGAAGTAAAGTGAGCAATCGTTATTTAGCATAGTTTGGTGTTTACCTGTACTCATGAAGTGATAAGCGTGTCCAAGTTCATGCGCAAGAACGAACACCTCGTTCATTTTCCCAGTCCAAGAAAGAAGGATAAAACCAGCTACATTCGGTACAGTAGCGCAGAAACCACCTGTACTCTTACCGATATTTTGAGGGAAGTCCGTCCAACGTTTATCATAGCTTTCATCAATCATTTTAACATAACCTTCCCCAAGAACACCAAGTGCTTTTTTCAAGTACTCTCGTGATTCTTCAATAGTCATATCAATCTCGAAATCAGGATCTAGATTAATTTTGCAGTCGGCAAATTGCATATCTTCAATTTTATGCTCGCGTGCTAATAGTTTGATATAACGATGGATATGTGGTGCGAGGTCTGTCATAAGTGTTTTGATTTGACGATCGTACAATTCACGACTATCATCTTGTTTATCCAATAGGTAATCAATAACGCTATCATAACCACGAGCAGTTGCAAGCATCTTTTCTCTTTTAATGTGAGAAATATACTCATTTGCTGAAGTATTCTTATATGCATTTAAAGTTTTATAAAAACTTTTCGCAGCTGCACGACGAACATCGGTATCATTATCCATCTCATGTAAGTTTTCGTATAAAACAAAGCTATTTTCGTAAGTCTTACCATTTGCTTCGAAACTATCGAATTGCATATCTTCATGTTTAGTTACTTCGTACAAATTATAGAAGTCAGGTAGACTTTCATAACTAGCGATTATTTCTTCAACTTCTTTTGGTAATACATGCTTTTTCATATTAACAAGTTTTTCGAAATAATATTTCAAGTCTGGACGATAGTCAGCAACAAAGGTATTTATAAAACCTTCATCTAAAGATATTAACTCTGTGGAGAAAAAACTTAATTTACTAGCTGAAAGAGAAGAAAGTTCTTCGAAAATAGTTGCGTTGGCAACTACATTATCGTTAAAACGGTCAACAGACATAGGTAATTCAGCATAGTGTAAAAGTTTATAACATTCTTCTTCTATCTCTTCGTATTTAAGGATAGCTTCGTTTAGAGTAGTATAATCAGCTAACTTTCCTTCATATTTGTCTTTAAACTCAATTATTTCTTTTTTTGTTTGTTCCAAAGTATTTTTGTAGTCTTCATCAGTTTTATAAAGTAGAGTCATATCCCAAGTGTACTGTTCGTCTACTTCATTACGTGGTACTAATTTTATTTCAGTCATAGTTTACCTTCAATATCTTATCAAATATATATTAATAGTTGCGCTAACGCAACTTAGTAATAATTATAATACATAAATCGGGATAGGTAAATATAAAAATGGCATATAGTCAAAAAATCTAGCCCCCCAATAAGGTAAGCTAGATTTTTATATTAATTAAATTTTATTTCATCTATTTTGTCAATTTTTCTAATGATTGTGATTTCGCCTTGTGAGTCTTTTAAAATAGATTCTATTAAATTTTTGGCAGTTGTGTATTGAAGTTCAGACATAGAGTCTTTCTCTTTTTCTAGTTGTGCTTTAGCTACTCCTTCTATAAACGATTTTAAATCAAGGGTAATTCCTAAAATCTCATTTGTAGTAGTGTCTATTGTTGCAGCAAATGTTAGCGTCATTTCAGAAAGATTACCAGTTTCTTCACTAGTAAACGCACCTGGATTTAGATAAAATTTATTTCCGATGTCTGATAATTTTATTTTCCCAGTGAAAGTTAGTTTGTTATCTGACTTCTCATAGTTTTTATCAGTTATAGTATTAAAAAGAGTATTTCCGTTGAAAAATACTTGTATAGCAGATAAAACTTCTAAATCATCTGTTATTTTATCTTCAACTAATTTTCCATTTTCAACATTGAATTTATCATATCCAGAATTATTTTTCTTAAGGAAAATATGTTCTTCTTTTGTTGTAGTTTTTCCTAGTTCAGTTTCTTGCTCAGAAAATTTCTTCAAAACATTTCCATTTTCGTCTATTTTAATATTTGATGATACATTAACTGAATAACTTTCTACTATAAGGTTAGATTTAATAGTAACCTTAGTATCTAATTCTAAATTTTTTTCTTTTGAAAAGTTGTTAATGGCTGTTTTAACAATTTCCTCATTTGATAATTCTTTTTTTGTTTCTTGCGTAGTGGTTTGATTTGTATTTTTATTTTGTGTGCAACCTAATGTCGTTCCTGCAAGAACGGTAATTGCTAAAGTTAGTAATAATTGTTTTTTCATGATATACCTCTTTACTTAGATTATAGGAATTAATTATATCCTAAAAAACTGATTATGTAAATAAGAAAATATGCTGAAGAAAATCTGATTGATTCTATAAAAAGTTTACTAGCATTTTTTTTTGATGTATAATTTTTATAGTAGAATTTTTTAAAAAACTATCAAGTGAGGTAAACTATGAAAGTAGCGATAATAGGTGGTGGGATAGTAGGTGCGACATGTGCGTACTATTTATCGAAAAATAAAGATATAGAGTTGACGGTTTTTGATTATGGTGTGGGACAAGCGACAAAAGCCTCAGCAGGTATAATAAGTCCATGGTTTTCGAAACGTCGTAATAAACCTTGGTATAAGATGGCACGTTTAGGTGCAGATTTTCACCTGAAACTTGTTCAAGATTTAGAAGCTGAAGGAATCAATACGAATTTTTACTCACAATGTGGCGTATATTTATTAAAAAAAGATGAAGCAAAATTACCAGAATTAAAAGAATTAGCCGAAAGCCGTATGGAATTATCACCGATGATAGGCGAGCTAAAATTACTGTCTAAAGAAGATGTTCAAAAAGTAATCCCAAGCTTTGATAATAATGGAGATGTACTTTATGCTAGCGGTGGAGGTCGCGTTGAGGGTGAACGCTTTGTAAAAACTTTGCTTGAAGCATCAAGAGCACAAGTCTTTAATAAAAAAGTATCTTTAGGATTAGCTGGCGATAAGTATTTAGTAGATAACAAGGAGTTTGATATTGTAGTTCTTGCGACAGGTGCGTGGCTAAAAGATGTCTTAGAGCCACTTGGTTTTGAAGTTGATGTTCGTCCTCAAAAAGGACAACTACGTGATTATAAAATAAAAGATAACAATACAGGTGCTTATCCAGTAATTATTCCAGAAGGAGAACTAGATATAATTCCTTTTGAAAATGGTGTGGTTAGCGTTGGGGCAACTCATGAAAATGATATGGGATTTGACTTGGAAGTCGATAAGGAGCAGCTGGATACTTTTGGAAATGAAGCTCAACAATTTTTAAAAGAACTAGCTGATGCACAAATTATTAATGAACGAGTAGGTATTAGAGCCTATACTTCTGACTATTCACCGTTTTACGGAGAGGTGCCAACGTTGAAAAATGTTTTTGCGGCAAGTGGACTAGGTTCTTCAGGATTAACAACAGGACCAATTATCGGTTATAGTATCGCAAATATGATTTTAGGACGCGAAAACGAGTTGGATTCACAAGATTATGATATAAATGCTTATATAACTATAAAAGAGTAGTCTGGGCTTATTTTATGAATAAATGCGTAAATTTTTATATGTAAGAATATTAGTCGATTAAGTAAAAGGAGATATTTGAAAAAACTTAAAAATATCTTCTTTTTATTTTGAAAAACATCTTACAATCACAATATTTTATGTTATAATGGAGAGTGGAGAGTTGTATAGTAAAGTGGTAAGAATTTTAAAGATAGGAGCGGACCTACTATTTATTTCACTACATTACTATAAAAATAGAAAGGTAATATTATACATTACTTAAGGAAGGAGATTATTATGATAGCTGATTACCTGTCAGGCACAAGTACATTAACACTGGTTATTCACCTGCTAGACATACTTTTAGTATGGTTTTTAGTATACAAGTTATTAACATTGTTAAAAGGTACTCGTGGTATGCAATTGGTTAAAGGAATTTTAATCATTATTGGGTTAAAAATATTTTTTAACTTTATTGGTTTTACAACGATGACTTACATATTCGATCAAGTAGTTACTTGGGGAGTATTGGGAATTATGATTATATTCCAACCAGAATTGAGACGTGCCTTAGAATATATAGGTAGGGTTCAGTGGACTAATATTCTCAATTTTAATTATAAAGATGTTCAAATAGGACAAAAAGAGCATATAATAAAAGCTGTCGCTACTTCATCGAGACATATGGCGAGACGTCGTATAGGTGCATTAATTGTATTAGAAAATAGTACGGGGCTTGATGAATATGTGGAAAGTGGAATAGAGATTAATGCAGAAGTAACACATGAGCTTATTATTAATATTTTTATTCCAAATACACCACTTCATGATGGTGCGATGATTATTAATAAAGATAAAATTCGAGCTGCAAGTTGCGTATTACCATTATCAGATAATAGAAGTATAGCTAGTAGTTATGGGACGCGTCACCGCGCAGCATTAGGACTATCAGAACTTACAGATGCAATTGTTATTGCTGTTTCAGAAGAAACAGGAAAAATAAGTGTGTGCCAAAATGGTAAATTAACAACAGATTTTACCGATGAAAAATTGATGAAGTACTTAGAAGAAAATTGGCAACAACAAAGTGAAAAGATTATTAAATAAGAGGTGATATTATGAGATTAAAAGAGAATAATCAATTAAAGTTAATATCATTTTTAATAGCAATACTACTATTTATATCGGTAAACGAAAATTTCAAGAACTTTTCTGTATTAGGAAATAGTGATAATAAATCTACCGCGTGGGTAACAGAGGTTCCTCTTGAAGCGGAGTATGATAAAGATAAATTATACGTAGTTGGAATACCAAATACTGTTTC
>ERZ773073.60-NODE-60-length-59693-cov-5.444649_pt1 | contig 59693 bp, 52 predicted proteins | sample MGYA00580616_ERZ773073 | MGnify/ENA primary metagenome ERZ773073 (study PRJEB29015, sample SAMEA2737960) | human oral metagenome | biome: human oral; feature: human-associated habitat; material: dental | place: China | collected 2131 ...
TGGCAACAAGGTATGATAAATTGGCAACATCTTTTCTTGCCTTTATTTACTGTGCCGCAATATTTATTTTGTGCAAATAGTATAGTCTGTTATAGTTTTAAGACATATCCTAATACCACGCTCCAATTCTTCCATTGACTTAAAGCCTTTGTTTCTAATCTCAACCAGCGTTGAAGCCGCTGTTTGAAGATTATGCTTTGTCGCCCAACGCTCATATCCTTTACTTGACTTTGCTTTATCGTTGTTTTTAAGGTCTATGATATTGCCCAGCTCTTTGTCTTTATTCAAGATTCGCTCTTTAATTCTTTCTTCAGTATAGTTAGCTCCTATTGTCTTTGCTCAGGTAAATCTCTGCTGATTTTTAGTCCTGAAAGCTATGTGTTTTCCTTGTTTAATCTCATAACCATAGCTTTCCATTTTAGATAAGAAGTCCTGCCAATTGATTGACTGTTTTATAGTTCTATCTATATCAAATTGAAGCCTCGTTTTATAGCTGCTTCCTTTTTTATCTTCATTCCAGTCATACCAATTCACAAACTTTCTTCGCCTTATCTCGTTGATTTCCTTTTGTGCTTCTTGGTCAATGATAGATAAATTATGTTCCTTACATAGCTTGTCGCTTTGCTTTCTGATGTTCATGTATGAACCGTAATAAGAATGATATACCTTACCTTCCTCAACATCAATGGAATTAAAAATGATGTGATTATGAATATGGTCTTTGTCGATATGCGTGGCTAAAACATACTCATATTTCCCACCTAAAATCTTTTTACAGAGTTCAATTCCCACTTGATGTGCTTCTTCAAAACCAACTTCCTTCTGAACAAAAGATTGTATTAAATGGTGGGCTAAAGTCTTTGTTTTTGAGTTAAACTGTTTCTTGGTAAGTTCAAATTCTTTATGAGCATTTTCTCTGCTGCACAGGTGAGTTGTAACATAGATTTCATCATCGGTTTTATCTTCGTTACAGATATAGTCTATCGCCTTTTTCAGTGTGGTTTTGATCGGATGTATCTTTGTAACAGCCATTATCCGATTACCTCTCTTTCATGGCTGCCATTTCCCGACAGCCCCTTATTAAATAAATATTCATAATTGAATTTTAGATGTCTTCATTTTCTTTATTCGTAGTTCTCATAATATTACTGCCTAAATTATCAACAGATTGTTTTATTTCTTTTAATATAGAATTCTGTCTCTTTATTATTTCCAGCATATCTTCGTAATCTGAATTAACTGAAAATATAGTCATATAGTTTTCCAAGTCTACAGAAAAGTGTTCTTCATATTCTTCTCCATTTGCAAAGTAAGTAATTTTACCATTAGCTGGAACTTTGCAATTTTTCTTCAAATATTCACAAGTTCCAAAATACAAATCATAACTTTGATGTGCTCCTATTATACATTTTTTACCTTCTTGTTTTATTAACATTTCTTTCATTGATATTTCAAGGCTATCTATAAAATCCGAAGATAATTTTATACTAACATTTTTAGCTACAACATTCCCGTTATTAATAAATCGCAATCCATAAAAAGCACGTTTTACAAAAATAAACTCCACTTCAACATAAGGTCTGTTGTTTTCTTCAAATTGTTTTTGCATTTCTATGAGTTGTTCTTTTGAAACTTTAGCAGACTTAAGATTAGCCCAGCATATAAAAATTGTAGCAATTACATATACTAATGTTATAAACACCATTGCCCAATCAGATGTCATTTTTATCTCCTTAACAAATAATAATTAATAGTACAATCGCCCAAAGAATTATTCCTTGGGCGAGGTATTTCTAAAATCCGCAAACATTTTGCAAGCACAACACTCACAAAACGGCTATTCATAAGGCTTTAAAGCCTGTTTTTGACTATTCCAACTCTTCTTTTTCTACTGTTCACTACATTCAAAACCATTCAAAATAAAGGCTTTGCGTTTGTTGAGTGCTGGGAAATTTGTTCAGTTTTAGCTTGTTTTTAGATTTTTTTACCCGTCCCAGTTCCAGTTCCAGTTTGCAACTACTAAATGATCTATATATCAAAATTAAACTCTTCCAAATCTTTATTGATTGTTTTGCCTTTATAATATCCATCAAAATTATATATAGTCTTTATATTATCTTCTTCTTGATATTTATAAAAATAATCTTTATTTGATTGTTTTTCTATAACTTGATTTTCAAAAACTATCCATTTGGCAAGAGTTTGTTCTATAACTTCTTTAACACTACAATCATACTCTGTTATATCTAAATCCTCACTAAATTTTCTACTCACAATATTAATAACTGCATATTTTCCATAACGCAATGCATTTCCATATTTACCCATTCCATAATTTTCTTCTTGCTTTTCTATCTCTAATAAGTATTGATAACAATAATATCCATAAACATATTTCTTGTAATCTTTTTCATTTTTAAAATATTGTTTAAAATTATTTTCTCTAAATAATACTATATCACTACTTTGTCTAGCTTTTTTTGCATCCCCACTTATACTAACAGCAATTCTCATAAAATTTGAAAGATCAATTATTTGTTTCTTCGAAATATATTTCTTATTTATTCCTTCATAAAATTCCCCTTGTTTTCTATTTAAGAATAAACCAAAATCACGATAAATATTTTGTTGATAATTTACCAATAGTGCTTCATTTGATCTGCGATCCATTTCACTTACCACAGACTGTTCATTTGTCGCATGTGATAAATTTTCGATTAATTTTAATTTTTTTTGCTTGATATCTTCAACATTCTCATTGTTTTGATCGTCGGCAATAAACGTAATTATTTTTACCAACACTTCTTTTTCATTAAATATACTGTAATTATCATTAAAAATACATTCTTCATATAAAGATGATAATGTAAAAGCTGTTTGTCCCCCATTTATAATTTGTGGATTCGTTATAATAAGTTGTGCTCGATCTTTTTTAGCAACCTGAGAATTTATCTGTGTATCATCTGATAAAATTGTTATTCCATTATTAAATAAAGCAAATTCGTTAGTCGACTTGTTTTTTACTGTGTTAGCAATCTGTGGATTAACTTGGTTATTTTTTAAACCTAAAAAGCATCTCGGGTTATATTTTAAGACAGAATTTTTATATCTGTATAAAATTTTGGCAATTTCAACAAGCGGAACAAATGTAACCAATATCTTACAATCACTTAATTCTGTGTTAACTGTATATCCTATTCTACCTTCATTGCCTTCTTTATTTGTAAGGGACAAGTTAATTCTAATTTCTTCTGCATTAAAAAAACATCCAGAAACTACAGGGAAAACCAACTCTTTATAACATTTCTCAAAATTAAATACATCGCCAGAAAACCCTCCAGTTAATTTTTTTATATATTTACTTCCTTTTTCTTTTAAGTTTGCGAGTATTATAACTTTATATTTATATCTCCCAATATCTTCAACTCCTTGAATTTCTTTTTGCATTTTCAATATTTTACTATTATACGAATTCCCATCTTCGTCAATTTCTTCACCTTCAGTTACTCTATCTACATCCATTGAAAGCAATTCGTCATAACCTATTTCCTTATTCTCAAAATTTTTTTCATTGATTCTAAATTTAGATTGAACGAACACAATTTCCTTTGATTCTTTATCTATATAGTATGCATCTATGCCACCATCATAAGAGCCATCTGTAATATAATGTTCTCTATCTTCAAATCTTTCGATTCCATACATGCCCTTTAAAAACAAATGAATAAATGCCTTAGATCTTGCCTTATTTAGCCCTTCAGTATTAATATCTTCTGGATAATATGTTTTATATTCTGTAGGTGCTTCCTTTCGTAATTCATCCAATATTTTAACCAATGTATCATATCTACTCATAACTTTCATCCTCTAAACTCTTTCGCTCAAATTATTATAAACATCTTCCAAAAATACGCCCATAAGATTTTTGTTCATTTTATCATCCTTTAGCAGCAAAGAAAATAAATCCATATTTTGTTCATAACCTTCCATAAGCGCATCTTGAACAGCATCATAATATGCAAATCTAAAGTCACTGATAGTATTGCTATTTGCACTGTCTTTAAGTCTTGTATTTTTCAGTAATAAATCTCTTACTTGAAGTGCAGATTTTGTTGCAACATCAAAGTCAAAGCTTTTATTATATCTCAAATTAATTTCATCAATAATCTTTGATAATTTCTCTTTAACTTGTTCTTCAAAATAAACCTCATTAGGTGCAGGTGCTTTTATCTCAGATTTTGATTCTATACTACTGTCATGTTCCCCTGTTTTCTTTTGTTTAAAATTCTCAACTGTTATTTTATCTGCTATATCAAAATCATTTCCGATTTTACCAATCTCTATCTCTTTTATTAGATATGATAGGAAATTGTATTTTTTGTGTAAATCAATATCTTGATATCTTGTTGCCTGAATCAAGAAACCATAGAATCTTAAAAATCTTCTTATTGTACTTCTTATTTCAAGTTTAATTAAATCATCATTTTTATCAATGATTCCTAAGCTCTTTCCAAGTAAAGACCACATTTTAGACTTATCTTTAGAATTACGCTTACCCTTGTATAAAAATCTATTAAATAATTCAATATCATCGTAATCCAAGAAATTATATTGAGACAATTGCTTTTCAACTTCTCTTATAGCTGACGGTGTTATAGTTTCTCCTAAAATGGTTTCTGTATAATATGGTTCAAACGCCTTTTGAATTTCATCATATTCATTCTTAAAATCTATAACAAAAGTCTTTTTATCATACCCTGGGTATATCCGGTTCAGTCTTGAAAGTGTTTGAACTGCATTAACACCTCTTAATCTCTTATCAACATACATAGCACACAATTTAGGCTGATCAAATCCTGTTTGATACTTATTTGCGACCAGTAATACTTGATATAAATCGGTATCAAAAGCATCAACAAGTTTGCTTTCATCCATACCATTCATTACTGATTCTGTATATTCCTTACCATCTAAGGTTACTTTACCAGAAAATGCTACAAGTGCCTGTATTCCTGTATAATTGTGCTTATTGATATACTCGACAAATGCATTTTTATACTTTACTGCTGCCTGTCTTGATGAAGTGACTACCATAGCCTTAGCCCTACCATCTAATTCATACATTACATTATATTTAAAATGTTCAATTATAATTTCTACCTTTTGAGAAATATTAGTGTCATGTAGTTCAATATATTTAACAATTTTTCTTTTAGCTGCAACAGTATCCAATTCTGGATCACTATCAACTATTTTATTAACCTTAAAATATGTTTTATAAGTTACATAATTCTTCAACACATCGAGAACAAAGCCTTCTTCAATCGCTTGTTTCATTGAATACAAATCAAAAGAAGTCTTTTTGCCCTCGCTATTCATACTTCCAAATAATTGAAGCGTTGTAAATTTAGGAGTTGCAGTAAATGCAATCATGGAAACATTATTTGGTTTACCACTTCTTTGTATTTCTTTTTCAATCTTGTCTTGTAGTGTCTCCTCTTCACCATTTTCATATTGAGATGTTTCTTCTGCAACCAACAATTCTGAAGACAGTGCGTAAGACACAGATTCCATTGCTGTTCCGGAAGTGGATGAATGAGCTTCATCAATAATTATTGCAAATTTTTTTCCTTTTGAATTCTCAATAATATCCTTAATATACATAAACTTATGAATTGTTGTAACAATTATTTTTGTATTTCCATTAAGTGCTACTGCTAAGTCATGTGATGTACATTTATCATCCATCACTTTAATAAGCCCTTCTTTGTGTTCAAGACCCAGTACAGCATCTTGAAGCTGCCTATCTACAACAATTCTGTCAGTTATTACACAAATTGTATCAAAAATTATCTCGTCTTTTAAATTATGAAGAGATGCTAATCTATAAGATAACCAAGCTATCGTATTTGTTTTACCACTTCCTGCAGAATGCTCAATGAGATAGTTTCTTGATGTCTCATTTATCTTTATATCATTCACTAATTTTCTAACAGCGTTAAACTGGTGATACCTAGGGAAGATAAGAGTTTCAGATTTCTTATATCTACCTGTTCTATCATCTTTTTTCTTTTCTTTTTTTAAGTATATTATCTTATCAATTAAATAAAGTAACGTCTCTTTTGACAAGATATCTTCCCACATATATGAAACATCCAAGCCATTTTCATTGTGTGGATTCCCCTTGCCTGATTCAATCCCATATCCGGATCCCTTATTAAATGGTAAGAAAAATGTAGAACTTCCCTTTAATTGTGTAGTCATATACACTTCAAACAAGTCCATAGCAAAATTTACTATAGCACCCGACTTAAATTTAAATAATCTGGTTTTAAAGTCTCTTTCAAATTTATATTGTCTAATTGCATCCTCATAATTTTGACCACTTGTGTTACATTTTAGTTCAAAAGTCGCAATTGCTAAGCCATTTAAGAAAATGACCAAATCAACTCTTTCATCTTTTTTATGATAAACTTCTTCCATTACAGAAAAAATATTCTTGCCATAATTCTCTATAGCTTCTTTATTGAATGTGGTGGCTGGTTTTCTGTACATTAGATTTAATTTAACACCGGTATCAAACTCTATGCCATTTTTTAATACATCAATTAGACTTCTATAGTCTTTATTGATTTCATTATTCAAATAATTAATTATAGTTTCTTCAGTTTGCTCTCCATAAAGTCTTCGTAGTGCTTCAACTTCATCAGCTTGCGTATCATTTAGAAATTTAAATAAGATGTCCGTGTCCATAGCAAGACCGGCATTGAAATTCTTAGAATCCCTTATAATATATCCATTTTCATTTTCAAGATATTCCAAAATTAGTTTTTGAAAATCTTCTTTTTCTCTAAGTTGCCCAGCTTTAATTGCCATAATCTACACCTCCAACACGCTTTTTACCTGTCACATATTCATAAATCAAACTCTTTCTATGTTCTTTCATTAGATCCAACTGCCTTTCTTTTTTTGAAATAATCGAATCTATTTCCGAGCATTTTTTGTCTAGAAAATCTGTGATTTTTAGCTGTTCATCATACATTGGAACTATAATCTTTAGATTTTTCAATAATTGTTGGCTTATATTTGGCTGCGTTCCACCAATAGCTATCATTAGCATTTGTTCTTTACTAGCTCTTAATAAATAAAATAAATAATTCGTGTGAAGGGAATCATCACCTTTCATAGAACAGCACGCCTGATTTGCATAAGCGTCTATCCTAGATATTGCTATATTGCCCACAGAAGCTCCATACATCGCTATAACCACAAATGGGGCTGTATACATTTTTAAAGTCTTTGTTGAGTTTAAAGCATATTTTGTTATTGTTTTTTCTGTTTCTTGTATATAGTAATTTTTATACAAATCTCCTGATTGAATCCAATTAAATTCACCGTCATAATTAAAACTATCACTCGAATCAGGGGTAGAGCCACTCCCAATCAAAGATAACTTATATTTAATTCTACTAATATCCCAATGTTTTGGTATATCACCTATACACGCAATGCCACTATCCTTCATAGGAACATTCTTATCTAATCCTTTTGTAACAGTTTCTGTTATTAAAGATTTCTTATAATCTTTTAGCAGTCTAATTTGTTTTTCTATTTTTGACGTTATAGAATCTATTTCAGCGCATTTATTATCAAGGAAATATGCAATTTTATTTTGTTCTATTAGGCTAGGCATTGCATATATAAATTCATTAAAATCCTTTTGATATAGATGCAATATTGTGCTATTCCCTGAATTTTTATAATTAAACCATGTCCAAAAAACATCCGAACTAAGAACCCAATATAAATATTTTTTAGAGTTCTTGTCATTTAAATCAATTAATAAAACTCCACTATTAAGAGATGCTTTTCCATCTAAATTATCTACAACAGCAACTTTACCCACAGTTCCGTCTTTGGTTATGAGTAGATCATTATTTTTTAATTGAATTTTATCTGCTTGTTCCCAACGTTTTTCTGATATATGAACACAACTACTCCAATCAATTTCCCCTTGACAAAAATCAACTCCAGTAACCAAAAATGGACCTTCATCAATATATTCCTCAGAAGTAAGACCCTGCCATCCAATTCTTCCGTATAAATTGGATAAATACTTTATTTTATCAATCTTCCAATTGCCAGGTATCTCACCTATCCATTCTATTCCACTATCTTTATAACTAATCATTATTACACCTCACTTTTTAAAAGAACACTAATATCATTAGAAAGCTCTTTTTCAAGTTTCATAAATTCAAATAAAAGTTTATCTGAACTTTCCGGTGCTACATATTTATAAAAATATCTTGTGAATGGAATTTCTGCCCCTAGTTTTTCTTTGTTAGTATTAGATATTTTTTTATTTTCATCAAAATCATAAAAGTAAATTGCATCTGGTATATGTGGTAAAACCTCTTTAGCAAAGTATTCATCCACATCTTGTGACAGTTTTATAATTTCACTATCTTTTGTAGTCGAGTCTATCTTTACATTCCCTTTAGCATCTTTTTGTATAATGGCATTTTTATCTATTTCAGATAACTCAAGACAAATATTCCCCAATCTACTATCACTGTAGCCATCAACTTCTCTTATTATGGACTTAATTTTCTTTTCAAAAATAGAATAGTCCTCAAACTTATCTTCAGTTACATTTTCATTAAGAAGCTTTATAACTTCTTTTGTGAATTTTTGTCCTTTAATATATTTTTGATATTTCTTTTCCCTATCCTTATCTCTAGGATTCATTTCTAATAATTCTTCAAACTCCGCTTGATTAAAAATATTTGAATTATGAGAAAATAAATCACTATTTTCTAGTTTTTCTATTGACTCTAAATCAATCCTCCCTGTCCTTTGTAAAGGTTGATATACAACATACTCTTTATACAAAAATTCTTCATTAGGAAAAATCTTACTTTTTTCATTTTCTTTGAATTCAGCATATATTCTTGCTATTTCTTTTCTACTTTCTAAATCTATTTCCCTTCTCTTTTTACCGAGAGACTTTCTTAAAGGCTTATACATGTCAATGGCATTAATTAATTGAACTTTCCCTTTTCTATCAGATCTTTTATTTTTAGATATTACAAAAATATAAATTCCAATGTCAGTGTTATAAAAGAGTTGGTTTGGCAATGCAATAACAGCTTCAACATAATCATTTTCTAATAGCCATCTTCTAATTTGACTTTCTCCGCTTGTTGTTCCACCAGAAAACAAGGGAGAGCCATTCGTTATGATTGCCGCTCTTCCATCACTAGATAGCTTATTCACTGCGTGTTGCATAAATAAAAGCTGTGCATCCGTTGTTGCTGGAAGACCCGCACCAAATCGTCCATCAAATCCTTTTTTATATTCATCTTTAACAGCTTTCTCTTGCCCCTCCGGAGCATCTTTACCTCCCCAAGGGGTTCCAAAAGGTGGATTCATAATTACAAATCTCATTTTTTGGCTTTCAAAACAGTCGTACTTAAGCGTATTTGCCGTCTTCTCTCCACCCTTAATATTTCTAATATCCTGTCCTTTTATAAGCATATCTGCAGCACAAACAGCATAAGAACTCTCTAAAATTTCTTGACCAAAAAGTCTGACATCTGCACTAGTATTTCTTCTTTTAATAAAATCGTGTGTTGTCGAAAGCATCCCTCCCGACCCACAAGCTGCATCCAATACTGTGACTACCTTAGAATCTCCTGTTAAAATATCATCGCAATTTTCCGCAAGCAAAATTTCTACCATCAAACGAATTACCTCTCTTGGAGTATAGTGATCACCCGCATCAACATTTTCAGAATATCTTCTGATGATATCTTCGAAAATATATCCCATCTTATGGTTGTCCACAGTCTTTGGATTGAAATCAATTTCTGAAAATTTCTTTACAACACTATATAATCGGTTGCTCTTATTCATTTTTTTAATCTGATTTTTTATTTCAAGATTATTCAAGATTTCTTTTACATTTTCAGAAAAAGCATCAATATAGCTATTGAAATTAGACTCAATATTATCACTATCATCCAGTAATTTTTTTAGCGAGTATCTGCTTGTGTTATAAAATGGATACCCTGTTTCTTTCTCATAGAATTGTGCTGGTTTATTAGGATTTTTCTCATAATAATTGATGAACTTTTCTTTCTTTTCTTCCAAAGCACATTCAAAACGTCTAATAATTACCATGGGAATAATTACATCTTTATACTTCTCCGCTTCAAAAGAACCTCTGAGGGAATTGGCAATTGATAAAACCAAATTCACCTCTTTAGACACATCAATATGCTGCTCATCCATATAATACTCATTAATATTTTCTAAAAAAGCTCTTGTATTCTCACTCATTTTATTCTCCTTTATTTCCAACAGAAATGATTTCCGCAAATTTTTTTACGTGTTCATTACTTATTTTAGACTCTATGTCTATGGCTCTAAGAACGCCATATAAACTTGGGTTATTCATTACAATTTCACATATATCAGGTGGTGGTGTCCCTCGGATTCTCGAATACAAATAATCCATTCTCTCTCTATCTTTAGAGTTTGGATTAAGCTCAATCATGATTTTTTTGTATATTTCAAAACTTGGAGCATTTATTCCATCTTCAATATATTTAAGGTTAGAGTTTGGCAAATCTATAGCTTTAGCAAGTCCACGTTGACTGTCGCCTTTTGCTTCCCTATTGGATTTGATTATCTGTCCGAGCTCTATTTTTAGCTCTTTTTTTATATCAATTTCATGTTTCAAAATGTCCCTCCTCCCCCTTTTTGTTCTATGTTCTGTAACATAGAATATTATAGCACATATACCAACTTTTTTCATCCCTAAAATTAAAGAACTGGTGAAATTTTTTCATCACCAATTCTCCGAGTTTCAATACATTATTTGTTTAATTCCTTTGTTCTTTTCAATAATAAGGAATGTATATCCCACTGTTCTTTTGCTATTTTTGCAATATCATTCTTTATTTCCTTGATATCTGTTTTATAAATTACTCCTGTTTTATTTACTCGTCTTGCAATTTGATTTATATTATTGTTTGCAATACCCAAAGAACTTTGTAGCTTTATAAATGGCTCTAAATCTACAATATAAATTTCTTTTTCCATAACACACTTCCTGATAAAATGACTCATCGTTCTGCATTTTGCAAGCTTCATTTTTTCATTGAAAAGTTTCTTTTCTTCCTCATTTAAATATATTTTAAGCTGGTTATTTCTACTTCTATTTTCCATACTTTTCATCTCCATTCTTATATATTCTTGGGTTTTAGGGCTTGCCCTAACAAGTTAAAAATTGATATAAAGGTAGCGATTGTAAAATCCAAATTTATCAATTTTTGCGTAGATGAGTACTCATCTACTGTGCTTGCTATTAAAGTTAATGTCGCATTCCATTTATCAAGCTTTTTGATAGTCTTAACTATCACAGAAATACCTCCTGTTTTATTTCCGTAAAATCTATAAAAGTTAAAAATTGTCGCTACCACTACCTCACTACCTTGTAATACGGGTAGCAAAGTAGCGGTAGCGGACTTTTTCAAAACTCTTAGAATGTTATATTTTCAGCAATAACCTACACAAAATCTGTATTAATATTTCGTTTATAAAACTTCTTACTGACTCGAACCACTCCGTCAATTCTTACCTTCTTACTTTTTATAGATGGTTCAAGTTTCCACTCATCCGCCATTTCATTTGCCATCAATTCCGAAAATGCTTTTTCATTGGTTTCAGGGTATCTACTTGTAAATTCAGCAGAGCATAGCAAATCTGGAGTGTCTGATTTTGTGGATTTCCATTCCATAAAGTCCAAAAAGTTTTGAACGTGTCTGTTCTCACTCTTATGAGTTTGAATAACATAATCTAAATCCGTTCTTAGCTCTTTCGGTAAATAGAAATCATGAAGTTTATTTTCATAAAGATACACCGCTTCTGCGATAGCTCCCTCAAAATCGTGTTGAACAATATTACGATGTTCTCCTCTTGTGATAGTTTCCAGTACAGGAAATTTTTCTACATCATACATGATTGGTAATTCAATGTTTTCGCTATTCACTTTCACAGGTAGATATCGTCTTTCTCCGGAAAAGTCCCCTAAAAAAGTCGCATCATTGGTAGTAGCAATTAAGATACAAGTTCTCTTTACATCAGCAGAAAATCGTTCGTATGGAAGCCTTACAGTACTTGTTCTTGCAGATATAAACAGCTTCGCTTCATCAGCACTTTTCGCATTTCTAAGAGCGACAAATTCTTCAAGTTCTACCACAACTTTTCCAACAAGATTACTGACTGCATCTTTACCTTTGATATTGTTTAATGAGCAATACCATTCAGGAAATAGAGCTAACTTTTCTATAAAAGATGTCTTGCCTACGCCTTGAATTCCCGTAAGAACCATAAGCTCGTCAAATTTGCATCCGGGATTAAAAACTCTTTTTACCATGCCGACTAACATATGTTCCATAATCCAAGCATTTAATTTTGTGTCTTCCGCTCCAAGATATTTGGGAAGCAATTTAGGAATATGCCTCTCACCATCATACGGAAGCGACTTCATATACATAGCAGGAAGATTTACCGCCCTTTTATGAGCAATAAAGGTTATGGCATCATCCATTCTGTTTTTAGAATACTTAATCCCAAATTCCCTTTCGATTTCCACGCCTAAAAGATTTGTTAAATGGTCATTCCATTTTCTGATCTCATTTTCTTTCTGTTTTTCTCCCTTAAGAGTTCCAAAAAATCTGACTGTCATGCTGCATGTATCAAAGAAAACTGTTCCGTCTATTATCTTCTCTTCTTTGCAAAATAACGGATTTACCAGCACAGTGATAAGATTAGTTGTATTACTTTTTAATTGTCCCTTATCGGTATATTCAAGTTCTCTATTTAGGTAATCTGATAATTCATCATCACTAAATTTTAGCCAGTCATTCACGGTTATCACCTGCACTTTTTCTGTGATAGTTATAATCCCAGTATCTCTGATTTGCATATTGAGTCGCTTTTTTAATACTATCTTCCAAATATCTGATATAAGCTGCTTCATTTTTTCTTTTGCTTCTGTCATCGCTCCGATTTAAAGCAGACATTAAAAATATCTCTTCCATCAAAGCTTCATCACCATGTGTATAGCTATTTAATAATAGCAACAGCAAAAAATCATCTTTGCTAGCATCTCCGCTTGATATTGTTCCTTCAAATAAACCTTTAGCTTTTCTATTATGCTTACACATCGTTTCTATGATTGTAGACACATCTGGCAGTGTATCATTATCTGATTGATGTGCTCTTATTTGCTCTCCAACGCTCTTTTTAGGTGCAAAACGCTCATAGTATCTATCAATCTCAATTTGCTTATCTATGATGTTATTTGATGTTCCATCAACGCTGTTCCCGGTCATAGCGATACATCTGTTATTTTGATACATTTCCACTTTCTCAACTTGGTTATTGAAATTTTTGTCAATTCCCCCTTTTGCAAAAATGTGAAGTCCTTTACCGGATTGAGAAGTTTCAATATAGGTGTCCTGAAAATCTCTGAAAAATCTTTCTCTCTTATCACGAGATACATTATTCAAGTCAATACAAAGAAATGGATCATCCATGCTTAGTACAAAAGACAATCCATCTGAACCACTACCATCTATATTATTAACAGCTGTTTCAAAATCTGCCCAGTTTTCCTTATTATTCCAATCACTTGACTTTAAAGTAATTGGACTCACAGGAAGCTTTAGTATTTTTTCCTTGCCTTTCAAATCTACTCTTCTGATTTTATTAAACCATAACCATTGTTTATACCGTCTTAATTCCATCGGAATATTTTGTTTATACTGTTCCGCTTTTATCATGTTGTCCTCCAATCTATAGTTGATGACAAAAGTACAACCTGATAAAATAATCTTGTCAGGGATGAAATACCAAGTTGTACTTTCATCTTGCCTTTGGTCTTTTGGCTAAAGGCTTTTTTCTTGTTTAATCTCTTCATAAATCTCCAAAACATACAGCAAAATGTCCTGTGCTTCTTCATCTAATTTTCCGAACTTTTTAATTACTCTTGCCAACTGAAATATCTCTTTTGCTATGGCATCTAAAACTCTATAATCAGCTGTAATATTTATCTTGCGTTCACCAAGAAGTTGTATAAAGTAGTCCTGTTTTGACAGTCCGCTTATTTCGACTTGCTTATTTATCAAATCATATTCTTCCTGAGAAACTCTGAAATTCAAGATGCGATTACGCTTTCTGTTTTTCTCGTTCTTTATCTTCTTTTCTTTAATCTGCTTTGTCCTTTTTTGTAGAGATTCCGGTCTAAACATTTTCTTCATCCTCTTTCAATAAATCTTCCCAATCATTTTGTGTTTTTACTCTCACCTGTGTTAGCGAATCTGCCATTTCTTTCTGCTTACTGGGAAAAAGATGTGCATATCTGTAGGTAATATCAATTGACTCATGTCCGACTCTATCAGCGATAGCTGTTGCAGAAAAACCAAGTTCAATTAGAAGCGATACATGAGAATGTCTCAAATCATGCACCCTTATTCTTTTTACATTAGCTTTCTTCGTTCCTCTATCCATTTCATGATGAAGGAAGCTCTTTGAAAATGTAAATATCAAATCCTTTGGCTTTAATTTATAAAAACCATCCAAGTATATTTTGATTTCTTCAGACAAGAAATCCGGCATAGCTACTTTCCGAATACTCTTCTTTGTTTTTGGTGGAGTGATAATATTTTTTCCATCAATCCTTTGCAGAGATTCATCAATTTTTATGGTACCTGTCTTAAAATCAAATTTCTCTTTAGTCAAGGCAAGAAGCTCTCCCATCCGAAGTCCGCACCAATATAGAATTTCAAAGGCATAATATGAATGCGGTTTATCTTTAACCGCTTTAATAAAAGCTTCATACTCTTTCTGTGTCCAAAACAGCATTTCATCCGCTTCTTTTTCTCCCATAGTTCCAACATCTCTGGCAACATTAGTTTTCAAGTTGTAGTATCTGCAAGCATGATTCAAAATACTGCTAAGTTGAGCATGGATTGTACGAAGATATGTCGGAGAGTAAGTTTGACCTCTATCATCTTTGATTTTCATCAATTCATTCTGCCACTGGATAATCGCTACATTACTGATTTCATTCATAAGTAAATCTCCCAAATATGGCATTATTTTTGTTATAACAATAGCTTCTTTCGTCCGCCAGGTGTTTTCTCTGATACGAGGTTTTTTATCCCTTTTATAAAGTTCAAAGAACTCTCGAAAAGTCATTTCAACCGTTCTTGCTTGCTGTAATAGAAATTCTCTTTCCCAATTCAAGGCTTCCTTCTTTGTCGAAAATCCTCTTTTTTTCTTATATAGCTTTTCCCCTTTCCAGTTCACATAGCTGAACTTGCAATACCAAGTGCCGTTTTTATTTTCATCTCTATATGCACCCACCTTTACACCTCTTTTCTAACTTCATTTCCATAGCAATACTTTTTCATGAAATACTGTCGATTCACTTTGCCTCTTTGTACTCGATAGCCGAGCTTTGTAAGTTCTTGATTCATTTCATTTATCAACTGATATGCAGTTGTTCTGCTGACTTCCAAAAAATCTTGAACTTCCTTTGCTGTCATGAATATCTTTTGCATTTTTAGCCCTCCTTTCAATTCATAGTTTTTGCAAGGTTCTGCATCCATGTCTTGAGATAGGACGAGCGTCAATCTAAATATCTTGCATCTTAACAGTTCGTATTTGAACTGTATATCCGTATTATAGTAGTTCATTTACGTTCTGTCAAGCTTTATTATAAAATATTCTCTTCTATTATTGCTGATATTAAGGCGTTATCTGAAGCGTCAAACAGAACACTTATGTTGTGTTTTGTGATTATTTATGATAAAATATAAAAGAAATTTTTAAGAGAGGAGTCCTGAAATGATTTCCGGTAAGAAGTTAAAACAAATTCGTTTGTTTAGGAAACTAACACAGAAAGAACTTGCCATCATGTCCGGACTGACTGATGCTGCAATTCGTAACTATGAATTAGGAAATAGATCGCCAAACAAGGAACAATTAAGAAAAATAGCAGATGCACTTAACTGTGATATTTCAGCTTTAATCGACCATGAGCCGAATTCTATTTTTGAAATCATGCATATCATCTTTGACTACGAAAAGGAAATGAAATTCCGTCCCCTTGTAGGAAATGGCGAGCCCACTGCACTACTATCTCATAATCCGCATTTTGGTGATTTTTTAGTAGAATGGGACGAAATGAGAAAGAAACACTATAACGGAGAAATATCCGATGAGGAATTCGAAGATTGGAAGCTATCCTATCCAAAGAAATCAAGATTCTTGAAAAGAAATAAAAAGGAAGAGTAATACACATACCCCATAACCAGAAATGATTTTGGAGTTATGATTTGAAAAATTTCTATGTAATAAATGATAATAGTGAAATTTGAGTTTAGGCAGTTACAAGTTTTAGCAACTATAGGAAACTGATAAGCCCTAATCATTTTACTGTTACAATAGTCAATTTAAGAGAGGAGATAATATAAATGGAAGCAGTAAAACCAGGAGGATATATTTCAAAAATTCATTTCAATGATGAAACTTATGTAGATATCCAACAAAATGACATTATTATTTTTGTAGGACCAAATAACGCTGGAAAAAGTCAATCCTTAAAAGATATTTATGCACTGTCTTCAAATAAATTCCCAACTACAGTTGTGTCAGATATTGATATAACAAAATATCCTACTCAAATCAAAGATTTGCTTGATAGCATTTCTCCAAAACAACCTAAAGGTTCATATACTTCATATGAAGTTCTCGGGCAATATTTCACTTATGTTGAGCAAACAAATGAGCAGTTTCTAACAACCCCTTACTTTGACGATTTTCGAAATTTATTTGTGGCTAATTTGGATACAACTGCACGATTAACAATTTGTAATGCTCCCAACAGTATAACAAGAAATTCACCCAAGCAACACCCTATTCACTATGCTGCATTTGATAGTAAATATCGGAAGTGGATATCAGATAATTTTAAGAAAGCCTTTGGGATTGAGGTTACTCCAAATATCCTAAATGGATCTACAATTCCGCTTTGTGTGGGTGAACCAGTAAGATTTGATAAAGAGTATGAAGATGAGCAAGCACGGCAGGAAGCTTATGCGGATATACTCGAGACTTATAAACAGGTCCAAAATCAAGGAGACGGTATAAAAAGTTTTACTGGGATTTTGCTCTATTTGATGCTTGACTACTTTTGTACCTTTCTAATTGATGAACCTGAATCTTTTCTTCATCCGCCTCAGGCCCACATTATGGGGCAAATAATAGGTCAAACACTATCAGACAAACAGCAATGCTTCATTTCAACTCATAGTGAAGAAATCATTAAGGGTCTATTAGAGGTTTGTCCAAAACGAATCAAAATCATTAGAATTACTCGAAAAGATGACACAAATTACTTTTCGGTTCTTGATAATGATAGTTTCGAAGTTGTATGGAATGACCCTTTGCTAAAATATTCCAACATAATGTCTAGCTTATTTCATAACTCTGTTGTTTTGTGTGAGAGCGATTCTGACTGTAAAATATATTCAATTGTCGAAAGCTACCTTAAACAATTGTCTGGAAGGTATTCTGAGACTCTTTTTATCCATTGTGGCGGTAAGCAACGTATGTCAAAGATTGCTTTGGCACTCCGGATATTGAAAATTGACGTAAAATTGATAGCAGACATAGATGTACTGAATGATGAAGTGATATTTAAGGGGATTGTAGAAGCTTTTGGAATTGAATGGACAACCGTGCAAAGTGATTACAACACTATTGTAGGAAATTTGCACAGTCAAAAAGAAAAAGTCAATAGAAACGATGCCAAAACAAGTATTAACAGAATCATTGATGGCTCTCAAAATCAGTATTTATCAAATCGAGAAATAAAAGAAATACGCACAGTTATTAGTACTATTTCAAAATGGGAGACAATCAAATCGGCAGGGATAACTGCTATTCCATCTGGAGATGCAGCTCAGGCTTTTAGGCGATTGAACGAAACGTTACAGCTAAACGGCATTCATATTGTTCCAGTTGGGGAGTTGGAATGCTTCATTAAAGATATTGGAGGGCACGGACCAGAATGGACAAATAAAGTGCTTGAAGCATATCCCCACATTGATAACCCGGTATACAATCAAATTAGAGAATTTATTGGGAATCTGAATCTATAATGTTGTTATATATGGACTTCCCAAAATGTTTGTTATATGGATTCAAACCATTTACAGCCTAACAAACCCCTGTTTATCGGTCAGCTAATGAATATGTCTCCTTTGCGACATCATATGCTTCACATACAAGCAGAAATAGCACTAGAGTCAAAAAGACCGTAACAATTAAGCTACGGTCTAATTTTTTATATTCAATTGCAAGCCACTTTGAACAATTATTAAGATTATTCTTTTTACAGTCTTTACCCAATTTTGTCCCAGTCGCTCGTTTTAACAGGCTCAAAAGCCTTGTTTTAAGCCATTTCTGTGATTTTTCGCTCTATTCCAACTCTATCGTTCCCGGCGGTTTACTCGTTACATCATAAACCACCCTATTGACATGGTTTACCTCATTAATAATCCTGCTTGTTACCTTCTTAAGCACTTCCCAAGGTATCTCCGCAGCTTCCGCAGTCATAAAATCAACCGTATTTACCGCTCTAAGTGCCACCGCATAGTCATAGGTTCTCTCATCTCCCATAACACCTACACTTCGCATATTGGTAAGGGCTGCAAAATACTGCCCCAGTTCCTTATCAAGCCCTGCGTTTTTTATCTCTTCTCTGTAAATGGCATCGGCATCTTGTACTATTTTTACTTTCTCAGCCGTAACCTCTCCTATTATTCTGATACCAAGACCCGGACCCGGGAATGGTTGGCGAAACACCAGTTTTTCAGGGATACCAAGTTCCAGACCCGCCTTTCTTACCTCATCTTTGAAAAGGTCTCTAAGCGGCTCTATTATTTCCTTGAAATCAACATAATCGGGAAGTCCGCCTACATTATGGTGGGATTTGATAACTACACTTTCACCTCCAACACCGCTTTCAACTACATCGGGATATATAGTTCCCTGAACTAAAAAGTCCACCTTACCTATCTTCTTAGCCTCTTCCTCAAATACCCTGATAAACTCCTCACCTATGATCTTACGCTTTGCCTCCGGCTCGGATACTCCGGCAAGCTTAGAATAAAATCTTTCCTGTGCATTTACCCTTATAAAATTAAGTTTGTAAGGACCGTTTGGACCAAACACCTCTTCCACTTCATCCGCTTCATTTTTACGAAGTAGACCATGGTCTACAAATACACAGGTAAGCTGCTCACCTACCGCCTTACTTAGTAATACCGCAGCAACGGATGAATCCACTCCGCCTGATAAGGCACAAAGCACCTTGCCGCTTCCTACCTTTTCTTTTATCTTTTCAACCTCTGTTTCAACAAATGCATCCATTTTCCAATTACATTTACATACATTTCTAAGGAAATTGCCTATCATCCTACTGCCATCCTTAGTATGCAGCACTTCCGGATAATATTGAATACCGTAAAGTTTCTTCTCTTCATTTTCAAATGCTGCCACCGGACAGTCCTTGGTATATGCACTTATTTCAAAACTTTCCTGAATCTTTGATACATAGTCAAAATGACTCATCCAACATACGGTTGGAGAAGATACATTTTCAAAAAGCTTTGAATCTTTTTTATCTATCAAGACCTCTGTCTTGCCGTATTCTCTTACCTTTGCTCTTTCCACCTTACCTCCAAGCACATGGCTCATAAGCTGAGCCCGTAACAAAGACCTAAAACAGGTGTCCCAAGTTCAAAAAGTTCTTTTGTATAAGTCGGTGCTCCCTCTTCGTAACAACTGTTAGGACTGCCTGTAAGTATTATACCCTTAGGATTTTTTTCTTTATTACATTAATGTCGGTCTTATATGAATAAATTTCACAATAAACATTATTTTCTCTAACTCTTCTTGCTACCAACTGGTTATATTGTCCGCCAAAATCAATAACAATAACTAACTCCTGCTTTAAGTTCACAATCTTTCCCTCCGCTTAAAATATCTATGAACCGCCTCTTCGATAAAACTACCCTATTTACCCTTAAATAGTTTTATAACCACAGAGCAAAATGATTTTAATTCAGCCGGTTCTCTACGTCTGTAATATCTTATCGGCATATAAAAAAAATGCAGATAAGATATTATTATTTAGTCATATACTAACACCTAAATCGTGTTAGTCATATATTATATAACAAATATTATCAATTCGTTAATATCAAAATAAAATATTCACATTTCCATACAGTATCAGTCTTAATACTCCCACTGCCACAAGATGTGCAGGATAGTAAATGTAAAATAACCATTTCATATTTCTGTTATTCCCTGCCTTGCCGTTATATAAACTAAGTAACGGTATACTGAGGAAGATAAATAATTGCAAAACCCCATAAACTTTATCTATAAATATAATATATATCAAGGCATACAGGAGACCGAAAAATATATAATCTCTAGCCTGTTTCTTAAAATCTCCTCTGTGATTATAAAGGTAAAATGGTGTCATAGTTGCAATACTTGACCAGTCGGAAGGAAAAGAAAGTAAATTCGCAAGTAATATTAATGCAAAATTTTTCCGATAAGAAAGCTTATAATTATTTACAATAAATATCAAAGCGGCAGCTATAGCCAAAGACCAGATAACGCTTGTTTGATTAAAAATTCCGCTTTTAAATGGAATAGGGTTTAGTCCAAAGGCAAAGCTATAGGCAAAATGTGATATGAGCGCAAACACAAATAGCCTTGTAATATATTTTTTAGGATTTTTAGTGTAATACGAACCCTCCGCTATAAAAAACCACATGATCGGAGCGGTAAGCCTACCTATTATATGTAGGAGGTATACATACCATACTCTTTGAAATCCCGGAAAAAACAGCCAAGCCAAATGATCTATAGTCATTGCAATGATTGCAATAAGTTTAAGATCCGCTGTGCTTAAGCCCTGTTCTTTTAAGTTTGAAAACATATTTTATATTCCTTATACATGATATAGTAGTATTTTTTATAGACCTTCTCCAAGGTCTTTATAGTTTTAATACAGTAGTATTATATCTCAATTTTACTTTAATTTTATCTTTAATAAATAAACTCCTCATATCCAAGTATGCCAATATATTGTAAAGCTGTTGTCAATTGCCAAGAACTTTTTAATTCTAATATAACAGTTGTTAAGTCCAAAGGAAAAATCAAAATCTTCTAATTTGTTGATTTCTACAAGTTTAGATTGTTTCTAATAATTTCCATTTCTTCTTTAGTCATACCTGTAAGTTTCGTTACCCACAAACCCACAATATCCGAAAGCACAGAATCACAAATATACTCATTTTCTCCATCGGTGTATTTGCAGGAAAAAGACGGGGTTCTAGTAGCTGCCTGATAAAAATTCATTGCCGGATCTGCTAATTTGTCAGGCTCAAAAGGAAGGCTTAGCTCCTTGGCAAGGTTGGAGCGAATCCTGTCCCGGTATTTGTTATCAGCCTTATAACTTTCTCTTATTGCCAATATATATCCGTCACAATATTTTTTTAGTAAGCTTTGATTTTGATAAAGAAGTCTACAATTAAAGTCAAAAATATTTCCGGAATGGAGCAAAAAAGTCATAAGCCCTTCTAAGCTCTCTGCAATTCTTCCTACCTCTCCTTCGCTACTGATAAGCCCTATACTTCCATCATTTAAAATGACAAACTCTCCACCGCTTCCATCCTTTGCAAATGCCTCACATGGCATGGAATATAATTCATGATTGCTCAAAAAATCAGTTTCTTTGCTCTGCTTATAAAAATAAATATCACATTCATGCATGAGTAATGTATTTAACTCTTTATTTTCTTTAATATATTCAAATAGATTTATCATTTTTTACTCCTAACAAATGGTATTTGGCAGAAAAGTCAATATATTTATTGGAATTTAATTAGCATTGGAAAATATCTATGTATTACCATGCGTGTTTTCCGGTATTAAGTAAACTGTCAATATCCTCATAGGCATTTTCAATTCGTTCTGTATGATATCCCGGGTAACCGCCATATATTTTTTGAGTAATGCCATCTGCATCCCACTCTTGTGATACTTGAATAGCTGCTTTATTTTTATGATTTGCATAGTGTTCCAACAAATAAATAAAAAATTCCATTTCCTTAGTCATGTAAGTCCCCATTCCCTCGCCGGCTTGCAGCACAAATAGCAGCAAATATATTTGTACCATAAGCCTAAGTCGCAAGTTTCTGCAAACTATACCTTACTCTTATTTTATCCCCCACTCTAAACTCCTTATCCTCCGAATTTAATACCAGCATTGTAAATGTATACTTCTCGTTCTTTATCAAAATTTCTGTAAAAGCACCCTTGTATACGGTATGCATTATCTCAAATTCTTCTCCGTTTTCACAAAGTACTATTTTTTCAGGTCTTACATAACCCTCATCACAAATATTTACCTGACCTATAAACTTAAGTACCTTTTCACTTTTAGGCTCTTGGTAAAGTTTCCTGGGGTCTGAGTTTTGCACTATACTTCCATTATTAAGGTAAATAATTCTGTCTGCCAGCTCGAAAGCCTCTTCCTGATCATGGGTTACAAAAATAGTACTTATGGCAAATTCTTTTTGTATACTTCTTATTTCATTTCTCATACTCTGCCTTAACTTGGCATCTATATTACTTAAAGGCTCGTCAAGCAAAAGCAGCTTGGGCTTTACTATAAGACTTCTGGCAAGAGCCACTCTTTGCTGCTCCCCTCCGGAAAGCTCGGATATCTTCTTGCTTCCAAAACCTGAAAGCTTGATAATATCAAGAAATTCCTCCGCCTTTTCTAATCTTTCCTTCTTCTTGATTCCCTTAAACTTAAGCCCATAGGCAATATTTTCAATTACGGACATATGAGGGAAAAGTCCGTAGGACTGAAACACTGTAGACACTTCTCTATCCTGTGCCTCCTTGTCGCTTATCTTCTCACCGTCAAGATATATGCTTCCTTTATCAATTCCTATAAAACCGCCTATAGCTTTTAATATAGTACTCTTACCGGAGCCCGATGCGCCCAAAAGGCACAAAAGCTCCCCCTTATCCATAGTAATATCAATATCTTCTATAATACACTTAGTGCCGTAGCTTTTAGAAAGCCCCTTAATCTCAAGATACATACAAAACCTCTCTTTTAAAAATAATGATTTGTAGGGGAGTTGGCAACATAAACAATTATAATAGTTTGTGGCTATTAGTTTATAAAAAACTCCGTATAATTCAATCATACTCGCAACCCTTTCTCAAAGCTTCGACAAATTCACACAGACTGCGGAACTCGCTTGTCCACCAAAAAACGGTGGACTGACGCTCAAACAAGTCCTCGTCTGTGGAATTTGTACCTCGCTTTATCAAAAGGGTTAACCGCTAAAAAGATTGAATTATACGGAGTTTTTTTATCTCCCGCCACACTACTTTAACTAAGATTAATCAGAGAGCTTAACTGCTAACTTTGCGGTATCGGTATAGCTTTTAGAAGCTCTTTTGTATATTCACTGCTCGGTCTAAGATATATATCTTCAGTTTTCCCCTCTTCCACTATCTTACCGTCCTTCATAACTATAATCCTTTCAGCTATATTTCTTACCACTGCCAAATCATGTGAAATAAATATAAGGCTGAACTTCTCTTTTTTTTGTATGTTCTTTAAAAGCTCTAAAATCTTGGCTTGTACGGATACATCCAGTGCAGTTACTATCTCGTCCGCAATCAAAACCCTAGGTTTAAGCGATAAGATTCTTGCAAGTGCAATTCTTTGTAACTGCCCGCCGCTTAATTGTGTAGGTTTTTTAACAAGTACTTCTTCACCTATTTGACAGGAGCTTAGAGTATTAAGTATGAATTCTTTTTCTTCTTTTCTAGGTACTATATTGTAGTATCTTATAGGCTCTAACAAAGAAGTAAGTATATTAAGCCTCGGATTAAAAGCATCGAAGGGATTTTGAAATACTATCTGTACCTGCCTTTTATACTCCCTGTCTTTTCCGTCAATTAATCTCCCCTTATAATATATATTGCCAAAGCTTTCTTTATCAAGCCCTGATAAGATCATTGCCAGAGTAGACTTACCTGAACCGCTTTCTCCTACTATGGCTGTGCTTTCCCCCTCAAGTATGTCAATACTTATATCATCAATTGCCTTACTTTTCTTATTTCCTATATTATCACTATACTCTTTGCCTAAATTTTTTATAGAAAACAAAACCTCTTTTTTGATAGTATCAGCACTTACTTCTTTTTCTCTATCCCATGCATGATAAAGTTTTTTAGTCTCGGCGACTATATCCTTCGTTACTTCCTCACTCGGGCTGTTAATTATTTCCTTTATCTTTCCGCTTTCTATTATCCTGCCCTCACTCATAACTAAAGCTTTGTCGCAAAGTCTTGAAATAAGTCCCAGATTATGACTTATAAATATAAGCGGCAAATCCTTTCTTTCAGATAAATCTTTAATAAATTCTATAAATTTGATTTGTGATATTACATCTAAACTGGTGGTTGGTTCATCCGCTATGATAAGTTTCGGCTTGGTTAAAAGTGTCAATGCTATAAATACCCTTTGCCTCATACCTCCGCTTAATTGATGCGGAAAAGAGCTTAAGACCCTTTTGGCATCAAGATCAAGTTCTTCCAGGCTGTTTATCAGTATTTTTTCAAGCTCCGCCTTAGAAAGCTTATGATGTTTTTTTATAGTTCTATACATCTGAACAGAAATTTTTTCATAAGGGTTAAGTGCATTAATGGAGTCTTGAAAAATCATTGCAATCTTAGAGCCTATATAATGTCTTCTTTTGTTTTCAGGAAGGCTTCTTATATCAACTCCGTCAAGTATTATCTGCCCCTTTATATCTGCACTCTCGCTAAGCAAGTCCATTATCGTATACATAGTCACACTTTTTCCGGAGCCGCTCTCACCGAAAATCCCGAGCTTTTCTTTAGCCGATAAGGAAAAACTTATTCCTTTAATTATATTTTCTCCTATAGACACTTCCAGGTCATTTACCTTTAATAACTCTTTATTCTCCATCATCTACTCTCCTTTTGCATCCATAAGAATGTAGCTTGAAAATGCAATAATAAATATACCAAGTGTTGGCCAAAGCAAAAGCAGAGGTCTTTCTATAATATATATCCTATATTGGTACAGTAAAGCTCCCCAGTCCGGCTTTGTAATATCCGCTCCCAGCCCTATAAAAGAAAGTGCGGCATATTGTAGTGCTATGGAGCTTGCCTTATTTCCAAGGGCGGTATATATAGGCGGCATAATATTTGGTATAATATGCTTTGTGATGACCTTCATGGAATTTATCCCCATAGCTTTTTCAGACAGGATAAAGCCCCTTGTTTTTACCTCTTTGGTAAGTATCATGGCTTGATTGGCATAGTCTCCTATACCCGATATTCCAAGGGCTATGCCGGCACTTATAGGGTTGAGCCCGAATATTGCCGAAAAAATAAGTGCTAAGATAAATGTAGGCACTATCATCATAAGATCCGTTACAAATTGAATCACAAGCTCCACACTTTTACCGTAATACCCTCCAAGCGTACCCATAAGTACGCCTATACTAAGAGAAATCGCACAGGCTATCAATATTGTAAGTAAGGTTCTTACCGCTCCGTCTATCATTAACGAGTATATATCTCTTCCCAGATGATCGGTTCCGAAGTAATGTTTAGAGGACATAGCGGCAAATGTATCTGTAAGATCTGTTGTAGTCGCATCCTGATAACCTTGTTTTAATATATTAAAAATAAATGCCGAGGCTATTATCAGCAGTATAATAATTATTAATTTAACTTTCTTACTGTTCATTATTTTCTTGCCCCCAATGCTCTTATTAATACCAAAAATACCAAATGTACCATAAGCATCCACAGTACTATAAAAAACATATAGGACTGAATTACATTATAATCTCTTTGTGCAATGCTGTTTACCAAAAAGAAACTTACTCCGGGTACTGCAAATACGAATTCAACCACAGCCGTACCTCCTATTACCCATGAGAATTTACTTATCATTGCCGAACAAAGTCCTATAAGTGCAGATCTTAGACCGCTGCTTAGCAAAACCTGCCTGTATAAAAAGCCTCTGGCAACCTCGGCTCTTATGTAAGCCTGTTTTTTAATATCTAAAAAGTGCTTTCTCATAATTCTTGCAATACTTCCTACCGAACTTAACATTACAATAAGTATTGCCAAGGTGATTTTTACCCTGATATCACCGGTAAATATCTTAGCTAATTTATATTTTACGCCTATATAATATATAATAATTACCGAAAGTATAAAGGTCGGTATACTTTGTGAAAATAAAGATATTGCCGCAGTAAGTCTGTCAAAAAATCCTCCTTTTTTAAGTGAAGCAAGATAGCCACCAAAAAATCCAAGTACTGCCGCCAGTGTTATACCGCCAAGTCCCAGAGTAAGCGAATATGGCATGGCTTTAAAAATCTCTGCCCTTATATCCTGCTTTGTAATCAAAGAACGACCCCAGTCACCCTTTATAAAGGCTCCAATCCACCTAATGTACTGTATATATAAAGGTTTATCAAGTCCAAGCTGTGCTGCAATCACTCTTTTATTCTCTACCGTAGGCGCAAGTTCCAACTGCTGTAAAAGAAGGTCTATCGGACCTACAGGCAAAAACCTTGTAAGTATAAATAAAGCAACGGACATAATAAACAATAAGGCTATATATTTAATTATAATTTTAATATATGACACAATTCCCCCTATTTAAAAGCGGTCTCTAGGCTAATCAAAGCCTATAGACCGCAAATTCAAGTTACTTATTTCATTAATTGATCATTTACTATGTAGTAGTCTCCGTTATACGGCTGATAGTTTGCAAGTTTTTCTGAAACCGCTATATGCCACTGCGGATCTATAAGGTAAAGTACAGGCAGATCCTTTGCTACAAGTTCCTGTGCCTTCTTTGAAATCTCTACTCTCTTAGAATAATCAGACTCGCTTCCAAGCTCGTCAAGAAGCTTATCCATCTCCTCTGATGAATATCCGGTAAAGTTCTTTGCTCCTTCGGTTCTAAAGAACTGATTAAGTGCAAAGCTCGGATCGGCTGTAGGTGCGGTATGCTGTGCATAAAGTATCAAGTCAAACTCTCCTGCCTTTGCCGCCTTGTCTATACCGTCAACAACTTCGGTACTGACCTCAAAACCGAGTTCCTTAAGCTGTGAAGCCATTACTTGCATAATCACTGATAAATCAGGTCTTGAAGGATAGGTTACTATCTTAATTGTAAGTTTCTTACCGTCCTTTTCTCTTACTCCGTCCTTTAATACCCAGCCTGCCTCATCAAGCAAGCTCTTCGCCTTCTCCACATCTGTTTTAAGTACCACATCTCCTGCAAAATCATAGTAATGTGCAAAGAAACCGCTGGCAACTTTTCCTCCTGAGAGAGCTTTTAAGTAATCTTCTCTGTTAATGCCAAGATTTACCGCCTCTCTTACCGCATGATCCTTATATATCTCACTGTTTAGGTTAAACATTCCGAAGTATTGATAGCCTGCTTCAATGGTCTTAACTATCTTACCTGAGCTCTCAAACATCTTTGCAACTTCAGGAGTTATGGTAAATGCCATGTCGATCTCTCCTGACTCAAATGCAAGTTTCAAAGCTGAAGCATCATTAAACTTCATTATCTTAATATTAGGTCTCTTATCCGCATCGGGATACTCGGGATTAGGTGTTAAGCTTGTTTCAATATTCTCTTTAAGCTCTTTTATAACATACGGACCTGTATATACGAAACTTCCATCATCAAGTTTCTTAAACACTATATTTGACCACTCGGTTAAAAGTGAATCAAGTCTTTGCAAAGGTCTTTCAGTCTTGATCTCAAGTGTCTTGTCATCTGTTGCAGTAAAACTTACGACTCCTGCAGTAGCATTGGATAACTGGTTCTTAGTCTGAATCAGGTTCATACAGTCTGCAATAGCTTTGGCATCTACCAAATCTCCGTTGGAAAACTTAGCCTCATTTTTAGTAACAGCCTTCCATGTCAGATCATCAACTTTTTCAAAAGAATCAATAAATCTTGAGTAAAGCTTTCCGTCCTTATCTACCATAAATACTGTCTCACTTACTCCGTCACTGGTCAAGGACCATGGCACTGAGCTGTCTGTAGGGTCGGTATTGGAAATGACCCAGGTCTGACCTATGATGATCTCGTCAGAGTTACCTATCTGAGCAGCCTCACTTGTCTGTGTGCTTTCCTGTGAATCTTTTGAAACTTCCTGTGTCTGACTTTCTGCAACTGTTGTTTCTTTTGTACTTTGGCAAGCTCCAAGCAAAGCTGCGGTCAAAGCCAAAAGAAGCCATAAAGATTTCTTTTTCATAAATAACACTTCTCCTTCTTAATTGTACATCAACTTTGGAATAAAACTTCTTCCTATTTGTCTCCTCAAAAATAAGTTGAAGTTTTATAGGATAATTAATCATTTCCCGTACATTATTATAAAGAAAACTCACATATCAGGCAAGTATTTATATTGTATTTATATTGTATTTATATTGCACATTATATGCTGTGAATTTTTATATTTTTATGCTCAGATTAAACTATTTTTAAAATATAGTGACTTTAGTGCCATATACTAAGCAATATATCTATAAATAATTTAGGGCTGTTGCATTTTGAGATTTTCGCACAAGCTATATAGCAAAACTCTACTCAAATACCACTATAGCTTATGCATGGTCTCCATTCTGCAACAGCCTCATGCTAAAAACTATTCTATTAATTTAATTTTTTTAATACTTGATTAATATGGTCTAAGTATTAATACTTGATTATTGACCAAATGGAACTTGGCTCAAGTCCAAGTCTCCAAACCGCCACACCTGCAAGAGAGTTTTCTTTTATAAGATTCATCTTAAGCTCCATTGACTTTTCATCTTCAATCCACATATAGTAGCTTTCTCCTGAAGATATAAGCTCTGCATAATTTTGTCCTATGTCTTCCTTCCACTCTGTACTTAAGTTATTTTCTAAAACCCATTTAAGTGAGGCTTCTATACCCAGTGCCTGACTGCTAAGCTTGCCTCCTTCTTCCTTCCATAGCCTTGTATAAACCGGAACCGCATTGATAAGTTTTTCTCTTGGAACTTCTTTTAGGCTGTCTTCTATAGCCGACTTTACGAAACTAATTGAAGCCACACTGCCCTTATCAGAGCCTGAATAATGTTCATCATAACCCATATTTATAATATAGTCTGCAACTTCCGCCTGCTTGTCTCTGGCATAAAATTTATTATATGCCGCATACGAAGGATTATCTATAGAAAGAATAATCTTATTTTTTCTTGTATACACCGAAAGTTCTCTTATAAACTGTATATAATACTTTGCTCCTTCCGCATTAAGTCCTTCAAAGTCAAGGTTAATTCCGTCAAGATTATAGGTGATTGCATCATTTATCAGTTTTTCTATTAATAATTTTCTGACACTGCTTTTTTTAAGCAGTTTTACCGTGCTTACTTTTTTGCTTAAATTATCTACCAGTCCCCATACTTGCAAGCCCATCTCATGTGCCTTTGTTACATAGTCCCTGCTTGCATAAGAGGTATAATTGCCCTCATTATCACTTAATGAGAACCAAGTAGGTGATATAACATTCATGCCTGAAGTTCTTGCCACCAGGCTTTCCATATTTTTATTGGCATCCATGTTGCTGACCTGATGCCAACCGAGAACTACCGGCTCACCAAAACTTATGCTTGTATATGTAGGCTTTACAAATTCGCTTATATTTACAACATAGTCCATATTTTCTAAGGCACTGACCTTAACATATCCCCAGTCTCCCTTGTCAGTATATGCCTTAAGCCACTTTTTGTTTTTTCCTGTCAAGTCACCGTCAGTTACAGAGCTTCCAAGTATATATACACTTTCTTCCTTATCCAGGTCTGCAACTATATCCGCCTTTATGGTCTCACCGCTTCTTAGTTTTGATTTTTTCTTAAGTCTTGCACTTACAAGACTTACACTATTATCATATATGTATATTTTTCTTATATCCGAATCTGTAAAACTTCTTAAATTTACATTGGTATATTTCTTTATAAGACTTGCAGACACATAAGCCGAATTATCAGACTTTATAAATGCCTTCTTTCCATCCGATATATAATTTTCATCCATGTATATAATTTCTTCAGGCAGGGTATAGACCAGTAAATTTTCTTCACTGTCCCAAAAAAGCTTGTCATTTAATATCGCCACTGCCCAATCATATGGCAAATAGACCTCCTTGTCCTGCTCTATAGCACTTGCTTTTTGTAAGCCGTCATTATAGATTATAGCCACCTGCTTATCCTTTACACCATAATATGTACTGTGATCCACCCTCTTACTTGAAGGCATAAACATAGTTACATATATATATGTTGCCGCACTTATAAGAATCAGCAAAATAATAAACAAGTACACTCGCTTGCCGTTTTTCATTAAAAAGTATCCTCCTAACCGGTTATGCAATTTTTTCGTTATTTCAAAACCATTGCCAAATGCCATGATATTATACCACAGCTTATTATAAAAAAGTATGAAGTTACTATAAACTTGATGTTAGTATATTTTACAGTGAAGTGAAAAGTTTATTTCCACTTTGCAACTTTCACAGTGTAAATAAACTTTTCACTTCACTTTAGTATGTTTTTATAATAAAAAAGAAACTGCTTATCCGTATATTTAGACAGGCAGTCTCTTTTTAGACTTATACGCTATTCAATTAAATTTATTTTATCAAATCTTATTTCTTTTATCTTACCGGTACTCCTGTCTTCTATATAATCCGGCATATAACATACGCCTCTTTCACTTACAGTAAGCACCTCTTTAAGTTCATATATACTACATTCGCAACCTTCAACATATATATCTACTCCGCTTAATCCAAGCTTAAGTATTTGTTCTATATAATTATTTTGTTTTTTCAAGCTATACTCCATAATAAATTAATTATCTTTATTAAATACCGAACCATAAGAAGATTTCCGTAACATATACTATATATTTCCAAACTTATATAGATTTTTTCCGGTGTTTAATAAACCAAATATTTCTTAATCAAGGCTGAGGCATGGTCGAAGTCAGGTATTCTTAAAAATGATTGTTTGTATAATTTACTTACTTTTCTTTTGGTTTCCTCATCTACAGACCTGTATAGGAATTGCCAACTCTTTTTTATACGAACTTCCTCAAATTCAAGTATTTACAAAAGCTCCTCAAGTCCCTGCCTTGTAAATGCAGTAAGCACAAGTTTTTTATCATTTTTCCGGTATAAAAAACTTTCGAAACTCTTTACAAAGGTTAAATATAAGCACATACTACCTAGGCTTATTATTTCAAGTTTCGATAATATGCAATGGTTATTTATTGTATCTTAAATTGCATAAGCGCTTATTAAAATAAGCGGTTTTGATTTTGTTTCCAAGGTTTTATTTGTATCGCTACCATAGTTTTTTATTAATTGCACTATACTTTGACAAATCTACAGTATCTCCATACTTTTGTCTTATAGGCAACTTGTGAAAGCTAAAATAGCCATACACATCTTTTTTGCACTGATACCGTAGTAAGGTTTTAATATATGCCCCAAAGAATTACATTCTTTGTATACCTCACTTATTTTACTTATCCTAAGATAAGCCCTAAAGTGTAAGACTGCATTACTTACTCTGCCTGATTTGGAAAGGGCTGCAATAGCAATATTATAAGATGGCTGTGTATTTTTGCTTACAAGCAGCTTTCTAAGTTCCTTTTTTGCTTCTTCTACATGTGTATATCTTGGATTTTTATCAAAACTTAGGCAATTAAGTATGATATATTTTAAGAAATTCATGCCTTCCTTGATATGTAAATTATTTAAATCAGCCTTATTCTCAGTGCCTGCATAATAAAGTAAGACACCTATAGCATATATATCGGTCTCTTTTCCTGCCCCAGGTCTTAAAAACTGCTCAAAAGCGGCATAAGCTATAGTTTTGTCGCAATCAGCAGCAAAGACAGGTTTATCGGATTTTAATAAAGCATGGTCAAAATCAATTAAATTAACGGTGTTTTCTTTAAGAATTAAATTACCCGGTTGTAAATCCGAGTGATCTATAGGATTTTCCTGATTGTATAGATATTTGATAGGCTGACACAAAGATATGTCAAAGTGTATCAGCTCATTTACAGACATTGTACCAACATACGATATATGCTCATACAAAGTCTCTCCCTGTATATATTCTTCTATAATGCATAAGCTGTCTGCAAACTCTTCCGAATCGTATATGATAGCTATAACCAAATGTTTAAGACTCTTTAGTATAGTGGCTTCCTTTTTGTATGTACCACGGGAGCTTCTTTTTTCAAGGGGACTATTTTCACAGCTCTGTATACATCCAAAGTTTTGTGTCTTACCAAATACACCTTACCGCCAAGCCCTTTACCTAAAAGCTTTATGATATCATATTTTCAAGAAGTGTATTGCTTTTTATACCGCCTCCTTTCTCCATCTTGCTTAACATCTTATAGGCACTTTATTTCATCGTCAAGTACAAACATCTATTCGGTCGATATTTTGAGTTTCAGTATACAATATACAGCTTCTTGCTTGTTACAGTTCAGCTGCCCTAGATATATATATAATACTCAAACTTCCCACGCTCAAAATTGACTCAGTAATACTTCAACTAACAAAATTCTGAATTTTATTAGCTAAAATATCGAAGTTTCAATGTATTGCTCCAATTTGTGGCATGGGAAGTTTGAGTATAATATGCTAAATGAAATCTTGCTTGACCGGTCTTCGCAAAGTCCCTATACTTTTATTGATTATTTTTATAATTTAGAGTATCATAAGACAAGAGTTACAGTTTTGTCAGCTTAGATACACATGTCTAATATACCAAATTAAAGCTCTCTTTTAAGTGTATTATACATGTATATCTAACAGTCTACCGCCGTAATTCATCTTAGCCACAAATGAAATTTAAATATTTTTTGTGAAGATGAATTACCTGCCCAAACTGTAACAGATAAGGAGGGCAAGTCATGCAAATAGAAAGATTAAGTGATTTACAAATTAAATGCACCTTGACCAATAATGATCTTTTAGCTCGTGATATTGATCTTTTAGAATTGGCATACGGACACGAGAAGGCAAGAAGTTTATTTAATGAAATGCTGCAAAGAGCTTCTCATGAGTTCGGATTTAATGCCGGAGCTCTTCCGCTTATGGTAGAAGCCATCCCCTTACCCAATGAAGGTATAATAATTATTATCACCAAGGTAGAGGACCCTGAAGAAGTAGATACAAGATTTTCCAAATTTTCAACATATAGTAAAGAAGTGGATTTTAACGATATGAATTTTAACAAATTTAATTTGATGGCAGGTGCAAAACCGCAGGAGTTTTTTCCCGGCAATGATGTAAGTAAGAATGAAGAAGCTTTCCAAAGTACATTTTCATTCTCAAATCTTGATAAGGTTATAGATGCCGCCCATATGTCTGCAAACTCTTACAAAGGCGAAAGCAGTCTTTACAGACATAAAACAAACGGTAACTATATACTTTCATTAAAGGGTAGCACAGAAACTTCTGAAAGTTATAATAAAACCTGCAATATACTTACCGAGTATGGAGTGAAACTTTCATCCAATTACTCAAGCGAGGCTTATTATGAGGAATATTTTGAAGTCATAATAAAAAACAATGCTTTAGAAAACCTTTCTAAAGTATAAAAGCAGTTGATTGGATAGCAGGCATTTGCCATAGTGCGACAGCTTCCTTAATAACACAACTGCAGTAATCAAGCAGGGAAGGTTTTATACTTAATGCTTGGCCGTGGGCAGCACTTACCATAAGGTGATATTTTCCTTATGCCGTCCCTGTAAATGTAAAAAACGGCTTGCTGAAAGAAGTATCTTCTTAAGCAACAAGCCGTTTTTAATTAGTTTAAACAGACAAAGCCGCAAGCTCATTAAGCTGCTCTACCAAAGCATCACAGTCTATTCCGTGTACCATGCAAGCCTCCTCTATAGTCTCTGCCTGAGAAGCAGGACAACCGAGGCAGTGCATTCCTACACGCATAAGCGCAGGTGCCATATGTTCATTTAAGAAAACGATATCACCTATCGTCATATCCTTTGTAATAACCATGTCTAAAACCCTCCTTTATAAATATTCCTATGCTTAATATAAACCATAAGACATATATTTACAACAATAATTAATAGTAGTTTACATATTTTTTCGTCAGATACGGTTTTTTACACTTTTAAAAACCGCCCTCGTGAATAAATACCCTTACTTTGGTAATTTAAGCACATAATTGTGTATAAACTATGAATTAAATTTGCCGAAATATTATGTATAATTCCTGTTTTATACTAACTTTTCTACACCTAAAGTAAGTATAGCCTAATTTGTTCTACAAATTGTACAAGTTAGTGTGTGCTAACCTATTGATTTTTGTGCTATTTTCAGTTATTATATTGTCAGTAGTCAATAGGTGTTACAATTGATTAAGAAGTAGGAGGAAATTTTATGGCTCATATAATTAATGATGGATGTATCATGTGTTCTACATGTGTGGGTGAGTGCCCTGTAAATGCAATATCAGCAGGAGATCCAAAATTTATAATAGATGCTGATACTTGTATAGATTGCGGTGCTTGTGCAGCAGTTTGCCCATCTTCATGCATAGAACCACAAGCTTAATAAGAATATATTTGTTATTTCAAAAATCAAAGAGAAGCCTGCTCAAGCTTCTCTTTTTTTATCTCAGGGGCGGTGTAAGGAAACTATCACCTTGCGGCAAGCACCACCCCACAAGCGGGCATGGGGCTAAAGTCTCACTACTCGATTTAGTATTATTACAACTTTTTTTACAATCGTAAGATACTTTTATAAAAATGTAATTGTATAAAAATTGGGCATAACCTATAATGAAGGCGTTTAGAAAGCTAAGTAAAGGAGTTAAATAATTATGAAAAAGTTTCGTTTTTGGCTGCTTCCCCTTGCTCTTGTAGTAAGTTTGGGATTTGCCAAGGGCAATACGGCTTATGCTACTGCCAATAATCAAGCAAGCCAAACAATAAAAGCAAGCTCTGAAATAAAATCGGTTACCATATCAAGCAACAAGAAAACTATAGATATAAATATGGATAATTCCGCTGATACATCAGGTACTGACGGTTCATATTACTTATTTGAACTAAAACCTTATGAGGGAGGCATCGGCTCAAGAACCGATTATCTTGCAAAGGTTTCTTCAGGCAATGTAAGTCATTCTGTAGACCTTAACTTAGGTGCGGAAAATGACAGACTCTACAGCAGCTTTGTCGTTGCGGTACATGACGGCAGCAAGTATGTGGAAGTATCAAATCCCCATTATATTACCAATCCGGAAGCTGTTGCACAAAATACAAAAGCATTTGAAGATCCGCTTACCAAAAAGGGTCTCAACATAGAAATACACATGCTTCCCGATGCTTTTGAGCTTGGTGTAAAACATGTGGGTACCAACATCGCTTTCCACCAAATACTTGGAGAAGGTATAGACTTTAACTATGACGGTAAGACCTACCACTTTAATAAGTCACTTATAGAAAATTATGATAAGACCATAAGTGCCTTATCCGGTAAGAGCATGACGGTTACAGCTATAGTACTTAACGGTTTTAATCCTGACAGACCTGAGCTTTTCCATAATGGCAATAAGAAAAATGACAAGGCTTATTACTATATGTTTAATGCTGAAAGCAAGGAAGGTTTTGAAACAACCAAAGCTATTGCTGCATTTCTTGCAAAAAGGTATGACGGTTCCAATCCTAACTACGGTAAAATCTCAAACTGGGTCATAGGTAATGAGATCAATAATCAGGCATGGAATTACATAGGTCCGAGAGATCTGACCTCTTATGTTAAAAGTTATGAAAAGGCATTCAGACTTTTCTACACCGCTATAAAGAGCCAAAGTGCCAATGACAGAGTATACTACTCTATAGACTTCCATTGGAATAATCCAAAGGAAAAAGACGGTAAATTAAAGTATGGCGGTAAGGAAATAGTTGATAGCTTCAACTCCGAGGTAATGAAAAAAGGTAATATAGACTGGGGACTTGCTTATCACCCCTATCCTTATCCTATGGTAGAACCTGAATTCTGGGATGATGACAAGACAGGTGAGCTTACAAAGGATGAGGGTTCACCTATAATAAACTTCTATAACCTTTCAGTACTTACAGATTACTTTAACAATGATGCCCGTAAATCGCCTTCCGGTCATGTAAGACATATTATTCTTACCGAGCAGGGATTTACCGCACACAGTGCTTCAAGAGGAGAGGTTGACGACATACAGGCGGCAGCTTACGCATATTCATACTATATGGTGGACAGCAATCCTTTCATAGATGCCTATATACTGAGTCGTCAAATAGATGCCCCCAGCGAAGTAAGACAGGGTATTGCCTTCGGTCTATGGAAGGCTGATATGAACCAAGGTGATGCAATAAAGGAGACTTCAAGAAGGAAAATCTGGCAGGTATTTAAGAATATAGATAAGAAGAATTCAACTCTTCAAAATACCGAATTTGCAAAGCAGATCATAGGAATACAAAAGTGGTCCGATGTAATACCTAACTTTAGGTGGAGGTCTTTGGAGCATTAAACTTAATTAATTTGCAATAAAAATCAAAAGACACAAAAGGCTTGCTGCATAAGGTTCAGCAAGCCTTTAACTTTTAAGTTTATACTCTTATTATATTGGACTAAAGCAATATATGTGGTAATATAATATGATGTATTCAAGTAAAGTCCTGAAATGAAAGGAGCGGCTCTATGAAAAATTATAAAGTTGATCAAGCTATTATTATGGCAGCAGGTTTTGGTTCTCGTTTAGTTCCCCTTACCTATGATACACCGAAAGGACTTCTTAAAGTTCATGGTGAGCCTATGGTAGAAAGACAGATAAAACAGCTCAAAGAAGTGGGTATTGATGATATTACCATAGTGGTTGGCTACTTGAAAGAATCTTTTGACTATCTATGCGATAAGTATGGAGTAAAACTTTTATATAACCCAGACTATGCAAGCAAGAATAATCTCTCAACCATATACCATGCTTTGCCTATTCTAATTGACAAAAGCAGCTACATACTCTCTTCCGACAACTGGATAAGGGAGAATATCTTTCACCCCTATGAAGACAGAAGCTGGTACTGTAGCGTATATATGAAGGGCGCTACTTCAGAATGGTGCCTTGACTATGATGAGAATGATAAAATCACAGCTGTATCCATAGGCGGTCATGACAGCTTTGTTATGTACGGTCCGGTATTTTTGAGTAAAGATTTTTCTAAGAAATTTTGCAAATATGTTGCAGAGTACTATAACAGAGCCGACAGTGATGATTTTTATTGGGAGCAGCTTCTTATTGACAGCTTAGCCGGCAAAATCAATTTAGATGATATCTACATCAATAAACAAAACGATGATGTCGTATATGAATTCGAAAACCTTGAAGAATTAAGAGAATTTGACCCCTCGTATAAAACAAATTCCAATAATGAAGCTATGGCTATTATAGCTAAGAGCTTTAATATTCCGGAATCAAAAATCTATGATATCACCTGTTTAAAAGCCGGCATGACCAATAAATCCTTCCTGTTCTCCGTAAACGGCGAAAAATTCATTTGCCGTATTCCGGGTAAGGGAACCGAAGTTCTGATCAACCGAAAAACGGAGTACGACAGTTATCAGGCTATAAAAGAGCTTGATATCTGTGATGAGATAATATATTTTGATGCCGATACAGGCTATAAAATAACTAAATACTACGAAGGTTGTCAAAAACCCGACTTTAGCAATGATGCCGATACCCTAAGATGTATGAAGGTAATTAACAGATTGCATAACTCTTCGGTAAAGGTCGGTCATGATTTTGATATAAGGGAGCGTATTGAATACTATGAAAAGATTTGTCTTGAGCGTGGGGATATAAGCTTTAAGGATTACTTTGAAGTAAAACCTCACATGCTGCAGATACTTGACCGCCTTGACAGCCTTAACCGTAAAAAGCACCTTTGCCACATTGACTGCGTATTTGATAATTATTTATTTATAGACGAAACTACCACAAGGCTTATAGACTGGGAATACGCCGGTATGGCAGACCCCTTAATAGATATAGCCATGTGCTCTATTTACTCATACCTTGAAAAAGATGAGATAGATAGATTGCTTGATATATACATTTTCTCAAAATCAAATCCTGATGCGGATGAGGCAAACTTTAATTATAAGCAAAACAAGGCTGATTTATCCAAAGCAGTTGACCTAACACAAAGACATATAGTATACTCTTATGTTGCCTTGTCAGGATTTTTATGGGCATTGTGGACAGTTTACAAGAGCAGTTTCGGTGAGACCTTCGGTGAGTATTCACTTAAGATGTACCGCTACTCAAAAGATTTCTACAAGATTTTACTTGATGAGGGATTTTTTGCATAAGCATAATGTAATAAACTTGTTATAAATCCTCTGTTTTAATAATGCCTATATAGTGGTATATTTAAAGCATATAAAAACTGATTCAGTACAAAAAACTTCTTATTTAATCGAAGTCCATACAGTACAAAAAGCCAAGTAAGCTTTTACAGACTATTTGTCTCTGAATTTAGAAAATGACTACAAAAAAGGAGATTATATGAAATTAGATTATAAAAAGGCCGTCATTGTAGGTGCTGCCGGTCTTGGTATACTTTTTCTGGCACCTCAAAATACTCCTGCAGCCACTACCGGTTGGCAGGCTGTAAACAACAGCTGGGTGTATATAGACAATGACGGTGGCAGACATAAGGGCTGGATCAAAACCAGTGACGGATATTATTATATGGATCTGTCAACAGGTCTTATGAGTACAGGCTGGAAAAAGATAAATTCCAAGTGGTACTATTTCAAGAGCAACGGTCTTATGAGTACAGGTTGGTTAAATACCGATAATACTTGGTATTACAACTTAAATGACGGAAGTTTGGTACAAAACAGCTGGCTTAAATTAAATGACAAGTTCTACTATATGCGTGGCAGCGGTTCTATGGCTACAGGCTGGAGGGAAATGGATAATGCTTGGTACTATTTCAGATCTGACGGCAGATGTACCTTCGGTTGGCATAAGGTCGGCGATGTGTGGTACTACTTCAAATCTGATGGTAAAATGGCAACAGGCTGGCAGCTTATAGATAAGTCCTATTACTACTTTGATTCTAAGGGCGCTATGAAGACCTCATGGCTTAATGACAGTGTTAATAAATACTATATGGAAGCAAAAGATGCTACACACCTGGGTAAGATGGCGTATGAGTGGAAGTATATTGATAACTTTTGGTATTATTTCGATCAAGAAGGTCACATGTTAAAGGGCTGGGCAAAGAATGGTAACTCCTATATGTACTTTGACCAAGACGGTAAGCTTGCAGTAAATACAAGCCTTACAATAGACGGCAACAGTGTAAGCTTTGATGCAAACGGTATAGCAAATACAAGCTCCGTAAACAGTTCAAATATTGCAACTGTATCGGCTTTACCAAGCAATACCTCCTCTGCAGTCTATACAAGCAGCTCCAATAAGGGTTCAGGCAGCTCAGGAAGTTCAGGCAGTTCAGGCAGTTCAGGCAGCAATTCAGGTCCCGGTGTTGCAGGCGGAACCAATGCAGGTGCAAAAGCTCCAAGTGCAGAAAGCAGTTCAGACTCTTCTTCCGGCTCAAGCTCAAGCCAAGGGCTTCAGGCGGGGCAGACCGGCGGACCTAAAAAGGGCAAACAATAAGGAGGCTTGATGAAGAATAAATTACTGATGTTTTTATCTCTAAGTCTTTTTATATCAGGCATTAACGGTACAAATACTTATGCAGCCACAGAGTGGACTATGAAAACCCCGGGTGTGTACCAAATGCTTGACGGCTCTTCCATTAACGGTGTGTATGCCAGAGGTGTGGACACTTCACATTGGCAAGGAGATGTAGACTGGAAAGCCGCTGCGGCAGATGATGTTAAATTCCTGATGCACGGTACAAGGTATAAGGGTAAGCAAGATCCTAAGTTTGTATACAATATGAATGCAGCTCACAAGGAAGGCATTGCTCTTGGAGTGTATATTTACTCCTATGCCATGACACCGGCTGAGGCTGAAGCCGAGGCGGACTTTGTGCTTGATATGATAAAAGACTACCCTATCTCATATCCTGTTGCCTTTGATGTGGAGGATACCAATACTCAAGGAAAGCTTAAAAAAGAGGAACTTACCGCCATAATAAGAGCATTTACCAACAAGATAGAGGCAGCAGGTTATTATCCTATACTTTATGCCAATGACTACTGGATAGCCAATAAATTGGATATGCAGGCACTTAAGGACTTGGATGTATGGGTTGCAAGATATAATGTCAAGCATGTTTTCCCCAATCCTATTATGTGGCAGGCTACAGAAACCGGTAAAGTCGCAGGGTTTAAGGGTAATGTGGATATAGATTTCCAATACAAGGATATTTCTTCTAAAATAAAAAAGGATACTTTCCGTACTATAGCCGGCAAGACCTATTATTACAAAAACTATACTATGCAAAAAAACGCATGGGTCAATGATAGTAATAAATGGTATTTTATGGATGCTGACGGTCTTATCTATAAATCTTGGAAGACCGAGGGCGACTCCAAATACTACTTTGACGATACTACCGGAGTTATGCAAACAGGTTGGAGGCAGTTAGATAATAATTGGTACTTCTTTAACCCGAACGGGAAGATGGCAACAGCTTGGGCAAGTGACGGCGGTAACAGATATTACATGAATAAAGACGGTGTGATGCAGACCGGATGGCTTAGCGATAATGGTAACAAATATTACCTTAAAGCTTCCGGAGCTGCCGCTACCGGTTTTAATGATATAGACGGCAAGAAGTATTATATGGACTCAGAAGGTGCCTTAGGAAAATCATGGGTCAAGTCCGGTGATAAATGGTACTTCTTGAATAATGAGGGTATAGTACAAAAATCATGGATCAAGGATGCCGATAAGTGGTACTTCTTAAATAATGACGGTGCAATGCAAACCGGATGGCTTAAAGAGGGTAATAATTGGTATTATCTTTCAGTCTCAGGCACTATGCAAAGCGGCTGGATCAAAGATGCTAACAATTGGTACTATCTTAACAGCTCAGGTATTATGAAGACCGGTTGGATCAAAGACGGCAACAGTTGGTACTACCTTGACGGTTCAGGCGTTATGAAGACCGGTTGGGTAAAAGACGGCAACAACTGGTACTATCTTGACGGTTCAGGCTCTATGAAAACAGGATTTTTAGAGCTTGACGGTAAGAAATATATGCTTGCCGATGACGGACATTTATTTGTTTCAATAACTATAAATCATCAGGGCAAAACTTACAATATTGATGCCAATGGTGTGATGACGGAAGAAACTTCCTCAAATACTTCCAATTCATCCGGCTCAGGTGCAGGTCCGGATGCTGATATAAGTAAGGAAGCGCCTAAAACAGATACTTCAAATTCACAGCAGGCACCACAGTCTTAAAATTTAGTAGGGAGGATTTATCCTCCCTACTTGCTTTCCAAGCGGCATTTATAAAGGAGCTGTAATTTTACTTATGCTGCTTTTGTGATAAAAAATAGAAGATATTTCTATATTATTATTCAACAATTCCTTTTATTTTAAGTACTTATATATACCTTTTTATCTACATATATCATACCTCTGATTCCATGAAACTCTACTGTTAAATCTTCTTTACTTGACTTATATTTTTGTATTTCGTCCATAACAAGTTTCATATCATCATCAGTATAACTTTCTCCATAAATCCAACTTGTGTATCTTTGTATGCACTTTTGGACTTTAAGCTCTTCTTTACTTACCCTGACACTACTTTTAAAATTAGGAAGATAGCCATCAGCCGCAAATAAATTAAAATAATAGTATATATCAAACATTAGCTGCGTTTTTACTTCCTTACCCATAGACTTTGCCAGTTTTTCAAAGAACAAGTCCTTTCTTTCTATCCACTCACCTATAAAAATTCCCTTTTTAGCTAACTTAAGTATTTTCTCATAACTTTCATAATAGCCTACTATAGGACTGTTGGATATAAATACATAATCATATTGTTTTTCGGGTTCAAAGTCTTGAAAAGCAACATTGTATATATTAACATCTTCTTCGTTATAGCCTGAGTCTTTAATATGCTTCTTTGCATACTTTATCATTTCCTTAGAAGGCTCAAGCCCCTCAACCAAGGCGCCCTCATCCATCAAAAGCTTAAGATACCTTCCCGCTCCGCAGCCAAGGTCAATAACTGTTGCCCCGTTTAAGTCTATATGTTGCTTAAAAAACTCGATATAGCCGTCAGCATCATCTCTTTCAGTCAATAAGCTCAGCTCCTTAGCTCTTTTGTTCCACATTTGATTGGACTTATCTATATCCTGTGGAGGCTTCGTAAGGCTTTCTTTGCATATATTTCTTATACTATTCAACATTACTCTCCTTGAAGCTTTCAGGATAGGTTCCAAGTAAATCATTGTATACATCCTTACCTACAAACACGCTGTATATCTCTGCAGCCTTAGCTGCTATATCAACATCTGAAAATTTATCGGGATGAGCAAGACTGCCCATATAGTACATATCTAAAATGGCAGTATCAAAGTTCATACCGTAAGTAAAATAAGGCATTATATAATATGCTTTTTTATTCTTAAAGGCATCCAATGACTTATAAAAATTAGGATCGGCTTGCATATCCTCATCAAGCAGTTCCTTACCGCTTAAGTCCAAAAGAATAAGCTCAGGATTTATCTCTACTAATTTTTCTTTATCTATAATTACATTCTTCTCCTCGGTAAGCTCATCCATAACATTGTATACCTTAGGTGCATCAAAAAGGTCAAGATGGGTTCTGGTTGAAAGTATGCCCTGCGCTCCCCTGTAACTGCAACCGCCTATGTAGGTCTTAGGGCTTTCACTGACATCTCCACCTCTTTTTTCCAGATCCTGCTGTACTTCCTTAAGGAAGGAATTGATCTTTTCCGCCCTGTCTTCCATCTTCATAACCTTACCTATTATTTCAAAGGTATTATAAGTATCTTCTTCAAAAATCTTTCCGTTCATACCTGCACCGAGTCCTACTACCGGTATTTCAAGCTTACTTTGCAATTCATCAAGCTCTTCTTTTGTATTCTCATAGGCAATAAAAATTACATCCGGCTCACTGTATTTAAGCAGTTCATAATCAGGCTCGAATTTGGCTCCACCCTTTCCTATGGTGGGCAGTTCTCTAAGTTTTGGATAAGCATAGTGTATTGACTGTCCGGTAACCGTATGTCCGGTCTTTTCCGCCTCTTCTATACCTATAAGCTTATCGGGTCCTGCTACATAGGTATAAAATTTTAATGTTCCATGCCCCAGTGCTATTACCTTTTCAGGAACCTTATCAAAACTTACTTCTCTTCCGGTAATATCAACAACCGTATAGCTTTCTCCACTCTTAGCCTCCTCTTGTGAACTTGAAGTTTGGGCTACGGTAGTTTGTGTTTCACTGCTTTGCGCCTCGCTTGCAGTCTGTTTTGTACTCGCACAGGCTGTAAGTAAAAATGCCGCTCCAAGTAAAGGTATTAGGTACTTTCTCATAACTGCTCCTCCTAGTTAATTAAAATTATTTTTCTTTTATTATGATTTATAATTTCCACATCTAATTTATATACTTCTTTTATTGATTCTTTAGTGAGGATACTGTCATCTCCATAGGCATATATTTTACCGTCTTTTAGCATTATAAATTTATCTGAATAAGTGATTGCAAGATTGATATCATGTATGCTGACTATAACTGAGATATGTTTTTCCACGCAATATTCTCTGACCAGCCTCATGACCGCAACTTGATTTCTTATATCCAGACTGCTTGTAGGTTCGTCAAGTAAAAGCACTTTAGGCTCCTGAGCCAAGGCTCTGGCAAGTACAACCTTTTGAAACTCTCCTCCGCTTAGTGTGGAGGTGTCCCGCATGGCATAGTCGCTTAAGCCAAGTTTTTCTATTATCTCTTCCACCTTTTCAAAGTCTTTTTTGCCGGCATTGTTGTTAATATGCGGCAGTCTTCCTATTAGTATGGTATCATATACCGTATTCTTAATAGCGGTATTGTATTGACTTACATAGGCTACCTGCTTTGCCATATTGTTAAAAGACATATGCTTTATATCATTCCCGGAAATATATATAGCCCCTTTTTCAGGCTTAAGCAATCTTACAAGTTGCTTTAAAAGGGTGGACTTACCGGCACCGTTTATTCCCAAAAGTGATACAAAACAGGCTTTTTCCAAATCAAAACTTATATCCTTTAATATGTATTTATTATACTTAAAACTTATATCTTCAACCTTTATAAGACTCATCTTAGTTTTCCTTAAGTAGTATATATTCTAAAAGAATAGCGTGTCTGACTTCATGATAACACCTTAGTTTTCTTTAAGTAATATATATCCGAACACCGGTGCACCTATTATCGAAGTAATTGCCCCTACCGGCAAAACCAACGGTGAGGCTATGGTTCTTGCAAGCATATCGCTAAAAAGCACTATAAAAGCCCCCATAAGCACACATCCCGGTATCATAAATCTCTTATCCTCTCCTATGATTCTTTTAGTAAGCTGTGGAGCTAAAAGCCCTACAAAGCCTATCACACCTACAAAGGCTACACAGATTCCGGTATTAAATGCTGCAAGAAATATAGAAAGATTTCTCATATATACCGTATTTACTCCAAGTGAATGTGCAACCTGTTCTCCGGAGTCCATTGCATTCATATTCCATCTGTATATATACACGATTACGGAAGAAATTATCGCAGTCAGCATAATTATAATCACCTCATTATAGTTGACCCTTCCCAAATCTCCGAAAGTCCAAGCCACTGCCGCAGCCAGCTTAGTTTCATCGGCAAAGTACTGTATTATTATGGTAATCGCCGAAAATAAAGCGTTTAATGCCACTCCCGCAAGTATAACCTTGGTCTTATCCGCTCTTTTTAGGTTGGATATTGCCAGTACTAAAATCATACAAAGGGCTGAGGCTACAAAGGAGCATAGCGCAGTAAATAAGGAACCGGCTTCAATGCCAAGACCCGACAAGACTATTATTGCAATATTAGCCCCCAGTGCCGAAGCTGAAGAAATACCTATAGTAGAAGGCGAAGCCAACGGATTATTAAGAGATGATTGTATTATCATACCTGATAAAGCTATGCCTATGCCCACAAAAAAACCGCCTAAAATCCTCGGCAGTCTTATACCAAACACTATAAGATTACTTTTATCATTTCCCTTTCCTATTAAAGTTAGTATACTCTCCCTGACAGTCATGTCGGAAGAACCTACATTGACTGATATAATTGTTATAACTATTAATGCTATTACCAGTGCTATTAAAAAGCCTATCTTTTGTGAAATTCTTTTTTTATATTGTTCCTTTAAGTCCATATGAATTATGTAAACACTACTCCTCAAGTAATAAAAGTAATTATTATCAATTAGATTGTATAATTTAATAGGGACTATATAATACAATATCACACAGTCCCTATCCTTTGAGCTAATACACTATATGTTAAATAACCTCTTACTTTTTAACATTATTAATTACAATTTTCTATCTGCAATCCTAACAGTCAATTACATTAATGTCTTAGGATCTACATATTCCATATTGAAGCTGTCTGCTACATTCTTGCAAGTAAGCTTTCCGCCATAGGTATTGATTGCGCTATACATAACATCATTTTCCTTACAAGCTCCCTCAAGTCCCTTGTTAGCTATCTGTAAGCCGTACTTAAGTGTAGCATTGGTTAAAGCTATTGTAGATGTTCTTGGAACTGCACCCGGCATGTTACCTACGCAGTAGTGAACTACTCCGTCAACCACATAAGTTGGGTTATCATGATAGGTTACATGTGTAGTCTCGAAACATCCACCCTGGTCAACAGCCACATCAACGATTACGCTACCCAGTTTCATGTTCTTTAAGTAAGCAGCCTTTCCTACCTTAGGAGCAGCCTTACCCGGAATAAGTATTGAACCTACTACCAAGTCAGCTGAAGCAAGTTCTTTCTCTATAACAGCGTCTGTACTGTAAAGTGTCTGTATTCTTGCACCGAATATATCATCAAGATATGCAAGTCTTTCAAGGTTGATATCAATTATGCTTACCTGTGCGCCCATTCCTACAGCTATCTTACAAGCATTGGTTCCTACCATACCTGCACCCAAGATAACTACCTTAGCCTTTGGAGTTCCCGGAACACCTGAAAGTAACATTCCTGAACCGCCGAATGGCTTCTCAAGGTACTTAGCACCTTCTTGTATACTTAATCTACCTGCTATTTGGCTCATAGGAGCAAGAAGCGGCAAAGTATGATTTCTTTCAAGAAGTGTCTCATAAGCAACACCCTTAACTTTGTACTGAAGCAGTGCATCCATCTGTGGTCTATCAGCTGCTATATGTAAATAGGTGTATAATATAAGATTCTCTTTAAATAATGGATACTCCTCAGGTAGCGGCTCTTTAACCTTTACCATCATGTCTACTGTAGCCCAAACTTCCTTAGCCGTATCACAGATTTTTGCGCCTGCAGCCTCATACTCACTTGTAGCAAAGCTGGACCCTACTCCTGCATCCTTCTCTATGTATACTTCATGTCCCGCATTTACATAGCTCTTTACATTATCAGGTGTAAGGCCTACACGAAATTCGTTATTCTTAATCTCTTTTACGCAACCAACTTTCATAACAGACTCCTCTTTATAATTTTATTTTGCTAATAAAAACATGTTTTTATATAATATATTATATATTTATATTAGCACTTTTTTCACGCCTTGACAAGTGGTATTCTTTTTTTAACAAAAAATATTTTTTTAACAGCTTTGATTTTATGCAGAATTTATATATTTTCATTAATACATGTATACGATAAATCCCCCAAACAGCGTAAGTACAGCCTTATTTCCTATGCAGACTGGCACTTACTCTTGATTCCATATCATATATACCTACCGTATTTTTATTAGAAATCACTGTAATACTTGCAACATCATATAGCCTGTGATACACAACATGCTGACCGTTTTCAAAACCGGTACAGCTCATTGATATGAGGTACTCTCCGCCTTGCAGATTCATCTTTTGCCTGAATTCGACATCATAGCTGTCACCGGCATGGACTTCTTCTATGTCGGTAAGTTCAAACATTGTATTGGTTCCGCTAAGCTCCGTACCTTTTTTATCTTTAATAGTGTAAGTAAAGATAGGTTGTTTTATATCGGCAAAAAATCTGATTCTTTCTTTGATAGTAAATTCCTCTCCCTTTATAAGAAGATTACTTATCTCTCCCTTACTGTCTATAAGTCCGAGGTCATAGATTTTGGCTCTTCCATCTCCATACTCGGTAAGATTAGGATTAATTGAAAGCGACTCTTTCATAAGTTTACCGGTATTTGCGACCTTGGCTTCTACCGGAAGTTTATCTTCTTCAACCTCTTCTTCTATCTCAAATCTGTTAGCTAAAATCTTTTTATAAAGGTCTACTATCTCTCCTGCCTTACCCTCAGCTACAAAACTTCCCCTATTAAGCAGTATAACCTTGTCGCAGTACTTAATAACACTTCCCATATCATGTGTTACCATAAGTATGGTTGTTCCCTTTTGCCTGATTTCTTCCATCTTCTTATAGCACTTTGCCTGAAAAAATACATCTCCTACACTAAGCGCCTCGTCTACTATAAGTATCTCCGGCTCTACATTGATGGCAAGTGCAAAGGCAAGTCTTACAAACATACCTGAAGAGTAGGTTTTAACCGGTTGATGGACAAAATCTCCTATATCGGCAAATTCCAAGATCTCAGGGAGTTTTTTTTCCATCTCCTCCCTGCTAAATCCCATCATTGTACCGTTCATATATATATTTTCTATGCCGGTGTAGTCCATGTTAAAACCCGCACCAAGTTCAAGAAGTGCCGAAATATTGCCGTCAACCTCTACACTGCCGCTGCTTGGATTAAGTACGCCGGTAATAATTTTAAGTATAGTGGACTTTCCTGAACCGTTAGTTCCTATAATTCCTACTGTAGTGCCTTTTTCTATTTCAAAGCTTATTTTATCAAGTGCAAAAAACTTTTTATGATAAGTTTTCTTTGTAATGCTCATAGCTTCCAGAAGCCTATCTATAGGTTTATCATATAATCTATAAATTTTTGTTACATCCTGTACGGATATAGCTAAATTTTTCTCCATAAATCCTCCTTATAAGACATCTGAAAAATGTACCTTGAGTTTGTTAAAAATTCTTATTGACAGCCAAAAAAGACTTAAGGTTACTGCCCAAAAGTATAACCCGAGCATAGGTCTTTGCCAAAAGGCATTGCCTTGAAGCATACTGTCTCTATAACCTACAACTATATAATAAAGCGGATTTATCCTAAGTACCTTATCTATCCATGCCGGTGCCTCTGGAAATATATCAGGACTCCACATTATAGGTGTTGCCCACATTCCGAACTGTAATGCTATGGATACGATCTGTGCCATATCTTTAAAAAATACATTTACAGCTGCACAAATATATACTATAGCAAGCGAATATATGCTTAAAGCAAATGAATAATAAGCTATTTGCAGCCATGAAAGCATAGGAAGTCTTCCTTGCAGTAAAAACATTGCTATCATAATAAGTATAAATATTACATGGACTATAGCAGATGATACAAGCTTTATCACAGGCAGTATCTCAACATTAAACACCACCTTTTTTACAAGATAATCATACTCTTTAAGACAGTTCGTGCCTGTGGTAAGTATCTCACTAAAGTAAAACCAAGGTACTATGGCAGGTATAAGCCAAAGTACATAGGGAGTGTCAGGGATGGGAGGAGTGCTCTTAAATCCCATCTGGAAAACAAGAAAATATATAAGTACCGTTACCATAGGCTGCACAAACATCCATGCCACACCGAAATAAGATCCGACAAAGCGTCTTTTAAAATCCGACTTTGCCAGATCGATTATTAAATTTCTTTTTTCTATAGTACTTTTTATAAGTGCTATAATATCCTTCATAATTCTCCCCTATTCAAGCAATATCCAACTATTTAAATACTTCTCTAAAAAGCGGCTGCTTTGTATCTTTTTCAGATATAATAGGCTTAACACCCTCCGGTATAGGCCAGTCTATAGCTATATCCTTATCATCCCATATTATTCCGCCCTCATCACTTGGCTGATAGAAATCTGAACACTTATATGCAAATTCCGCCTTTTCAGACAGTACTAAAAAGCCGTGAGCAAAGCCCTCCGGTATAAAAAACTGCTTTTTATTTTCCGCACTTAAAATAACTCCGAAATATTTACCGAAAGTGGCAGAACCTTTGCGCAAGTCAACTGCCACATCATAGACTTCTCCGCTTATAACTCTTACCAGTTTAGCCTGCGGATGTTCTTTTTGGAAATGTAATCCTCTTAGAACTCCTCTTAAAGACATGGACTGATTATCCTGAACAAATTTTTTATCTATTCCCGCCTTTATAAAATCCGCTTCATTATAACTTTCAAAAAAATATCCTCTACTGTCTGCATAAACCGTAGGTTCTATAACATAAAGTCCCTCTATTTCACATCCTGTAACAATTATCTTTCCCATAATTTCTTCCTTTATATGTATTATTTCATTACAAGCCAAACTCCGATATCACAAAACATAATTTTACTATAAAGGTATAAGCATAACAAGACCTTTTATTTTTAATGACTATGAATATGTCTTTTTAGGTTACAGTTTGGGTAGTTTAGATATACATGTATAATATACCAAATGAAAGCTTGCTTTCAGGTGTATATTATACATGTATATCTATCAGGCCGGAGCCGGAATTCATCTTCGTCTAATTTATAGATAAAATTTAAATATTTTCAGTTTTTTTGACGAAGATGAATAACCTACCCAAAATGTAAACTTTTCACTATATAATACGCCCCTAAAAGCCCTGCCTTATTGCCATGGGCGGCAAACTTCACATTTAACTTGTCATACATTACCGGCTTTAAGTACTTGGATAAAAACTTAAGTATAAGTCCTTTTAATATATCCTTTTGCTCCATAATACCGCCGCCAAGTACCACAGTATCCGGGTCTAAGACATAGCAAATATTTGCAATACCTATACTCAAATTCTTACACAGCTCTTCTACCGCTTCTATGCAGTCCCTATCTCCAAGCCTGTAATATTCAAAAATCTTATGCCCGTTCCATTTATTCACACTTTCTTTCTTTTTACCCGCTACAGTTTTACATAAAGTTAGAGTCGAGCAAATCTCCTGAAAGTTTTTACCGCTCTCATCGATTCTCATATAGCCCACCTCACAAGAACTGTAGTTTGCACCATGGTATACTTTCCCCTCAGATACAAAACTTCCTCCTATACCTGTACCTATAGTAAGGCAAAGCATCTTTTTTGAGTCCTTACCAGAACCTGATACAAACTCAGCCAGTGCGGCACAATTTACATCATTTTCCACTTCACAGTATAAACCGTACTCTTTTTCTAAAATGCTCTTCCACTCGGTATTCGAATAGTCCGGCATGGTCTCTCCTGCAAAAAATACCTCTCCCTTTTTACAGTCAACCATACCTGCAGTAGATATGGCTACGGCATTTAAGCTGTATTCTTTCTTATACTTTTCTATAAGAGCTTTGACATTGGCAACTACCCTTTTTCCTCCCAAATGTGCCTGTGTATCCGTACTGCCGCTTTCTATAAAATTACCATTATCATCAAGTACGGCATACTTTATCGCAGTACCGCCTATATCAAAACTTAAATATTTGCACATATTACTTTGTATACTTTTCCTTTCTTAAGTTTACATATAGCTAAGAGCCTCTTCAAAGGTCATCCAAAAGTGAATTCCATGAGAGGAGTCATGCCACCTGTCATCATTATAGGAGTCGGCGTATACCATCTCTCCCAAGCGATATATGAAGTTAGGATCGACAAAAGACATGGCTTCTTTATAACTTTCCTTTTTATTTACATCCGTAATAGCAACTACCCTTGCCTTGTCACAGCGGCAGGCATTGGTAGTGCTTGAGCATCTTTTCGCATCTTTTGGAATCAAAAGCTGCACCATACGCTCATTAAAACACTTTTTATATCCGAAAATATAGCCTTCCTCAGGGCAGTAATTCCTAAAAAACTTAGTCCTATCCGTAACCAAGAGATTATCAAGCTTTGCCTCCCAAAGCAGCGCTGAAAAAAAATCAGTACCGTCACAGTTGGTATCGGAAAGATTACAAGCTCTTAAATCAGCAGCAAATAAATCGGCATAAGCAAAACTTGAGCCGGAAAAATCACAGTTTGCGAACTTAGTATGTTGCAACTTTGCATTGTCAAATTTACAGGATCTAAAATTTACATTCTTAAAATCACCATTGGAAAAATCCACCCTGCTAAAATCCATACCCTCCAGCTTTTTAGTCCTCATACTGATATAGGTCAAATCAAGATACGCTTCGCCTTCCTTATTTCTAAAATCATCAAGCAGACTCTTTAATTCTTTTTTAGTCATTTTCTTCATAAATAACACCTTTCCAATAATCTAGTAATAGCTACTATTTTTATATTGACAGTTAGCTAAAGCTAAATTAGAATAAGACATAGCAAACGAACTGATTTATACAGAGTTTGCAAAGTAAGCTGACAAAAGCACTACACTTTTTTGCTGCAAGGTACAAAATACTCACTTCCTTGTAGCTATAAAGAACATAAAAACATTCGTATAAATAATTAACTTATTTAGGAAACGATACACTAGGAGGTATCTATGAGGATAAACAACAAACCTTCTGCCCCCTTTGCATTATACCTTACATTCGTAATTTTCACAGTAAGCATCTACCCTAAAAGCGTAAGGCTGCTGATGAGTACCAACTATGACTTTAACACCGGTGTTGCCAATCCGACTCCTCTCCAAAACAACACTGCAGCACAGACGGAATCCACAGCTCCTTGGAGCATAATAGACTTCGTATTTGCAGAAGAGGAGATTCCCGGAACAGGTGATGAACAAGGAAATCTTGATGTAGAATACACCATAACCGGACTATCCGAGGAGGGAAGAAAAAAACTTAAAAAGCGTAAAAAACTGGTACTACCCTCAAAAGGCAAGGACAATAAAACCCCTGTATGGATAAGCAAGGGGGCTTTTGCCAATCTGGATATAGAAGAAGTTGAAATTCCCGGTAATTACACACATATTCAGTTTAACGCCTTTGCCGGGAGCCGAATAAAAAAACTCGTACTCCATGAAGGAGTTGTATTTGCCAATAAACACGCCTTTGCCGGCAATAAAATAGAAGAACTTTCACTCCCCTCAACATTTCGTTACGCTGCCAAGGGAGCATTTAAGAATAACAAACTAAAAAGCCTTGTACTTCCAAAAAGCGTAGAAAATATCGGAGAAGAAGCATTTATGAACAATCAAATTTCCAAGCTTGTATTCAAGGGACAGATAGTTCATATTCATGCCAATGCCTTTGCCGGCAACAAACTCAGCAAGGTAAACATACCTCTTTCACTGAGGAATGTAAAAGACAGACTTACCGGTATACATGAAACCGCATTTGATAATAATCCCGGCTGTCCAAACCCTGCGAACCCTTCAGAGAATAAGGTTTTTCTGCTGACTCCGAAAGGGGATAACCCCTTCCATCTTTTAAGTAAGGGTAATTTCTTAGTAGACCCTAAGGTTTAATCGAGTAGGGGTGGTGTTCGCCGCAAGGCTATGGTTTCCTTGCACCGCCCCTGCGATAAAAACAACCTCAGTGCCTATTTTAGCACTGAGGTGAAACTCTTGGTAATAAGTTGCGGTCTTGTAATTGACGAGCCCACTACGGCGCTGTATACCCCAAGTTCCATAACTCTTTTTAACTTCTGCGGAGTATTGATATTACCTTCGGCTATAAGCTTTGCATTGATCTTATCAAGTGCCTCCCTTATAAATATAAAATCCTCCGCTTCTATTTTAATATCTTTGCTTTGCTTTGTATAACCCACAAGTGTAGTTCCCACAAAATCAAAACCCAGCTTATCGGCAAGTACAACCTCGTCCATTGTAGAACAATCCGCCATTAAAAGCTGATCGGGATATTTTTTTCTTATCTCGGCATAAAAATCACTCAGTTTTTCTCCAAAAGGTCTTCTTGAAAAGGTGGCATCAATGGCGATGATCTCAGGCTTTACCTCGGCAAGTTCATCAATTTCTTTCATAGTCGGGGTTATATAGACATCACTGCCCTCATAATCTCTTTTTATTATTCCTATAATAGGTAAACTCACATTCTTTCGTATCTCTTTTATATCCTCAACCGTATTTGCCCTTATCCCCTTGGCTCCGCCCTCCTTTGCGGCAAGTGCCATCCTTCCCATTATAAATGACGAGTGCAAGGGTTCATCTTCAAGTGCCTGACAAGATACTATAAGCTGCCACTTAATCTGTTCTACATTAGCTTTCATTATACCTTCTTTCCGATTATATCAGCTATCCTTTCTCCCAGCCTTTTATGACTTTCAAGATCCAGATGCATATAATCTATTTTATTCATACTGACATACAGTCCTGCGTCTAAAAATTCACAATTACAATCATCGGCACAAAGCTTAAAAGTTTCTTTCAGTTCATAAGACTTAGCACTGCATACTCCCATCTCACCGGCTACTGTCGAAGTCTCACACTCTTTTTCTATAGGTGCCGGACTAATAAGCAGTATCCTCGGCTTCTCCTTCCACACATCAGCATTTTGTGCTACTTTGATCAGGCGCTTGGCACCGTCCGCTATGTTTTTGGCGGTTGCTGAAAACCTTTCCTTACAGTCATTGGTTCCGAGCATTATTATAAGCATATCTATTGGTGAATGAGACTGAAGACAGGGAAGGAGGTAACTGAGTCCGTTTAAGCCCTCATTTAAGGGATCGTCAAATACCGTAGTTCTTCCGCATAAGCCCTCTTCTATAATATGGTACTCCTTACCCAAAGTATCTTGTAGCACTCCCGTCCAACGCACATCCTTTGCAAACCTTCCTCCACTGTAGGCGTCATATCCCCAGGTGTTGGAATCTCCAAAACAAAGTATTCTTTTTTCCAAAATTATTTCCCCCAATATTTTATTGATTTTAAGGTTACAGTTCAGGTAGTAGATATACATGTATAATATGTCAAATGAAAGCTTGCTTTTGGTTACATATTATATATATATGCCAATATTCATCTTCGTCTAATTTATAAATAAGATTAAACATTTTTAGCTTGTTTTGACGAAGATGAATGAGCTGCCTGAACTGTAACATTTTAAGTTTAACCTTTTACAGCTCCCATTGCCAGACCCTTAACAAAGTTCTTTTGAGCCATCCACACTATTATAAGTACCGGAAGTAGGGTTATAAATGCCGTTACCGCCATAGGTCCCCAAGCCAAGCCCCTGTCCGTAATAAATCCGGATATAAGCACAGGCAGGGTCTTTGCCTTATTAATACTCAGTATTACCGCAAACAAAAATTCATTCCATGCTCCTATAAAAGCAAGTATTGCTGAAGCTATAATACCCGGCTTTGTTATCGGAAGTATTACAAGGAAAAATCTTTTGGTAAAACTGCAACCGTCAAGCATGGCAGACTCTTCAAGTTCTTTGGGAAGTTGCTCGAAAAATCCCATCATAAGCCAGATAACAAGCGGCAGGTTAAAGCTTGTATTCATAATGATCAAAGCCCACAAAGTATCTATAAGATGCAAGGTTCTCATAACAAGATATACAGGTATAGCAGTCGCTATAGCCGGATACATTTTCTGTATCATAAACCAAAGTCCGAAGTACTTTCTGGCTCTTTTTCCTATATTGCCTCTGGCTACCGCATAGGCAGTCATAGCACCGAAAAGTACCGATAAAAAAGTAGATACCGCCGCTACCACAAAGGTATTGATAAAGTTACTGAGCAACTTATCTTTATTTAATACTTCCACATAACTTTCCGTTGACCATCTTGTAGGAAAAATTATGGGTGGATAAGCCAAGTAATCCGCCTTTACTTTAAAAGAGCTTATTAAAAGCCAGTACAAAGGAAATATTATAAAAAGCATACTTAATATTATAATAATTATTCTTGTAGGTTTTCCTGCGAAGTTTCCTATTATACTGTCGGTATGTGCTAATTTTTTCTTCATTATATCTGCGCCTCCATCTTATCCCTTAATCTTAAAAAGAAAGCGGTCACTACCGTCATAAGTACCACAAACATGATTGCCAAAGAGGCTGAATATCCCGCATCAAAAAGTTTAAGTCCCTGCTTGTATATATAATTGGGTAGCATCTCCGTTGCACTTCCCGGACCTCCGTTGGTCATAACATAAACTGTATCAAAAACCTTGAAAGCATCTACGAACCTTAACATTACAACTACGGTAAGTACCGGACTCATAAGCGGAAGTACTATCTTTCTGAATATCTGCCCGTTGCTTGCTCCGTCCACTGTAGCCGCCTCAAGGCAGTCTGAAGGTAAGGACTTAAGTCCTGCTGCACAGATAATACTTACCCAAGGTGCAAGCTGCCATACATTGACAATTATAACCGAAAGCATAGCCGTCTTGGTGCTGCTAAGCCAGGTAATACTCGGTATGCCTAAAAATCCTAAAAAGTAGTTGATTACTCCCGTAGAAGAATCAAGCATCATACGCCACAAAGTACCCACTGCAACCGGTGCCATAATCATAGGAATAAGGCAAATAGAAGTACAGATCCTTGCCCACATCTTATCTGAGCAAAGAGCCATAGCCAGAGCAAGCCCTATAACCAGCTCCAAAGCCACTGAAAATATCGCAAAGATTATAGTATTCACAGTACTTGTAAGTAACATCTTATCAGTAAACATTCTTATATAGTTCCCTAAAAATATAAATTGAGGCACTGCCTTGGGAAGATTTAATTTAAGTCTGAAAAAACTTAAATATACCGAATACAATAAGGGAAATAATGCCGTAATAGCTAAAAAAATCATAGTCGGCATTATAAAAAGCCATGAAGCCACTTTGTCCCTGGCTATTTTCTTTCCTGTTTTAGTATTATTTTTTGACATAAATATACCTTTCTGAACTGTCTTTATTACACTTAATATAGGGATGTCCGATATTAAGTATTTTTTTAATATAAATATATCTTTCTAAATTGTCTTTATTACATTTAATATATAGATGTTCGATATCAATTATTTTTCGACATAAATATATCCTTCTAAATTGCTGCAACACCAAGCTTTTTATAAAAAGCTGTATTTATTAGCGTTTCCGTAAACTAATATGAAAAGCTGTCGCCAAGTAGACCTAAGCGACAGCTCATTATATTCTTATAATTATCTGTTATAATTCTTTGTACCTGCCTCAGGCGGTGCACTCTCAAGTGCCGCTTTAATTCCCTCTTCCATCTTCTTTACAGCAGCTTCAAGCTCTGTCTGTCCTGACATATACTCACTTACGACAGTGTTTAACATAGTGTCAACCTCTGTGGAAGCCGGTATTCTCCACCAAAGGTTAGCCGTATCAAGAGCCTTTCTTACCGTATCCATATAAGTACCCTTTATACCGTCCTGCTCCCAGAAAGCCTTTCTCGGAGAAAGTATGCCGTAATCCTTATAGAATCTGTTTTGCATCTCGGCACTTGTATACATCTTGATCCACTCCCAGGCAAGGTCCTTATTCTTTGAACTGTCAGGTATAGACAAATCCCATGCACTTAAGAGTGTAGTACCTGTTTTTTCATATGGAATAGTGTCAAGTGCCCACTTTCCCGCAACCTTTGACTGTGTCTCATCATCCGCAGCCTGCACAAGTCCTAATGTAGGCCAAGTCTCACATATAGCAGCCTTTCCGTCTAAGAAAGCCTTTATAGACTCTTCGGTACCCCATGAAAGTATAGCAGGATCCGCATAGTCTTGTATCTCCTTTAAGTGCTTAAGAGCTTCTCTTGTCTCAGGAGAATCAATAGTTACATTCCAATCCTCATCAGCCCATGAACCTCCCATAGACCAAAGCACATAGTCGAACACTCCGCCAAGCTGACCTGTAGTTGCGGATACTGATATACCGTAAAGTCCTTCATTCGGCTTTGTATTAGCCTTGGCAAGTTCTCTGTACTCCGCCCAAGTATCCGGCAGACCGTTAGGAAGTAAGTCCGTTCTGTATGCAAAAAGCTGTGGTGTGCTTGCATTAGGTATACCTGTGGTTACACCCTGCCATGTACCTGAGTTCTCTAAAACCTTGTCTATAAACTCATCCATCTTGTATCCGTCTTTTTCAATATAACTTGACAAATCAGTCATATATGGGGCAAACTCTCCATCCCACTGACTGGCAACATCAATTACATCATAAGAACCTGTCCCGCTTGTAAGGTCAAGTAAAGCCTTCTCATGTAAAGTAGTATAAGGAAAATCAACTACTTCAACCTTAGCACCTGTCTTTTCCTCAAACTCTGCAACCATAGACTTTGCTGCATCCGCATATACACTGGACATATACAAAACACTTAAAGTCTGACCTGCGAAGGGTTTATCACCTGCTGCCGCACTGTCTCCTGCCGCACTCTCTCCTGAATTTGCAGCAGCTGTAGTACTCTCAGCTGAGCCTCCTCCACCGGCACAGCCTGATAAAAGGCTAAGCACCATAGCAGAGCTTAAAAAGATGCTTAAAAATCTCTTCTTCATAATTACCTCCTAAATTAGATCAAAATATTAAATTACATAACTGCCCTTACAAGGCAGATAATATTTACCCAAATTTCCAATATTCCTTAACTAAACCCACACTTAAAGCTTATGGAACAGTGTAACTTTCTTTAATTTCAAAAAAGAAAATTTTTTTCATATTTTTTATAATCCCTATGTTAGCACTTGAACTATAGCTTGTCAATTGTGTATAGTACATTTATTTCAATCATTGTTTTTGTATAAAATGCACAAAAATTTCTACTTGATCTTAAGCTGAAAATACAGAAAAGAAAAAAAGTTCTTTTTATTCTTATACTCTATAAAGTACCGTATTTACGCTAAATATAAGCTTTTATCCTTACTTGATTTTAAAATTTTATAAAATAATTATTGACATAAAAATTTTTTTTTCATAATATGGAGAGTAGATTTTATAAAAAGTTACAATTCAGGTATATATTATACATGTATATCTATCAGGCTGCTGACGGAATTTATCTTCATCTAATTTATAGATAAAATTTAAACATTTTTAGTTTTTTTGACGAAGATGAATAACCCACCCAAACTGTAACTATAAAAATAAAAAATTAGCAGTAGTGTACTGTTTTGATGATATTTAAATGCTGACTTAGCAAACTTATAAAAATTTAGTTATTTAGAGGATATTTTAGGAGGCTTTGACAAATGACAAAAAACAACTTAATTACACAAATTCATACCGCTTATATTAAAATGACTAAAACCGAAAAAAAAGTTGCTGACTTTGTTTTATCCAATCCCAAAGAAGCACTTAATATAACTATTACCGAGCTGGCAAAACTATGTGAAGTAGGTGAGACCAGTGTATTCAGATTTTGTAAAACACTTAATCTAAAGGGATATCAGGATTTTAGGCTGTCTTTAGCCTTAAGTACTGCTGATTTGAATATTCTTAATCATGATAATGAGGGCAACAGCTCATTTACCAAGGATTCAAAGGCAACCGCTTCAAAGGTCATGGACACCTACATATCAGCCTTGTCAAAAACTTATGAGCACCTTAATTACGAAGACATACAGACGGTTGTAAAATATATCCTAAATGCTAAAAGTATAAATCTGTTCGGTTTTGGCGGCTCCGGCACCAGTGCGGCTGAAGCGAAAAATAAATTTATGAAAATACTTCCTAATATTATATTTACACAAGACTCTCATATGCAGCTTACTCAAGCAGCCTTACTGGGTGAAGAGGATCTTGCGATAATATTTTGCAATTCAGGAATTACCAAAGACTGTATAGAAATAGCTAAGATCTGCCACGCTTCAAGGGTGAAAGTTGTTTTTATAACCGGTTTCCCCAAAACTCCTGCTCTTGAGTTCAGCGATATACTGTTACAGTGCGGCGCAAGTGAAGGACCTTTGGATGGAGGCTCTATAGCCGCCAAAACTGCACAACTTTTTTTGGTGGATATTTTATATAGTGAAACCTTTAAAAACTTGGGCAATGTTGCACTCGAAAACAAGAAAAAAACTTCTGAGATCATTACTGAAAAGATGATGTAGTTGCTACTTGTATATGATGGAATATGGCTGTAACTTCCGATTTATCGGGAAGTTGGCAGCATAAACAATTATAATAGTTTGTGGTTATTAGTTTATAAAAAACTC